>Ga0308157_10000562_pt1 | contig 116087 bp, 88 predicted proteins | sample PhyBR1_FD_201035 | JGI IMG/M metagenome (GOLD analysis project Ga0308157, IMG submission 201035) | Phyllosphere microbial communities from UC Gill Tract Community Farm, Albany, California, United States - DLSLB.R1 | ecosystem: Host-associated > Plants > Phyllosphere > Unclassified | place...
CTTTGGCTTTGGCTTTGGCTTTGGCTTTGGCTTTGGCTTTGGCTTTGGCTTTGGCTTTGGCTTTGGCTTTGGCTTTGGCTTTGGCTTTGGCTTTGGCTTTGGCTTTGGCTTTGGCTTTGGCTTTGGCTTTGGCCCTCCCGTCGCTTCCGCTTGTCTTCCCGCAACTGAGGCAAGGTCAAAAGCGCCCCCCTTCCGCCCTTCGGGCACCTTCCCCCGCGGGCGGGGGAAGGGACAACCCGCGCTTGGACGCCTTGCTGAGGCTTTCTCCCCACCCGCCAAACCCCGCAAACCACAACAAAACCTATCGGGTGAATGTCGGGGAATACACTTTTTCAGCGTTCCGATTCGCGCAGACTGCCTCTCAAAGTGAGGGGAAGCCATGCGTAGCAAGCTGTTTGTGCCCGGCGCACGTCCGGAACTGTTCGACAAGGCCTTGGCCAGTGCGGCCGATGCCCTGTCCTTCGATCTGGAGGATTCCGTCCCCGAGGCTGGCAAACAGGCGGCGCGTGCGGCCATCGCCAGCTTCCTCGCCCGTGTCGACGTGCTTGCCAGCAACAAGCTGCTGATCGTGCGCACCAATGCCACCGACAGCCCGCACTTCGCCGCCGATCTGGCTGCGATGGCGGTGCCCGGCCTGTGGCTGCTCAATATCCCCAAGGTGGAATCGGCCGCGCAGGTGCGGCAGGTGGTGGTTGCGCTCGAACGCGCCGAGGCCGCCAATGGCGTGACCCGCCCGATCGGCCTGCTGCTGAACATCGAAACCCCGCGCGGCCTGCGTCTGGCCGCTGAATTGGCTGGCGCGCATCCGCGCGTCGCCGGCCTGCAGTTGGGCCTGGGCGATCTGTTCGCGCCCAATGGCATCGCCCGCACGCCGGCCAATGTGAATGCGGTGCTGTTCGCGGTGAAAATGGCCGCCACCGAAGCGGGCGTGTTCGCCTGTGACGGGGCTTGGCCGGATGTGGCCGATGCCGAGGGCTTCCGCACCGAGGCCATGCTCGCGCAGCAGTTGGGCTATATCGGCAAGAGCTGCATCCATCCGCGCCAGGTGGGCCAGGCCAATGTGATCTTCAGCGTGGCCGAGGCCGAACTGGACGAAGCACGGCGTATTGTTGCCGCCGCGCAGGCGGCCAGCGATCTGGGCCGCGGTGCGTTCCTGTTCGAGGGACGCATGATCGATGTGCCCTACCTGCGCCGGGCCGAAGCCCTGCTCGCCGGCGCCCTGCGCGCCTGATCTTTCCATCTGGCGGTTCGCCGCCACGCCGTTCATTACCGGGATTCCATCCATGCCCACGCCCATGGCCACCGCGCTCGCCGCGCTGTCGCACCGCTTCTCGCTCGGCTTCCGTCTGCTCGTCGTCACCACCTTGCTGGCACTGGCCGGCACGGCGGCCGCCGACGAGAGTTTGAATGCAGTGAAGCCCGGCTCGCTGCCGGCACTGCCGGAGGCCGCGCCGGTGCAGCAGCTGCTGGATGTCGATGGCCGCCTGCTGGCCCGCTCCGGCGACAAGGCCTGGCTGCTCGACAAGAATGGCAAGGCATGGACGGCCGCCACCGGCATCAGCGACGAGGTGGTGCAGGACATCGTCCGCACCGGCGACAAAACCTGGGTGCTGACCGGCCCGGATGCGAGTCACAGCAATCAGTTGCAGCAGCTCACGCTCAAGGGCGAAAGCCTCGGCAAGGGCCAGTCGCTGGCACTGCCATCGCCACTGGGCAATGCGCATGCAGCCGCCCTGGATGGCGCCCTGTTCGTCGCTGGTGTCGACGATAGCGGCGTGACCCAGCTGTACAAAAAGCCGACCGACGCCGCGCAGTGGCAGCCGCAGCCGATCTGGCCGGGCGCCGCTGCCGTTGTCGCCCTGCAGGCGCAGAAAGGCGCGTTGTACGCGGTGGTCGGCAACAACGGTGCGCAGCAACTGCTGCGCTGGAACGCAGAGAAGGGTTGGCATGAGCTGCCCGCCATCGGTGGCGACGTTGTCCCGGGTTCGCTGCGTGCACTCGGCCAGGCGCACTTGTTGATGCAGGTGACCGACGCGGTTGGCAGCAGCCACGCGCGTACCTTCCACACCATCACCAGCGCCTGGGCCGACCTGGCCGATACCGATGCCAAGGCACCGCTGGCCAGCGCCAGCTGGGGCAATGGCCTGGCCTGGGCGAATGCCGATGGCAGCCTGCATACCTTTGAACTGCAGAGCGGCAAGCACCTGCTGGGCTGGATGGACTGGGCGGTGATCATCATCTACCTCGGCGCGATGCTGGGCATGGGCGCCTACTTCTACTTCCGCGAGAAGCGCGCCAGCACCGCCGACTTCTTCGTCGGTGGCCGCAGCATTCCGTTCTGGGCAGCGGGCGTGAGCTTGTACGCCACCAACACCAGCTCGATCAGCTTCATTGCCATTCCGGCCAAGGCCTTTGAGACCAACTGGCAGTACCTGACCAACAACCTGATCGCGGTGCTGGGCCTGATGTTCGTGGCGGTGTGGATCGTGCCGCTGCTGCGTCGCCTGGATTTGATGAGCGTGTTCTCCTATCTGGAAACCCGCTTCCATCCGGCCATCCGCATGCTCGCCAGCGCGCTGTGCATCGTCATGCAGATCGGTGCGCGCATGAGCGTGGTGCTGTTCCTGCCGGCATTGGCCATCGCCACCATCACCGGCATCAGCGTGGTGTGGAGCATCATGATGATGGGCGTGTTCACCATCCTCTACACCGCGATGGGCGGCATGAAAGCGGTGATCTGGACCGACTTCGTGCAGGTGATCGTGAAGATGGGCGGCGCGATCTTCGCCATCCTGTTCATCGTGTGGACGCTGAAGGGTGGCTTCGGTGAATTCGTCGCCACCGCGGCGATGGAAGACAAGACCAAGCTGTTCGATTTCAGCTTCGACCTGACCAAGGCCACGGTGTGGGGCTTCATCTTCCTGGTCGTGTTCGACGTGGTGCTGACCTTCCCCAAGGACCAGGTGCTGATGCAGCGCACCCTGGCCACCAAGTCGGACAAGGAAGCCGGCCGTTCGATCTGGGCCTTCGCTGCGATCATGATCCCGGGCGGCTTCATCTTCTACGGCATCGGTACCGCCTTGTGGGTGTTCTACAAGAACAACCCGCAGCGCCTTGACCCGCTGCTGCCGATCGATGCGACCTTCCCGCTGTTCATCGCCGCCGAGCTGCCGCCGGGCGTCACCGGCCTGATCATCGCCGGCGTGTTCTCCGCGGCAATGGCCACCTTGTCGAGCATCATGAACAGCGTCGCCACGCTGATCTCGGTCGACTTCTACGAGCGCATCGCCAAGAACCCGACGCCGCGCAAGAGCGTACTGTTCGCCGAGATCTCCACGGTGCTGGTCGGCCTGACCGCGATCGGCCTGGCGCTGATCATGACCCGCTACGACATCCACTCCCTGTTCGACGTGTCGATCGAACTGGCTGGCCTGCTCGGCGGCGGCTTTGCCGGTGCCTATACGTTGGGCATGTTCACCCGCCGCGCCAACTCAGCCGGCGTGGCAATCGGTGTCGCCTCCAGCATCGTGCTGACCTTCGTGGCCTGGTGGTACAGCCTGGTGCATCCGTACTTCTACCTGGCCATCTCGATCTTCCTGTGCATCGTGATCGGCTATCTGGCCAGCCTGTTCTTCCCGGCCCCGAGCCGTTCGCTGAAGGGCCTGACCATCTACAAGCAGGACGCGGTGTGAAGACCGGTCGGCACGCCGCTGCGGGCCGGTTCCGCGGCGGCGTGAAGCCAGCTTCAGCAACGACCATGACGTTGGTCGGATCGCGCCGCCGCGCCCGCTGGTGTAGTTTGGCGCGCAGCTGAGAGGTCTAATCGCGTGGAAACCCAGTTCCTCAATACCTTCGTCACCGTGGTTGACCGTGGCTCCATGGCCGCGGCCGCACGCCTGCTGCACATCACCCCGGCCGCCGTCGCCCAGCAGATCCGCACGCTGGAACGCGAGCTGGGCGCGCCGCTAATCGCCCGCGCCGGTCGCACCGTCAGCGTCACCGAGGAAGGTGCGCGCATCCTGCAGCGGGCGCGCGACCTGCTGCGTGGCGTGGCCGACCTGCGCAGCGTCGCCAACGAAAGCGGCATGGCTGGCGAGCTGCGGCTGGGCGCCTGCCCTACCGCGCTGGGCGGGCTGGTGCCGGACATCCTGGCGCGGATGGTGGCCAAGTTCCCCGAGATCAACGTCTTCATCAAACCCGGTTACTCGGCCGACCTGTATGGCGCGGTGGAATCGGGTGACCTGGATGCGGCGATGGTGCTGCAGGCACCGTTCTCGCTGCCCAAGACCTGCGACTGGCAGCTGCTGCGCGAAGAGCCGCTGGTGGTGCTGGCACCGGCGCGCCTGGCCGGCGCCGACCCGCACAAGCTGCTGCGCGAGGAACCGCTGATCCGCTACGACCGCCACGAATGGGGCGGTCGCCAGGCCGATGAATACCTGCGCAAGGCCGGCATCGTGCCGCGCGAACGGTTCGAGCTGAATGCGCTCAACGCGATCGCGGTGATGGTCGATCGCGGCCTCGGCGTGTCGCTGGTGCCGGATTGGGCCAAGCCCTGGCCGGAAGGCATTTCGGTGGTACGCATTCCCCTGCCCGACCCCAGCGAGCCGCGCCGCATCGGCATGGTCTGGTCGCGCTCCTCGGTGCGCCTGCGCCAGGTCAATGTGCTGCTGGACGAGGCGCGTACGGCGTTGTTGCAGCCCACCGACTGAGCTGGGTTCCTGTAGTGCCGAGCCATGCTCGGCAAGGGGCATTACCCATAGATCCCCTGTAGTGCCGAGCCATGCTCGGCAAGGGCATTACCCGTAGATCCCCTGTAGTACCGAGCCATGCTCGGCTGGAGCGTTACCGGTAAAGCCTCTTGCCAAGCATGGCTCGGCACTACAGCTCCCCTCGGTTGGGGAGGGGTCAGCCCTTCCGCTTCTGATTTTGCGGTGGCTTCGCGGCTTACGCCGCTCCTACATGGGACACGTCTGCCGGATACATCCCGGTGAAGCCCCTGCCGAGCATGGCTCGGCACTACCGATGCAAAGGCCAATCGCAACAAACCCTAGGCTTTGAACATACACAGGTGCGCTTCTATCGCGCCGGGGCGCCGCCTAGGCTTCGCCCAACGTCGGAGTTGCGCCCGGTGCCCGCCTGGTCGGGGACCGAAAACAGCAAACGGCAGGATCAAAGGGGCGCTAGTCCCCGTCGCATTCTGGCTCTGCCGGCTCCCAGGCCGGTCGCGTCACACATTCAAACCTGGGGGAGAGAACAACATGATCAAGCCACTTTCGGCCGCCATCAGCGCCGTGCTGCTCGCCAGCGCGATGAGCCCGGCCTTTGCACAAGACGCCGGCGATGCCGCCACCAACCTGGACCAGGTGATCGTCACCGGCAGCCGCACCCCGGTCGCCATCGAGAAGGTTCCCGGCGCCGTCACCCTGGTGACCCAGGAGCAGGTGCAGCGCACCCTCAACCTGACCGAAGACGCCACCGCCGTGCTCGCACGCATGGTGCCGGGCTACTCCGAATCCTCGCAGGCGATGAGCAACTCCGGTGAGACCCTGCGTGGTCGCATCGCCCTGCGCCTGTTCGACGGCGTGCCGCAGGGCTCGCCGCTGCGCGAAGGCAACCGCAACGGCACCTTCACCGACATGGGCGTGATCGGCCGCATCGAGGTCATCAATGGCCCGTCCGCCGCCGAAGGCATTGGTGGCGCCGGTGGCGTGATCAACTACCTGTCCAAGAACCCGGAAGTCGATGGCCACCAGACCATCATCAGCACCCGCTACGGCACCCAGTTCAAGGACAACAGCGACCAGTCCAAGATCGGCGTCACCCACACCTTCCGTGGCGATGCGACCGACTTCGTGATCAGCGGCGCTTACATCGACCGTGGCATCGCCTATGACGGCGACGGCCGCCGCGTCGGCCTGAACACTTCCGGTTCGCTGTCCGATTCGTACAGCAAGAACCTCTTCGTGAAGGGCGGCTACAACTTCGGCGAAGACCAGATGCAGCGCATCCAGGCCAGCTACAGCAACTTCCACATCGGCGGCAAGCACAACTACATCCCGGTGGAAGGTTGCCGCTTCGATCCAGTGGAGTGCCCGAACCCAACCACCAACACCGCCGAGAAGGGCTCCATCGCCGGCTCGCTGGCCGAGTTCAACGACTTCGAGCAGTTCGCGGTGAAGTACACCAATGCCGATTTCTTCGGCGGCGACCTGAGCGTTGATGCCTACTGGGCTGAGCAGGCCATGCGTTACGTGCCGGAGAACGGCGACGACCGCCAGCTGACCAAGCCGGCCCCGACCGATGATGCCGACCGCATCTGGGACCAGTCTGAAATCAACAGCGAGAAGAAGGGCCTGCGCTTCGGCTACGCCTACAGCGACCTGTTCAAGGTCGAAGGCCTGCGCCTGCGTGCCGGCCTGGACCTGGTGGAAGACACCGCCGAACAGCGCCTGGCGCTGACCAATCGCCTGTGGGTGCCGCCGATGAAGTACACCAGCATGGCGCCGTACGCGCAGCTGAGCTGGGACATCGGCCCGGTGACGCTGGACGCCGGCGTGCGCCGCGAAGACGGCGAGCTGGAGATCGACAGCTACACCACGGTCGCCTTCCGTGACCACACCCCGGTGCAGGGCGGCAAGCTGGACTACAAGGCCACCATGCCCAACTTCGGCGCGATCTGGCGCATCAACGATGCCTGGTCGGTGTTCGCTTCGTACTCCGAAGGTTTCGGCATCGCCAACGTCGGCATCCCGCTGCGCAACATCCAGGCCAGCAGCCCGTGCAAGGCCGTGTCCTGCATCACCGACCTGCAGCCGCTGATCACCGAGAACAAGGAAATCGGCTTCAACTGGCGCGGTGCCAAGGGCCAGGTGGGTGCGTCGGTCTACCGCTCCACCTCGGACTTCGGTTCCACCCTGACCGTGGACAAGGCAACCGACGACTTCATCCTGACCCGTTCACCGGTCGAGATCGAAGGCTTCGAGCTCAACAGCGCCTGGACCTTCAACCAGCACTGGAAGGCCACCTTCCTGTACTCGCGTATCCGTGGCCAGACCCAGTACTACCCGGGCTCGGGCTTGAAGAAGGAAATGGGCATCCTGGACATCTCGCCGGACAAGGTGAATGCCTCGCTGACCTGGACCCCGACCGATACCCTCAACGCCACCCTGGGCGTGAGCAAGACCTTCAGCCGCGACCTGCGTGAGACCTTCACCAATCCGGCCAACGGCGATGTCTACGTCAACGAAGAGAACACCTATGGCTACGCGCTGTGGGATCTCAGCGTGAACTACGACACCGGCCGCTTCGGCCAGCTGTCGCTGGGCATCGAGAACCTGTTCGACAAGCAGTACGTGTTGACCTGGTCGCAGCTGCCGGGCTGGCAGAACTACTTCTCCGGCCGCGGCCGGATGGTGTCGCTGTCGCACACCATCAAGTTCTGATGACTGCAGTTTGAAGACGGCGCCACAGGCAACTGTGGCGCCGTTTTTTATTGTTTGTGGTTTGTAGTTTGTAGGAGCGGCGTAAGCCGCGAAGCTGAAGAAAGCAACCGCTCCCGCACATCCTGCAATTGCAAACATCTCGTTGCCGGAACGATGGCCTGCTTCGCGGCTTACGCCGCTCCTACAGAAGCAACGGCTGCGGCAACAAGAAAACCTTTCTTGTTGCACCGCAAGAAAAAACCACAGCTTGTTTCAAGCAACAAAACCTCACGTCTGAAGCAAGGCCCCCCGCCTTCAATGCCCTCCTGTGCACGCCTAGGCTGCTGTTGTCGGGGAGTTGCGTCGGGAGGGATGCAGCAGCCAACAGAAGTATCGGAATGCCGCAGTCCGCGGCAGCAGTTCATGCACGTCTTATCTAAAACAAAAACGAGATAAACAACATGAAGAAGGTACCGGTAGCGTTGGGGGTTCTGGTCCTGGCCGCTGCGATCAGCAGCAGCGTGCAGGCCCAGCAGATGCAGGCAGCAAACGAAGAAGACAGCCGCAGCGCCGACAAGCGCGCGCAGGATAAAAAGGCCACCGAGCTCGACCGGGTCATCGTCACCGGCGTGCGTGCGCCCAAGGCAGTGGACAAGATTCCCGGCGCCATCACCATCATCACCCCGGAAGAGATCAAGCAGTCGCTGATCATCACCGAGGACAACACCGCGGTTCTGGCACGCACCATTCCCGGCTATGCCGAATCCTCGCAGGCAATGACCAACTCCGGTGAGTCGCTGCGTGGGCGCATTCCGCTGCGCCTGTTCGACAGCATCCCGCAAGGCTCACCACTGCGCGAAGGCACCCGCAACGGTACCTTCACCGACATGGGCGTGATCGGCCGCATCGAAGTCATCAACGGTCCGTCCGCTGCAGAGGGCATCGGCGCTACCGGTGGCGTGATCAACTACATCTCCAAGGTGCCGGAACAGATCGGCAGCGAGACCACCATCAATGCGCGCTACCAGACCCAGTTCAACGACGACAGCGTCGGCTGGAAGCTGGGCCTGAGCCACGCGATCAAGCAGGACAACTACGACTTCCTGGCCAGCGTCTCGCAGCTGGAGCGCGGCATGGCCTATGACGCCAAGAACCGCAGCATCGGCATGAACTCCAGTGGCTCGCTGGCCGATTCGCAGTCGCGCAACCTATACATGAAGGGCGGCTACAACTTCGGCGAGGACGGCGAACAGCGCCTGCAGGCCACGTACAGCAACTTCAACATCGGCGGCAACGGCGATTACATCCAGCTGGTCGGCTGCAAGGGCCCGAACGACTGGCCGCCCTGCGACACGCCGGTACCGAATACCTCGATCAAGGGCCATATCGACGGCCAGCGCGATGCGCTCAACAAGTTCATCCAGTACAGCCTGCAGTACACCCACAGCGATTTCTACGGCGGCACGCTGGACCTGGTCGGTTACCAGGCCAAACAGGGCATGCGCTTCCTGCCGGAGAACGGCGCCGACCGCCAGCTGGTGAAGCCTGCACCGGCCGATGATGCCGACCGCATCTTCGACCAGTCCGAGATCCAGTCACGCAAGAAGGGCCTGCGTACCTCGTGGACGCGCCCCAGCATCTTTGGCGTGGACGGATTGGAGCTGCATACCGGCGTGGACTTCGTGCAGGACGTGGCCGAGCAGCGGCTGGTGATGACCGACCGCGTCTGGGTGCCGCCGATGGATTACCGGAGCGTTGCCCCGTACGCACAGCTGTCCTGGGATATCGGCCCGGTCACGGTCAGCGGCGGCCTCCGCCGCGAGAACGGTGAGCTCGACATCGACAGCTATACCACCGTCGCCTACCGCAACAATTCCTTCGTCGAAGGCGGCACCCTGGACTACACCGCCAACCTGCCCAACATCGGCGCGATCTGGCGCGTCACCGATGAGTTCTCCCTGTTCAGTGCCTATAGCAAGGGCTTCACCCTGCCTGACATCGGCATCCCGCTGCGCAACGTGAATTATCCGGGCCAGACCGTGGCCGGCATCCTCGACCTGCAGGCGATCATCGTCGACAACATCGACATCGGCTTCAACTGGCGTGGTTCGCGCGGTGCGCTGAGTGGCAGCTGGTACCACTCCACCTCCGACTTCGGCGCATCACTGGAAGTGGACCCGCTGACCAGCGACTTCATCATGACCCGCGCGCCCACCGACATCAAAGGCATCGAGCTCACTGGCGAATTCCGCTTCACCGACACCTTCAAGATCACCGGCCTGTACACGCACCTGCGCGGCTACACCTCGTTCTGGGGCCCGGACCCGCAGGGCCGCTATGACGCAGGCCCGATGAAGAAGCCGCTGGGCATCTTCGATGCGACACCGGACAAGATCAACGTCGCTCTGGTGTGGAAGGCATTGCCCAACCTCGACGCAACGCTCGGTGCCAGCATGTTGCGCGACCGCCACCTCACCGGCTCGGCAGTGCGCGAATACGACGGCGAAGAGTACGACTACGACGAAAAGATCAACGGCTACACGCTGTGGGATCTGGGCGTGAACTATGATTCGGGGCGCTTCGGTACGTTCTCGCTGGGCGTGGACAACCTGTTCAACAAGTACTACATCCTCAGCGGCTCGCAGGGCGATGGCTGGCAGAACTACTGGGCCGGTCGCGGTCGCGTGGTGTCGCTGAGCTATTCGTATACGTTCCGCTGATGAGCGCAGGAGTGCACGCCATGCATCAATCCATCGCAACACCGCGCAGCCGCCGCTGGCTGCGCCGTGGCGCCGCACTCCTGTTGTGCCTGTCCACGCCGCTGCTGCACGCTGGCGACCGCTGGCAGCGGCTGGATGGTTTCCTGCAGGCCAGCACCGCACCGGGCCAGTTCCCGGGCGCGGTGGCGCTGGTGGAGCACGATGGCCGCATCGTGTTCCAGCAGCACTACGGCCACGCCGACAGCGCTGGCCACCGGCCACTGCAGGCCGACAGCATCTTCCGCATCTATTCGATGACCAAGCCGGTGACCTCGGTCGCCGTGCTGATGTTGCTGGAGGAAGGCAAGCTGTCGCTGGACGATCCGCTGGCGCGCTACCTGCCCGAGTTCGCCGACCGCACCGTGGTGACCGGTGGCGACGTACAACATCCGCAGACCGAAGATGCGCCGCGCGCGATCACCCTGCGCCATCTGCTCACCCATACCAGCGGCTTCGCGGCGGCGTCGGACACGCACCGGGTGGCGACCAAGCTGCTGACCGCGGCCGATGTCGACAGCGCGACCTCGCTGCAGGACGTTGCACGCCGCTTGTCCACGCTGCCCTTGGCCGATGCGCCCGGTACCCACTTCCATTACGAAGGCAGCAATACCGAACTGCTGGCGCGCGTGGTCGAGGTGGTCAGCGGGCAACCGTTCGCGCAGTTCCTGCAACAACGCATCTTCAGCCCGCTGGCGATGCACGACACCGGTTTTGAAGTACCGCTGGCACAGCGTGGTCGCGTGGTCGAGCTGCCAACCAGCAACGACGATGGCAGCCTGCACGTGGCCGACACGCTCAGCGCGCGCAATCCGGGCGTGCGCCTGAAGGGCTACGACAGCGGTGCCGGCGGCCTGTATTCCACCGCTGCCGACTACCTGAAGTTCGCTCACATGCTGCTCGATGATGGCCGCAGCGGGAAGCAGCAGCTGCTCGCGCGCAAGACTGTCGAGCTGATGATGAGCGACCAGCTTGGTGGCTTCGAGCCGGCCATCAGCAGCTATGGCGCGGGCGAAGGCTTCGGCCTTGGCGGCTATGTCATCACCAACCCGGCGTACCGCGGCAAGCTCGGCAGCGTCGGCCAGTTCGGCTGGTCCGGTGCGGCATCCACGTACTTCACCATCGACCGCAAGGAGAAGCTGGTGGCCATCCTGCTGATGCAATACCTGCCCAGCGGTGACAAGGCGCTTGCTTCACCGTCCACCCGTTTCTACAACCTCGTTTACCAGGCCATTCCATGAGTTCCACCGTTCTTGTCGCCGGCTCGGCCAATCTCGATTTCGTGGTGCGCGCGGCGCATGTGCCGGCACCGGGTGAAACCGTGCTCGGCCGCGGATTCCGCACCTTCCCCGGTGGCAAGGGTGCAAACCAGGCCGTGGCCTGCGCGCGTGCCGGTGGCGCTGCCACGCAGATGCTGCTTGCCCTGGGTGCCGATGACTTCGCCAAGCCAATTGAAGCCTCGTTGAACGACGCTGGCGTGCTGCTGCATGCCGTGCGCGATGCGCAGCTGCCGACCGGTACCGCCTTCATCTGCCTGTCCGATGATGCCGAGAACGCGATCACCGTCGCCCCCGGCGCCAACATGGCACTGCTGCCCGAACACCTGCCAGCACTGGATGGCGTGCAATGGCTGCTGTTGCAGCTGGAATCGCCACTGGCCTCGGTACAGGCCTACGCAACCGCCGCCCGTGCTGCCGGGGTGAAAGTCGCCTTGAACGCAGCACCGGCGCAGGCATTGCCGGCCGAACTGCTGGCTCAGCTGGACATGCTGATCGTCAACGAAGGCGAGTTGGCCGTGGTTGCCGGCAACCCGCCGGACCTGGCCACCGGCCTGGCACGGCTCGACGTTCCCTGCGTGATCGTCACCCTCGGCGCGCGCGGCAGCCTGGCACGCATCGATGGGCAGATCCTGCTGCAGCCAGCGTTCTCGATCTCACCACTCGATACCACGGCTGCCGGCGACACCTTCTGCGGCACCTTGGTCGCCCTGCTCGCCCGCGGTGAGCCACTGCAGCAGGCCCTGCTGGCTGCCAGTGCCGCATCGGCGCTGACCTGCACGCGCCTGGGTGCACAATCCAGTATTCCCGAACACGCCGAAGTACAGGCATTGCTGGCCGACGCCAGCCGCCTGCCCGGCACCGACGCCCATGCCGCACTCGCGGCATGGTGCGCGCTGTAACCGTTACGCCTCCCCCCGTTTTTGTTGGATGACTGCCATGACCTCCCCCTACCCCGCCCCCGATTACGACACCGATTCCCCCGATCACGGGCGTGAGGCGATCCACACCGAGTACAAGTTCTCGCACGTCACCACCGGCCGCTACCTGCCGACGCCAGGCAAGGCACCGGCGTGGCCGTTCGCCGACATCGGCAGCTGGATGATCGATGCCAACGCCAGCGCCGCCGACTGGTTGACCGAGCTGAAGGACTGGCGCCAGGAACACCTGGTACGCATCGGCTATACCGACGTGAACTACCGCCGCCCGGAACTGCAGTGGGCGCAGCGCAACTTCGTGCACGCGCAGATGATGGTCGAGGACCGCTATTTCTTCGACGTGGAAACCGCGCAGTACACCGTCGACAAGTACCTGGACGACCTGATCGAACGCTTCGGCGGCCTGGATTCGGTACTGATCTGGTACATCTACCCGAACATCGGCATCGACGACCGCAACCAGTTCGATCTGGCGCACACGCTGCCGGGCGGCCTGGAAGGCTTGACCGCCGCGGTGAAGGCATTCCAGAAGCGCGGCGTGCGCGTGTTCCTGCCGGCCAAGCCGTGGGACCACGGCACCCGTGACCCGGGCGTGACGCATTGGGACGGGCTGGCCGAGATCATCAAGGCCACCGGCGCCGACGGCATCAACGGCGACACCTTCAACGGCGTGCCACGTGCATTCTTCGATGCCTGCGATGCCAACGGCAACCCGGTGGTGGTGCAGCCCGAGTCCACCATCAGCTCGGAAGAGCAGCTGATCTGGAACGTGCAGAGTTGGGGCAAGAAGGCACCCGATGGCCCGGTGCCGCCGGTATCCAAGTGGAAGTGGCTGGAGCCGCGCCACATGGTCAATTACGAGAACCGTTGGGGGCGCAACCGCAACCACGACCTGCAGTACTGCTTCTTCAACGGCATCGGCTACAACGCCTGGGAAAACATCTGGGGCATCTGGAACCAGTTCACCGCGCGTGATGGTGAAACCCTGCGCCGCATCGCCGCCATCTATCGCCAGTTCCCGGCGCTGATCGTGGCCATGGACTGGGAGCCCTACCAGGTCTGCTACCAAGGCGGCATCTTCGCCAGCAAGTTCCCGGTCGACGGCCAGTGCCTGCACACCTTCATCAACCGCAACGAGTACGCGGTCAATGGTGAGCAGATTGGCCTGCCGCATGTGGACGGCACCCGTTACTACGATGTCTGGCACGGCGTGGAGCTGTCGCCGGCCGTGCGTGATGGCGTGGCCATCATCGAGCTGCCGATGGAAGCACGCGGCTTTGGTGCGGTGCTGAGCGTGCAGCCGGGCGTTGCCGTTGAAGGCCTGGATGCGTTCCTGATCGAAGCTGCCAAGCGCGCCGAGCAGCCGCTGAACAGTTTCTCCGGCGCATGGAAGGCAATCCCGCAGCAGCTGCGCGAGATTCCCGCCACCACCGCGCAGGCTGCCGCGCCGCAGGGCATGGTCACCATCCCGGCTGGCGAGTTCGTGTTCGCCGTTGGCGGTGTCGAGATCGAGGGCTTCAACTGGGCCGGCCAGGACGTGCAGTTCCCGTGGGAAGACTGCCCGCGCCGCCATCACCGCAAGTTGATGCAGATGCAGGCGTTCCATATCGATCGCCATCCGGTCACCAATGCGCAGTTCAAGGCCTTCATCGATGCCACCGGCTATCACCCGGCCGATGACATCAACTTCCTCGCCCATTGGGTGGATGGCGCACCGCGCGCCGGCTGGGACAACAAGCCGGTGATCTGGGTGTCGCTGGAAGACGCGCGCGCCTACGCTGCGTGGGCCGGCAAGCGTCTGCCGCACGAATGGGAATGGCAGTACGCCGCGCAGGGCAACGATGGCCGCACCTATCCCTGGGGCAATGACTGGGACCAGAGCCGCGTGCCGCAGGTCAACCGCGGCCGCCGCCTGCTGGCCCCGGCCGATGTCGATGCGCATCCGCAGGGCGCAAGCCCGTTCGGTGTCGAGGACCTGGTCGGCAACGTGTGGCAGTGGACCGATGAGTTCAGCGACGAGCACACCCGTGCGGCGATCCTGCGCGGTGGCTCCAGCTACCAGCCGCAGACCTCGCATTGGTATTTCCCGCAGGCCTACCGCCTGGACCAGCACGGCAAGTACCTGCTGATGGCCCCGGCCAAGGACCGCAGCGGCATGCTCGGCTTCCGTTGCGTGGTGGACGCGGCATGAGTGCGGCCATCACCAGCGGCCAGCAGCTGATCGCACCGGCGACGGTGAAGCTCGACGGTGTGTTCGGGCAGATGCTCGCCGCCAACCGCAGCGGCCGCCTCAGCCACTTCATCGTCGATGAAGCCAGCCCCTCGATCAGCATCTTCGGCCAGGCGCACAAGCAGCAGAACCAGGAAGGTGACTGGTATGGCGAGCACGCCGGCAAGTGGCTGTCGGCCACCGCGCGCGCAGTCGCGCAGGGCGGCCAGCCCGAGCTGGAAGCCAACCTGCGCCGCGTCGCCGATTGGCTGATCAGCCAGCAGGATGAAGACGGCTATCTCGGCAACTACGCCGCCGACCGCCGTTTCACCGTGCCGCAGCCGCCCAAGCCCGAGAGCTGGAACGGCGAGCCGGCACTGCGTACCTGGGACATCTGGACCCACAGCTACCTGATCCTCGGCTTCCTCGAAACCTGGCGTGCGCTGGGCGATGACAGCTACCTGCAGGCCGCACGGCGCATCGCCGACCTGTGCTGGCAGGCGCTGGAATCGGGCATCGACATCACCACGCTGGGCAACCACCACGGCATGTCGGCGACGGTGCTGCTGGACCCGGCCGCCGACCTGTATCTGGTCACCGGCGAGCCGCGTTATCTCGCTTTGGCCGAGAAAATCCTGCAGCAGGCCAACGCCAACCCGCGCCTGGCCCTGCTCGACAAGGGCATCGCCAACGAAGACGCCGCCTTCATCGCCACCGGCAAGGCCTACCAGCTGTCGTGGAATCTTGTTGGACTGGCCAAGCTGTACAAGGCCACCGGCAAGGCCGATTACAAGCTGGCCATCGACAACCTGTGGAACAACATCCGCGAGCAGCACCTGACCCTGGGCGGCGGCCCGTGGGGCGGTGTGGCCCATCGCTCGCGCGAGGTGTTCAATGCCCCGCGCACGTTCTTCCCGCAGGCCTATGTGGAAACCTGTTCGGTGCTGGCATGGATGCAGCTCAACCGCGAGCTGCTGGCCATCAGCGGCCACGCGCGTTACGCAGACGAACTGGAACGCACTGCCTACAACGACCTGTTGGCGGCGATGGCGCCGAACGGCGAGGACTGGTGTTACTACACCTTCCCCAACGGCAAGCGCGTGCATACGACGTATTGGCGTTGCTGCAAGTCGTCCGGCGCGATGGCGGTGGAAGAGCTGCCGCAGGTCGCCTATGGCGTTGCCGCCGATGGTGGCCTGCGAGTGAACCTGTACGGCGCCGGTGAAGCCACGCTTCATCACGCGGAAGCCGGCAAGGTGCTGCTGCAACAACAGACCCGCTATCCATTCAATGGCGAGATCAGCCTGCGGGTGACGCCCGAGCACAGTGCCAGCTTCGGCATCGGCCTGCGCATCCCGGCCTGGGCCGAGGACGCCCGCATCCAGGTCAATGGCATCAACGTGCCGGTACAGCTTGGCACGGATGGTTACGTGCAGCTGCAGCGCCAGTGGCAGGCCGGCGATCTGGTCAGCGTGCAGCTGCCGATGCAGCCGCAGCTGCACCGCGCCGCCAACATCAACGTGCAGGAATCGCGTGCACCGGACGGTTCGCCGGTGGCGCAGGAAGTGCTGCGCTGGGAATACGTCGGCTTGAGCTACGGCCCACTGGTCTATGCAACCACGCTGATCGATGGCTTCAAGACCGATGAAACGGTGAAGCTGCCGGAAGGTGATCCCTCGCGCTGGCTGCAGGTAGGCCAGGACGAGGGTGAAGGCGCGCCGGTGACGATGCAGCTGGAATGCCGCGCGCCGCTGGTGTTCGAGCCTTATTACCGCTGTGGTGGCCGCGAACACGACGTCTGGCGCCTGAGCTGGCTGTCACTGGCCCCGCACTAAGCCTGTCACCGCTGCCTGTCACCGGAAACTGTGAAGGCAGCGGTGGTTTTGAAGGCGATGACACCGCGATACCTGCTTTTTGTCCTCGCTGAAAATACCCGCACGATATGTTTCTTCCCATCCACCGGGAGGAAACTGCAATCAAGGATTCGAGTGCAGCCAATGTCAGCAAGCAACAACCCATCTCCGTTCGACATCGCCCAGCGCGATGGTGCCCGTGGCCCGCTCAGCGGCGTGCGCGTGCTGGACCTGAGCGCCTATATCGCCGGGCCGTACGGCTGCACCCTGCTGGCCGACCAGGGCGCGGAAGTGATCAAGGTGGAACCGCCGGTTGGCGACAACCTGCGCAAATACCCGTCCACGCTGGAGGCCGAGAGCCGCGCCTTCCTCGGCGTGAACCGCTCCAAGCGCGGCGTGGTGCTGGACCTGAAGGAAGCCGACCAGCGTGCGGTGCTGATGCGCCTGGTGCGCGAGGCCGACGTGCTGGTGCACAACTTCCGCCCCAGCGTGCCGGCCCGCCTGGGCATCGATTTCGACAGCCTGAACAAGATAAACCCGCGCCTGGTGTATTGCGCGGTCACCGGTTACGGCGAGGACGGTCCGCTCAAGGACAAGGCTGGTTACGACCAGGTGCTGCAGACCATGACCGGCATGTGCGCGATGCAGGGCAAGCCCGGCGGCGCGCCGGAGATCCTGTACGGCTCGGTGGTCGACTACTACGCCGCCGCGCTGGTCGCTGCAGGTGTGTCTTCGGCATTGTTCGAACGTGAACGCAGTGGCGAAGGCCAGTACGTGGGCGTGTCGCTGCTGCGCAGCGCGCTGACCATGCAGTCGGCACGGATGATCTGGGCCGAAGGCGAGCCTGAAGGCGTGGGCCGCGACATGCGTTCGGGCGGTGTCACCGGCATCCACCCGACCGCGCAGGGCCATCTGTACATCTCGGCCAATACGCCGCGCTTCTGGCAGGCGTTGTGCGACAAGATCGGCCTGCCGGCAATGGGCAGCGATCCGCGCTACGACACCGTGCGCAAGCGCGCCGAGCATTCCGATGAACTGCTGGCCAAGCTGCATGCAGCACTGGCTGCACGCAGTGCGCTGGAATGGGAAGCGCTGTTCGGCGAAGAAGTGCCGTGCGCGGCCGCGCGCAAGGTCGAGGACATGTTCGAGCACCCACAGGTGCTGGCCGAAGAAATGATCACCACGCTGCAGCACCCTTTGCTGGGCAGCTACCGCGGCATCACCCGTCCCATCGTGTTTGGTCGCACCCCCGGCCCGCAGCCATTCGCCGCGCCGACCTTCGACCAGGACACCGCCGCTGTCATCGCCGCCGTCGATGATGGCGACATCCCCGCCTGATCCGGAGCACCTCATGAGCACTGCATCCAAGCTCGCGCAGCTGCGTGAACTGTCCGTCGTCGTCGCCGATACCGGCGATTACGACGCCATCAAGCGCCTGCGTCCGGTCGACTGCACCACCAACCCGACGCTGGTGAAGAAAGCCCTCGACCTGCCGGTATACGCCGGCCTGATCGAGCGCGAGCTGCAGTGGGGCCGCGCCCAAAGCGGTGACAAACAGGCCATCGCCAATGCCGTGGTCGATCGCCTGACGGTCGGCGTCGGCACCATGCTGGCCGAGCTGGTGCCAGGCCGCGTGTCCACCGAGGTGGATGCCGACCAGGCGCACAACACCGAGGCCACGATTGCCAAAGCGCGCGAGTTCATCGCCATGTACGAAGCGGCCGGCGTGCCGCGCAGCAAGGTGCTGATCAAGATCGCCGCGACCTGGGCCGGCGTCGAAGCCGCACGCGTGCTGCAGGCCGAGGGCATCGACTGCAACCTGACCCTGATCTTCAACCCGACCCAGGCCCTGGCCTGCTCGGAAGCCGGTTCCTTCCTGATCTCGCCGTTCGTCGGCCGCATCCTGGACTGGTACGTCGCCAACGGCCAGACCCCGGCCAGCATCGACGAAGACCCGGGCGTGGTGTTCGTGCGCGGCGTGTTTGCCGAGTTCAAGCGTCGCGGTTCCAGCACCGTTGTCATGGGCGCCTCGTTCCGCTCGACCGCGCAGATCGAAGCGCTGGCTGGTTGCGACCGTTTGACGATCTCGCCGGACCTGCTGGAGAAGCTGGATGCGGATTTTGGCGAGTTGCCGCGCAAGCTGGTGGCTGGTGCTGCTGAAGCGGTGAACGTCGCTGCGATTGATGAAGCGACGTTCGATGCCTATATGGCGGCTGATCCGATGGCCACCGAGAAGCTGGCTACGGGTATTGATGCGTTTGCGAAGGATCTGCAGACTTTGCGTCAGCGGATTGCGGATGAGTTGGGCGGCTGACAGCCAAAGCAATGCCCGACTACTCCCTTCTCCCGCTTGCGGGAGAAGGTGCCCCGAAAGGGGCGGATGAGGGGAAGCTTTTAAAGCTTTTGCTCCACGTGCTTCAAGAGCGCCCTCACCCCAACCCCTCTCCCGCGCGCGGGAGAGGGGCTTTCAGATCGCATGCTTTTTTGCAGCCTTCAAAAGTTTTTCGACACCCGGCTCCCTCTCCCTCGTGCCGGGGTCACCGCAGCCGGCCCCCTGTGCCTGGTTGCGGCTTTTCCAGCTCAGCGCGAAATCATCTCGATGAAACGCGCTACCCGTGTGTACGGCGGCCGCAGCAGATCACTGCCGGCCCGGCGGGTCTGCCACAGCACCGGCAAACGCTTGCTCATCGCATCGAAGCCGGCCTTGCCGTGGTACGCGCCCATGCCGCTTGCACCAACGCCGCCAAACGGCAAACCGTTGATCGCGAAATGCAGCAAGGTGTCGTTGACGGTGACGCCACCGGCAATGGTCTGGCCGACGATCTTCTCCACCGTCGCCTTGTCATGGCTGAAGGGATACAGGGCCAAGGGCCGGTCGCGACCATTGATGGTGGCGATGGCCTCGTCCAGTGAGCGATAGCTGCGGATCGGCAGGATAGGTCCGAAGATCTCGTCCTGCATCACCGTCGCGTCATCGCCCGGTTGCAGGATCAAGGTCGGTGGGAACAAGCGCTCGCGCCGCGACCGCTCGGCATCGATATCAGCCAGCGGCAATACCTGCAGGCCACGCGCGCGCGCGTCATCCACATAGCCCTGCAGACGCAGGTACTGGCCTTCGTTGATGATGCGGCTGTAATCGGCGGCATCGCTGAAGTCGCCGTAACGCAGCCGCACCTGCGCCCGCAGCGCAGCCACCAGTGCATCCACCCGCGCCTCGTCGATCAACACATAGTCCGGTGCGATGCAGGTCTGGCCGGCATTGAACCACTTGCCGGTGGCCAAGCGTGCTGCTGCGCCTTCCACCGGATAGTCCGCTGCCACCAGCGCCGGTGATTTACCGCCAAGCTCAAGCGTCAACGGCGTCAGGTGCTGCGCGGCGGCCGCCATCACCTTGCGGCCAATCGCGGTGGAGCCGGTGAACACCAAGTGGTCGAACGGCAGGCCAGAGAACGCAGAGGCCACGCTGGCATCGCCCTGCACCACCGCCACCCGATCAGCGGGAAACACCTCGGCCAACAAAGACTGCAGGAAGGCTGAGCTGTTCGGTGTGTGCTCGGACGGCTTGAGCATCACGTGGTTACCAGCGGCAATCGCGGTCGCCAATGGCACCAGCGCCAGATTGACCGGGTAGTTCCATGGCGAGATCACCCCGACCACGCCTACCGGCACCGGCCGCACCTGCGCCCGTGCCGGCCAGAAGCGCCAGCCAACACCAATCCGCTCCGGCTTCATCCAGCCGCGCAGGTGCGAGAGCAGGTGATCGATCTCGCCTGTGACGGTCATGCCATCGGCGATCACCGATTCGTGTTTGGAGCGATGTCCGAAGTCGGCAGCAATCGCTTCGGTCATTTCCGGAATGCGCGCCTTGAATGCGGCACGCAGGCGGCGCAGATCGTCGCGGCGCTGCGCGTACTCCGGCTTGTGCTGCTGCCAGGCGCCACGCAGCTGAGTCAGCCGCTGCTGCAACGTGTTTGAACCATCGGTCTGTGGATCCATGGTGCCTCCCCAAGATCAGCGGCCACTGTAAACCTGTGTGCGTTGAGGAGTGAAGGCTTGTTTGCGGGGCGGGCATGATGTGCTGCGCAAAGTCGGGAGCGAAGGCGGTGGAGCTACCCCTCCCCAACCCTCCCCTTGCCTACGGCAAAGGGAGGGAGCGGAACGCGTGACCTGTCAGCCCCCCGTGCACGCCGTTTTTGCCCCCTCTGCGCGTCGCTTCTGCCCCGTCCCTTGCGCAACGCGCAAGGGAGGGCTGGGGAGGAGTGCTCCGCGCACAAAAAAGGCCGCCCCCTTGCGGAGGCGGCCCTTGCATTACGCATTGCTCAAGCAATCAGTGCGAAGAAGCCTTGCTCGCACCAATACCGGTCTCGGCACGCACTTCCTGTGCCGGGTAGGCGGCACGCTCGGCCTGTGCGTTCTTGCTCTTGTCGGTGATCGAGAAGAACCAGATGCTGACGAAGGCGATCGTCATCGAGAACAGGGCCGGGCTGGTGTACGGGAACGGCGCGCTGCCGGCCGCATTGCCCAGCGTGTCCACCCATACCGACGGCGACAGCAGGGTCAGGATCAGCGACGAGGCCAAACCCAGCGAACCACCAATCACCGCGCCGCGGGTGGTGCAGTCCTTCCACAGCAGCGACAGGATCAGCACCGGGAAGTTGGCCGATGCGGCGATGGCGAAGGCCAGCGACACCATGAAGGCCACGTTCTGCTTCTCGAACACGATACCCAGCAGCACCGCGATCACGCCCAACGCCAGGGTGGTGACGCGCGACACACGCAGCTCCGAGCCCGGTGCCGGGTTGCCCTTCTTGAACACGGTGGCATACAGGTCATGCGACACCGCCGATGCACCGGACAGCGTCAGGCCTGCGACCACGGCCAGGATGGTGGCGAACGCAACGGCCGAGATGAAGCCCATGAACATATTGCCGCCGACGGCCTTGCCGACCAGCACGGCTGCCATGTTCGGGCCGCCCTGGATGGTGCCGGTGACCGGGTCCGCATACTCCGGGTTGGTCAGTACCAGTGCGATCGCGCCGAAGCCGATGATGAAGATCAGGATGTAGAAGTAGCCGATCCAGGTGGTTGCCCACAGCACCGACTTGCGTGCCTGCTTTGCATCGGGAACGGTGAAGAAGCGCATCAGGATGTGCGGCAGGCCGGCGGTACCGAACATCAGTGCCATGCCGAACGAGATTGCCGAGATCGGATCCTTGACGAAGCCACCAGGCCCCATTATCGCCAGGCCGGTACTGGCCGCTTCCTCCGCACTCTTGCCGCCGTTGGCTGCGATCTGGGTCTTGACCCGCACCGCTTCGGTGAACAATGCCTCGAAGCTGAAGTTGAAGTGCCACATCACCATCACGGCCATGAAGGTCACGCCGGACAGCAACAGGCAGGCCTTGATGATCTGCACCCAGGTGGTGGCAGTCATGCCGCCGAACAACACGTAGACCATCATCAGCACGCCGACCAGCGCCACTGCGATCCAGTAGTCCAGGCCGAACAGCAGCTTGATCAACGCACCGGCGCCGACCATCTGTGCAATCAGGTAGAACAGCACCACGACCAGCGTGCCCGATGCCGCGAACATGCGGATGGGCTTGGCCTGGAAACGGTAGCCTGCGACGTCGGCAAAGGTGAAGCGGCCGAGGTTGCGCAGGCGCTCCGCCATCAGGAAGGTCAGGATCGGCCAACCGACGAGAAAGCCCAATGCGTAGATCAGGCCGTCGTAACCATTGGTCATCACCGCAGCGGTGATGCCGAGGAAGGACGCCGCCGACATGTAGTCACCGGCGATGGCCAGACCGTTCTGGAACCCGGTGATGCCGCCACCGGCGGTGTAGAAGTCGGACGCCGACTTGGTGCGGCCTGCGGCCCACTTGGTGATGCCAAGCGTGAACACCACGAAGGTCGCGAACATGATGATCGCGGTCCAGTTGGTCGGCTGGCGCACGGTCTGGCCGATGTCGCCACCGGCGGCCATGGCCGCACCGCTGGCGATCAGCAGACCGAGCAACGCGCCCGATCGGAGGACGGAGTGGTTCATTGTGCTTCCTCCACGATCTCTTCGGTCAACTTGTCGAATTCCTTGTTGGCACGACGCACGTAGAAGCCGGTGATGACGATGGTGAACACCATCAAGCCCAATGCGATCGGAATGCCGACGGTGGTGATCTTGCCGGCACCAATCGGCGTGGCCAGGAAGGCCTTGTCGAAGGCGATCAGGCCGATATAGCCGTAGTAGCCCAGCAACATCAGGATGGTCAGGAACCAACCCAGCTTGTTGCGCGAGCTGCGCAACCGTTGGTATTTCGGGTTGGAGGCGATCCGCTCTACACGGGGATCGACGGAAGCATTCATCGGAATTCTCCAGGCGTTGGGAATACGAACGCCATGGCATTCGGAGATGCCGTGACGGTCACATGAGTGCTCCCCGTGGGGGTAGGGAGATGGGGCGTACTACATTTCAGACGCGGTACCGGCGGCACTGCACCACCGGCACCGGATGGGTCAGAAGCTGTACTTGGTGGTGAACTGCAGGCGGCTGATATCGCCCTTCTTGCCGTTCTCGATCTCGCGCACGCCGTACATCAACTCGGCACCGACATCGACCTTGGGCATCGGCGTGTAGAAGATGTTGCCGCGGATCGACTGCACGCTCTTGGTCACCAGGTCACCGGTGATGGAGGCGTTGTTGTCGTAGTCGCTGCGTGCGTAGATCAGGTTGGTGCGCAGCTTCGGGCTGAAGGCATGGCGCCAGCCGACATAGCCGGCAACCACGCCGGTCGGGTCGATCTCGTCGCGGATCGCGTCATAGCCGCTGTCGGCGGTGATGCCCAGGCCGATGTAGCGCGAAATGCCTTCGCCACCGGTCAGCTGGTAATGCAGGGTATCGGCATCGCCCATCAGCCACTTGCCGCCGAGGGTAACGCCGCCGGCCACCTTGCTGGCATCGGCACCGGTGGTCTGGTTGTCGAGCTTGAGCTGACGCACCAGGCCGGCAACGCCGAAGGTGCCCCAGTCGCCCTTCCAGCCGTAACGCACGGTCAGGTCGGGCATCGAGCCACGGTCGGAGTTGGCAACCGCCGGCACGTTCCACTTGTTGGTGACCGGGTTGAAGGTGCCGGTAAGCGTGGTGGTTTCCGGGTTTTCCAGGGCAACACTCAGGCCGCCATTGGTGTAACGGATCTGCGCCTGGCGCACGAACACCACGCCATCGGTGGGACCAACGAAGTCAGCCGCTTCCGGAATCGAGGCCGCGTCCATGAAGTTGGACCAGGTCTGGCCGGCCAACCACTTGTTCCAGTACATGTAGGCGTGGCGCAGGGTGACGCCGTAGGTGTTGGTCGCGGTCTGGTTGCCCAGCGAGTTGCCGAAGAAATCCATCTCGACCATCGCGCCGGCCTTGTCGCCGTTCTCGGCGACATGGTCCACGCCCAGGTTGAAGCGCGAGAACTTAGCGTGGGCGTTGTAGTCCACGTCCGAGGCCTTGCCCGAACCACCGGCGCCATGCACCGGCGTCTGGCCCGGCAGATACAGCGCGCGGCCGGTGGCGTCGTCGGCCAGCTGGCCATCACCGGTACGCGTGGCGAGGAAATCGGCCTTGATGAAGCCACCGACCTTGAAGGTGGTGCCCGGCGCGGCGCCCGGGGTGATGGTGGTCAGCTGAATTGGCTGCTTGCCTGCCGGCACCGCCGGTGCAGCAGCACGTTCGGCCTGTGCACTGCGCACCTGCACCACTTCGCTCTGGGTCTGGGCAATCGCGCCCTGCTGTTGCTGCTGGGTGGACAGCAGCAGCTGCACCTGCCGCTCGAGGTCGGCGACGCGTGCTTCCAGCGCCTTCTCCTTCGCGGTCTCGGCGAAGGCCATGCCCGGCGCGACCAGCGCGACGAACAGGGCAGCGGCAAGTGGCCGGCGGGCCGTTTTCAGGATGTTTCGATTCATTGGGGCTGCCTCTCTCCAGGCTGGCGAACGGTCCGCGCCGGTTGCACGGTCGCAGCCAGCGTGCGCGGCGATGGCAGCGGCCGGCTATTCGCCATTAGTCGTAAGCAGACGTCTGTTCGACCATCGTCTAACAGAAGATCCAGCGCGAGGTGGGGTGGATGCGGCACACTTGGGGTGTCCGGCCCTGTCCCACGACATGGCTCATTCATTGGTTACAAGTGCAAAGGTGAGGGTTGCCATGACTGATGTATATCCCGTTGATTCCGCGTTCGCCGAGAAGGCACGGATCGACAAGAACACGTACCAGCAGCTGTACCGCGAATCGGTCGAGAACCCCGATGCGTTCTGGGCCAAGGCCGCCGAACGCCTGGACTGGTACAAGAAGCCGACCAAGATCAAGAACGTCAGCTACCAGCTCGACGATTTCCGCATCAAGTGGTTCGAGGACGGCGAACTCAACGTCAGCGTCAACTGCCTTGACCGGCAGCTGGCCACGCGCGGTGACAAGACCGCCATCCTGTTCGAGGCCGACGGCCCGGACAGCCCGGCGCAGAAGGTCACCTACCGCGAACTGCACCAGCGCGTCTGCCGCCTGGGCAATGCACTGCGCAACCTCGGCATCAAGAAGGGTGACCGCGTCACCATCTACCTGCCGATGATCGTCGATGCCGCGGTGGCGATGCTGGCCTGCGCCCGCGTCGGTGCGATCCACTCGGTGGTGTTCGGTGGCTTTGCCGCCAACTCCATCGCCGACCGCGTCGGCGACTGCGCCAGCAAGCTGATCATCACCGCCGACGAAGGCCTGCGTGGTGGCAAGAAGGTGCCGCTGAAGGCCAACGTCGATGCCGCACTGAAGCTGCCCGGCACCAATACCGTGGAAACCGTGCTGGTCGTGCGCCACACCGGTGGTGCCGTCGACATGCAGGCACCGCGTGATCGCTGGTTCCACGATGTCGTGGACACCCAGCCGGCCGAGTGCGAACCCGAGCGCATGAACGCGGAAGATCCGCTGTTCATCCTCTACACCTCCGGCTCCACCGGCAAGCCCAAGGGCGTGCTGCACACCACCGGCGGTTACCTGCTGTACGCGGCCTACACCCATGAAGCGGTGTTCGACCTACGCGAGGACGACATCTACTGGTGCACCGCCGACGTCGGCTGGGTCACCGGCCACAGCTACATCGTCTACGGTCCACTGGCCAACGGCGCCACCTCGGTGATGTTCGAAGGCGTGCCGAACTACCCGAACACCTCGCGTTTCTGGGAAGTGATCGACAAGCACCAGGTCACCATCTTCTACACCGCGCCCACCGCGATCCGTGCGCTGATGCGCGACGGCGAAGAGCCGGTCAAGCGCACCTCGCGCAAGAGCCTGCGCCTGCTCGGCAGCGTCGGTGAGCCGATCAATCCGGAAGCCTGGCGCTGGTATTACGACGTGGTCGGCGATGCACGCTGCCCGATCGTCGATACCTGGTGGCAGACCGAAACCGGCGGCATCCTGATTTCGCCGCTGCCGGGTGCAACCGACCTCAAGCCTGGCTCGGCAACGCTGCCGTTCTTCGGCGTGCAGCCGGCGCTGGTCAGTGCCGACGGCGAGCCGCTGGAAGGCGCCACCGAAGGCAACCTGATCATCCGCGATTCCTGGCCGGGCCAGATGCGTACGGTCTACGGTGACCACCAGCGTTTCATCGACACCTATTTCCGCACCTACCCGGGCAGCTACTTCACCGGTGACGGCTGCCGTCGCGATGAAGACGGCTATTACTGGATCACCGGTCGCGTCGATGACGTGATGAACGTGTCCGGTCACCGCATCGGCACGGCCGAGGTGGAAAGCGCGCTGGTCTCGCATCCCAAGGTTGCAGAAGCGGCCGTGGTCGGCTTCCCGCACGACATCAAGGGCCAGGGCATCTATGCCTATGTCACCCTGATCGCCGGCGAAGCGCAGACCGACGAACTGCTCAAGGAACTGGTGGCATGGGTGCGCAAGGAAATCGGCCCGATTGCCGCGCCGGATCACCTGCAGTGGGCACCGGGCCTGCCCAAGACCCGTTCGGGCAAGATCATGCGCCGCATCCTGCGCAAGATCGCCGAGAACGCGCCGGACCAGCTCGGTGACACCTCCACGCTGGCCGATCCATCGGTGGTCGCATCGCTGGTGGAAGAGCGCAAGGTTCGCTAAGCGTCACAAGCCCGGGGCACCACGGTGCCCCGGCTGTTGGTCCATGTGGAGGGCGTGGATCGGCATCTGTACCGGTATCCTGTTTCACCGGAAGGGCGTCACGCCCCTTACTTCAGCATTGGATCGCATATGCCTACCCTCCTCATTGCCGATGACCATCCGCTGTTCCGCGAAGCCCTCAAGGGCGCGGTGCAACGCGTCATACCCGGCGTGCAGCTGATGGAGGCCGACAGCGTCGAAGCGCTGTACGCACTGGCCGAACAACACCCCGATGCCGACCTGGTGCTGATGGACCTCAACATGCCCGGCGCACAGGGTTTCAACGCGCTGGTGCACCTGCGTTCGCTGCACCCGCAGCTGCCCATCGTGGTGGTCTCCGCACGCGAGGAAGCCACTGTGATGCGACGCGCACTGGATCATGGCGCATTCGGCTTCATTCCAAAATCCGCCGATTCGGACACCATCGGCCATGCGCTGGGCACCATCCTCGATGGCGAGCGCTGGGCACCGGCGGAGGCGCACAACGTGCCGCCGACCCCGAACGAAGAACGCGAAGTCGGCCAGCGCCTGCGCGAACTGACCCCGCAACAGTTCCGCGTGCTGCAGATGCTCGGCGTGGGACGCCTGAACAAGCAGATCGCCTATGACCTGGGCGTTTCCGAGGCCACCATCAAGGCCCACGTCACCGCCATCCTGCGCAAGCTCGGCGTCACCAACCGCACCCAGGCGGTGCTGATGGCCGGCAAGCTGGCGATCGACGACGACGCCATCGTGCTGCCACCGGAAGAAGATTGAGTTGCTGCCGGCGCTTGCCGGCGGCTGAGCGCTGAAAACCACCCTTGCACACCCACCCCCTGCGCGTTGCGCAAGGGAGGGAGCCTGGCCCCTCCCCTTTGGCGCAGCCAAGGGGGAGGTTGGGAGGGGGTAGCTTTGGCTGTTGCTTCTGCGCGTTGCCTGGCTTGCCCGCGAACAGCACCCCTCCCCAACCCTCCCCTGCGCGTTGCGCAAGGGAGGGAGCTGCGGCCCCTCCCCTTTGGCGCAGCCAAGGGGGAGGTTGGGAGGGGGTAGCTTTGGCTGTTGCTTCTGCGCGTTGTCTGGCTTGCCCGCGAACAGCACCCCTCCCCAACCCTCCCCTGCGCGTTGCGCAAGGGAGGGAGCCAGCCCCCTCCCCTTTGGCGCAGCCAAGGGGGAGGTTGGGAGGGGGTAGCTTTGGCTGTTGCTTCTGCACGTTGCCTGGCTTGCCCGCGAACAGCCCCCCTCCCCTTTGGCGCAGCCAAGGGGGAGGTTGGGAGGGGGTGGCTTTGGCTGTTGCTTCTGCACGTTGCCTGGCTTGCCCGCGAACAGCACCCCTCCCCAGCCCTCCCCTGCGCGTTGCGCAAGGGAGGGAGCCTGGCCCCTCCCCTTTGGCGCAGCCAAGGGGGAGGTTGGGAGGGGGTGGCTTTGGCTGTTGCTTCTGCGCGTTGTCGGGCTTGCCTGCGAACAGCCCTCTCCCCAACCTTCCCCTGCGCGTTGCGCAAGGGAGGGAGCTGCAGCTCATGCCGAGCGCTGCAGCACCGGCTCCGCTGTCGCCGTCGCATCGACCACGAACACTTCCGCCGCTGCGGCCAGCTCCTGCGTCTGCTCGCGCATCGCCTGCGCGGCATGCGATGAGGCGCGTGCGACCTCGCCACTCTGGCGGGTACCTTCACCGATACGCCGCAGCAGGCGCTCCACATCATCCACCGCGCTGACCTGCCGCGCCGAGCCTGCATCGATCCGCTCCAGCGCGCTGGCCACCTGCGCCACCCGACCACCAATGTCCTGCATCGCCGCACCGCTGCTGTCAGCCAGCCGCGCGCCTTCCTCCACCTGCCGCAGCGATGCGTCGATCAGGCCGCGGATCTGCTTGGACGCCTCCGCCGAGCGCTGCGCCAGCTGGCGCACCTCGTTGGCCACCACCGCGAAGCCACGCCCGTGGCTGCCGGCCCGCGCGGCCTCGACCGCAGCGTTCAGTGCCAGCAGATTGGTCTGGAACGACAGGCTGTCGACGGTGGCGACGATCTCGCGGATGTGCCGTGAGGACGCTCGCAGCTGGTCCATGCCAGTGATCGCGGCCGCCGTGGCCTGGCGCCCGCGTTCGGCCGCATCGCTGGCCTGCGCCGACACCAGTGCACTCTCGCGCGCACTGCCGGCATTCTCACGCGCCTCACCGGCCACCGAGCGCACCCGCTGCAACGCCTCCTGCACGTCACCCACCTGCTGTTCCACGCGCCCGGACAGGTCGGCGGTACCACTGGCCATGTCGCCCACCGCTGCCTGCACGCTGCCCGCCGACTGCTGGATGCGGGCGACGATGCCGCCGACCTGCTGCATGGCCTCCTCCAGCCCTTGCCGCAGGCGTGCGTAGATGCCCTGGCCGTCGCCGCGCATGCGCGCACTCAGGTCACCGTGGGCGAAGTGGCCGATCACCCGCGTCGCATCGCCCACCTGCGCCTGCACGCTGTCCAGCAGGGAGTTGATGCGCTCGCCCAGCTGCAGCACGAAGCCCTGCTTGTCGGCCAGCACGATGCGTCCCTGCAGGTCACCGGCGGTCGCGGCCGCGACCACCGCGGCCACTTCGTTGACGATCACCCGCTCAAGCCGTCGGTCCTGCCATTCCATCACCAGGCCAAGTACCCGATCAGCTTCCAGCACTGGGCTGGCCCGCAGCAGGAAGCCGCTGTTGCCCAGCTCCACCTCCGCGTCCATCGCCATGCTCTGCTCAAAGGCAGCCCGCATGAGTGCGGCAACTGCCGGCCCGAGTTCGGCCACCTCGCTGCCCACCTCGGCCGCTCCTTCGATCCCGGCCTCGGCGAATGCCTGCTGCAACGCCGAATTGGCATAGACCACGCGGCCTGCGGCATCCGTCACCAGCACCGCGGCACTGGCCACATCCAATGCCTGGCGTACCCGCTGGTTGGCACCCGCCGCCAGGCGTTCGCCGGCAATGCGCTCGCGCAAGCTGGACTGCATCTGCATCAGCGCCGCCGCCAACCGACCAATCTCGTCATGCGCGTTGCGCACCACCAACTGGCCGTCCAGGTCATCGTCGGCAATGGCGCGGGCGAACGCCGCTGCGTCGGCCAGCGGCCGTTCCACCGCTCGCAACAGCAACAACAGCAGACTGACCAGCAACAAGCCAACCACCAGCACGGTGGCAGCGAAGGCGGCATCCATCCAACGCCGCGCTGCGGCCTGTTCGTCGCGTTGCTTGGCCAGGCTGGCGCGCTGTGCCTGCTGCAAGCGGGTCAGCACCGGCAAGGCCTTGGCGGCAAGGTCGTCCATCGCCTGGGTCTCGCTGTCGGCCCCGTAGCGCGCCGCTGCATAGGACAGGAATGCCTCCTGGTAGCGCTGCATCGCATCGCGTACCTGCTGCTTGCTGCCGTCCGGCATGCGCGCTGCCTGCAGCAGCAGCTCGAAGGGCATCACCTGCGCACTCAGTTCATCCGCGTACTTCTGCTCACGGCGCAGGATGAAGTCCTTCTCGTAGCGGCGCATGGTCAGCATCGACACCTGCAAGGCCGTATTGGGATGTTCGCCGATCAGGTTCTCCACTTCGTGCACGGCATTGCGCAGCTGGCCCTGCATGCCGCTGTCGGCATCGTGGCCAAGTTCGGTGATGCGCTGATCCAATGCCTGCCCGGACTGAACATACTCAAGCAGTGGCGCGCGCAACGCCTGCTCCCAACCCGCGCCCTTCCTGTCCGTGGCCAGCACGGCCTGCAGGCGGCCATTGGCGGCCACAAACGCCTGCCCGGCGGCGGCCGAGAACGACATGGCATACTCGGCCTGGGCGCGGCGCGCCTCGGCAAACGCAGCCACCAGCGCCTCCAGCTGCGCCGCATCCTGCTGGTAACTCTGCAGCCGCTGGTCGGCACTGCGCATGCCAACACTGAGCCAGGCATAGGCCGAGCCGATGACGAGCAGGCCGACCACCAGCGCCAGCAGGCTCAGACGCAGTTTCTGGGCGATACCAAGGGGGAACTTCATGCCGCACTCCGGGCGTAGAGATGCCTCGAAATCGGCCGCACATCAGGTTTCTTGAGTGCTGATTTGCAGGGAATTACCGCGCTGCGCCAGCCGTGCGCGCGTATCAGGCCATGCATCCATGACAGTGATATTTCAGTCACGCCGCCAGGCTGGCATCCTGCGGCTGTCCGTTCAGATTGGGGGGCCATGCTAGAATCCGCGCTCCCTTGGGGAGTAGCCTGCTTCCAGCATTGGAAGCGCCCACATCAACACACTCGGCCAGTGCGCCGTGGTGTGGGCAGCCAGACCCGGTTGGCGAGACCAGCGGCATGCGTGCGCAACTACGGTTGGGCGCGACGCATGCCGTTTGCGTCCGCCCGACCCGGTAGTCCAGATGTCTCCCATTTCCATTGTTCTGATCGGTTTCGCCATGTCCACCGACGCCTTCGCCGCGGCGGTCGGCAAGGGCGCAGCCATGCGCAAGCCACGCCTGATTGATGCACTGCGCGCAGGCTTGATCTTCGGCGTCATCGAGGCAATCACGCCGATCATCGGCTGGTTGCTGGGCCGCGCTGCCTCACAGTACGTGCAGGCCTTCGATCACTGGATCGCGTTCGGCCTGCTCGGGGTACTCGGTGCACACATGATCATCGCCGGCCTGAAGTCTGGTGATGAAACCGAAGGCGACGGTGATGACGACGCAGGCGAGCAGCACAAGAGTTTCTGGACGCTTGCCGTGACCGGCTTCGCCACCAGCATCGATGCGATGGCGATCGGCGTCGGCCTGGCCTTCCTTGACGTGCATATCGGCGTGGTGGCGCTGGTGATCGGCCTGTGCACGATGGTCATGGTGACCATCGGCATCATGCTGGGCCGCGCCCTGGGTGCGGTGGTTGGCAAGCGTGCGGAAATCGTTGGCGGCGTGATCCTGATCATCATCGGCTGCGCGATCCTGTACGAGCATCTGACGGCTGCGGCCGCTGTTGGGTGACCTGCGGGAGCGGCGTGAGCCGCGAAGCAAGCGCAGCCATGATGCGCTGGGGCATAGCCGATAAGGCCTCTGCCGAGCATGGCTCGGCACTACAGATCTAGCCCCTCTCCCGATCACCGGAGAGGGGTTGGGGTGAGGGCCGCTTTTGCTGGCAAAGCCCCTTGCCGAGCATGGCTCGGCACTACAGTGCTGGCTGCTAGCGTCGGCGCGGGTCGTTCAATGCGGTCAGGAACGCGCGCAGCGAGGCCGGCTTCACCGGCTTGGTCAACACGCGGTAGCCACGTTCGCGGGCCATGCGCTTCAACTCATCGCGGCCATCGGCGGTCAGCAATGCACCGGGCAAAGGACGGCGCGCGGCTTCGCGCAGGGCGAGCAGGGTGTCCAGGCCATCGAGCCGATCGTGCAGGTGGTAGTCCACCAGCATCACATCGGGCTGTTCACTCAATTTATCCAGCGCCATGTCCACCGTGCTGGCGGCGATGACTTCCACCTTCCAGCGGCCGAGCAAGGCGCGCATGCCATCGAGGATTTCCTGGTCGTTGTCCACGCACAGCACGCGCAAGCCGGCCAGTGAATCATCACCACCGAACGCGGTCTGCTGACGCGGCGAAGGCAACGGTACTGCCGGTGTTTCCACCCGCGGCAGGGTGATCGAGAACATGCTGCCGTGGCCGGGTTGGCTGCGCGCGTTCAAACCGTGGTCAAGCAGGCGCGAGATGCGTTGGCAGATCGACAAGCCCAGGCCCAGACCCTGCTCGCCCCAGTCGAACGGCTGCTGGTAGCGATGGAACTCATTGAAGATCTGCTGCATGTGATGCTCGGGAATGCCCGGGCCGGTATCCCATACCTGCAGTTCAACCTCGTCACCACGCACGCGCAGCGCCAGCACGATGCGGCCACTGCGGGTATAGCGCAGGGCGTTGGCCATGAAATTCTGCAGCACGCGACGCAGCAGGCGTCGATCACTGCGCACCCAGGCAGTGCGTGCAAACACATGCAGGCGCAGGCCTCGCCCTGCCGCTACCGGCGTGTACTGTGCAGCGAGCTCGCGTACCAGCACGCTGGCATCGAACTCGCTGATGGTGGGGCGCAGGCCGCCTGCATCCAGTCGCGACACGTCCAACAGGCCATCCAGCAACTCTTCGGCCGCGCGCAGGGAAGCATCCACACGCTCGGCCAGATGCCGCTGCTCGTCGGTCTCATGCAGGCTGTCGCGCAGGGCCGATGCAAAAAGCCGTGCTGCATTCAGTGGCTGCAACACGTCATGGCTGATCGCGGCGAGGAAGCGCGTCTTGGATTGCTGCGCTGTCTCGGCTGCCTGCGAACGCTCGGCTACGCGCTGCTCCAGGGTTTCGTTGGCTTCCAGCAGCGCCTGCTCGGCATTCTTGAAGTCGGTGATGTCGTTGTAGCTGGTGACATAACCGCCGCCCGGCAGCGCCTGGCCACGCAGTTCGATCACCTTGCCATCGGCGCCGGTACGCTCGAAAACGTGCGGCGAACCGGCACGCATATAGCCGATGCGGCGGTTGATCTGCACCTCGGTATCGCCGGAACCCAGCTCGCCGCGCTCGGCGTTGTAGCGGATCAGGTCGGCGACCGGACGGCCGACGTAAAGCATGCCGTCCGGGTAACCAAACATCTGCTGGTAGCGCCGGTTCCATGCGGTCAAGCGCATTTCCGGATCAACCACACTGACGCCTGCGCTGATGTTCTCCAGCGTGGTGGAGAGAATTTCGCGGTTGAAGCGCAGCTCCTGCCCCGCTTCGTCCAGCACCGCCACCACTTCACCAAGATCCATGCCCGAGCCGCGCAGCAGGCTGGTCAGCAGCAGACGCGCGGACGCCGCACCGATCGATGCGGCGAGCAGGCGCTCGGTGAACTGCACCCAGACACGGTCGGCGGCAGCGGCGGGTTGGAATTCGCGTTCCAGCAACTGCGCCTGTTCGCCGAACGAGCGCCGCGCACGGTTGTCACCGATGACGCGCGTGGCCAAGGCCAGCAGATCGCGGACCTTGACGTGCGCCGGCCAGTCACCGGCGACCACCGGCCGCTTGGCATAAGGATCCAGGAACGGTGCCGCGCGCAGGCGCTCGGCGACATCCGGGCGCCAGCGCATCGACACCAGCAACATGGTCACGGTGTTGATCAGCAGCGACCAGAAGGTGCCATGGGTCAGTGGGTCCCAACCGGTCAGGCCGAACAACTGCTGTGGCCGCAACCAGTCGATGCCGAACGGTCCGTGCGTGAGCAGACTCGCATCCAGCCAGCCGCCATGGCTCAGCGCCGGCACCAGCAAGGTGTAGGCCCAGACCACAAAACCGGCCAGCATGCCGGTTTCTACGCCGCGGCGGCTGGCGCCACGCCAGTACAGGCCACCGAGCAGGCCCGGTGCGAACTGCGCGACCGCGGCGAAGGCCATCAATCCGTAGGCGGCCAGCATGGTGTCGTCGTTGCTGCCGCGGTAATAGCCATACGCGACCAGCGCCAGCAGCACGATCGCCATGCGCCGGATCCACAGCACGCGCGAGGCGACATTGGCAGCCTCACGGTGGTCGCCACTGCGCCGCAGCAGCAGCGGCATGACGAGATCGTTGCTGATCATCGTCGCCAGCGCGATCGAGGACACGATGACCATGCCGGTGGCCGCGGAGAAGCCACCGATGTAAGCAATCAAAGCGAGCGTTGTATTGCCGGCAAGCATCGGCAAGGCCAGTACCAGGGTGTCGTCCGAGGCCAGGCCGGTGCCGAACATCGCCGCGCCGGCAGTGGCGATTGGCACGATCATCAAGGAAATCAGCACCAGGTAAGCGCCGAACATCCAGCGTGCGCTGCGCACATCGCCGGCATTGCCGCACTCCACCACCGCGACGTGGAACTGCCGAGGCAGGCAGATCAGGGCCAGGAAACTGAGCAGCGTCTGCGAGACGAAGCCCACCGGCGGCATGCCTTCAAACAAGGTGCGTGCCGACTGCACCACCGACTCGCCGCGGTCGGTCAGCCACACATAGGCGAATACGCCGATGGCGACCATGGCCAGCAGCTTGATCAGCGATTCGACGGCGATGGCCAGCATCATGCCGTAATGGTGCTCGGTGGCATCGACCTGGCGGGTGCCGAACAGGATGGCGAACAAGGCCATCAGCAGCGAGACATACAGCGCCGGATCGGTCAGGAAACCCTTGCCGGCGGCATCCCCGGTCAACACCTGCAGGCTCATCGCCACGGCCTTGTACTGCAGTGCCAGATACGGCACCACGCCGATCAGCGCGATCAATGCGACCAGTGCCGCCAGCCGCCGCGAGCGGCCAAAGCGCGAGGAAATGAAGTCGGCGATGGAGACCACGTTCTCGCTGCGGGCGATCAGCGCCAACCGTTCGATGATCCGCCAGCCGAACATCAGCATCAGCAGCGGGCCAAGATAAATAGGCAGGTAGCCGATGCCGTAGCGCACCGCCGAGCCGACCGCACCGTAGAAGGTCCAGGACGAGCAATAGACCGCCAGCGCAAGGCTGTAGACCACCGGCCGCAGCCACGGGCGGTCCGGATACAGCGGGCGACGATCACCCCACCACGCCACCCCGAACAGCAGCGCGGCATAGCAGAGTGAGACCAGGAGCAGGATCCAGCTGGAGACCAAGGGTGTTTCCCGTGCGACTTAGCCGGGCCAGTGTAGCCATTCCCTCGATTCCCGGGCATCCAGCGGCCTTGTCAGCTCGGCGGCCGCGCAGAAGAACGCCCCGGCATGACCGGGGCGCTCGGATCAATCACCAGCGATTACTTGGTAATAGCCGGTCATATTGATGCACCAACCCTTGTTATCAAGCCGAGGATGGGTCAAGTCGTCACTGACGTTGGTGAAGTTATTGCCGACGCCAAGCTTGAAGAAGTCGGTACGACTGTCCAGCCAGGCCTCTTCGCCACGTTCCATGCGGTAGTCGCCGGGACGCGAAGCGAGCTTTCCGGCCATCTCCCATCGTTGAGACATTTGCCAGATGCCGTCCAACGACAACACATGCAAGCGCTGATCATCCGAGGCACCACCAACCTGTCCGGGTGATGCCAGCTCGTACAGATAGGTGTACTTGCCAAGTGCGGCCCAGCGGGAGCTGTCGTGCGGACGGTAGGCAAAGCCGGCATTGACCTCGGCCAAGCGGGCACCGTCCTGCGCGCTCAGGCTGTCGGATGTGTCGGAGTAATTGGCACGCAAGGCCAGACGCAAGTCTTCGTTGACCTTGTAGAACCGACGATTGGTGGTGACCCACTGTTCGCGCGCCTCTGCGCCGGTGCCACGCCGACACTCAAGTTTGCTCGACCAGTCGGTCCACTCATCGGCGTTGACCCCGATTGCATGCGAATCGACATGCCTTCAAATTCGTGCATTGACGATCAACTGAAAAGCATGAGCTAAACCGTCAAACGGTAGCCAGCACCCCGAACTGCGCGGATCGGGAGGGTACAGCCGGTGGCCGACTGCACACGGTTACGCAAACGGTGGACCAACACTTCAATCCGGTGCGGATCAAAGCTCCAGGGCTGGTCGGTGAGGGCCGCAATCAGGCGCTCGCGGGCAACCGTCTCGCCCTGCGATGAGAAGAGCAAAGTGAGAAATGCGCGTTCGGCTTCGGTCAGCGCCAGTACCTGCGCATTGGGCCCACGCAGGTCCCAACTATCGGATTCCAGCGCCCAGCAAGGGGCACTGTCGGCCCCGCCAACCACCATCAGCTGCGCCGCCTCACCGGGCAAGCGCCGGCGCAGGCTGTACAGCTTGGCAGCGAGGAATTCCGGCTCCGGGCGATGTGGCAGGCACGCGTCAGCACCAGCCCACAGGCCATCGGCAATCAGTTGCGGGGTGTTGGGGTCCACCAACAGGACAACCCCCAGATCATCACGGCGGCGCAGGTGCTCGACCGTCTCAACCATACCGGCGCGTACCCAGGTGGTATCGATGACCACGATGTCGCAGGGAACGATCACCAGTTCGCGGTACAGCGCTTCAATACTGTCCAGGGCCTGGATCTGGGCCCCATAGGGCAGCAGTGGCTGCAACAACTCCAGCTTGCCGACAATCCAGATACGCAATGGCGCCAAGGCCGTGGGATTGGCTGCGCCCACAGGCGCATAGTTCAGATCCGATACCACACACTCTCCCTGTCGGGCGTCAGTAGACAGCCCACCTATTCTCGGGATTTTAGCCTAGCGTATTGTCAGTTATCGCCGAAACGGGGTACACACCGTTTTATGAATGGAATGGGCGGCACTTTCGCGCCGCCCATTCAGTCGCCCTTATTCGGCAGGTACGCCCATTTCCTGCAGCAGAGCGGGCGCCGGATACACCTTGGCCAACAGCCAACGCAGGTACCGCATGTCCACGTGCACGGCACGCTTGTAGCGCGGGTCGAACCACCAGCTGGCGCTGACCGATTCCCAGTTGGAATCGAAGTTCAGGCCAATCAGCTCGCCCTTGGCATTGAGCACCGGCGAACCGGAGTTGCCACCGGTGGTGTCCAGGTTGGTCAGGAAGTTCACCGTCTGCGTCTTCAACGCCGGATCGGCGGTGCTGCCGAAATCGCCCTTGGCAATTGCCGCCAGCAGCGGCTTGGGCGCATCGAACGGCACCGTGTTGGTGTTCTTCTCGACGATGCCCGCAACCGTGGTCACCGGCGAGTAACTGACCGCATCACGCGGATGCAGCGCCTCGACCTTGCCATAGCTGATGCGCAGGGTGCTGTTGGCATCCGGATACACCGCACGGCCCTGGCTTGCGCGCCAGGCGAACAAAGCCTGCATGTAGGACGGACGCAGACGCAACTGCTCGCCCGCGCGCTCCTTGCTGTCGCGCTCGGCATTGAGCTGTGCCATCACCAGTGCAGAGGCCACCGACACCAGCGGATCGGCTTCGATGAAACCACCCTTGCGTGCGGCTTCGAAGCGCGACAGACGCTGCGCTTCATCGCCGAGCTTTGTCTGTGCGTACAGTTCATCCAGATGCCTGGCCAGCTCGGCCGGGGTGCGACCGAACAGGTTGTCGTAATGCGAGTCGCGCTGTGCATCGGGCAGCTGCTGGTAGCGGGTCAGCAATGCGGTGAGCAAGGCCTTCTCAACGGCCGGGTCGTAGCGACGCTGTACCTGCTTGAGCACACCTTCGATCAAGGCCTGGTCGCGCTGCTGATAGCCGGCTTCACGCTCGGCATCGGGCTTGAGCGACTCCACCCGCAGCCGCTCCAACAGCAACGCCGAACGCAGCAGCTGGGTCTGGCTGGACATCAGGGTGATCAGGAACTCGCTGCCACCAACCGCGCTGTCCGCGGCCAGCGACGCAAACAGTGCATCGATATCGGCCTTGTACTTGCCATCGGCGCTGGCCAGCATGGCCTGTTCGTCCTGTGCGCGCTGGGTCTTGGCATCGCTGCGCAGCAGGCCTTCCAATTCACCGGCAGCGCGCTTGCGGTTGTTCTTCAGCGACTGCAGCTGCGAAGCGTAGCGCGTGCGTGCATCGGCATTGCCCTTGCCCTGCGCTTCGATCACGTCGATCAGCTGCTGGAACACTTCCACGCGACGCGGCAGCACGGTGTCGATCTGGTTGGCGAACTCGGCGGCGGTGCGCAGGCGATAGGTGGTGCCCGGGTAACCGGCCAGCATCGCGTAATCACCTTCCTTCGGGCCATCCAGCGACATCTTCAGGTGCGCCGGCGGATGGTAAGGCACGTTGTCCTTGCTGTACGGCGCCGGCTTGCCATCCTTGCCGACGTAGGCACGCAGCAGGGTGAAATCGCCGGTATGGCGTGGCCACATGAAGTTGTCGATTTCATCGCCGTAGTTGCCGATCGCACGCGGCGGTGCATAGACCAGACGAATGTCGGTCAGCTCCAGCTGGCGGATGCGGTAGAAGTCGCTGCCGTAGTACATGTTGGCCACCGAGCAACGCACGCCGCCTTCGGCTTCGCAGTCGGCGACGATGCGCTTGCGCGCGCTCTCCACCGCGTCGTAATAGCCGCGACCGGTCTTGCCACGCGCGTCCTTGAGCACCTCGTCGGTGACCTTGTCGAAGCCGACCGTCACCAGCACCCGGTAATCGGGATTGGCAGCGCGCTCGTCGTCGCGACCCTGGGCGATGAAGCCGTCATCGATGAAGTTGTGCTCCTTGCTGGCGTTGTACTGGATGACGCCATAGGCCACGTGGTGATTGGTCAGCAACAAGCCCTCGTCGGAGACGAACGAACCGGTACCGCCACCGACACGCACCACCGCACTCAACGGCGGCGCGGTGACATCGGCCAACTGCTTGGGGTCACCCTTGAAGCCGGCATCCTTCAGCGTCCTGGCCAGCTCCGGCAGCTGCGTGGGCATCCACATGCCTTCGTTGGCGTGGGCGGCAGCGGCGGTCAGGCTCATGCCCAGCGCCAGCGCGGCGGTAAGCGGTTTACGCGTCATTGGAACTCCAGCGGATTACAGAACAGCCGTGGACAGTAGCGGCCCCCGCTTGGAGCGGCAACCGCCAGCAGTCACGCCAACGCTTGTGGGAGCGGCGTAAGCCGCGAAGCCAGTGCAGCACGAACTCGTGACAGGATTGATCTTCGGCGTGGCCAATGCGTCAATGGCTGCGGTGGGAGTGGTGGCTTCGCGGCTGACGCCGCTCCCACAACATCCCACAGCACCCATGCTGCTGCTCAGCGCTCCGTGCGCCAGTTCACCGAGCCGCGGTTTTCGACCGTGGACGATTCCACTTCGATGTCGAAGCCGCGCCGCAGCAGGTACTTCAAGGTGAGTACCGAGCCGCTGCCGATCAGTGACACGCCGTAGCCGATGTAGAGCTTGGGCGTGATGTACTTGCCCACGCCGATCACCGAACCGCCCAGCGCGCGTGACTGGCTGACGCCAGCATCATCGAGGCCGATCTTGGCGCCCACCTGTGCAGCAAGCAGGCCGGTGCCGGCCGACAATGCCGCTGATGCCGCGTTGACCTGCTGTGCCTGGTCGCTGCTGGCCATGCTCAGGCTGCGCCCCAGCACCAGATAGGCCAGCGATTCGGATTGCGACATCGCCGGATCCGACCACACGTCGACCTTGGGCTGCTGGGCACGGCCGGTGACATGGATACCTGCGGTGATGTCACCAATCGAGCGCTGTGCCTTGATGTTGATGCGCGGGTCAGAGACCACGCCATAGTTCCACAACAGCTGGCCGTCGGTGATGGTCAGGTCCTGACCGTAGGCCTTGTAGCGGCCACTGACTTCCAGGCCGCCGTTGGCGGTCATCTCGTGGCCCGGTCGCGCACGCACCTGCATCCTGCCGGTCAGCGCGCCCTTCAAGCCAAAGCCGCTCATCTTGACCTTGTCGCCGAGGCTGACGGTCAGGTCCATGTCCAGCGGCGAGGACGGGCCTTCTTCCGGGTCGACGGGATCCAGCACCACGATGTCTTCCGACGCCGAGGTGCCGCGATCCAGGCGTTCAAGATCCAGATCCGCCTCGGGCACATGCACGCTGCCACGCAGTTCCATCGCGGTGCCGGCCAACGTGAAGTCCAGATCCGGATTGGCCACCACCCGCAGTTCGCTGGTGTTGGCCATCAACACCTTGTCGCCGTGGATATGCAGCTGCAGGGGCTGTGCATCGCCGAACCAGGACAGGCCGCCATCCACCTGCAGCGTGCCTTCGCCACCGGTCTTGGTGGAGGCGCTGATGCGCGCCGAGCCATCGGGCTGGGCGATGAAGCTGCCCTTGCCTTCGCTCAGCGTCAGTCCCAACGCCGGGAATTCACCGGTGAAGTTGCTGAGCTTGGCCTCGCCACCCAGGGTTGGCTGCGAGCGCGTGCCACGCAGGCTGACGTGGCCTTCGATCAGCCCTTGCGGGCGCACCAGGTCAGGCGAGAACAACTCCAGCCAGTACAGCCGCGCGATGTTCATGTACAGCTCGCCGGTGAGTGCCGCATTGGGCTCCCAGCCGGTCTGCACCTTGGCATCGATGAAGCCGTCGCCCTTGAAGCCGACGCCGAGGTAGCCCTTGATGCTGTTGGGCAGCATGTCGACGTTCAACGAGAAATTGTCGTAACGCACCAGCTCGCCACGGGCATTGTCGCCGAGGCGGATGCCGCCTTCGGCCGAGGCTACCTTGAAGCCACCTTCCCAGGCATTGCCACGCGGACGGATGTTGCCATCCAGGGTGAGCTCGCCACGCAGGTACATGCGGCGGCCTTCATTGGGCGGCAGCCATGGCTGCACCAGGGCAAGCGGCAAGGCATCGCCGCGCAGCTGCAGGCCTTCGCGCGGCCAGTTGGCGGCGATACACAGGGCACCACCGGTCTCCGAGCCCAGGCAGGCATCGGACAGGGTGAAGTTGCTGCCCTGCGCACTGAACGTGGCCGCCTGCCGCAGCTGCCATGGCGCGCCCTTGACCGGCGCGATCCGCAGCGAGGCCAGCTCGCCGCGCCAGGCCTGGCCCTGCTGGCGCACGCTGCCACTCAACGCCACCGCGCCCAGCTCATTGCGGGTATCGGCGTCCAGCTGCAGGTTCTGCACGCTGCCACGTGCATTGATGTTGACCTGGTCGAGCAGCATGCCGACCTCGATCGCGCTGCCGTGGATCGCCAGCGCGCCGTTGTTGCCCTGCCATGGCAGACGCCCGTTGATGCTGATCTGCTGGGCCTTCCAATCGTCCCATTGCAGGCCATTGCCGCGCAGGTCGGCGGTGATGTCCGGCTGGCTGGGCGTGCCGTGCAGCTGCAGCGTGCCGGCCAGGCTGCCGGTGCCGCCGGGCAGCAGATCAGACAGGTGCAGCGGCTCCAGCCGCGCATCCACATCCAGACGGTCGCCGACCTTGCCCTTGGCCTCGATCTGGCTGTCACCCATCACCAGCCGCACATTGCCCTCGCCCTGCGTACCCTGCAGTGCGAGCTTGGCGCGTGCATCGACGCGACGGCCGCGCAGCATGCCGTTGATCTGCGGCACGTCCAGCGTGGCCTCGAAACGCATGTCGTTGCTGCCGGCCACGGCCGGCAACTGCTTGCCCTTGGAGGCCAGCGAGCCGGACAGGTTGCCTTCCCAGCCCGGCGCGAAATAACCGGGATCAAACTTGGACAGGCTTGCATCCACATCCCAGGCCAGCGTCGGTGCCCAGGCCGCCGAGCCCTTCAGTTCCAGCGAACCACCAGGCGTGCTCGCCTGCAACCTTTCGATATGTGCCTGCTGGTCGTTGCCACGCACATCGAAATCAAGATTGGCGTCCTGCGCTTCGCGCGCCACTTCAGCCTTGCCAACGGCGGCCCAGTTCTTCAGGTTGCCGGCCACACCCAGCCGCGCCTCTTTCAGATGCAAGGGCACCGGTGTGCTGTCCGGCGAACTCGGGTCCGGCTCGGGGGTGTAGGTCAGCTGGTTGGCCACCACCGCAAAGCGGAAGCCCGGGTTCTGCGCATCGCTGAAATCGGCGGTGCCCTGCAGCCGCACGCTGCCGCCGAAGGCTTCGGCAACCAGCGGCGCAACCGTCAGCACCTGCTTGTCGATGGCGACATTGGACGGCGCCAGCACCAGTTCGTTCTCGCCCTGGCGCACCCGGCCCTGCAACCGCGCCTGGCCACCACGGCCACGCGCGGTGAAATCCAGCGCCAACGGTGCCGGTGCTTCGGCCAGGAACTGCGCGGGCACCAGCTGGCCGATATCCAGCTGCTCGCTGCGCGCGGCCATGTTCCACACCGGATCGCTGCGGCCATCCAGAATGAAACTGACATGCAGCGGCTTGGGCGCGTAGCCGGCCACCGCAACTTCCATATGGGCCAGGTTGCCACGTGCGACCAGGCCCAGCCGCGCGGCGGGCTGGCCCGGACGTGGCGGCATCAGCGCGCGCACGGTCAGGTCGGTGGCGTAGTCCTTGCGCGGCAGATAGTGGCCGTCGATACGGAAATCGCCGAGGTTGCTGTTGACCTTGATCTGGCTGGCGGTGAATTCGCCATTGGCAGCTTCAAGCCCACCACGCACCTTGCTGATGTCGATGATCGGCTGCTGCAGCTGGGTGATGCGCAGGCCATCGATGACGATGGTGTCGGCCTGCAAGGCCAGCGGCAACTCGATGGCCGGCAATACATCCGGCCAGTTGGGCAGCTCGAAGGGCTTGTCTTCCGACGGCCCCAGCTCCAGCGTGGCATCGCTGATGCGCAGCGCGTCCAGGCGCAGCTTGCGGCCCAGCAGCGGGCGGATATCCGGATCCAGGTAGGCCTGGCCGGCAGTGAAGTGCAGCTCGTTGTAGCGGAAATCCAGGTCGTGCAGGATCAACGGGCCGGCCAGCGGGCCTTCGGCCTTGCTCCAGGTCAGTGATGAGCCGGCGGGCAGGCGTGCGACCACCTGCGCCAGCAGCACCTCGCGGCCGGCTACGGTCTGCAGCAACCAGTACAGCGCGAACAGGCCCAGCATCACCAACACGGTGATGGTGATGCCACTGCGCACCGCCAAGGTGCGCAGTCGCGCCTTGCGCTTGGCACGCAGCTCGGCGATGCGGGCTTCGCGCTCTTCCGGGCTCACCTCGTCGGGACGGCGGCTCACAGGTCAGCTCCGATGTTGAGGTACAGCTGGAACTGCGAATCCGGGTTGTTCAAACCATGCGCGATATCAATGCGCACCGGGCCCACGGGCGACTTCCAGCGCACGCCGAAGCCGACACCGGTATGCAGGTCGATCTTGTTGTCGAAGGCGCTGCCGGTATCCACGAACACCGCGCCGCCCCAGGGGCCGCCGCCGAAGTAGTGCTCGTACTCGACCGAGCCCACGGCAAGATTCTTCGCGCCCAGCGCGAACTTGTCCGGTGCCGGCGTACGCGGGCCGACTTCGCGGAAAGCATAGCCGCGGATGGAGCGGTCACCGCCGGCGAAGTAACGCAGGCTGGGCGGCATCGCGACCAGATCGCTGGTCCAGGTGGTGCCGGCCTGTCCGCGCAGGATCAGCCGGTCGGCATCGCCCACCGGGATGTACCAACGCACGGTGGCATCGGCCTGGATGAAGCTGGTGTCCGAACCGGCCCCTTCGATGCCGCCACGCAGGGTGGCATTGCCGCTCAAGCCACGGCGCGGGAAGCTCTTGTCGTCGACATCGACGTAGTCGGCGGTGAGCTGCGGGTAGACCAGCGTCGAATAGTTGTAGACCGCGGCATTGAACTGGTCGCCGGAGCTGTAGCGCCAACGCTCGCGCAATGCATTCATCGAGACGATGGCGGTCCAGTGCTCGTTGATCTCGCCGCTGCGGCTGGCGATCAGCTTGACGTTGCGCAGGTCGATGTAATCGGTCTGCTCGTCATAGGCACTGATCGCATAGCTGTACCACCCATCCAGCCAGCGGAAGCCCGGCACGCGGTAGCTGGTGATGAAGCTCTTGCGCTTCTGTGCGTAGTCCAGCTGGGTGCTGAGCTTGTGCCCACGGCGGTTGACGTAGCGACGCTCGACGCCACCGCGCACACCCGGCCCGCTCTCGCTGCCATAGCTCAGACCAGCGGTATAGATGGTGCGCTTGGCGCGGGTCAGCTTGACGTTGACCGGCACCTCGCCGTTGTCATCGGCCTGCTCCGGATGCGGCTGGATGTCGATGACACTGAAGTAATCGAGCTTGGTCAGCGACTCGCGCAGGCGATCAAGCTTGCCTTCATGCCAGTAACTGCCCTGCTCCCAATACACCAGTGGCTCGAACAGCCCCGGGCGGAAATAGTCCTGCTCGAAGGTGATCGGCCCCATGTTGTAGCGGCGGCCGCTGTCCCAGGTGAGGAAGATGTCGGCGGCATTCTCGGCGCGGGTCACTTCCACCTTGCGCTGGGTGAAGTCGGCATCGAAATAACCACGCTCGGCCAGACGCCGGGTGATGGTGATCTTGCTGGCCTCGTAGTTCACCGAGTCGAAGGCTTCGCCAGTCTTGGGGTGGAAGGCCTCGATGTCGTCCTGCAGGTACTGGTCGCGCGAGGCCGGGCCGGTGATGGCCAGTTCCTGGGTGCGGACCTTGACCTGCTCGCCCTTGTCGACCTGGATCAATACCTGCAGGGTCTCGCCGGTACGCGGCGCTTCCACGGTGATCTTCGGGTTGTAGAAGCCGAACGGCTCCAGCGCGGTGCGGGTCTGCCGCTCGGCCTGCGACAGCAGGTATTCCAGCCGGGATTCGCCCTGCACCTTGCCAATCGCATCGTAGACCGACAGCGACACCTCGATGTTTTCAATCATCTCGGCGTCATCACCCTTGTCCAGACCCTTGATCTGGACTTTTTCGATGGTGCCGCGGGCATGGGCAAGGGGTGCTGCTGCCAGCGACGCCAGGAACAGAAGGAGCGGGGTGATTCGAGATAGCTGCATGCGCGCCAGCATACCGGTCCGAACATGACCGGCAAAATCACATGGCCGGCAGGGCCCAGCCATGCTCGGCCGGGGTGGCCCCTGTGGTGCCGAGCCGTGCTCGGCAGAGGCTGTACCGGTAATGCCCTTGCCGAGCATGGCTCGGCACTACCGGTTGCCGGTTGCCGGCCCCACAACGCAACAGGCCCGCTTGCGCGGGCCTGTTGCGGTCAGATGCCCAAGGCTAATCAGCTGGACAGATGTTCGATCGCGGCGACGCTGCCGAGGCGGTCACCCAGCGTGCGCAGCAGCGCCAAGCGGTTGCCACGCAGCGCAAGGTCATCGGCGTTGACCATCACCGCGTCGAAGAACGCATCCACCTGCGGGCGCAGGCGGGCCAGGCGGCCGAGCACGGCCACATAGTCCTTGTGCGCCAGCGCGGTGCCGGTGTCGTCGATGGCAGCGGTGACGGCCTCGGCCAGTTCGCTCTCGGCCGGCTCGCGCAGCAGCGCTGGGTCGATCATGGCCGGGATGGCACCGTCGGCCTTGCGCAGGATGTTGCGGATGCGCTTGTTGGCTGCAGCCAACGCCTCGGCTTCCGGCAGCTGGGCAAAGGTGCCGATGGCATCGATGCGGCGGTCGAAGTCGTACAGCGAAGCCACGCGCAGCTCGGCGACTGCGTTGAAGTGGGTGGCCGGCACGCCCTTGTCGGCGTAGTAGCCCTTCAGGCGGTCGATGATGAAGTCGTAGAGTTCGCCCGCATCGGCCTGCACACTTCGCTCGGCAAGGCCCGCATTGGCCGAAGCCAGCAACGCCGGCAGATCCAGATCAAAACCCGACTCGATGATGCTGCGGGCCAGACCCAAGGCATTGCGACGCAGCGCGAACGGGTCCTTGTTGCCGGTCGGCTTCAGGCCAGCGGCAAAACCGCCGGCCAGCGTGTCCAGGCGCTCGGCAATCGCCAGCACCTTGCCCAGCGGCGACAGCGCGATGTCATCGGCGGCAAAGCGCGGCTGGTAGCTCTCGTCGATGGCCAGCGCCACCGACGGCGATTCGCCACCGGCAACGGCGTAATGACGGCCGGCGATGCCCTGCAATTCAGGGAACTCGTTGACCATGCGCGACTGCAGGTCGTTCTTGGCCAGCTCGGCGGCACGCTTGGCCTGCACCGGATCGGCACCGACCTGCGGTGCAATGATCTGCGCCAGCGCGCTGACGCGCTGCACCTTGTCGGCCACGCTGCCCAGCTTGGCCTGGTAGGTGACGGTCTTCAGGCCATCGCCCATGCCGACCAGACCCTGCTTGAGGTCTTCGTCGAAGAAGAACTTGGCATCGGAGAAGCGCGGACGGATGACGCGCTCGTAGCCCTTGGAAACCTCGGCCACGTCCTTGGATTCGATGTTGGCGATACCGATGAACTTCTCGGTCAGTTTGCCGCCGGCATCGAGCACCGGGAAGAACTTCTGGTTGATCTCCATGGTCTCGATCAACGCTTCCTGCGGCACGGCCAGGAATTCGCGCTCGAAACTGCACAGCACCGCCGCCGGCCATTCGACCAGGTTGACCACCTGTTCCAGGTTGTCGTCGGTGATGCGGGCCACGCCGCCAGCCTGTGCGGCTGCGGCATTGACCTCGGCGACGATGCGCTCGCGGCGCGCGTCGGCGTCGACCAGCACGTTGGCGGCCTTCAGCGATTCAACATAGTCGGCCGGGTTGCTCAGCCACACCTGCTTGTCGGCCATGAAACGGTGGCCACGGCTGAAGCGGTCGGACGTCAGGCCCAGCAGCTCGGCCGGCACGATGTCATTGCCGTGCAGCAGCACCAGCCAATGCACCGGGCGGGCGAAGGCGTATTCGTGGCTGCCCCAGCGCATCGGCTTGGGGATCGGCATCGCGGCGATGGCCTCGCGCAGGATTTCCGGCAGCAGGCTGGCGGTCTGCGCGCCCGGGGTCACCGAACGCAGCACGAAACGCTCGCCCTTGGCGTCGGTGGTGCGCTCCAGCGCGGTCCAGTCGATGCCGGCCTTGGCGGCAAAGCCCTGCAGCGCCTTGGTCGGCTCGCCGTTGGCGTCCAGCGCGATGTTCAGGTACGGGCCGAACACTTCCGAGTGCTGCTCGGGCTGTTCGGTTTCCACGCCCGGTAACAGCACGGCGAGGCGACGCGGGGTCGACAGCGGCTTGGCATCGCCACGCTCGAAGGCCACGCCACGCTTGGCCAGGCCATCGATCACACCATCAAAGAAGGCCTGCGCCAGGCCCGGCAGCGCCTTGACCGGCAGCTCTTCCACGCCCAGTTCGATCAGCAGCGGTTTCATCTCACTCATATGACGTCCTTGCGCACCGACAGCAGGTCGCTGCGCCCAGTTTGGGGGAATACGGAAACTTCAGGCGCCGGATCGCGGCGCTTTTGCAGGAACAACATCACCAACCCGGCAACCGGGGCCAGAACCCAACCAAAGATCAGCCAGAGAAGCACACTGCGTCCGGTACCACGTGCCCATGCTGCGAGCCCGATACCGGCCAGGAAATTCACATAACCGACGCTGGCAAGTCCTTCGACCCCGGCCAGGCTCACGAGATCTGTTCCTTCGCTGCCACGGCTTCGAGGCGCTTGGCCTCGTACAGCTTGGCCACCGCCTGGGCCAGCGCGCGCACGCGCAGGATGTAACGCTGGCGCTCGGTCACCGAGATGGCGCGGCGCGCGTCGAGCAGGTTGAACGAATGCGAGGCCTTGCAGACCTGTTCATAGGCCGGGAGCGGCAGGCCGGCTTCCACCAGCTTCTGTGCTTCCTTCTCGCAGGCGTCGAAGCGATGGAACATTTCTTCCACGTCGGCGTACTCGAAGTTGTAGGTGCTCTGCTCCACCTCGTTCTGGTGGTAGACATCGCCGTAGGTGACCGGGGTGCCGTCCGGACCGTAGGTCCAGATCAGGTCGTAGACGTTGTCGCAGTTCTGCAGGTACATGCAGAGCCGCTCCAGGCCGTAGGTGATTTCGCCCAGCACCGGCTTGCACTCCAGGCCACCGGCCTGCTGGAAGTAGGTGAACTGGGTGACTTCCATGCCGTTGAGCCAGATTTCCCAGCCCAGGCCCCAGGCGCCCAGGGTCGGCGATTCCCAGTTGTCCTCGACGAAGCGCAGGTCGTGCACCAGCGGGTCGATGCCCAGCGCCTTCAACGAATCCAGGTAGAGCTGCTGGATGTTGTCCGGGCTCGGCTTCATCGCCACCTGGTACTGGTAATAGCGCTGCAGGCGGTTGGGGTTCTCGCCGTAGCGGCCGTCGGTGGGACGGCGCGAGGGCTGCACGTAGGCGGCATTCCAGCTTTCCGGGCCGATCGAGCGCAGGAAGGTGGCCGGATGGAAGGTGCCGGCACCGACCTCCAGGTCCAGCGGCTGGATCAAGACACAGCCCTGTTTCGCCCAGAAATCATTGAGGGTCTGGATCAGTCCCTGGAAGGTAATCGAAACGGGGGGAGTCGCGGACATGCTGCCTGAGCCGTGCGTAAGGGGTGCGTTAGTATAGCGACCGACCGCGCGATGGCCGCGCCAGCAAGGGGTTTGGGGTGGAAAACGCGGCTGTGGAAGGCACTCAGGCACCGCCACCGCAGGTGGCTATCGCCCCGGGAAGGCTGCAGTTTTCCAATATCGCCAGCGCCCTGCTGGCCGACGGGCTGGTGGCCGCGCACGACCAGGAGCGGATTCGTTTTTCCGCCCAGGGCGCGCGCAACGCCAGTGAAGTGCACCCGCTGGTGTTGCTGGCCAACCTGAAACTGGCTGCCACAAGCGGGACTGGCGAATTGGGGCTGGAACGCCTGACCGAATGGTTGGCCGCACGCACCCAGACCCGCTACCTGCGCATCGATCCGACCCGTGTGGACGTGTCCGGCGCCACCGCCGTGGTCTCCCACGCCTATGCGCGCCGCCACCGCATCCTGCCGCTGGGCCTGGACAGCGAGCGCGTGCTGGTGGCCACCAGCGAGCCGATGGCACGCGACTGGGTGCCTGACCTGCAGCACCTGACCCGCCGCCGCATCGACATGGTGCTGGTCAATCCGCTGGACCTGCACCGTTACTCGATGGAGTTCTTCGGCGTGACCCGTTCGGTGCGCAGCGCGCGCAGCGACGCCCGTGACAGCAGCAACGGCATCACCCCGCCCAGTTTCGAACAGTTGGTGGAGCTGGGCAGCGCCGGTGACGTCAACGCCGACGACCACCATGTGGTCAGCATCGTCGACTGGTTGCTGCAGTATGCCTACGAGCAGCGCGCCAGCGACATCCACATGGAGCCGCGGCGCGACAAGGGCCGGGTGCGCTTCCGCATCGACGGCGTGCTGCACAAGGTGTTCGAACTGCCACCGTCGGTGATGACCGCGGTGATCAGCCGGGTCAAGGTGCTGGGTCGCATGGACCTTGCCGAGCGCAGGCGCCCGCAGGACGGCCGCATCAAGACCCGCTCGCCGGGTGGGCGCGAAGTGGAAATGCGTCTTTCGACCATGCCCACCGCGTTCGGCGAGAAGTGCGTGATGCGTATCTTCGACCCGGACTCGGCGTTCAAGAGCATCGAGCAGCTGGGCTTCAGCCCGGAAGAAGCCGCCGGCTGGAACGAGTTGGTGGCGCGCCCGCACGGCATCGTGCTGGTCACCGGCCCGACCGGCTCCGGCAAGACCACCACCCTGTACTCCACGCTCAAGCGCCTGGCCACGCCGGACGTGAACGTGTGCACGGTGGAAGACCCGATCGAAATGATCGCGCCGGAGTTCAACCAGATGCAGGTGCAGGTCAACATCGACCTGGACTTCGCCTCCGGCGTGCGCACCCTGCTGCGCCAGGATCCGGACATCATCATGATCGGCGAAATCCGCGACCTGGAAACCGCACAGATGGCGGTGCAGGCTTCGCTGACCGGCCACCTGGTGCTGTCCACCCTGCACACCAACGATGCGCCCTCGGCGATCACCCGCCTGCTCGACCTGGGCGTGCCGCATTACCTGATCGCCTCCACCGTCAACGGCGTGCTGGCGCAGCGACTGGTGCGTACCCTGTGCCCGCACTGCAAGACACCGGACAGCTTGAGTGACAACGATTGGGCACCGCTGCGTCATGCCCATGAAGCATTACCAGATGTGGTCACGGCATATGCGCCGGTCGGTTGCCTGGAGTGCCGGCGCACCGGCTACATGGGCCGGATCGGCCTGTATGAGCTGCTACCACTGGGTTCGCGGCTGCGCGCCCTGATCACCCGTGACATGGATCTGGCCGGATTCAGCAAGGCCGCGGCCGCCGACGGACTGCGCACCCTGCGCCGCACCGGGCTTGAAAAGGTGGCCGCAGGGCTGACTACAATCGAGGAAGTCCTGTCAGTACTGCCGCCGCCGGAATGAAGTCCCAGCCGTTCTTGATCGTTGAAACCGGGCAACCGTTCCCGACACTGCGCCGTTACGGCCGATTCCCGCACTGGATCCGCGTCGCCGCCGGGCTGGAAGAAGCCGACACCGTGGTGGTCAACGTCGAGCACGGCGAGCAGCTGCCCGAACGCAGCGATTTCGCCGCCACCATCGTCACCGGCTCGGCCGCCTTCGTCACCGACCGCGCCGACTGGAGCGAGCGCAGCGCAGACTGGCTGCGCGACGCCGCCCACGCCGGCATGCCACTGCTCGGCATCTGCTACGGCCACCAGCTGCTGGCGCATGCCTTGGGCGGGGAAGTGGCCTACAACCCGGCCGGGCGCGAGTCCGGCACCATCCAGTTGGAGCTGGAAGCACCGGCCTCGGCCGATCCCCTGTTCGCCGGCCTGCCGGCCAGTTTCCCGGCCCACGCCACCCACCTGCAGACGGTATTGCGCGCGCCCGAAGGCGCCACCGTGCTGGCCCGCTCGGTGCAGGACAACTGCCACGCCTTCCGCTGGGGCGAGCAGGCCTGGGGCCTGCAGTTCCACCCGGAATTCGCCACCCACCATATGCGCGGCTATGTGCGCGCCCGCGCCGACTGCATCGCCCGCCACGGCGGCTGCGCCCGCAGCGTCGCCCGCGAGGTCAGCGCCGCTCCGCTGGCCCGGCAACTGCTGCGCCGCTTCGTGCGCCACGTCCGCCGCGAGACGCATTGAACCTGTTTGGCTGCACCCAACCCCTGTAGTGCCGAGCCATGCTCGGCAGAGGCCTTCCCGGTAAAGCCCCTGCCGAGCTTGGCTCGGCACTACCAACCGCCCCTTCGCTGCGCGAAAGGGAGGGAGCAAACCCCGCCGTTACTTTGTCCTCATAAACCCGACCCGGGTTTCAGGCGATAATCCGCCCAGCGCCGGCGTGTTGCCCGCGCACTCCCCCGCTTCGGAATTGCAATGAGCGAGATTCGCAAGGTACCGGCCTCTGCCGGTGCGGAATGGCTGCTGACCGGTTTTGGCCTGCTCAAGCGCGCGCCACTGGCGCTCGGTTCGCTGGGCATCCTGTGGGGCGTCGGTACCTCGCTGGTGCTGTCGCTGTCGATGCTGGTACCGGCACTGGGCACCGTGGTGCAGTTGCTGCTGCTGTTGGCCGGCCCCTTGTTCATGGGTGGCATGTTGTGGGCGATCCGCGAGGTCGACCAGGGCCGGACCGCCAGGCCGGCGCACCTGCTGCAGGGCGTACAGGAAGGCCGTGCGCCGCACCTGCTGGTGGCCCTGCTGCCGCAGCTGTTCGCCGCCCTGCTGCTGGGCACCTTGCTGCTGGTGCTGGTCGGCACCGATGGCCTGCAACAACTGTCGGTGGTGATGGTCAAGCTCAACGAACTGAGCCAATCCGGTGCACAGCCGGACCCGGCACAGATCGAGGCACTGGTGGCCACGCTGCCGGCCGGGCGCATCCTGCTGTGGTTGCTGTTGTTGATCGCCAGCTTCGTCGCACTGACGCTTGCCCTGTTCGTGATGCCGCCGCAGGTGATGTTCGAACGCTCCGGTGGCATGCACGCGCTGCGCGAAAGCCTGCGCGCCAGCATCCACAACCTGCCGGCGATGCTGGTGTTCTTCGTGCTGGCCTTCATCGCCATCTTCGCGATCTATTTCGCGGTGATCATCGTGGCGCTGTTCATCGGCCTGATTGCCGGCCAGGGCGCCGCCATGGCCATCGCCCAGCTGCTGCTGATGGCGATCCTGATGCCGGTGTTTGCAGGTGCCGTGTATGCGGCCTGGAAGCAGATGCTGGCTCCGGCCGATGCAACCGGCCCGACCCCGCCGCCGGTAAGCAGCGGTCACGTGTTCGAAGCCTGATCCAGGCTGTCACTTTGCTTGCAGAAGGGCCGCGCAGCGATGCGCGGCCTTTTTGTTTCACACCGTGTCGCGCCTGCGCTTGGTCAGGTACATGGCCTGGTCGGCAGCGTGCAGCAGGGCGTCCACTTCGGCACCATCGGCCGGATAGGCCGCCACGCCGATACTGGCACCGATGCTCAGGGTCACCGGCTCGCCATCGCGCTGGTATCGCATGGGAGCCAACAGCGACTCGCTCACCCGCTCCATCAAACGATGGGCATCGTTGATGTCGTCGAGCTCTTCGAGCACCAGCGCGAATTCGTCGCCACCCAACCTGGCCACCGTGTCGTTCTCACGCAGCGCACCGCGCAGCCGCGCGGCCAGCTCGATCAGCACCGCATCACCGGCACCGTGACCCCAGGTGTCGTTGACCTCCTTGAACCGGTCCACGTCCACATAGACCAGCGCGAACATGCCGCCATGGCGTTGCGCCCGGTGGTGGGCACTCTCCAGCCGGTCCATGAACAAGGCCCGGTTGGGCAGCCCGGTCAGCATGTCGTGCATCGCCAGATGGCGCATTTCCTGCTCCATCTGCTTGCGCTGCTCGACTTCGATCTCCAGCTGGCGGTTGCGCTCGGACAGCTCGCTCAACGCATCGCGCAGCGCCACCCGGTGCCGGTACAACTCCAGGAACACCTGCACCTTGGACAGCAGGATGGTGGCCTCCAGCGGCTTGGCCATGTAGTCCACCGCGCCGAAACCATAGCCCTTGAGCCGGTGCACGTCGTCTGCGTATGTGGCGGTGACGAAGATGATCGGAGTCTGCCGGGTGGTTTCTTCCTGCGACAGGATCTCCGCCACTTCGAAGCCGTTGATGTCCGGCATGTACACGTCCAGCAGCACCAGCGCGAACTCATCGTCCAGCGTGGCCTTCAGGGCATCGTTGCCGCAGGCCGCCTCGACTACTTCGACGTCGAGCTTGGCCAGCACCCGGCGGATCACCAACAGGTTGGCGGGGTTGTCATCTACGGCCAGGATTTTGGGGCGCTGCACTGCCACCGGCTTGGTCACGAACATAGTGCTTCCAGCAAAAAGGGAATTTCGGGGAGCGGCAGGCAATGATCAGCCCCAGCCAGCTCCAGTGCGGCGGCAGGCATCATAGCCACTTGCGCCGTTTCCGGGTCCTGAACGATCAGTGTGCCACCGGAGCGTCGTATCCGCGCGCACCCTTCGGCGCCGTCGGAATTCGCCCCGGTCATCAGCACAGCCAACAGCTGTCCGCGCCAGACCTCGGCCGCAGATTCAAACAGAACATCGATCGAAGGGCGTGAAAATGCCACCCGGGGGTCGATGCTGAGGGCAAAGCGGCCGTTGCGCTCGATCAGCAGGTGGTAGCCGGACGGGGCCACATAGACCTTCCCGGGCTCGGGCAGCTGGCGTTCTTCAGCCTCCTCCACCGGCAGCCCGCTACGGCTGGCCAGCAGCTCGCAGAACACCCGCATATCCTCCGAACCGCTGTGGCAGACCACCACCATCGGCACCGGCAGCGGCCCTGACAGCCCGCCCAGCAGCTGATGAAGGGCGGCAAGCCCGCCCGCCGAGCACCCCACCACAACGACTTGTGGAGGCTGCCCGGACGCGGTTTTCACAGCAGGCCCCCGGCGTTGCGGTACAGCCGCAGTTCGGCATCCAGCGGCACGAAATCGCGCGCACTGGGGGCGAAGCGGATCGACTCGCGGTTGCCCAGGCACAGGAAACCACCACGGCTGAGGCTGCTGCGGAACAGGCCCAGCACCCTGTCCTGCAGCGTGTCGGAGAAATAGATCAGCACATTGCGGCACAAAATCAGCTGCGCCTCGGTGAACACGCCGTCGCAGACCAGGTTGTGGTTGGCGAAGGTGACCCGCTCCTTGAGCCGCTCATCCAGCTTCATGAAGTCGTAGCGAGCGTGGTAGTAATCGGACAGCGTGTGACGGCCACCGGCCGCCAGGTAATTCTCCGAGTACAGGCGCGCGTCACGGATCGGGAAGATGCCTTCCTGCGCCTTGGCCAGTGCTTCATCGCTGAAGTCGGTGGCGTAGATCTGGCAGCGGTCGTACAGCCCGGCCTCCTTCAGCAGGATGGCCAGCGAATAGACCTCCTGCCCGTGCGCGCAACCGGCCTGCCAGATATTGATCTGCGGGTACGAGGCGAGCACCGGGAATACTTCGTCGCGCAGCTTGCGGAACACCGCCGGGTTGCGAAACATCTCCGACACCGGCACCGACAGCTTGGCGATCACCTGCGGCACCATCTCGTCTTCACGCAGCACGCGCGCGGTCAGCTCACTCACCGTGGGCAGGTCCAGCCCATGCGCCAGCGCCAGCACCCGCCGCTTCAACGAAGACGGCGCGTAACCGGTGAAGTCATAGCCATGCCGCCGCGACATCGCGGTGATGAAGGCATCGACCTCGATGTCGTCGATGTCATCACGCGATGCCTGCGGTGCGATGGGGCCTACTTTTGCAGCCATACACGCATCATCGACAACAGCTTGTCCAGGTCCACCGGCTTGGTGAGGTAGTCATTGGCACCGGCATCCAGGCACTTGTCGCGATCACCATGCATCGCCTTGGCGGTGACGGCGATGATCGGCAGGTTGCTCCATTGCGGCAGCTTGCGGATCTCGCGGGTGGTTTCGTAACCATCCATGCCCGGCATCATGATGTCCATCAGCACCAGCTCGATGGACGGATTTTCCTCCAGCTGCTGCAGCGCCTTGTAGCCGTCCTGCGCCATCGACACATTCACCCCGCGCGCGCGCAGTGACTTGGACAGGGCAAACAGGTTGCGCATGTCGTCATCGACCAGCAGCACCTGGCGACCGCCCAGATTGTTGTCATCGGCCGGGGTGGCGTTGGCACCGCGCGAGCCGATGCTGTGCAGGAACAGGCTCACTTCATCGAGCAGGCGCTCGGGCGAGCGCTGGCCCTTGATCACGATGCTGTCGGTGTACTGGCGCAGCTTGAGGCTGTCTTCGCGGCTCAGGTCCTGGCCGGAGTAGATCACCACCGGCGGCACAGCCACCAGAGTCGCGGCTTTCTCCAGGAACTCGATGCCGGAGATGCCACCCAGGTTGAGATCCAGCACGATGCAGTCATAGCTGTGGGTGGCAATGCGTTCCAGTGCTTCTTCGCCCGAGGCGACCTGGTCGATCTCGACGTTGTCCGCCTGCAGCAGGCGGGTCAGCGCCAGCCGCGAATCCGGATCGTCGTCGACCAGCAACAGCTTGCGCACGATCTTGCCGGCCACATCCAGCAGATGGTCGAAGGCGGCAACCAGCGCCTTGCGATCCACCGGCTTGGTCAGGTAGCCGACCGCACCCAGGGCGACACCGCGAGCGGCTTCATCGACGGCGGAAATGAAGTGCACCGGGATGGCAGCGGTGACCGGGTCGTGCTTGAGATGCTGCAGCACCGACCAACCGTCCATGCCCGGCAACATCACATCCAACAGGATGCCAGTGGGACGATAGCGACGCGCCAGTTCCAGGCCACTCTCGCCATCGGCGGCGGCAAGCGCGCGGTGGCCCTTGCGGCGGATCAGGTCGACCAGGATACGGGCGAAGGCCGGATCGTCTTCCACCGTCAGGATCACCGTCTCGCCGGCGGCGATGGCATGGCGGTCATCGGGAATCCAGTCAATCAGCTGCGCGGTAGCTGCGCGCGCCGGGCCTGGCGTGGGTGCTGGTCGCTGCTCGATGCTTGCCTGCGTCGCCGCCACTGCGCTGCTGAGGCCGGCCGACAACAGCGGCAGCACCAGGCTGAAGCTGCTGCCCTTGCCCTGTTCGCTGTCCACCACCAGCTGCCCGCCCAGCAACTGCGCCAGGCGCCGTGCGATCGCCAGCCCCAAACCGCTGCCACCGTAATGGCGGCTGGTGCTGGAATCGACCTGCTCGAAGGCTTCGAAGATCGAGTCCAGGCGTTCTTCGGGAATACCGATGCCGGTATCACGCACCGTCAGCGCCACGTGCTGGTCGTCGGCAGCGGCGCCGATGCGGGTCAGCATGGCGCTGTCGGCCATCGCCATGTGCAGGGTCACCGAGCCTTCGCGGGTGAACTTGAAGGCGTTGCCGAGCAGGTTGTTGAGCACCTGCTGCAACTTCGAACGATCGGTGACCAAGGCGTCGGGCATCGACGGGGCCACATCGATGGCGAACTCCAGGCGGTTCTCCATCGCCATGTGGCGGAAGTGGCGCGTCACCTCGCGGGTGATGGCGTCGATCTTCACTTCCTCGCGGTGCACGTCCATCTTGCCGGCCTCGATCTTGGACAGATCGAGGATGTCGTTGATCAGCCGCAGCAGGTTGGAGCCGGAGTCGTGAATGACCGCGGCAGCCTCCACTTCCTCCACGTCCAGATGCCCGCTCTCGTTCTCGGCCAGCTCCTTGGACAGGATCAGCAGGCTGTTGAGTGGCGTGCGCAGCTCGTGCGACATATTGGCCAGGAAGTCGGTCTTGTACTGGCTGGCGCGCGCCAGCTCCTGCGCCTTGAACTCTGTCTCGCGCTGCAATACCTGCAGCACGTCCTTCTGCTCGTTGAGCACTTCGGTCTTCTGCCGCAGCTCTTCGTTGGAGGCCTGCAGTTCCTCGGCCTGCACGCGCAGTTCTTCTTCCGAGGCGGACAGGCGCTGGGCCTGCTCCTCCAGCTCGACGGTCTTGCCCTGCAGCTCTTCGTTGGTGGCGCGAAGTTCTTCTTCCTGTGCCTGCAGGGCCAGCTGCGAGACCTGCAGCTCCTCGGCCTGGGCGCGGGTGTGGTCCAGCAGCAGCTGGGTCTCGTCGGCACGGCAGATATTGTCCAGGCCCAGCGCCACGGTCGGCAGCACCGAATCGATGAAGGCTTCCTGGGTGGCGTTGAAGTGGCCGAAGGTGCCGAACTCGAACACGCCCAGCAGGCGGTCCTTCAACAGCAGCGGCACCGCCACCAGGTGACGTGGCTGCGCCTCGCCCAGCGCCGAGTGCACGCCGAAGAAGTCATCCGGCACCTGCTGCACGCTGATGCGTTTGCGCTCCAGCGCCGCCTGCCCGATCAGTCCGTCGCCCAGCCCGTATTGCAGGCCCAGGTGCTTGCGCCGCTGGAAGCCGTAGCTGCCCTGCAGGCGCAGCTGCTTTTCTTCCTCATTCCATGCAAAGAACACGCCGATGGGCGCGTCGATGCGCGGCGCGATCTGCGACACCAATGCCTGCGCGTAGTCGGCCGGGGTCTGTGCGGTCTGCAGCTCGGCACCCACTTCGCCGACACTGAGCTTGACCCAGTTGGCATCACGCGACGCCAGCGAGTTGCGCCGGAACACCTCCAGCGCGCGTGCGATCTCGCCGATCTCATCGCCGCGGTGCAGGCCGGCGATCTCCACGTCCAGATCACCGTTGGACAGGCGCGTCATCTTGTCGGTCAAGCGGTTGATCGGGTTCACCACCAGTCGCGAGATCATCCACAGCGCAAGCAGGATGATGACGAAGCCCAGCACCAGCAGCACCAGCGAAATCGTGTGGGCACGAGCGATCCAGCTGCTCATCTGGCCACGATCACTGAGCAGCTGGGTCATCTCTGCTTCGTAGATCCCGTCCAGCGCATCTGCCAGTGCATTGCCCTGGCCGCCGTTGCTGAGCACGTCCAGCCGTTGCGCCTGGCTGAGTGGCTCCGCGCCGGTGGCTGGCCTCAGCACCGCCATCAGCTCATTGTCCCAGTTGCGGGCCTGGGCCTGCATGCGGCGCAGCTGCTCGGCCACGGGCTCGGTACCGGCAGCGGTCACCGCGGCGGTCAATGCAGCATCGCGGCGTTCGCGCTGCTTGGCCACCACGTCCATATGCCGCTCGCCGTCGCCGAGCAGGTAATTGCGGACCGCGATCTGCTGCAGGCGCACGGCCTGGATCGCATCCTCGACCTGGCGGATCACATCGATCTGCACGCCTTCATGGCGGCGCGCGTCGTCATCCCGCCCCGAGGTGCGGTAACTGACCACGCTGGTGGCCAGGAAACACAGGAAAACCAAGCCAAATGCCGCCAGCATCTTGCTCAGCAACGGCACATTGTTGATCCAGCTACTCTTCTTTTGCGTCATGCAGGTGTCCCCCGGGGTGCCACCACGCCTGCCAATCCGCGCGGCCTCTTTTCAGTAAAAAATAGCGCAGATTGCTGACAACCGCCTGCTGCGGTTGAATCAGGACTTCGCGGTCTTGCCCTGGTCGCGTGGCTGCAGCCAACGGGCCGCATGTATGCCCAATTCGTAAAGGAAACACATGGGTATCGCCAGCATCAGCTGCGACACCACATCCGGCGGGGTCAGCACCGCTGCCAGCACAAAGATACCGACAATCGCGTAACCACGGCCTTCACGCAGCTGCTGCGGGCTCACCCAGCCCAGCAGGACCAGGATCACCATCGCCACCGGCAGTTCGAAGCTGGCACCGAAGGCAAAGAAGATGGCCAGCACGAAATCCAGATACGCGCTGGCATCAGGCGTGATGGCGATCACATCCGGGCGGAAGGTGGTCAGGAAATGGAATACCGCCGGCAGCACCAGGAAATACGCGAACGCGCAGCCGATATAGAACAGCGCGACCGCCGAACCCAGCAAGGGCATCGCCAGCCGCTTTTCGCGTGCATACAGGGCTGGTGCCACGAAGGCCCAGGCCTGGTACAGCAGCCACGGCACCGCCACGAACAGGGCGGCAAAGAACGTCAGCTTCAGCGGCGCGAAGAAGGCTCCGGCCGGATTGGTGGCAATCATCGATTGCCCGGCCGGCAGCTGCGAGATCAGCGGCGTGGCCAGATGGGTGTAGAGGGTGCGCGAGAACGGCATCAGCGCCAGCAGCACCACGCCCAAGCCCAGCAGCGCGCGCACCACCCGCGAGCGCAGCTCGATCAGGTGCTCGATAAGGCTGCTTTCGTTGAGATCGGCCGCACTCATTGCGTCCGCTCCGGGTTTGCCGGGGTCTGCTCGGCGCTTGCCGGCACATCACCCAAAGGGATGCTGCGGTTGATCTCGGGGTCGATCGCGGCATCACTGACTGGCGCGGCGGCCACGTCCTGCGGGGCCGGTTCCGCCGTTGCGGGCGACTGCTCATCGGCGGTGGCAGCCGAGCGTGGCGCGATGGTGCGCGGCTCGATCACCCGCTCGGCAGCCGATTCGGGCAGCTCCACTTCGCGCTTGAAGGCATCGGCCTCGTTGCGCACCTGCCCGGCCTGGTCGCGCAGCCCGGCCTCGGCCTGCTGCATCGATTGGCGCACATCCTGCAGGTTGCGCTTGAGCTCCTCGGCGTGCAGCTCGCGCTCCAGCTCCTGCTTGACCGAATCCCACTGGTTGCGCGCACGGCGCACCCACAGCCCGGCAAAACGCGCTGCCTTGGGCAGACGTTCCGGGCCGAGGACCACCAAGGCCACCACTGCGATCAGCAGCAGTTCGCTGAAGCCGATATCAAACACGTCGTACGCTCAGGATCAGCGCGCGTCGCGGTCGTGCTCGGCCTGCTTTTCGCCGCTCTTGTCGGCATCGCGCGATTCGTCGCCCAGCTGTGCAGCCGGCTTGTCCTCGTCACGCATGCCCTTCTTGAACTCTTTGACCGCACTGCCCAGATCCTTGGCGCCACTCGTCAAGCGCTTGGTGCCAAACACCAGCAGGACGATGACCAGCACGACCAACCAGTGCCAGATGCTGAAACTGCCCATGATCTGCTCGCGTTATTCTGTGTGGAGGTTGTCGAGCATAGCGCACAAGGTCTTAATTGATCGCTATGCCAAAGGTCAGTTGCCGCCGTCCAGGCTTTCGGTGCGGATCTCGCCTTCGGAAACCGGCTGGAAGCCCTGCTGCGGTGCCGGTTCAGCAGTGGAATGCTGCAACGGTGCAGTGGTCGCGGTGTCGCTGCCAACGGTGTCGGCCACGGGCGCCTGCACGCTGACCGCGTTGCTGCGCGGCGCGCTTGCCACCACCGGGGCGACGCTGCCCTGGGTGCCACGCTTTTCCCGCGCGGCATAGGTGGACTCTTCCAGACGGTCACGGAAGGACACGACATCCGACGACGGCGCGTTGTTCAGGCGACCCTCCAGAATCATGCGCGGCGTGGTGTTCTGGCCGTAGGCATCAAGGTTGGCGGCATCGTCGATCTGCAGCACCGCGCCATCCAGCGCCACGCCTGCAAACAGGCCACGGGCACGCGACCATGACCAGATCTCGGCCTTGAGCTGACCATCGGTGGCAGCTGCGGCATTGCGACCAACCGGGCCAGCGGCGACGCCAGCGTCAGCACCGAGGGTGAACTTGCCGTTGACGATGTTGTCCAGGCTGCGGTCGTTGCGGAACACCAGGATCACGTCCGACGACTGCACGCCGGCCTGGAAGCCGATGCTGCCGCCGGTAAGCTTGATGAATACGGGATTGGACCAGCTGCCATCGGCCATTTTCACCGACATCAGGCCATGGCCACGACGCCCACCCAGCACCAGCCCGGCCTTGATGGTGTCCGGCAGGACGATGATGGCGCGGCCTTCATCCAGCAGCTTGTCGGGGATGGCCTGCTCCGGGATGTCCTGGATCTCACTGAGCACCCGCACCGCATTGCGGGCACGTTGATCTTCCTGCGGACCAGCGACGGCAGTGGTGGACAACAGGCTCGCGGACAACAGCAGAACAAGGCACGGCAGGCGGCGCATGGGTAACTCCGTAGGTCAGTGCATAGAAAGATAGCGCAAGTGCCTGAAATTAGTAGCGTGGCTCTGAATAGCTGGTGAGCGGGCGAGGGGCATGAGCATCTGTGCCCCCTCCCTTTCGCATCGCGAAGGGGAGGGTTGGGAGGCGTGATGTCCGCGGCAGGCCCGCAGCGCTCCCTTCTCCGCCCATACCTGCGAAAATGTCTGGATGTCCAACGCCCCCACTACCGCGTTGCTCGCGGTCAATCTAGGCACGCCCGAGACACCCACCGCGCCTGCGGTGCGGCGTTATCTGGCGGAATTCCTCAGCGACCCCCGTGTGGTCTCGATCCCGGCTTTGCTGTGGAAACCGCTGCTGCATGGGCTGATCCTGCCGCTGCGCAGTGGCCGCTCGGCGCAGAAGTATGCCCAGGTCTGGCTGCCCGAAGGCTCGCCGCTGGCGGTCTACACCCATCGCCTGGCCAAGGCCATGCAACAGCAGCTGCCACAGTGGCGGGTGCGCGAAGCCATGCGCTATGGCGAACCGGCCATGTTGCCGGCACTGGATGCTTTGGCTGCCGAGGGTATCCAGCGCATCGTGGTGCTGCCGCTGTATCCGCAGTACTCGACCACCACCACCGCCTCCATCGAGGACCGCGTGCAGCAATGGCAGGCACGCAACCCGAAGGTGACGGTACAGACCATCCGCGACTACGCCGATGACCCGGCCTGGGTTGCTGCGGTCGCCGCCTCCATTGCCGGTTATTGGGCCGAGCATGGCCGCGGCGGCAAGCTGGTGTTCTCCTTCCATGGCATCCCGCAGCGCCTGGCCGATGCCGGCGATCCCTACCCGCAGCGTTGCCAAGCCAGCGCCAAGGCCATTGCCGCAGCGCTGGGCCTGAGCAGCGATGCGTGGGAACTGGCCTACCAATCGCGATTCGGCCGGGAGCGTTGGCTGCAGCCCTATGCCGAGCCGCGGCTATGGGAACTGGCCGAAAGCGGCATCAAGACCCTGGACGTGGTCTGCCCGGGCTTTGCCACCGACTGCCTGGAAACCCTGGAAGAAGTGCAGATGGGCTTCACCGAAACCCTGGCCGAGCGTGGCGCGCGCATGCGCTACATTCCCTGCCTCAACGACAGCAGCGCCCATGCCGCTGCGTTGGCCGCGCTGGCGGCGGCGCAGCCGGCATGAACGCGACGCCTTTTGAACTGCAGCTCGATGGCATCCGCGTGGCCGGCCTGCGCGCGGGCAACCCGGATGGCCTGAAGGTCCTCGCCCTGCATGGCTGGCTCGACAACGCGGCCAGCTTCCTGCCGCTGGCCGAACAGCTGCCGACGCTGGATCTGGTGATGGTCGACCTGCCCGGCCATGGCTATAGCGACCACCTGCCGCTGACCACGCCGTACACCACACCGCACGCCATCGTGCAGACCCTGGCCATTGCCGATGCGCTGGGCTGGGACCGCTTTGTATTGCTCGGCCACTCGATGGGTGCGGCGATTGCCAGCCTGGTCGCCGCCGTGGCCGGTGAACGGGTGCAGGCATTGGTCTCGATTGAAGCCTTGGGCGGCCTCACCGCACCGGCCGGCGAGACCGTGCAGCGCCTGCGCACCTACGTGGAAGCGATGCTCAAGCTGGACGCCAAGCAGTTGCGGGTATTCCCCGACCTGAGCGCGCCGGTCCGCGCGCGGATGATGGTCAACCAGCTCAGCGAGGCCTCGGCGCGCCTGCTGATCGAACGCGGGGTCAAACCGGTCGACGGTGGCTGGAGCTGGCGCAGCGACCCGCGGTTGATGCTGCCTACCGCGGTCCGCATGACCGAAGAGCAGGTCTGCGATGTGGTCAGCGCCATCCTCTGCCCGGTGCAGGTGATCTACGCCACCCCGGCCCAGCCTTACTTCCCGGAACCGGAACGCAGCCAGCGTGCGGCGCTGCTGCCAGATGGCCGCCTGCATACCCTGCCCGGCCATCACCATGTGCACATGGATGACCCCGAGGCAGTTGCGCTGATCATTCGCGACTTCATCGCGGCGTTGCCCGACGCCAGCTGAATATGGAGCCCGATGCCAATGGCATCGGCTTCAGTAGTAAGCGCGGCAGCCGATAACTCCGGCATTGCCGTAATCGAGAAGATGTCCCGCAGCCCCGCAACGGGTGCTGCGCGCCCCACCATCGCATGCCCCCCCGCCCCGCCCTCCGGCCCGGTGTCATCCCCGGGCTGATCCTGCTCGCCCGTCTGGGCGGGACCATGACTCGTCCCACCCAGCCAGCGCACGCTGCTGAGGTGTCGGCGAAGGCCGCGCTATTGGAGAGGCTGTGCACGCAGCCACAGCAGCCTGCGATCGACACACCGCAGACGATCCGGATGAACGCACCCGCCTACGTCTGCCTGCAACGCTTCCTTTCCTTTTCCCTTCCCCGCTGTTCCTGTTGAACAGGAGTTCCCGATGTCCACCCGTCGCCACACCACGCTGCAACCTCCCGATGCCTATTACACGCAGCTGGCCTGCGCGGCGGACCGCCTGTTCCTGTACTTCGGCCTGATCCTCGGCCTGGCGTCATTGACGCTGGCTGTGTGGTCGGACCAATGGCTGCCGTTCTACGCCGTCAGCGTTCCCGTGCTTGCGCTGATGACCGTGCAGGTCAAACTGGCTGAGGGCAGCCTGCGCAGCCGGGTAACGGTCGCACTGGCGTTGATGGCGTTGGTTGCCGCCACCATCCAGCAGGCCGGTGGTGCTGCGGAAGCGCACTTTGGCGTGTTCGTCGTACTCGCGTTGCTGCTGTACTACCGCGATTGGGTGCCAGTGGTGGTCGCTGCCGCAGCGATCAGCGTCCATCACCTGGTCTTCCATTGGCTGCAGGCACGCGGCCTGCCGGTGCGCGCCTTCGCACAGGGCAGCGGCTTCGACATGGTGCTGCTGCACATCCTGTATGTCGTGGTGGAGGCAGCCTTCATCAGCATGATGGCAGTGCAGCTGCAGCGCCAGGTTCTCGCCCTTGGCGCGGCACCCGCGCGGCTGCGCACGATGCTTGATGCAATTGCCAACGGCGAAGAAAGCGACGCCCTCAGCGACGTTCACCGCATCGCGGCCGGCACCCTTGCCGATAGCGTGCTCCAGATGCGCGCCAAGCTCGCACAAAGGCAGCAGCAGGACGCAGCGCTGCATCACGAGAACAGCCAGATCCGCGCCTCGCTCGACGCCTCGCGTACCGGCATGATGATCGCCGACAACGAGCACATCATCCGCTACGTGAACCGCTCGGTCGTGGCCTTGCTACGCAACCAGCAGGACAGCCTGCGCGAGGCCTTCCCCGACTTCAACGTCGATACCCTGGTCGGCAGCAGCATTCACCGCTTCCACGCCAACCCGGCGCGCATCCGCGGCATGCTCGATCAGCTGAAGAAGGTGCACAACGGCCAGATCACCATTGGCCCGGTGCATTTCAGCCAGGTGGTGACGCCGGTATTCAACGCCGACGGCAGCCGCAGCGGCTTCGCGGTGGAGTGGCACGACCGCACCCAGGAACTGGCGCTTGAGAACAGCGTCGCCGGCATCGTCGCCGCCGCCTCGGCCGGTGCTCTCGACCAGCGCCTGCAAGCGGTGAGCGAGGCCGGCTTCATCCAGGCGCTGACAACCGGCATCAACCAGCTGCTGGAGGTGGTTGCCACCACCACCGGCGAACTGCGCACGATGTTGTCGGCGCTGGCTGCTGGCGACCTGGATCATCGCGTGCAGGGCGACTATGCCGGCGATTTCGAAGCGATGAAGATCGACGCCAACCTTACTGCCGAACGCCTGACCGGCATTGTTGGCCAGATCAAGCAGTGCTCGCTGGCAATCAACACCGCCGCGCACGAACTGTCGGCGGGCAATGACGACCTTTCGCAGCGTACCGAGCAACAGGCCGCCAACCTGGAGGAAACCGCCGCCTCGATGGAAGAACTGACCGCCACGGTACGCGAGAACGCGGCCTCGGCCCGTCAGGCCAACCAGCTGGCAATGGGTGCTGCCGATGTCGCTGCACGCGGTGGCGATGTGGTTGGCCAGGTGGTGTCGACGATGCATGCGATCGAGCTGTCGTCCAAGCGTATTGCCGAGATCATCGGGGTGATTGATGGCATCGCCTTCCAGACAAACATCCTGGCGCTGAACGCCGCGGTGGAAGCCGCACGTGCCGGTGAGCAGGGCCGTGGCTTCGCGGTGGTGGCATCGGAAGTGCGCAGCCTGGCGCAGCGCTCGGCCACCGCCGCACGCGAGATCAAGGAACTGATCGGCGACTCGATGGGCAAGGTGGATGATGGCGCTGCGCTGGTCGCACAGGCTGGCAGCACCATGAGTGAGATTGTCGGCTCGGTGCAGCAGGTCAGCGACATCGTCGCGCGGATTGCCGCGGCTTCGCAGGAGCAATCGGCTGGCATCGAGCAGGTCAACCACACTGTCGTGCAGATGGATGAAACCACCCAGCAGAATGCAGCCTTGGTGGAAGAAGCCAGCGCGGCGGCGCGCTCGATGGAAGAGCAGGCCAGTGCGTTGGCGGAGGCGGTTTCGGTGTTTCGTTATTCGGCCGGTGGTGAAGCCGAGGTGATGCGCAGGGCGGGTTGAAAGTGCTGGTGGTGGTGGTGGTGCTGCTGCTGCTGCTGCTGTTGCTGCTGCTACTGTTGCTGCTGTTGTTGTTGCTGCTGTTGCTGCTTTTTCTGTTGCTGCAGTAGGAGCAGAAACAGGATCAGACGCAGAAGCTAAAGCTGGAGCAAAGGCACCCCTCCCTTGCCCTCCCCTTGCCTGTGGCAAAGGGAGGGGATGGATCATGCACTTGGCGGCTATCTAGACACCTGCAGCACCCGCTCTTCCCCCTCCCTTTGCCGCAGGCAAGGGGAGGGTTGGGGAGGGGTGCTTTTGGCTTTTGGCTTTTGGCTTTTGGCTTTTGGCTTTTGGCTTTTGGCTTTTGGCTTTTGGCTTTTGGCTTTTGGCTTTTGGCTTTTGGTTTTTGGCTGTTGCTTTTAGCTATTGCTTTAGCCCTTCTCCCGCTTGCGGGAGAAGGGTTGGGATGAGGGGAAGCTTTGATCTTGCCGGCAAGGCCCTGCCGAGCATGGCTCGGCACTACAGTGGCCTGCTTTGGCTTTACGCTCGAGGAGCGAGGGGATTGCTTTTGACGTTGCTTCGGCTTCGGCTTCAGCCCTGCGCCCGCAGCAACTGATGCAAGGTGCTCTTCAATCTGCGGCCCTCTTCACGTAGATAATCGCGCTCATCGCGCCACGCAGGAAAACGCGCTTCCACTTCCGCCCAGAACGCCGGCGAGTGGTTGGCCTGCAACAAGTGACACAACTCGTGCACCAGCACGTACTCGAACGCCGACGGCCGCGCCAATACCAAGGCCAGGTCCAAGGCCATCGAACCATCCGGCGCCAGTGATCCCCACTGCGAGGACATCACCTTTGGCCGCAGCCGTGACGGTGCACGTGCCAGACCAGGCAGATAGCGCGGCAGCCATTGGCCGACATCGGCGCGCACCTGCACTTCATAGAACTCTCGCAGCGCGCGCCGCAACGCCGGTTCCCCAGCGCGTGCCGGCAGCTGGATCGTCACCACACCCGCATCAACCTCGATGCGGGTGAACCGACCTTCCTGCCATTGCACCGGTAACAACTCGCCGCGCAGGGGCAGCACGCCGGGCTCACGCAGACGCAGTGCTGGCGCGAGCAAGCCATCGCCTCCCAGCCGCGCCAACTGCTGCTGCAACCATTGCCGGTTGGCCTGCAGGAAGCGCTCGCCGGAAACCAGACTCGCCCGCAGCGGCATGGTCAGCCGCGCACCGCGTTCGTCCACACTGAGCTTGAGCCGGCGTGCGCGCGGATCACGCACGCGCAGCACTTCGATCTCGGCATCGTCCAGGCGCAGGCGCACCGTGTCGCGCTGGATCACCGGCGCGGCGGGGGTCATCAGACGGCGAAGCAGGCTAACCATGGTCCCAGCATAGTCCCTACCCGGTTACGAAACCGGGTAGGTCAGCAACGGGTTCAGCTATCAGCCTTGCTCAGCTTGAATGCCTGCTCCAGCAGCAGGAACAGTCGACGGATTTCACCGCTCTGCAGAGCGAAGCGGGCATCCAGTTCTGCGCGACGGCCTTCCTCGTCGATGTGCTCGAGCTGGTCCAGCGCGCCATCGAGGAATTTCAGCTTGCGCACGATCAGGTCGTCGCCGAGCACGAAGGACAGGTTGTCCTCGAAGATCAGCGCCAGCTTGGTGACCTGCTTGCCGGCATCCAGGTGCTTGTCGATCTCGTCGCAGCGCAGTTCCTGATGCTGGCACTTGACCACCGCGCCACCCTCGGCCGGGTCCTTCATCTCGCATTCTTCGCCCAGGCTCAGGCCTTCGGGCAGCGGCTCGCCGGCGATCCACGCGGTCAGGATCGCGCGCGGTGCGACTTCGGCGTTCAGCGGCATCGCCGGGAAGCTGCCGAGCATGCCGCGGATGTCGCTCATCACGTTCTCGCCGGTCTTGCGGCTGGAACTGTCGACGGCGACATAACCGTGCTGCAGGTCGAGGAAGGCATCGGTGCGCGAGCTCTTGACGAAGGCGCGCGGCAGCAGCTCGTGCAGCAGGTCGTCCTTCAGGCGCTTGCGCTCACGGCCACCGGGTTTGCGACCTTCCTTCTCTTCGATCTCCTCCAGCTTGCGCTGCAGCAGGTCGTTGACCACCACGCTGGGCAGGATCTTGTCTTCACCGCCGACGGTCAGCCACAGCGCATCACCGATGCGGTGCGAGAACTGGATCTTTTCTTCACGGCCGAACGGCGAGATGAAGCCCCGCGAGGTCATTTCCAGCGCGCCGACCGGCTTGAGCACCACCTGCGGCAGCAGCGTATCGACGTCGGAGAAATCAATGGAGGTTGGGAAACGGAACAGCGTGAGGTTCTTGAAAAACATGGATGTCCTATTTCGTATTCATGGTTCAGGAGCTTGCTTCTCCTCGTTGGAGAAACTGCTCCGAAGAGCTTGCCGCCGTGGAGGCCGGCAGATGAGCGGGGCACTACCTGGCTTCAGACCACCGTAGCACTGCCACCCCTCATCCCAACCCTTCTCCCGGCGGGAGAAGGGCTGCTTGATCCTGCTGCTTGTCGCTGCCATCCAGCCACGCCTGCGCATCAGACTGCGGTGCGTCTTCACGGCGACCCAGCGCCATGAAGTCGAACAGCTTGGGGTCGGCCAGCTGCGAGGGACGGATGTCGCCCAGCGCGCGTGAGATCTGCTCGATGCGGCCAGGCGTGTCCTTTTCCCACTGCTTCATCATCAGGCCGACCTGCTTGCGCTGCAGGTTTTCCTGACTGCCGCACAGGTTGCACGGAATGATCGGGAACTGGCGGGTATCGGCGTATTCGATGATGTCCGCTTCGCGTACATAGGCCAGCGGGCGGATCACCACATGCTTGCCGTCGTCGCTGCGCAGCTTGGGCGGCATGCCGGAAATCTTGGAATGGTGGAACAGGTTCATAAAGAACGTGGCCACCATGTCATCGCGGTGGTGGCCCAGCGCGATCTTGGTGAAGCCATTGGCTTCGGCGTAGGTGTACAGCGAGCCACGGCGCATGCGCGAGCACAGCGAACACATGGTCTTGCCTTCCGGGATGACCCGGCTCACTACCGAATAGGTGTCCTGTTCGATGATGTGGTACGGCACGCCGATCGAGGCCAGGTATTCAGGCAGCACATGCTCGGGGAAACCGGGCTGCTTCTGGTCCAGGTTCACCGCCACCAGCTCGAACGGCACCGGCGCCTTCTTCTGCAGCTGTAGCAGGATGTCCAGCAAGGTATAGCTGTCCTTGCCGCCGGACAGGCAGACCATCACCTTGTCGCCGGCCTCGATCATGCCGAAGTCGGCAATGGCCTGGCCTACCTGGTGACGCAGGCGTTTGCCGAGTTTCTGGTGTTCACGTTCGGCCACGTGCGGATCACGGGCCCGCGGGGCGGGATCGGGCAGGGATATGACAGCGCTCATGCCCCCATTCTACCGGGTCGGCAGCGTCCCTCACGCGGCCAGCGGCAACGTGTATGCTCAATCCCCGTGGAGACCATGACCCCCGAGCAGATCAGCCAACGCATCGCCGTCCTGCGGGCCGAACACCGCAGTCTGGACGAAGACATCTCGCGCCTGGCCGCCAACCCGGACGATGACCTGGAGTCCAAGCGGCTGAAGAAGCGCAAGCTGCAGCTGCGCGACTGCATCACCAAGCTGGAAAGCATGCTGATCCCGAACGAGCCAGCCTGAACGCGGTTCAACAATCACCGGCTGGCAATCACCGTGTAGTGCCGAGCCATGCTCGGCAGAGGCTCTCCAATACAACCCATCGACCCCGTAGGGATTGTGGGAGCGGCGTAAGCCGCGAAGCCGGCAGCGTTGAAGTTGCCGGCATGCGTGCTACCTGATTGAGCAGTGCCTTCGCGGCTTACACCGCTCCCACAAGACCAATCGGTAGTGCCGAGCCATGCTCGGCAGAGACTGTACCGGTCGAGCCCCAGCGGAGCATGGCTCCGCTCTACAGTGTCTCCAATCAAGCTACTGGCGGCACTTCCGGTTTCGCCGCTTCCGGGCTCACACGCTCGATGGTGTGGCGCAGTTCGCGGCCGAGGATGAACTTGGCGTCCTTGGCCCAGGCATCCAGACGCTCGTCGAACAGCAGCTTGCTGTTCTGGTCCGGCCAGACCAGGCGCAGTTCGCGCATCTTCTGGATGAAACCGCGGAACAGCGACTTGTCGAAGAATTCCGGTGCGGCCGGTGCATACAACAGGCTCAGGCGCTGCGCGGCCTGTTGGCACAGGCTTTCCAGCTCACCGGCACCCAGGGTGCCAGGGCCGTTCTTCACCAGCACCGAGATGGCGATGTAATAGCGCTCGAATGCCTGTTGCAGCGAGTGGCCGATCGCGCGCAGACGGAATACTTCGTCGGTCTGGCCGGTGCTGCGCGCGAGCATGCCGCCATCGTCCTCGCCCACGTGCTGGAGCAGGCCTTCGCGCACGAACACGTCGATGGTCTGGTCGATGCGCGCGGCGAACTCGTCCTCGCTCCAGGGCAGGAACAACTCTTCCTGCAGGAACGGGTAAAGCCCGCGACCCAGGCGCAGCAGACCGCCGCGGCTCATGCGGCGGTTGTTCTGGAAGCAGCACGCCACCCACGACGAAGCGGTGAACAGGTGGATCACGTTGTTGCGGAAGTAGCTCAGCAGCACCGCGGTATCGCCGCTGACGCTGAGCACGTCGCCCAGCGGGTGCTTGGTGCGGGTGAGGACGTTGATTTCCTCGGCGTGGGCAATGATGCGCTCGGGCGAATGCGGGGTAACCGTGACCCGGTCCGAGTACGGCATTTCCACCAGCAGCTTCTTGCTCAACTCGATCTGCGCGATCAGGTCGGCCTCGCCCATCGCATGCTTGGGCGTGGACAGCAGCGCCAGCGCCAGCAGGTTGATCGGGTTGACGTCGGCGGCAGCGTTGACGTGGACGTTGATGTTCTGCGCGAGCGTGTCGACGGTCTTCATCAACCACGCCGGCTTCTCATCCTCGGGCACCGGCTGGCCATCCCACTCCGGGGCGTTCACCGCCAGCACGTCGTTCAACGCGATCGGCTCGCCGAAGTTGACCACCACCTGGCCATAGTTCTGCTTGAGCACCTTGGGGATGCCCCACAGCAGCGCCCAGATCGATTCCTTTTCCTTCGGCCGGCCGGACAGCTCGTCCAGGTAGCTGTTGCCTTCCATCAGCTTCTCGTAGCCGATGTAGATGGGCTGGAACAGCACCGGCTTGCGCGGCTGGCGCAGGTAGGCACGCAGGGTCATGGAGATGACACCGCCCTTGGGCTGCAGCAGACGGCCGGTACGCGAGCGACCGCCTTCGACGAAGTACTCGATCGAGTAGCCGCCCGATACCAGCTGCGCCATGTATTCAGAGAACACCGCCGAGTACAGCGGGTTACCGCGGAAGCTGCGCCGCGCGAAGAACGCACCGCCCTTGCGCAACAAGGTGCCGACCACCGGCAGGTTGAGGTTGATGCCGGCGAAGATGTGCGGCGGCACGATGCCACGGTCGTACAGCAGGTAGCTCAGCAGCAGGTAGTCCATGTGGCTGCGGTGGCTGGGCACGTAGACGATTTCGTGGCCGGGCGCGGCTTCCTTGAACTTGTCCAGGTGGTGCACCAGCACGCCGGCGTAGATGCGGTTCCAGACGTGGCTGAGCATGAAGCTGGCCGAGCGCACCACCGGGGTGGAGTAGTCGGCGGCGATTTCCCAGGCATAGCCCTGCGCCTTCTTCCAGGCGTCGGTGGTCTTGGAGTTGTCGCGCTTGGCCTGCACGGCAATGGCTTCGCGCACCGAATCGGACTCCAGCACCTTGTCCACCAGCAGACGGCGGGTGGACAGATCCGGGCCGATGATCGATTCGCGGATGCGGCGGAAGTGGGTGCGCAGTACGCGCTGCAGCTTGCGGACGGTGCGCTCCGGCTCCAGGCCTTCGTCGACGGTGCCGCGCAGCGAGACCGGCGGGGCGAAGCGGACGATGGTGTCGCGGCCGTTGAGCAGGATCGCCAGCAGTCGGCGGAAGCGGCCGACCAGTGCCCAGTTTTCCGAGAACAGCACCGCGAACCAGCCGCTCTGCTTGTCCGGGGCGCGGCCGACGAAGATCGACACCGGCACCAGGTGCACGTCCAGGCCCGGATTGGCGCGGTGCGCCTGCAGCAGCTTGGCCAGCGAATCGGAATGGGTCTTGGCGCCGCGCTGCTCGGGGATCAGCGCGCTGTTGCTGGAGCGGCGCGACAGTGCCACGTAGGCGCGCTTGCGCCCGGTCGGGTCACCGGCCAGCGGCACCAGCGGCGACGGCAGGCCGGCATCGCGGCAGGCCTTGTCCAGGATCAGTGCGTTGGACAGACCGTAGTCCTCCAGCACGTATACGACCGGACGGCCGTCGTTGTATTCACCGGGCTGCTCGGGCTCGATCTTCAGGCCCAGCCAGGGCTCGATCAGCTTGCCCAGCAGACGCGCCCACCACGGGCGACGCGCGGCGCGGGCCGCAGGCGACGGACGCGCAGAAGCGCCCGGCACAATGGCAGCAGGAGTGGCGGGCGTCGCGTTGGCGTCGTCCGGCGGCAGCAGTTCACCCTGATCGGGCTGGGATTTCTGTTTCGACATCGGCGCCATTATGGCTTAGCCGCCGCTGCCGCGTTGTCTGCAGTTTGCAGGTCGGGATTTCCGGCCGGCTGAAGGGCCTCGGCCTTGGCCTGTTCGGCCGCGCGCGCAGCCACCAGCACCGCGTCCACATCGCTGAGCGTGCGTGCCAGGTACCAACGCTTGTCGTGGCGTACCAAGGCCACTTCAAGGTCCAGCTCCTTGCCTGCCAGCGGGTACTGAACGCGCACGGTGGCACGATCACCGTCCTGCGAAACCAGGCCGGTGCGCATCTGCTCAATGCTTTCATCCAGTTTCAAGCCATATGCGGCCAGCACCTGCTTGCTGGCCGCTGCGAACGGGCCGAGTTTCTGCAAGGTGCCGGTCATGCCGGCCTGCTGGAAGGCCTGCTCATCGGCCAGGCCGGAGGCGCGAGCGGCGGCAGTGAGGGTGGCAATCGCGGTCTGTGCCAGCTTCGGATCCGACAGTGGTGCGGCCTGGGCCCAATCGCTGAGTGCGGTAACCAGCTGCACGTAGTGCGCACGTTCGGCTGCGTTGTAGTCACCTTGGTGGCTGATGTACTGCACACCGAACAGGCCCAGCGAATGTGCGGCCTGCCGCACGGCCGCGCTCTGGCCTTCCAACTGCGCCTTGAAGGCGCGCTGCAGCGTGCGCTCGGCATCCTTCTTCGACAGCGTGGCCAGCAGCACAGGCAGTTTTTCGTCCAAGGGCAGCTCGGTCAGCGGCCAGCGGCTATGGCCCTGCGCCCAGGCCGCTTCCAGTTCGGCGTACTGGGCAGGTGGCACGGCGGCGCGGGCATAGCCGACCAGGTCGTTGTTGCGCAGGTACTGGGTCAGCTGGCGCACCGCCGCGGCTGGCTCGGTGGCGGCGCCGGGCAAAGGCTCTGCGTTGCGCTTGCAGGCCGCCAACAGGGCTACCAGGCAGACCGAGGCCAGGATGATGGTGTGGCAACTGCGTAGTGAACGGCGTTGCATGGCGGCGGCGATCCTCCCGTAGGCCAAGCATCTTGATGCCTGCCCGGTGACAGCGGCAAGCACGGCCGTCACGGCTGCAGCGAGGATTGGGGATTCGACGAAAGCACACAACAGGAGAACCCCTCCCCAGCCCTCCCCTTGCCTGCGGCAAAGGGAGGGGGCGCAAGCCGGCTTCGGCGGGTTCGTGCGCGATCCAGGCCTGCTCGCCAGTTGCCACCCAGCAAGCAGCGAACGCTGTCGCCCTCAACTGGTCCCCGATCCCCTGCCCCCGAATCCGGCATAAAAAAAGAGGCCGCCCCGTTGCCGGTGACAGACCTCCTCAAACCGGTACGGGACCGGTAGACATGTTTGACGCATCGCCGGCAGAGCCGGACGAGACGTAGCCTACGCGCCCGGTTCAGTTAAAGCAACACTTTATAAATCTCAATGCAAGCTATTGATTTACTTGATTGATTCGGCGATTTCACGCTGAATGGCCAGCGCGGTGGCGCGCGGGTCGGCAGCCAGGCGGATTGGTCGGCCTACGACAATGGCATCGGCGCCATCGGCAAAGGCCTGGGCTACGCCCACGGTGCGTTGCTGGTCGTCGCCGACCGGGCCGCCGGGACGGATACCGGGGCAGACGATGGAGAAACCCTGACCAGTCGCAGCGCGGATTGGCGCAGCTTCCTGGCCGGAAGCGATCACGCCGTCGATGCCGGCACGCTGCGCGGCCAGCGCGCGCTCCACCACCACGTCCACCGGTTCACGGTCGATGCCCATCTGCGCCAGGTCCGGACGCCCCATCGAGGTCAGCACGGTCACCGCCAGCAGGCGCATCTCCGAGCTGTTGGCTGCTGCAGCGGCCTCCATCATGCCCGGGTGCCAGCCGTGGATGGTGCAGTAGCTCACCGGCCACTGCGACAGACGGCGGATGACGCCGGCAATGGTGGCCGGGATGTCGAAGAACTTCAGGTCGACGAACACGCGCTTGTCGCGCTTGGCCAGTTCGTCCAGCACGTCGAAGTATTCGCCCGAGGCCAGCAGCTCCATGCCGATCTTGTAGAACGACACGGCGTCGCCGAGCTTGTCGACCCATTCGATGGCTTCGGCCTTGCCCGGCACGTCGAGGGCGAAGATCAGGCGTTCCTCGTTACGCAGCGGCAGCGGTGCACGGCTCATCGTGCCACCTCCAACGCTTCGCGCTTTGCCCCGTTGCGCAGGTCCGCCGGCAGCGACCAGGCGTTATTGATGGCCGCACCTTCCCAACCACCGTAGGTGGGGTTGGAGAGAATCCACCAGCGCGAGCCGATCCAGCCCTGGTACTTGTCCAGCAGCAGATCGCGCGCAGCCAGGCTGTTGTCCTCGACCTGCAGGAAATCGGTGAACTGGTCGCCCACCTGCATCAGTACACGGTAGTTCTGCGCCACCAGCTGGCGGCGGCAACCCTTCTCGCTGCCGTGTTCGGTGCAGCCCGGCACCGGCGTGCCCAGGCCCAGGTAGACGCTGTCATCGGCGACCGGGAAGCCAACCGCGCGCAGGTTGGCGATGGTCGCGTCCTTCATCGCCGCGGTGCGGTTGCTGATGTAGATCATGGTCACGCCCTTGGCGGCGGCGGCCTGCGCGAACTGCACTGCGCCGGGCACCGGCTGCGCCTTGCGCTCATCCACCCAGGCTTCCCAGGTCGCGTCGTTGTAGCTGCTGCCGTCGCGCACCAACCGCGCCTGGTAAGGCGAGTTGTCGAGTACGGTTTCATCCACATCCACCACCACCGCCGGCTTCAACTTGGCCGATTGGTGCTTGCCACCCTCTTCCGGCAGCAGCGCGGTCCAGCTGCCATCGGCCAGCGCCGCGTCGAGCTGTGCAGCGGCCAGCCTCCAGGTCTGCAGCGCGCTGGCCCGGTACTCCTGCGAACGCTGCACCCACAGCACGGCATTGAGGTTGTCATTGGGCGCATTGGCCGGAGCCTCGACGGCATCGGCCGGGGACGGCGAAACGCGGCTCAGCGGCGCGGTCGTGCTACAGGCAACCAGCGACAGCACGGCGCCGGCCAGCAGGGTCAGGGCGGGGAATCGGGACATGGGAACTACCGGGAATCTTTGAAAACCGTGCAAGTTTACCGGCTTGAGGGGCTAAACCGGGGTCAGAGTCGGGTTTCGGTACGAAACCCGACTCTGACCCCGGTTTAGCCCCTGACCCCGGTTTTGCCCGCTCAGCTATGCTTGCGCCCCCCAAGCACCACCGGAGCCCGGACGTGACCGAGACCAGCCAGACCCCCGATTTCCCCATCCTCGACGCCGCCCAGGCGCGCGTGCTGGGCTGCCTGATCGAGAAGGAGGCCACCACCCCGGACACCTATCCGCTGACGGTCAATGCCACCCAGGTGGCCGCCAACCAGAAAACCGCGCGCGAGCCGGTGATGAACCTGGAAGCCGGCAAAGTGCAGCACGCGCTGCGCCAGCTGGAAGCGCTGGGCCTGGTGCGCCAGCACTTCGCCTCGCGCGCCGACCGCTACGAGCACCTGGCCGGCCCCAAGCTCGACCTGCCGCGCCAGCAGGTCGCCCTGCTAGGTTTACTGCTGCTGCGCGGCCCGCAGACCACCGGTGAGCTGACCACCCGCAGCGAGCGCATGGCCAAGTTCGCCGATGCCGCCGACCTGCGCCACCAGTTGGACCGCATGCAGCAACGCGGTCTGGTCGTGCAGCTGCCGCGTGCTTCGGGCCAGCGCGAAGACCGCTTCATGCACCTGCTGTGCGGTGCGGTGGATGTGGATGCCCTGGCGGCGCAGTACCGTGCGCCGGCAAGTTCTGCTGCCACGGTTGACAACAGCGCCTTGGAAGAGCGCGTGCAGCAGCTGGAGGCGACCGTTGCTGCCTTGCAGGAACAGCTTGCGGCATTGCAGGAGCAACTGGGCGGCTGAGCTGGCCGTAGCCCGGGTAAGCGCAGCGCACCCGGGGCGGTTGGCGGAAAACCGGAACGAGCCGTAGATCCATGCCCCCGGGTGCGCTGCGCTTACCCGGGCTACGCGATTCAGCCTTGTGGCGCGTGCACGAACAGCAGCAGTTGTTCGTCCTTGCCCGGCAGCACCACGGTGCCGTCATCGCGGAAGCCGACCTTCTCCAGCAGCGCGACGGAGCGCGCATTGCCCTGCGAGACGATCGCACGCAGCTCGCCCAGCCCGAGCGTGCCGCGCGCGTAGGCAAGTACGCCTTGCACGGCTTCCAGTGCATAGCCCTGCCCGGTGTAGGCACCCAGCAAGGCGTAACCGACATCCGCACAGGGCAGGCCATCGCGTCGTACCAGCCCAGCGTTGCCCAACCAAGCGCCATCACTGCGGCGTTCAATCGCATACATGCCGAAGCCATTCGCGGCATAACTGCCGAAGGTGTGCTTCTGCACGTACTCGCGTGCCTGCTCCAGCGTGCGCACACCGCGGTCACCGATGTATTGGTGGAAGCCCGGTTCGTTGAGCAATTGCAGCATCGCGGCGGCATCGCCGTCGTCGTCTCGCAGCAGGCGCAGTTGCAGGCGTTCGGTTTGGATCAGGGACATGGAGGGCTCGTTGCTTTTGCCCCCTCCCTTTGGCGCAGCCAAGGGGAGGGTTGGGGAGGGGTGCTGTTCGCGCTGAGCCCCCATCAGAACGCAAAGCCAAGGCTCAAAGCTACCCCCTCCCAGCCTCCCCCTTGGCTACGCCAAAGGGGAGGGGCCAAGCCATGCCCCCTCCTTCTGCACAGCAGAGGGGAAGGCTGGGGAGGGGTGCTTTTGGTTTTTGCCGGTAAAGCCCCTGCCGAGCATGGCTCGGCACTACCGCCGTCTCCTTTGGCCAAGGGAGGCTGAGGGGCGCCCCAATCAGAGCGCAAGACCGGGACCAAGGCTACCCCCTCCCGGCCTCCCCCTTGGCTGCGCCAAAGGGGAGAACACAAGCATCAATCAAACAACGCCTGGATCGCTGCCAATCCGGCCTTGGCCCGCTCCTGCTTGTGCGCGGCATCGGCTACCGGGTCCGCGCCATCGCGCTGGATCTCGCCGGCCGGAATCTCATCGAAAAACCGGCTCGGCTTGAGCCGGATGTGCTCGCCGAACTTGCGCGTCAAACGACTGAAGCTCATCCATAGCTGGATCTTGGCGCGGGTGATGCCCACGTACAGCAGGCGCCGCTCCTCCTGCAGGTTGCCTTCGTCCAGGCTGACCTGATGCGGCAGCACGCCGTCCTCGCAGCCGACGATGAACACGTACGGAAACTCCAGACCCTTGGACGCATGCAGCGTCATCATCCGCACCTGGTTGCCGCCGTCATCCTTGTCGTTGCGCGAGATCAGCGCCAGCTGCGCAGCCATATCGGCGGCGCTGGCACCACGCGGGCCGCTCTCGAACCACGAGGCCAGTTCTTCCAGGTTGTTGGCGCGACGCTCATAGCCGGCAGTGTCCTTGGCCGCGTGGCGCAGTTCGGCCAGCATGCCCGAGTCCTTGGCCACGCGCCGCACCAGGTCGCCGGAGCTCATCTGCCGCATGTCCAGACGCAGCGCGCGCAGGATGTCGGTGAACTTGCTCAGGCTGTTGGCCGCACGCGGGGTGAGCTGTGCCAGCGCGCCCATGCTCTCGGCGGCCTGCGCCATAGGAATGTCTTTCTCGGAAGCCAGCTCCGCCAACTTGGCCAGCGTGCTTGCACCGACATCACGCTTGGGCGACTGCACCGCGCGCATGAAGGCCGTGTCGTCGTCCGGGTTCACGATCAAGCGCAACCACGCCAGCGTGTCCTTCACTTCCTGTCGTTCAAGGAACACCGTGCCGCCATTGAGGTGGTACGGCACACCGACCAACTGCATCGCTTTTTCCAGCGGACGCGACTGGAAGTTGCCGCGGAACAGGATGCAGAAATCACTCCACGGAATCTTGCGGCTGGTCGCCAGGAAATGGATTTCCGCCGCTACTTTTTCTGCTTCGTGTTCGCTGTTGCGGCATTCCCACACGCGGATGCGTTCACCGTCGGCCTGGTCGGACCACAAGGTCTTCAGGTGTTCGTGCGGGTTGTGCGCGATCAGCGCATTGGCCGCGCGCAGCACGCGGTTGGAACAACGGTAGTTCTGCTCCAGCTTGATGATCTGCAGCTTGGGGTAATCCACGCCCATCTGCTGCAGGTTCTCGGGATTGGCGCCGCGCCAGGCATAGATCGACTGGTCGTCATCGCCCACGCAGGTGAAGTTGCCGGCGGGCCCGGCCAGCTGCTTGAGCAGGCGGTACTGGGCATCGTTGGTGTCCTGGCATTCGTCGACCAGCAGGTAGCCGATGCGCTCGCGCCAGGCCAGGGCAATATCCGGGTGCTCTTCCAGCACCTGCACTGGCAGCCGGATCAGGTCATCGAAGTCGACCGCGTTGAACGAGGTCAGGCGGGTCTGGTACAGCTCGTAGACCATCGCCGCGTCCTTCTCGCGGTTGCTGCGCGCCGCTGCCATTGCCTGCTCGGGTGACAGGCCGGAGTTCTTGGCCCGCGAGATCAGGTTTTTCATGTCCTCGATGTCATCGGGCTTGGCATTGCTTCCACCCAGCAGATCCTTGATCTGCGCGCCGGCATCATCCGCATCGAAGATGGAGAAGTTGCGCTTCAAACCCACCTGTTCATGTTCAATCTGCAGGAACTTCAGGCCCAGGGCATGGAAGGTGCAGATGGTGACCTCGGCCGCGTCCTCGGCGCGCAGGCGCTTGGCCACACGCTCGCGCATTTCCTTGGCCGACTTGTTGGTGAAGGTGATCGCGGCGATGCGGCGGGCGCTGTAGCGGCCAATGCCGATCAGGTGGGCGATTTTCTCGACGATCACACGCGTCTTGCCGCTGCCGGCACCAGCCAGCACCAGCAGAGGACCTTCGGCGTGCACAGCCGCCGCGCGTTGGGGGGGATTGAGGGAGTCCAGCATGGGGTGGTTTCAGTCGCAGGCAGGCAGTGTAAGCCATCGCCCGTGAGCGCCGGCTGGCGCGGTAAAATGCGGCATGGCCAAGCTCTATTTCTACTATTCGGCGATGAACGCCGGCAAGACCACCACCCTGCTGCAGTCCGCGCACAATTACCGCGAGCGCGGCATGCGCGTCGCCCTGCTGACCCCGCACCTGGACCACCGCGCCGGCACCGGCGTGGTCGCCTCGCGGATCGGCCTGCAGGCCGAAGCCACCACCTTCGAGCGCGATACCGACCTGGAGAAGCTGATCCAGCAGGACATGGCCGCCCACGGCAGGCTCGGCTGCGTGCTGGTGGACGAGGCCCAGTTCCTCAGCAAATCGCAGGTGTGGCAGCTGTCCGAGGTAGTCGACCAGCTGCGCATTCCGGTGCTGTGCTACGGGTTGCGTACCGACTTCCGTGGCGAACTGTTCGAAGGCAGCCAATACCTGCTGGCCTGGGCCGACGAGATGCAGGAGATCAAGACCATCTGCCACAGCGGCAAGAAGGCGACGATGACCGTGCGCGTGGACGAGAACGGCTTTGCCGTGCAGGACGGCCCGCAGGTGGAGATCGGCGGCAACGACCGTTATGTGTCGGTGAGCCGCGCCGAGTTCAAGAAGATCACGCGCGGTGAAGGGCGGATTGATCCGATGCAGGCGCCGTTGCCGTTGTGATGCTATTCCTTCTCCCGCCGGGAGAAGGTGCCCGCAGGGCGGATGAGGGTAGGGGGGAGCTTGCTGCAGCTCGCATTATGGTGGCTTCAGACCGACCCTCTCCCCAACCCCTCTCCCGGAGGGAGAGGGGCTCAAGCGCTTCAATACAGCGTCCGCTCCGGCGCACCAGCAGGCGGCGGGCTGTACTGGTACAACCACGTCTCGGTCAGGGTCTTGCCGCCGCTGCGCAGGTATAGACGCACGTCGATCTGCTCGGTGCTGCCATCCGGCGGCACCAGGTCGAACATGGCGCGGTAGCCCTTGATCTCACGCAGCGGGCGCGCGGATACCACTTCCACGCGACCACGACTGGTTTCCACCACCGCTTCCACTTCGCCCTTGTCGATCAGGCTGGCCAGTTCGCCGCCTTCGAAATCCACCGCGAAACGCCACGAGAAATACTCGCGCTTCTTGCCGATGATGCCGCCCAGGCCGGTGCGGCTGGCCACGCAGTGGGCAAGCGGCGGACGTGCCGGCGGCTCGGCGCCCCAGTACAGGCGATAGCCGACCAGCAACTCCTGGCCCGGCTGCGGCTTGGCCTTGGGGTTCCAGAAGGCGACGATGTTGTCGAAGGTTTCATCGACGGTGGGAATTTCCACCAGCTGCACCGAGCCTTCGCCCCACTGCCCCTTGGGTTCGATCCACAGGCAGGGGCGCTTCTCGTAGAACACGCCGTCGTCCTGGTAGTGGTCGAAGTTACGGTCACGCTGCAGCAGGCCGAAGCCGCGGGGGTTGTTGTCGACGAACATGTTGAAACGCAGGTTGGCCGGATTGCATAGCGGCCGCCAGATCCACTCGCCGGCACCGTTCCACATCGACAGGCCGTCAGTGTCGTGGATCTCCGGGCGCCAGTCCCAATCCATGCGGCGGTCGTTCTCGCCGACCTGGTACATGCTGGTGCACGGCGCGATGCCGAGCCGCTCGATTTCCTTGCGCGGGTACAACGCACTGTCGATGTCCATCAGCAGCACATCGCCATTGGTGATGGCGAAGCGATAGGCACCGGCCACGCTGGGTGAATCCAGCAGGCCATAGACAACGATGGTGTCCGAATCAGCGGCAGGCTGTTCCAGGTAATAGGCGATGAAGTCCGGGAACTCCTCCGGGCGGCCCATGCCGGTATCGATGGCCAGGCCACGCGCCGACTGCCCGTACTGACCTTCCTTGCCTACCGCTCGGAAATAGCTGGCGCCGAGGAAGGCGGCGAAGTCACGGTCGGTATCGCTGCGGGTATTGAGGCGGAAGCCGGCAAAGCCGAGGTCGGCCGGCAACTCGCCATCGTGGATGCCGCTCCTGCCGTAGTTGAAGGCCGCGCCGTCATAGGCCAGTTCCTGTGCCTTGCCATCGACCACGTCGAACATGCGCACTGGCGAGTGGAAGTACAGGCCGAGGTGGAAGAACTTTGCTTGGAACTTGCCGGGCTGGTCAGCCCACAGCGCATGGTCCTGGCGGTAGCCGATGGACTGGTACTGGTCCCAGTCGAGTTTCTCCAGCGCGCCCGGCAGGGTGCGCTTGTGGCTCTTGTACGGCGCCTGCGCCAGCGCGCGGGCCTGGCCCTTGAGCGTGGCGAAGTCGAACGGCTGCGCTTGGCCTAGCCGGCGCAGGCCCAGCTGGGCGGGTTTGCCAGCCGCACAGGCGCTGAAGGCCGGAAGACCGAATGCCGCCAGGGCGGCAGCGGCGTTGCGCAGGAAGTCGCGTCGTTGCATGGAAAGACGTGCCAGTTGGGGACCGCTGCATGGTAGGCGCAATTACGTGAATCGACAGCCTCGGAGCTGGGGCGGATGAACACCGCCTTCAGCCAGCCAGTGAAAAGCCAACCCGTCCCCGGCCCTCCCCTTGCCTGCGGCAAAAGGAGGGGGCAGAACCAGGTAGTGCCGAGCCATGCTCGGCAGAGGCCTTACCGGTATAGCTCCAGCACCGCATGACCGCGATCTAACGGCAAGCACCCGCCAACTGCAACGCAGCCGCATGCGCACACAGGAATCCACGCTGCGCCGCCTCGTCATCCCCGCCATTCCACTGCAACAGTGTCCATTGCTCGGATGCCTGCATCCGCTCGCCGGCTTGCAGCTCGCGGTAAGGCGCGTGCACTTCCATCTCCAGCAAGCCCTCGGCGATACCGCCGGCATCCAGATACAGCTCGACCTGGGCCTGCTCGGGATGGATGCTGGCACGCGGCTGCTTGGCAAAACGGATGATCAAGGCCTGGCTGCCGTTGAAGCCTGCCATCCAGCCTACCGTGGGCTGCACGAACCATTTGCCACGCGGCCCCATGCTGCCAGCATCGGCGTGCAGTACCAGCATGCCATCCTCGAAGCGGTGGTCCGGCATGCCCGGATCGGGCGCCCCTTCGACACGGATGTCGCTGGCCATGCTGACCGGCACGAACACGCGGGTAGCCGGGTGGACGCGGGTGTTGAACCACAGGTCCCAGGCGACCGGCGTGTCGCGGATGTTCTGGCCACTGACCTGCAGCTGCACGGTGTCGGCGCGCTCGGGGTCAAGCCGGAATGTCTTCTCCAGTTGCATGCCGGTTACCGGGCTGGCGGCGCCGCGCAGACGCAGTTGCCCGGCATCGCGCTGCAGCCATTGCGCAGGGGCGAGTGACAGCCATGGGTCCGGCGGCCAGTTGGCAGCAGCAGCCCGCCGCTCGGGGTTGATCTGCTGGTGCAGCCACCACTGCGATTGCGGGCCAACCCAGACGTCATGGCCGAGGTAGGCGATGTCATCGCTGCTGGCGTTCACCGCCGGATCCGGTTGCGTGCGGACCGCTGCGCCTATGCGCAGGAAATTCGGTTCGCCCTTGCGCTGCAGCGACAGCACCCGGCCGCCGAAGGCGGAGGTCGCCTGCAATTGCAGCTCACTGCTTTCCAGGACTGCGGCGTGGTCCTCCGCCGGGGTGTCGGGTTGTGCGATCGCCAGTGTTGGCAGCAATAGCAGACAGAGGGTGATTCGATGATGCAGCTGCATTGGGTGCTTCCTGCGGGTCAGTGCGGATCATGGCAGAGCTTGCAGCGGCCGGCGCCTCTTGTAGTGCCGAGCCATGCTCGGCAGAGGCCTTACCGGTAGAGCTCCTGCCGAGCATGGCTCGGCACTACCGTTGCTCCGCCTCAGCGCTGGCAATTCCCGCACCACACCGTTGCCCGCTGGCCAATGCTGGCATAGCGCAGTGCGCCCCCGCATTGTTTGCAGTTCTCGCCTTCGCGCCCATACACCAGCAGCTCCTGCTCGAAGTAGCCCGGTGCGCCATCGGGACTGATGAAGTCGCGCAGGGTGGTGCCACCCCGGGTGATCGCATGCCCCAGGATTTCCTTCACCGCATCGGCAAGCCGCTGATAGCGCGCCCGCGATACCTTGCCGGCCTCGCGCAGGGGATTGATGCCGGCCATGAACAGGCTTTCCGCCGCATAGATATTGCCGACGCCGACGACAATGCCCTGGTCCATCAGGAAGGTCTTGATCGGCGCCTTGCGGCCACGGCTGCGCTGGAACAGATAGTCGCCGTCGAACTCATCCTCCAGCGGTTCCGGACCAAGTCCAGCCAGGAGCTCGTGCGTTTCACCTGCAGGCTGCCACAACAGGCAGCCAAACCGACGTGGATCGTTGAAGCGCAGCAGGCGGCCGTCTTCCAGGCTGATATCGACATGGTCGTGCGCGCGCACCGGGGTGTCACCGGGCAACACGCGCAGGCTGCCGGACATGCCCAAGTGCAACACCGCACTTCCCGCCTCTGTATCCAGCAGCAGGTATTTGGCGCGGCGACGGATCGCCTCGATGCGCTTGCCCGGTAGCTGCTGTTCGATCTCGGCGGGAATCGGCCAGCGCAGGTCCGGCCTGCGCAGGATCACACCGTGGATGCGGCGGTCTACCAGATGTGGTTCCAGGCCGCGTCGGGTGGTTTCTACTTCGGGTAGTTCTGGCATGCGGGCCTCAATGCGACTGTGTTTGATTGTGCTTGTGGGAACGGCGTGAGCCGTGAAGCTGGTGGTGGTGAATAGCGGGGCGGTATCGATTGCAATGCGCTATCGGCCTCGGTTGGATTGGTGGCTTCGCGGCTTACGCCGCTCCCACATCCATATCCCGCATTTCATGGACTGCCGGTCAGCGCGGTGGCGCCATCAGCTCGCGTGCGCTGAGGTAGCCGTCGCCGTTGGCATCCTGGCGGGCGAAGCGGGCCAGGATCACCTGCCGCTGTTCTTCGCGGGTAATCGGTTTGCCACGCCCGCCCGGCTGCTCGTCCGGCTCCAGGACGCCATCGCCATTACGGTCCATCTTGTCGAAGGCGTACAGCATCCACTGCAGGTATTCGTCCGGACTGACGCGGCCATCGCCATCGCTGTCCATGCGCTGCAGGTAAGCGTTGGTGTCCTGTACCTGGGCGATCGCAGGCAAGGAAGCACCAAGCAGGAGAAGGAGGGCAATGGTCTTCATGCGGCGCTGAGCGAATAGCCCTTCAGACGTGCTGCATACGCCTGCAATGCCGCACTGCCGCTGGCCTCGGCGTCCTGGCACCACTGCTGCAGCTGACGCAGGCGCTCGGCGGCGTCATGACTGCGGGCTTCCAGCAACGCCGACAGGCGCGCCCGGTGCTCGACCAGCAACTTGATGCGTGGACGCTGCTGCACCCAGCTCTGCAACTGCGCACGGCAATCGGGTTTGAGCCAGCGACCATCATTGACCAGGCCTTTGCGCATGCGCCGCGGCAACAGTTTGCGCAGCTTGGCGCCGGCGGCGGCCGCTTCTTCCTTCAAGGCCGGCGCGAATACATTCCGCTGGTAGTCGGTCATCGCTTGGAAGCGATGCGACAGCAGCGCCTTCAAGGTATCCGCATCGGGTACGGCGATATTCGGACGAATGTCCATGCTCGGCGCCACCCGCAACACCTTGGCCAGGCGCAGGAACTGCAGCAGGCGGATCGCCTGCCAACCGATGTCGAACTCCCAGCGCCGCATCGAGAAGCGTGCCGAGCTTGGGAAGGCGTGATGGTTGTTATGCAGTTCTTCGCCGCCGATCCAGAACGCCCACGGGGTGAGGTTGGTCGAGGTGTCGGCCGATTCGAAATTGCGATACCCCCACCAATGGCCAAGGCCGTTGACCACGCCTGCCGCCCAGAACGGAATCCACGCCATCTGGATCGCCCACAAGGCGATGCCGGGCAGGCCGAACAACACGGCGTTGATCACGAACAGCAGGATCGGGCCGAGGTTGGCATGCGGGGTATAGAGCCTGCGCTCGATCCAGTCTTCCGGCGCACCGCGCCCGTACTGCTCGATGTCGCCACGCAACGTGCGTGCCTCGCGGTACAGCTCCACGCCGCGCCAGAACACGGTGCGGATGCCCTTGGTGACCGGGCTGTGCGGGTCCTCCTCGGTCTCCACCTTGGCGTGGTGCTTGCGATGGATGGCCACCCACTCGCGGGTGATCATCGAGGTGGTCAGCCACACCCAGAAGCGGAAGAAGTGCGATACCAGCGGGTGGAAATCGACGCCGCGATGGGCCTGGCTGCGGTGCAGGTACAAGGTGACCGCGAAGATGGTGAGCTGGGTGAACACCAGCAGCACCGCCAGCATGCCCCACCAGCCCAGGCCGACGATGCCACCGGTAAGGAAAACGAGCAGGGCGTCGGACATCACGAATACTCCAGGCAGTCGGTGCCAGATGAAACAACTGCTACACATCATGGGGGCTGTCGGCGCAAACTTCATCCACCGGCGGCAGGTCCGTTGGTCGAATCCTCAGCTGCCACCTACTCCTGAATGTCCATTGCACCCGCCGCCGAAGCGGCCCCCCTGATCGAACTGGACCATGCCTGCGTCATCCGCGGCCAGGTCCGCGTGCTGCACGAACTGAACCTGCGCATCGAGCAGGGCCAGCACACCGCCATCCTCGGGCCGAACGGCTGCGGCAAGTCCTCATTCATCAAGCTGATCACCCGCGAGCTGTATCCCTTGGCGCGCGCCGACGGCCACGTGCCGGTCAAGGTGATGGGCCAGACCCGCTGGCAGGTGGACCGGCTGCGGGCGCAGCTGGGCATCGTCACCGGCGACCTGTCCAGCAACCTGTCCAGCATGCCCGGGCTGACCGTCGAGGAAGCGGTGATCGCCGGCTTCTTCGCCAGTTACGTGGTACCTGGGCATCGCGATGTCACCGATGCCATGCGCCAGCGCGCGCGGCATGCACTGGAACTGGCCCGCGCCCTGCCCCTGATCAGCCGCAGCTATGCCGAGCTGTCAGCCGGTGAAACCCGCCGAGTGCTGATCGCGCGTGCGCTGGTCAACCAGCCCAAGGCCTTGCTGCTGGACGAGCCGTCCACCGGCCTGGACCTTATCTCGCGCCAGCATCTGGTCGACAGCATGCGCAACCTCGCCCAGCAGGGCATCACCCTGGTGCTGGTGACCCACCACATCGAAGAAGTGATCCCGGAGATCAAGCGCGTCGTGCTGATGAAGGGTGGTCGCATCTTTGCTGACGGCAGTCGTACCGAGCTGCTGCGCTCAGGTCCACTGTCGGAGGTGTTCGGCGGGCCGATCGAGGTCCGTGAGGATACAGGGCGGATGTCGGCCTGGGTTGGCACTGCGTAGTTTTTTTTAAGCAGAAGCCCCCCCCAAACCCTCCCCTGCGCTACGCGCAAGGGAGGGAGCTTGGCCCCTCCCCTTTGGCGTAGCCAAGGGGGAGGCTGGGAGGGGGTGGCTTTGGCTGTTGCTTGTGCTGGTTGCTGGTTGCTGAAGCTCATGCGAAGAACACCCCTCCCCAGCCCTCCCCTTGCCTTCGGCAAAGGGAGGGGGCAGAGCGCGTCCGTTGGTGCGATGATGCTGGTCCGCCCCTGTAATCCCGTTGTCCTCGCAATGTCATTTCCTGCTTCCCCGCTGCGCCTTGGCGCCGCCCTCGCGTTCGCCGCCGTGCTCAGCGCCTGCTCCAGCACCCCAACCCTGCCTTCTGCAGGCAAGGACTCCAGCAACAAGGTCGTCGGCTATCTTGTCGGCCCCGCCATTCCCGACAGCCTCGCACTGAGTCCCGCGCCTCCGGCTCCGGGCTCGGCATCGGCACAGCTGGATGAAGCCGTCGCCAATCAGGCCCTGAGCATGCAGGGCAGCGCGCGCTTCGCGCAGGCACATACGGACGCCGACCTGAGCTTCCCGGCCGGCGCCGACCAGTTCAGCTGCGCGCTGGGCGTGGCGGTCACCGCCAAGACCACGCCGGTGCTGTACCGCCTGCTGGAACGCAGCCGCATCGACGCCAGCGCCGCCACCAAGGCAGCAAAGACGCACTACCAGCGGCCACGCCCGTTCATGGTCAACAACGCACCGACCTGTACGCCCGACGATGAGGAAGGCCTGCGCAAGAGTGGTTCCTACCCGTCCGGCCACACGTCGATCGGCTGGGCCTGGGGCCTGATCCTGTCGGAAATCGATCCCGAGCATGCCACCGCCCTGATCGAGCGCGGCCGCAACTACGGCCACAGCCGTCTGGTCTGCAACGTGCATTGGTATAGCGACGTGCAACAGGGCCAGTTCATGGGCGCGGCCACGGTTGCGCGACTGCATGACAACCCGGCATTTGTCGCCGACCTGGCCAAGGCACGCGAAGAGCTGGCCCATGCACGCACGCTCAAGCAACCGCTGCCGCGCGACTGCGCCGCGGAGACCGCAGCGCTGACCTCGGACATCCCAGAAGCCCGCTGAGCCTCCCCTGTAGTGCCGAGCCATGCTCGGCATCGCGGTCCGGAGCATCCGATTCTGTGGGAGCGGCGTCAGCCGCGAAGCTGATGGTCAGTCAGATCGCCGGAATACCTGCGATTGAAACAATGCCGGCTTCGCGGCTGACGCCGCTCCTACAAGGCCTTCGGCAGGCTTACCGTTAACGCCCCAGCCGAGCGTGGCTCGGCTCTACAGTGATCGGGATCGCGATGGTTTCCGACGTCACCGCCTGCTACTGCCGTGCGCGTCTACGGTTACAGTCCAGGGTCCTCTCATTACGGGGCCTCTCATGCCTGTATTCCTTCGCAGTCCACGCCTGCATGCGCTGTTGCTCACCGCGTTGCTGCCCTTCGCCGTGCAGGCACAAACGCCGCGCCTGATCGGCTATGTGATGGACAGCCCCGAGCCGTTGCAATTGTCGGCGCAGAAACTCGATGTGGTGAACTTCGCCTTCGCCATGGTTCGCCTCGATGGCAGCGTTTACCTACCCGAGAACGTCGATCCGGCACGCCTGCATGCGGTGGTCGCCAAGCGCGCCGACAACCCGTCATTGCAGATCGTGCTGTCGATTGGCGGCTGGGGTGCCGGCAACTTCTCCGAGGCCGCCGCCACTGCACCGGCACGCGCACGTTTCATCGACAGCAGCGTCGCGCTGATGCACCAGTTCAAGCTCGATGGCCTGGACGTCGACTGGGAATACCCCACGCTCGGTGATGCCGACATCAGCCACAGCCCGGATGATCGCCACAACTTCACCGTGCTGCTGGAAGAACTGCGCGCGCGCCTGGACCGCGAAGGCAACGGCAAGCGTCATTACCTGCTGACCATCGCCGCAGCCGAAGGCCGCGCCGCCGAAGGGCTGGAGCTGCCGCGCATCGCCGAGTCGTTGGATTGGATCAACCTGATGACCTACGACTTCTATGGCAGCCTGACCAAGACCACCGGTCACCATTCCGGGCTTGCGCGTTCTTCGCTGGCTACGCCGCAGGGCCGTACCACCATGGATGCGGTGAAGTACTTCCTCGATGCGGGCGTGCCTGCCGGGAAGATCAACGTCGGCGTGCCGTTCTACGGCCGCACGTTTGGTGATGTCGGCACGGACAACAACGGTCGCTTCCAGAAGTTCACCAAGGAAGGTGGCTTCATCACCTGGCGTGACATCGTCCATACCCGCCTCAATGCGCCGGGTTGGCAACGTCATTGGGATGACGAGGCGCAGGTGCCGTGGCTGTGGAATGCCAGCGAGCGACGCATGATCAGTTACGACGATCCGCAGTCGCTGCTGATCAAGGCCAACTACGTGAAGCAACAGGGCCTGGGCGGCATCATGTATTGGGAGCAGCGTGGTGATGACAACGAGCAGTTGCTTGATGTGTTGCACGAGGCATTGCGCTGATCCGGTAGTGCCGAGCCATGCTCGGCAGGGGCCTTCCCCGCAAAAGCTGCCCTCACCCCAACCCCTCTCCCGCATGCGGGAGAGGGGCTAGATTGGCCGCGCACTGCAGCGCCAAGTAGTGCCGAGCCATGCTCGGCAGGAGCTTCACCGGTAATGCCCCAACCGTAGTGCCGAGCCATGCTCGGCAGGGGCTTCACCGCCCCCCCATTTGTGGGAGCGGCGTAAGCCGCGAAGCCTGCATTGCTTCAATCGCAGGCACTACCGCAGTCTGGTCGGCTATCGGCTTCGCGGCTTACGCCGCTCCCACACGATGTTTGGCGTGGCTATCGGTAACGCCTCTTGCCGAGCATGGCTCGGCACTACAGGAACGCAGAAGGCGCGGATTGCTCCGCGCCTTCTGCGTTCAACACACAACCCTGCGCTTAGAAGCGGGTCTTGAACTCCACACCCCACAGACGCGGCTCGTTGATGAAGCCGGTGAGGTTGTTGAAGTCGATGCCGCCAGTGGCGCGGATCTGGTTGGTGATGTTGCGGCCGTACAGCGCCACGTCGTAGTCACCGTCGTTCCACTGGTAGCCCACGCGCAGACCGCCTTCCAGCAGCGACTTGCCGGTGAACTCCTTGGACTCATACAGGAAGAAATTCACTTCGCTGCGGTACGCCCAGTCGGTGAAAACATACAACTGCGTGCCCTCGGCCAGCGGCAACGACCAGCGTGCGGTCATGTTGTGGGTCCACTCCGGTGCCTGCGGCAGCGAGTTGCCGTTGATCCGCGCCTTGCCGTTGATGACCGGGTCGGTCACGGTGCAGGAGAAGCACGGCGCCACGTCCAGGTCCGAATCCTTGATCTCGGTATGGTTGTAACCGCTGCCAAGGGTGACCAGCAGGTTGTCGGTCAGGTAGGCCTGCAGGTCCAGCTCGAAGCCCTTGCCTACGCTCTTGTCGGCATTGAGCAGGATGTTGGCATTGCCATCAACACCACCCACGGCGGTCAGCTGCTGATCCTTGACCCGGTAGTGGTAGACGCTGGCGTTCAAGCGCGCACGGTTGTCCCAGAAGTCCGCCTTCACGCCGGCCTCGAAGGACAGCACGGTTTCCGGATCGGCCACGGTCTTGTTGTTGAACGCACCCGCCGACTGGATAGAACTGCCACGGAAGCCGGTAGCAACGCGGCCGTAGACATTGACGGTGTCATTGACGGCGTAGGTGGCCGAGAAGTCCCAGTTGAACTTCTTGTCCTTGGTCGAGGCCGACAGGTAGGGATCAACAGCATCACCCTTGGCGTAGGCGTCCTGCTGCGCGGCAAGCAGACCGGCGAGGTCGCACTTGGCAATACCAGGGGGCGTGGTCTGGGTCGGTGCAATGCACGGCGAGAAGCCAGTGTTCCAGTAATCCTTGACCTTCAAGTCCTTCTTGTCGACGGTGTAACGCACGCCGGCGCGCAGTTCCAGCTTGTCGGTCGCCTGGAAGTTCAGGCCGCCGAACACCGCCCAGGCATCATTGGTCTGGTTGATGCGCTGGAAGCCGTCCTGCTTGCTGCCGTTGGTGCTGTCGTAGCTGACGCTGTCGACGTCGTAGTCTTCCTTGAAATAGAACACGCCGGCCTGCCAGTTCAGCGGGCCTTCGTTCTGCGATTCAAGACGCAGCTCCTGGGTCCACTGCGAGTGGCTGGGGATGCCATCGGCGGTTTCGGAGGCGAACGGTACGTCTTCGGTGAAGTACGGGCCGGAGGTGCCATCGATGTCGCCGACGCTGAAGGTATCGACGGTCTCGTAACCGGTGATCGAGGACAGCTTGTAGTTGCCCAGGTCCCAGCTCAGGCGCGCATTGGCGCCGCTGCTGTCGAGCTCGGAATGGTTCAGGCCGTCGATCGATACCTTGTTCTCGTCGAAGCCGGGCACGAAGTCGTTGCTGCCCTTCTTGAAGATGTTGCCGCGGAACAGGCGCGCGGTACCGTTGAGGTGACGCTTGTGTGCGCCCAACAGTGCTTCGAAATTGTCGCCTTCGTACAGGAACTGCGCACGCACGGCCGATTCGTCATAGCCTTCCAGGCCGTCGTTCGGGCCGGTACCGGTGTTCTTCACCCAGTCGTCGCGACGCTGGTACAAGGCCGACACGCGTGCCGACCAGCGCGCGCTCAGCGCGCCACCGACGGCGGCTTCCACGTTCCACAGGTTGTCGCTGCCGTAGCCGACCTTGCCGTAGCCCTCGAACTCCTGCGACGGACGCACCGAGTCGAACTTGACCACACCGGCCGGGGTGTTGCGGCCGAACAGTGAACCCTGCGGGCCACGCAGCACTTCCACCTGCTCCACGTCGAAGATCGGGAAGCCCTTGAGGATCGGGTTTTCCTGCACGATGTCGTCATACACCAGCGAGACCGGCTGCGAGGTGTTCAGACGGAAGTCGGTGTTGCCGTAGCCGCGGATGTAGAAGCGCGGGAACGCACGGCCGAACGAGGATTCGATGTTCAGGCTGGGCACGCGGCCTGACAGGTAACGCACGTCGGTACCGCCGGAGGCCAGCGCGTCGAGCTTCTCGCCGCTGACGGTGCTGATCGAGACCGGCACGTCCTGGATGTTCTCCACCTTGCGCGCGGCGGTTACCTTCACCGCATCCAGCGTGGCGGCTTCCTTCTGGGCCGGGGTCGCATCCTGCGCGGCAGCGGTGAGTGGCAGTACGGCAAGAACGGCGACAAACAGCGGATGCGCTGCCGGCAGGCGGCGGCGGACGGTACGGGTCGGGGACATGGCGGAGAAGGGCCTGTTGAGGAGGAATGGGGAACTGCGCCTAGCATGGAATTGTTGCAGTACAACATTCGTATCGCAATCGTTCAGGTATTCAGCAGCATGACGCCTGTCAGGGGTATCTGGCCCTTGCGCCGCATAGACTTGGGGCTTCCTTCCCGCCCAGGCACGTTGTCATGACCCAGTGGTATTTCCATATTCCCGGCCAGGCCGACCGCGTCGGCCCCTTGGACGACGAGGCCGCGCGCCGCTTTGCCCAGGGCAGCCGCCAGGCACTGGCCTGGCGCGAGGGCATGCAGGGCTGGCAGGCGGTGACCGAGATCGCCGACTTCGGCGGCCAGGCCGGCCCGCCGCCGACGCCGCCGCCGGTGGGTGGCAGGGGCAACCGTGCCGACGATATCGACTTCCGCATCATCGGGCATGAGATGCAGTTCGTGGAAATCGAACTGGACCCGGGCGAAAGCGCGATTGCCGAGGCCGGCGCACTGATGTTCAAGGATTCAACCGTGCAGATGGACACCGTGTTCGGCGATGGCCGCCACGAGGGCCAGGGCGGCGGCTTCATGGACAAGCTGATGTCGGCCGGCAAGCGCGTGATCACCGGTGAAAGCCTGTTCGCCACTCTGTTCACCCACACCGGCAACGGCAAGGCCAAGGTCGCCTTCGCCGCGCCCTACCCCGGCACCGTGATCCCGATGAAGCTGGACCAGCACGGCGGCAAGCTGATCTGCCAGAAGGACAGCTTCCTGGCCGGCGCGCGCGGCGTGCAGGTCGGCGTGCATTTCCAGCGCAAGGTGATGACCGGCCTGTTCGGCGGCGAGGGCTTCATCATGCAGAAGCTCGAGGGCGACGGCTGGGTGTTCGTACATGCCGGCGGCTGCGTGGTGGAGCGCGAGCTGGCCGCAGGCGAGCGCATCGACGTGGATACCGGCTGCGTGGTGGCTTATCACGCTGGCGTGGACATGGACGTGCGCCGCGTGGCCGGCCTGAAGAGCATGTTCTTCGGCGGCGAAGGCGTGTTCCTGGCGACCCTGACCGGCCCCGGCAAAGTATGGCTGCAATCGCTGCCGTTCTCGCGCCTGGCGGGCCGCATGTATGCCGCCGCACCGCAGGGCGGTGGGCAGAGCCGCGGTGAGGGCTCGGTGCTGGGTGGGCTGGGCCGCTTGCTGGATGGTGACAACAAGTTCTGATGGAAAATTTCCGCACGTGCTCCCGTGACTAACGAGAGCACGTGTAGCGCGCCTCATTGAGTCACCTATACCCCCTTTGCCTTGGAAGCCTGCAGCTTCTTTTTCAGCGAGAGCTGGATGCGGCGCATCACATCCAACTTGACCTTCTGTGCAGACCATTTCTCGAAATGCTCCCGGTAGCTCATCGGAAGCCCTTTCAATCGCTTCATTTTCAACGAGCCATCCAGATTTATTTGAAAGTAACCCGCGTCAAACAGGCGATGAATGTCGGCTCTGAGCAACAGGCCATTTTCCACTTCATCCGATCCTCCTTCCGCCACCGGGATGATATGAGCAGCATCCAAAAGCTCCCTCATCGTTTCACCCGATATGGCGCAGCTCGGCTTTTTCTCGAGAAGCCATAACTGCTCCTTGAACTTCCGTTGCCCCTCGCGGACTTGGACCGATGCTTTTCTCTGCTTCGATGGCACCACCGGTCTGATAGTCACCTTTTTCGGCGGCCCATCAAGCTCTTCGCTACGGGACCCATCGCCAGTCCATCGCATGTCATGCATTTTGAATGTAGGTTGCTCTCCGTGAACACGGAAGCTAAGCCTCGTCTTACCCCAATACACGTTTTTCAGAATTTCGCTCGAGAGCGGGACGTGATCCTGCTCAAAGTAAGCCAACTCGACACTGTAGTGGCCATCATCAAAGGCGCTGGAAAGAACGCGCGGCGAATAGTTCACCACGCCGCCATCTTCCCCCCAGTTTTCGGACGAAAGCGCCCCGATGAGCTTATTTCCCGGGCCGTAGTCCAGACGGATGCGCTCCTTAGTGCTCATCCATTTCGCCTCAATGACTACAGAAAATCCAATTCCTTTCGTATCCATCTTCTTCCTATTAGCTTTCCATTGACTACATTTAAATGGCGCCCCTGCATCTTCCTGCCAAAATCCAGCGCTAAACGATCTGACGGCTGACAAGATAGCCTGAGCTTCTCAATTTGGTGAAAGCTGTTTACCTCTTCGTTGGACCAAGAATCCCGGATCGTCGGCACTTGCCTTCCCAAAATAAAGGATTGCTTCCGATCAGTTGGTTCCGGTTGTCACACGCCGCCGACGTTGGCGCTATGCTGGCGCCCTTTCCAATACCCCCTGTTCATCATGAAAGCGCGCAACGTCCGTCTGCTGCTGTCCCTTTCCTTGTTTGGCCTGCTGGCAGCCTGTGGCGGTGAGAACACCAAGCCCACTCCGCCGGCAGCGGTGCAGCCGACCACGCCGGTAAGACCGGTCAAGATCGGCGTGGCGCTGGGCGGTGGTGCGGCCAAGGGGTTTGCCCATATCGGCGTGATCAAGATGCTGGAGGCCAACGGCTTCGAGCCGGTAGTGGTATCCGGCACCAGCGCCGGCAGCGTGGTCGGTGCCCTGTATGCCAGCGGCATGAACGCCTTCCAGATGCAGCAGAAGGCCGTTGCACTGGATGAAGCCAGCATCCGCGATATCCGCCTGTTCTCCGGCGGCTTGGTGCAAGGCCAGAAGCTGCAGGACTACGTCAACGCGCAGGTCGGCAACAAGCGCGCCGAGCAACTGCAGAAGCCATTCGCTGCAGTTGCCACGCAACTGGAAACCGGCGAGCGCGCGGTCTTCGTGCGCGGCAATGTCGGCCAGGCGGTGCGGGCTTCCAGCTCCATTCCCGGTGTGTTCGAGCCGGTGATCATCGGCGGCAAGAGCTATGTCGACGGCGGTGTGGTCAGCCCGGTGCCCGTGGATGCGGCCAAGCAGCTGGGTGCCGAATTCGTGATCGCAGTGGATATCTCCAGCCGCGCCACCGGCCAGCGCCCGAGCGGCCTGCTGGGTGCGGTGGGCCAGTCGATCACCATCATGGGCCAGCGCCTGGGTGAGCAGGAACTGGCACGCGCCGACGTGGTGATCCGCCCGGCGGTGCTGGACATCGGCGCGGCCGATTTCGAGCAGCGTGGCCGCGCCATCCTCGAAGGCGAAAAGGCAGCGATGGCGGCGATGCCGCAGATCCGTGCTGGTATTGCCCGCCTGCAGCAGGCACGTGCCGCCAGCGCGCGCAATGCCGATGCACGCGCCGCCGCCGTACAGGCCGAAGCACACCAGCGCTGCCAGGACAGCCGCAGCCGCATCGAAAAATTGCGTGGCATCGAGAAGAACTGCAGCGCGCCAGCGCGTTGAGGTTTGAAGCCCCTCTCCAATGGGAGAGGAGTTGGGGTGAGGGTACGGTTGAAGCGAGTTGCTGCAGGGTGTTCCATTGGCTTCGCCCCTTACCCTCATCCGCCCCTGCGGGGCACCTTCTCCCGCAGGGAGAAGGAACCGCCTTAACGCCCCAGCTGCGACAGCGGCAGGGCGCGGAACTCCTTCACCGTGCGCAGCACGAAGCTGGAATTGACGTCGGCAACACCGGCTGCGTTGAGCAGCTTGTCGAGCAGAAATTCCGAGAAGTGGTCCAGGTCACGCACGTAGACCTGCAGCAGATAGTCCATGTCGCCTGTGAGTGCATGGCAGGCCACCACTTCATCCCATAGCTGCACCGCCTGCACGAAGTGATCGATCGCCGCCTGGCCGTGCTTGGACAACTGCACGCGCACGAAGGCCTGCAGGCCCAGCCCGATCGCGCGTGGCTCCAGCCGTGCGCCATAGCCGGCGATCACGCCCTCCGCTTCCAGCCGCTGCACCCGCCGCAGGCAGGCCGACGGCGAGAGATTCACCCGCGCCGCAAGCTCGGCGTTGGTGGCGCGGCCATGCTGCTGGATTTCGACTAGAAGCCGCAGATCCGTGCGATCAAGATTCACCGACGCCATCTTTGTTGCTCCGCACCATTGAATGGACGCAACAATATTGCGTCATAACCGGCTGACAGCGCAATTACGCACACCTGTTGCGCGGCAGGCTTCCTACCATGCGGTTATCTATTCCCTTCAGGAGCTGCCGCCATGGAAGCCAACCCGCGCCGCGTCGAACACCAACAGACCGACAAGGGTTACGTGCCGGTCTATACCACCGCCGTGGTGGAGCAGCCCTGGGACGGCTACAGCGCCGACGACCATGCCACCTGGAGCACCTTGTACCAGCGCCAGCGCGAGCTGCTGGTCGGCCGTGCCTGCCAGGAATTCCTCGATGCCCAGGACGAAATGGGCATGAGCGAGCACATGATTCCGCGCTTCGACCAGCTCAATGAAGTGCTGGGCGCGGCCACCGGCTGGACCCTGGTCGGGGTGGAAGGCCTGCTGCCGGAACTCGATTTCTTCGATCACCTGGCCAACCGCCGCTTCCCGGTGACCTGGTGGATCCGCCGCCCGGACCAGATCGACTACATCGCCGAACCCGATCTGTTCCATGACCTGTTCGGCCATGTGCCGCTGCTGATGAACCCGGTGTTCGCCGACTACATGGCCGCCTATGGCCGCGGTGGCGTCAAGGCGCATGCGATCGGCCCGGATGCGTTGCAGAACCTGACCCGCCTGTACTGGTACACGGTGGAATTCGGCCTGATCAACACCGCCGAGGGCTTGCGCATCTACGGCGCCGGCATCGTCTCCTCCAAGGGCGAGTCGCTGTACTCGCTGGAGTCGGCCGCGCCGAACCGGATTGGCTTCGACCTGGAGCGGATCATGCGCACCCGCTACCGCATCGACACCTTCCAGAAGAGCTACTTCGTCATCGACGGCTTCGAACAGCTGATGGCCGCGACCGAACCGGACTTCACCCCGATCTACGCACGCCTGGCCAACGCCGAACATCTGCCTGCCGGCGACGTGCAGGAAGGTGACACGGTATTCCAGCGCGGCAGCGGCGAAGGCTGGGCTGACGGCGGCGACGTCTGAGCCAGCGCACATCGCTGCAATGGAAGAAGCCGCCCAAGGGCGGCTTCTTCGTCTGCGTCCCACGTAGCCCGGGCAAGCGAAGCGCACCCCGGACTACCAACTCCCGCAACTCACTGCGCCGCCTTGGCCACCCGCCGCCGCCCGTACTTGCGGTCCAGGTAGACGCCAACCAATACCGCCACCAGCAATGGTGCCGCCCACGGGAACAGCTCGATCAGCAATGCCGGCACCGTGGTGTGACTGTGCAGCCACTGCCATACCGGCCGCATGCCGATGCCGAGGAACGCCACATGGGTAGCGATGCCCGCACCCAGGATCGACTGATAGTGCTGGCGGAACGCCCAGTCCGGACGCGACGGGCCACGGCCGGCGAACTTCAGCATGCGCCAGCCCACCCACAGGCCAATCGACGAGAAGCCCAGGAACAGGGGCTGGCGATGCTGGATGCCGGTGCCGACGACCACCGGGGCCAGGATCACCATCGGCCATAGCGCCAGATGCCAGCCGGGCCGTGACACCAGCTGCTTCCAATCGCGCTTGTCGGTGACCGCACGCCAGGCAAGCCACGTCGCGTTGCCGGTGATCGCCATCAGGTAGGCCAGGAACAAGGCCGACAACGGCTGCTGGCGGAAGAAGGCGAACTGGACGGTGATCGGCAGCGCGGTAACCACGATCACCGCCATCGCCACCAGATACACCTTGCCCAGCAAGCGATGCCGGGGCGAGCCTTTCTTCATGAACGCCGCCGACCAGAAGCCGACCAGGGCGACCACGCCAGCCAGCACATGCAGCGCGACGATCAGGGAATATCCGGGCATGACAGCGATCTCTTCAGTGGTGGCCGGCGAATGCGATGGCCTGTGCACAGCGTGCGTTTTCGGGCGCACGCACGGCAGTCGCGGCAGTCATTGATCGACCCTGCCGGAAGTCACTTTCTGCTCCGCCCCCCTTGCCGCTGAGGCCTGCGCCCACCAGCATGCGTGCATGGAAATCACTCCCCGTTCGCGCTGGCACAGGCTGCTGCACCCGCTCAACCTCGCCGGCCTGCTGACCTGGCTGGCGGTAGCGGCCACCCTGCCCTATGGCTCCGTCGAGCAGCTCGCCCTGCGCTGGGGCAGCGCGTTGCTGTTCCTCGTCGCCTTTCTGTTTGCCGCCAGCTATGAGCGCCCCTCACCGCAGCGCAGCGTGGCGCTGCTGGTCGAGGCAGTGGCGGCACTGGCGGTTATCCGCCTGGCCGCCAGCAGCGGTGTGGCGCCCGCCCTGCTGGTGATGCTGGCCGCGCAGGTGGCGATGAGTTGGCCTCTGCGCATCACGCTGGTGGTGATGCTGCTGGTCAACCTGGGCATGTACCTGGTGCTGCGCGAGGTGCACAGTCACCCGGCCGCGGTGGTGTTGATCTTCGCCGGCTTCCAGGCTTTCGCCATGCTCACCACACACTACGCCAGCAGCGCCGAACAGGCGCGCGACCGGCTGGCACTGGTCAATGCCGACCTGCTGGCCACCCGCGCCCTGCTCGCCGAGAGATCGCGCGACATGGAGCGGCTGCGGCTGTCGCGTGAACTGCACGATGTGGCCGGGCACAAGCTCACGGCGCTGAGGTTGCACCTGCGCGCGCTTGCCGGCCGCACGGACGCCGCGCCTGAGCTGGCCCTGTGCGAACAGCTGTCCGCCGAGCTGCTAGGCGATATCCGCGCCGTGGTGCATTGCCTGCGCGACAGCGGCCAACTCGACATGGACACCGCGCTGCACGCACTGGCCGCACCCTTGCCGCGACCGCGCCTGCAGCTGCAGTTGGATGACGACGTGCAGGTCAGCGATACCGCCAAGGCCGAAACCCTGCTGCGCTGCGTGCAGGAGGCGCTGACCAACAGCGCCCGCCACAGCGATGCCAAGGTGCTGCAGGTTGCCCTGCAACGCCGCGACGGACGCTTGCTGCTGGCGATGGAAGACGATGGCCAGTTGCGCGGCGAACCACGCCCTGGCAATGGCCTGACCGGCATGCGCGAACGCGTGGACGAACAAGGCGGCAGCCTGCAGCTGCAACGTGCTGCTTCCGGTGCCCTGCAGATTCGTGTGGAATTGCCGGCATGAACGACTCCCCCCGCATTGCCCTGGTCGATGACCAGGCCCTGATCCGCGCCGGCCTGCGCGCCCTGCTGCAGCAGCTCGGCATCACCATCGTGTTCGAGGCCGACAGCGGCGACGCCCTGCTCGAACAGATCGCACAACAGCCGGTGCAGCTGATCCTGTCGGACATCCGCATGCCGGGCCTGGACGGCATCCAGGCCTTGAAGGCGCTGCGCGAGCGCGGTGATCAAACACCATGCGTGTTCCTGACCACCTTCGACGAGAGCGACCTGCTGCTGCGTGCCACCGAGGCCGGTGCGCAGGGTTTCCTGCTGAAGGATGCAGCCCCGGAAGACCTGCACGACGCCATCGGCCGCGCCATCGCCGGGCAGACCTTGTTGCAGCCGGTAAGTACCGATGCGGTACGCCAGCGCTATCGCTACCACGCCGACGACGCGCCGAAGGAGTTGTTCAGCCAGAAGGAAGTAGCGGTATTGCGGCTGATGGCCGGTGGCTACAGCAACCGCGAGATCGCCGGCAGCCTGTTCCTGGCCGAAGGCACGGTGAAGAACTACGTGTCGACCATCCTCGACAAGCTCGACACCCGCGACCGTACCCGCGCGGTGTTGAAGGCGATCACCCTGCGGGTGATCTAGCGCCGCCGAACGAAGCCGTAGTGCCGAGCCATGCTCGGCAAGGGCTGTACCCACAATCCATCAGCGCTTGTGGGAGCGGCGTAAGCCGCGAAGCTGAAGGCCCCCCGGATTGCAGACACCTCGGTGATTGCACCATTGCCAGCTTCGCGGCTGACGCCGCTCCTACAACTGCTGTACCGGTAACGCCCCTGCCGAGCATGGCTCGGCACTACGCACCTCAACCGTCACGTGCACGATCTCCTCATGGATCGCCAAGGCGCGATGGAACACTTCCGGCGCCACCACGGTTTCGGTCACCACTTCCATCGCGCAGGCATAGCGGCCACGGCCAACCTGCCAGACATGCAGGTCACTGATCCGGGCAGGCACCTCGCCCTGCTCCACCGCCTCGCGGATTTCGGCCACCACCGGTGCGTCCATCTCCGCATCCAGCAACACGCCGCCGGTCTGCCTGATCAGACCGCAGGCCCAGACCGACACCAGTACCGCGCCAACGATGCCCATCAGCGGGTCCAGCCAGGAGGCGCCGAAGTACAGGCCACCGAGCAGGGCGATGATCGCCAGCACCGAGGTCGCCGCATCGGCCAGCACATGCAGGTAGGCAGAGCGCTGGTTCAGATCATGGTGATGATGGTGGTGGCCGCCATGTGCGTGGTGGTCATGCCCGTGGTCGTGACCATGATGATGGTGTCGATCGCGCAGCCACCATGCACACAGCAGGTTCACCGCCAAGCCGACTACTGCGATCGCAATGGCCTGCTGGTAATGGATGGGACTGGGTTTGAACACGCGCAGGATGGACTCGAACGCCATGATCGCGGCAACCCCCAGCAACAGGATCGCGCTGGTGAACCCAGCCAGGATCTCGATCTTCCAGGTCCCGAAGGCAAAGCGTGGATCATCGCGGTAGCGCCGTGCGCAGGCATAGGCAAACGCCGCCAAACCGAGCGCCAGCGCATGCGAGCTCATATGCCAGCCATCGGCCAGCACCGCCATCGAGTTGAACCACCAGCCGCCGACGATCTCGATCACCATCATCACGATGGTCAGCACCATCGCGCGCCGGGTGTTCTTCTCCGCCAGCGGGTTGCCTTCGCTGAAAGCATGGCTGTGGCGGCGGGATTGAGCGAGCGCATCGAGTTGCATGGCGGTGGGTTGGGAGAAGGACGGCGTGATTCTATACCCCCAAGGGGTATATGATACCAGCCATGGCTCATATCCAACGCGACAAGAAGAAGCTGCTGACCCGGGTGCGGCGCATCGCCGGCCAGGTAGCGGCCCTGGAACAGGCACTGGAGAACGGCGACGACTGCGACGGCGTGCTGGTGCAGATTGCCGCCGCCAAGGGCGCCATGCACGGGCTGATGCTGGAAGTGATGGCCGGGCACCTGAGCGACCATGTCGTCGCGGAAAAGGACCCGGCCAAGCGCGCGCAGGAAGCCGAGGTAGTGCTGGAACTGATGAAGCGCCACGCGAAGTGAGGGTAGTGCCGAGCCATGCTCGGCAAGGGCGTCACCCGCAGCCCAATCAGCGCCTGTAGGAGCGGCGTCAGCCGCGAAGCTCACCAACCATCAGATTGCCAACACATCGGTGATTGCAGCATTGCCAGCTTCGCGGCTGACGCCGCTCCTACAGCGGGTTTGCCGGTAAGGCCGCTGCCGAGCATGGCTCGGCACTACCTTGCGACCAGACGCTGTCGGTATGGCCTTGCTGCAGGCGCATCTGCGTACGCCTTGCGATGTACAGCATCACCGGCACTGACAGCAACGCGGTCAGATCTACCGGCCAGCTGCCTGCGTGGTACCAGCTGCCAGCGACGCCCAAAGCACCAGCAATGCTCGACAGCGGAATCGCCAACGTACACAGCGCACTCAAACGCAGCAGCTCCACCGCGGCGCGCGGCGCACCGCGCAGGAACGCCCAGGCGATGGCGGCAACGAATACCGCGTAATAGATGCCGGTGTGCCAGGCCTTCAGATCGGTGACCAGCGACGGCAACCATTTGGTGGCGGCGATGCTGGCTGATATGCCGGCCACGCAACCCAGCGAGACACCGACCGTCAGGCAGGCCAACACCCAGGCCGAACGCTTCTGCACCGGCGTTTCCACGCCCTTGCGTTTGCGTCGCCGCGATTCCACCCACAGCAGGTTGCCGGTGTAGAACAGCGCCGCACCGGCCAGGCCCATCAGCAGGTACAACCAACGCACCGGGTTGCCACCGAAGCTGCCGAAATGCAGCGCAAAGAACGCATTGACCGCGCCGTTCCAACCATCCATATGACCCGGCAGGTCATGCGCATCCACCTCACCGCTATACGGATCCAGATGCGTGCTGGCGTATACGCGGGCACGCGTGCCATGGCGGATATCCAGTCCGGTCACTGTCGCTTCAACATGCCCGTCCTTGTTCTGGAAACCGAAGCTCTGCACCTCGAAGCCCGGCAGCTGCTGCTCTACCCGGCGCAGCAACTCCGCGGCCGGCAGCACTGCGCCTCCGCCCGGCGCTTCGGCGTGCTCCTCGTTCCACTCGATGCCTTGCGGATACACCACCGCGCCCTGTGCATCGTAGAACTGGTCATGGAAGGCGAACACCACGCTGGTCAGCGCGATGACGATGTGGAACGGCAGGCTGAACAGCCCCAAGGCGTTGTGTGCATCCAGCCACATGCGCTTGATGTTCTTGCCGATGCGCAGCGCGAACACGTCCTTGCTCAAGGTGATCAGCAACACGATCAGGCCCGATACCAAGGCGACCGCATACGCCATCGCCACCGCGCCCATGATCGGCCGTGCGATCTTGTCCGGGAATGGCAGGCCGACCAGCTGGTGCAGCGTATCCACCAACTGCGCCACCGGTGCCTTGCGCGTCTGCGCCACCTGCAGGCTGCCGTCGGCGGCGAAGCTGGCGCCGTACTCGGTGAACTGGCGACGGCCCTGGCCGGGTGCACGTTCCTGCCAGTACACCCGCGCCGGTTGATCGGCGTGCGGACGCACCGACACGAAGTAGCGCGATGCGGCCTTGGGGTGTTCGGCAAGCACCGCGGCCACCAGCGCGTCGGCCTGTTGCAGTGACGGTGCCGGCGACAACGTGGAAGGCGGTGTCGCCCAGCGTTCCAGCGGCTTCTCGAACATGGTGACCGAGCCGGCATAGAAAGCGATGAACAGCATCAGCCCGCTGACGATGCCGATCCAGATATGCACGTCCTTGTAGACCTTGATGATGTCGCTGCGGATCTTCATGCAAGCACCTTCATGACATCACTCCACGTACCAGCCACAGCGCGGCGAAGGCCAGCGCATTGGCCGTACCCAACCACAGCCAGGCACGCAGACTGTCGCGGAACAGGTAGACGAAGGACAGCACCGTCGCCCAGATCGGAGCCATCAGCCACATGTTGAACTGGTTCTTGCCGCCACCGGCATTGATGCCGTCCGGACCCAGCCAGGCAAACAGGCCCGACAGCGCCAAGGCCAGGCCAAAACCCAGCACCACGCCAGCGCAGGTCTTGCCGAACCAGTGCCGGCTTTCCAGCCGCGGTTTCACCGCGTTCATGCCGACCGTCCCGCACGCACGCGTGCACGCCATGCGCCGAGGAACGGGGCGAGCGACCACACCAACATCAGCAACACCGACCAGCTGGTGATCGCCTCCAACGGTGCCAGCAGCGGCCACAACGCCAGCAGTGACAGCAATACAAACAACGTGCCCGGCCACCATGCATGCCGCTTCGGCCACGGCCCGGCAGCGCGCAGCTGTTGCTGCGGCGAAGCGACATACAACAGCAGCCCGCCAATGGTGCCGGCCAAGGTGCCGGCAAGTCCCAGCCACAGGTTCATGCGGCCTGCCTGCCATGCGTGGTCGCGCGCCGGTGCTGGACGCGCATGCGATAGGGTTCTTTCATCGGGTCTGGCTCTTCGCTGGACATGCGCTGGCGGCACCTGCACGAAGGCGCAGGTGCCGTGCGCCGATCACCAGCTGAAACGTGCGGTGGCGGTGACGGTACGGCCGGTGCCGTAGTAGCAGGACGACACGCCGCCGCAGGTGGAGACGAAGCGCTTGTCGGTGAGGTTGCTCAGGTTGATCGCGAACTGCGTGCCGACCGCGCCATGCTGGCCGGCGTCATAGCGGATCGCTGCATCCCACAAGGTGTAGGACGGGATCAGGTAGAGATTGGCGCTGTCGCCGTAGCTGCGGCCGTTGTAACGCACACCGGCTGCCAGACTCAGGCCTTCCAGGCCACCGGCGAGGAAGGTGTAATCGGCCCACAACGCCGCCGTCCAGTCCGGCACCATCGCCAGCTGCTTGCCGGTATAGCCGTTGTTGCTGCGGGTGACTTCCGAGTCCATCCAGCTGGCCGCACCAATCACGCTGAAGCCTTCCAGCGGGGTGATGCGCCCTTCCAGCTCGGCGCCGCGCACGCGGCCTTCGCCGTCCTGCACCTGGCAATCCGCATTGCCAGCGGCACCGCAGGTGTTGTGCGATTTGATCGGGTCGTTGGTGACGATGTTCTGCTGGCGCAGGTCGTAGGCCGACAAGGTCAGCAGACCATCGAACGAGGCCGGTTGGTACTTCAGGCCGGCTTCCCACTGCTTGCCGGTCACCGGGTCGAACGGCGTCTGCGTGTAACTCATGTTGGCATTGGTGCCCGCCGGCTGGAACGACTCGGCATAGCTCAGGTAAGGCGTCAGACCGTTGTCAGCCACGTACAGCACGCCGGCATTGCCTGTGAACGCCTTGTCCTTGACCTTGGTCGGCACCACCGGGCGGTAGGTATTGGTGGCCACCGTATAGGCCTGGGTCCAGGTGTCGTCCTTGGTCCAGTCATGGCGGCCGCCGAAGGTCAGCCGCCACTTGTCGATGGCGATCTGGTCCTGCAGGTAAACACCGGTCTGGCGGTTGATGCCGCCGCTGTAACTGATGCTGGTGGTGACCGGTACGTAGTTGGTGTAGACCGGATTGAAGATGTCGATATCGGCCGGATTGGTCATCGCGCCGCGCGCGCCGGTCCAGTCGGCTTTCTGCCAGTCCACGCCGAACAACACGGTGTGCTCGGCAACGCCGGTGCTGAATTTTCCGGTCAAGCGCGTATCGACGGTCTCGCCCTTGGAGTCGCCTTCGCCCCAGGTCGCGCGCCGCTTCTGGGTGCGGCCATCGGCACTGAGACCGCCATTGGTGACCACCGTGCGGAACACCGATTCGACATCGGTATGGCGCGCACTCTGGCTCAAGGTCCAGTTGTTGTTGAAGCTGTGCTCGAACAGGTAACCGGCGGTCCAGATGGTGCGATCGAAGGTATTCCAGTTGGGCTCACCGATGAAGGTGGTGTTCTTCATGTAGCCATACGCGGTGGGGCGCAGCGTGCCTTCCATCGGCAGGAACTGGTAGGTCGAGCCACCGTCGTCCTTCTGGTACAGGCCGAGCAGGGTCAGGCGCGTGCGCTCGGCGATCTGGAAGGTATAGCTGGGTGCCAGGAACCAGTGCTGCTGCTCGGTGCGGTCGATCTGGGTCTGGCCGTCACGGTACAGGCCGACCAGGCGCAACAGGTGGCGGTTGTCGTCGCTGCCTGCGCCGACGTCGAAGGCTGTGCTGTACTGGCCGTTGCCGTCGATGCCCAGGCGCAGCACCTGCTGCTGGTCAGGCACCGGCGTCTTGCTGACCTGGTTGACCATGCCGCCCGGAGCCACCTGCCCGTACATCACTGCGGATGGGCCCTTGAGCACTTCCACCCGATCCAGGTTCCAGCTGTCGACCATGCTGCGGTTCCACTGGCTGCCCTGCGGCGCGCGCATGCCATCGATGGTGACGTTGTTGGCCCAGCTGCCGGCGTCGAAGCCGCGGATGCGGAAGTCATCGACACGGTTGTCGATGCCGCTGCTTTCCAGCGAGACGCCGGCCACGTAACGCATCGCCTCGTTGAGGTTCTGCACGCCGCGCGCATCCAGTTCCTCGCGCGCGATCACCGACACCGACTGCGCGGTCTCGGCGATGGCGGTATCGGTCTTGGTCGCGCCGGAAGTGTGCCCGGTGGTGCGGTAGGCATTGACCCGCACCGTATCCAGGGTCTGCGCATCGGCAGCCGCTTCGGCTTCGGCTGCGATTGCAGCAAGCGGGAACAGGGCCGAAAGGACGGCAAGGGACAGCAAGGCCGGACGGAGACCGGCAGAAATACGGGGGAGGGACACGGATCAACCTGCACAGACAGAAGTATTGGCTGACTGCCCGGGCAGCGGCTGATGTGTCGATTATAGTAAATAATAACCATTCTCAACAACATTGCTGGCACTGCCTGTTCTGCCAGCCGCGCTGGTGCCGCCCACCGAGGCCTGAATACCCGGCCCAAGGCGCGCTTTGCGCCAGCATGTAAAATGGCCAATTTTTAGTCAGGACCATGGCGAAAGCATCCGAACGGGCGCCCGTTCTGGGCCCGGCGTTCATTCGCCTGCTGGCCCGCTTCAATGACGAGGGAGCATCCCCTGCGGCGCCTGCGGTGCCGGAGCGGCTCGCGCAGTGGTTCGACTGGAACCGTGCCATCACCCTGTCCAAGGCGCTGGACAACCCACCGCCGGAGCCCGAAACAGGTGCAGACTACGAAGCAGCACAGGATGCTGAATACGCCAATGCGCGGGGCAAGCTGGTAGACGCCATCCAGGCCGAGATCGACCTGAGCCCGCCACGCAACCCGGCGCCTGCCGACGCCGATCTGCCGCCGGGCTTCGCCCCCTACCGCCAGCACTATCTGAACCAGCAACGCGCCATGCAGACCGTCACCGGCCGCCTGCGCGGTCGCCTGCGTGACATGCTGGCGCGGCAATCCCCGGCAAAGGCGCGCCTGGCCGAAGTCGACGCGGTGATGGAAGCCACCCTCAGCCCGCGCGAACACAGCCTGCTCTCCCATGTGCCGGTGCTGCTCGGCCTGCATTACCAACGGCTGCTCGCTGCAGCCGCGCACGACCCCGCCGATGCCACCGCATCGGATTCCACCGCGGCATCCACCGGCCCCTGGCTGGTCACGTTCCGGCAAGACCTGCGCATCGCGCTGCTGGCCGAACTGGATGTCCGTTTCCACCCCATCGATGGCCTGCTTGCAGCGCTACGCACCCGGTAATCCGTACCTCATGTCCAGAAACCTCGTCGCAGTCGTTGTCTTCCTTGTTGGCCTGTTGGCCGTGTGCTGGATCGGCGTCGGCTATGCCGGCACCCATCCGCTGGCCGCGGTGGTCGCCGCGATCATCGCGGCCTGCTATCTGGCCGGCGCGCTTGAATTGTTCCGTTACCGCCAGGCCACCAGCACCTTGCAACAGGCCTTGCAATCCATCGGTGAAGCGGCAGACAACCTCGACGGTTGGCTCAGCCGCCTGCAGCCGGGCCTGCGTGGTCCGGTGCGCCTGCGCGTACAGGGCGAGCGCGTCGGCCTGCCCGCACCTGCGCTGACCCCGTACCTGGTCGGCCTGCTGGTGCTGCTGGGCATGCTCGGCACCCTGCTCGGCATGATGGCCACCCTGCGCGGCACCGGCCTGGCACTGGAAAGCGCTACCGACCTGGATGCGATCCGCAGTTCGCTGGCCGCACCGGTCAAGGGTTTGGGTTTCGCCTTCGGCACCTCGATCGCCGGTGTTGCCAGTTCGGCCGCACTCGGCCTGCTGTCGGCCCTGCTGCGCCGCGAACGCGCGCAGGCCGTGCAGGAACTGGATACCGGCATCGCCAGCCAATTGCGCATGCATTCGCAGAGCTTCCAGCGCGGCGAGACCTTCCGCCTGCTGCAGGAACAGAACGCGCTGATGCCGACCCTGGTCGAGCGCCTGCAGGCCATGATGGGCAGCCTGGAGCAGCAGCACCAGGCCAGCAACGAACGCCTGCAGGCCAGCCAGCAGGAGTTCCACCAGCGCACCGAAGCGGCCTATACGCAGCTGGCGGCATCGCTGCAGCAATCGATGCAGGCCGGTATCAGCCAGCAGGCCAATGCGGTGGGCGCCGCACTGCAGCCCGTCGTTGATGCAACCATGGCGGGCCTGGCTGACAAGTCCAATGCCCTGCACGCCAGCATCGACAGCGCCGTGCACAAACAACTCGAAGGCATCAATGCCGCCGTGCAGAGCGCGGCCGCAACCGCGGGCAGCAGCTGGAACACAGCACTTGAGCAACAGCAACGCAGCAACAGCGCGCTCAACGAACAGTTGCAGCAAGCGTTGGCACAGTTCAGCAGCAACTTCGAGCAGCGCTCCAACAGCTTGATCGAGGGCGTTGCCACGCGCATGGAAGACAATGTCAGCCGCACTGCCGATGCCTGGCGTGATGCACTGGCACAGCAGCACAGCGCGCATGACGAACTGGCGCAGCGCAATGAGCAGGCCTTGCTCGCGGCTTCGTCTTCGTTTGAACAGCACGCGCAGTCGCTGCTGTCTTCGCTGCAGCAATCGCACGAACAACTGCAGAACGCTTTCGCCGAGCGCGATGAACAGCGACTGGGCCAATGGTCGCAGTCGCTATCGGCAATGGTCGGCACGTTGGACAGCAGCTGGCAGCGCAACGGCGAAGCCGTCGCACAGCGCCAACAGCAGATCTGCGACAGCCTGGCGCAGACCACGCAGTCCATGAGCGAGCAGCAGCAGGCGCAGGCCCGCGACACCATCGCAGAGATCTCGCGTCTGGTGCAGAGCGCTTCAGAAGCACCGCGCGCCGCTGCCGAAGTGGTGGCCGAGCTGCGCCAGAAGCTGTCCGACAGCATGGTCCGCGACACCGCCATGCTGGAAGAACGCGGCCACCTGTTGTCGACCCTGGAAACCCTGCTCGGTGCGGTCACCCACGCATCGACGGAACAACGCAGCGCGGTCGACGCCTTGGTCAGCACCTCGGCCGAGCTGCTTGAACGCGTCGGCAGCCGCTTCAGCACCCAGCTTGAAAGTGAGGCCAGCAAACTCGACCACGCCGCCGCCAACGTCACCGCCAGCGCGGTGGAGATGGCCAGTCTGGGCGATGCCTTCGGCAGTGCCGTGCAGTTGTTCGGCCAGTCCACCGCGGCCTTGAACGAACGCCTGCAACTGATCGAAAACGCATTGGACAAGTCATTGGCCCGCAGCGACGAGCAGCTGGCCTACTACGTCGCGCAGGCACGTGAAGTGGTGGACCTGAGCATGCTCTCGCAGAAACAGATCATCGGTGAGCTGCAGCAGCTGGCCGAAGCCCGCGACAACGCCGGAGCCTGAGCGCGATGAGCGACGAAATCGAATTCGACGCCGAATCCAGCGCCACCACCTGGGCCGCGTTCGGCGACCTGATGTCGGTGCTGCTCGGCGCGTTCGTGCTTATCCTGGCCAGCGTGATCGGCATCCAGCTGCTGTTGCACAACCGCCTGGATGAAGAGGTCAAACAGCGCCAGGAACAGACCGCCAAACTGAAGACGCTGGAGCAGGCCCTGGCCGCGCCATTGGCGGCTGGCCGCGTCACCGTCATCAATGGTCGCATCGGCATCAGTGGCAGCGTGTTGTTCGCGCTCAACTCCGACCAGCTGCAGCCGGAAGGCCGTGAGCTGCTGCAGAGCATTGCAGCGCCGTTGCGCGACTATCTGGGCGCACGCGAGGAAATCCTGATGGTCAGCGGCTTTACCGACAACCAGCCGGTGCGCGTGGCCAACGGCCGCTTCGCCGACAACCTGGAGCTGTCCGCCGCGCGCGCGCTCACCGTCACCCGCACCCTCATCGCAGACGGCGTGCCCTCGCAATCGGTATTCGCTGCGGCATTCGGCGCCGAGCAGCCGGTCAGCAGCAACGATGACGAAGCTGGCCGCGCAAAAAACCGCCGCGTCGAGATCGCACCGATCCCGCGCCCCAAGCAGGACGGCAAGGCTGATGCCGCGCAATGATGCCCGCTGATTCGGCAGCACTGGCACAGCTGCAGGCCTGGCGCGAAAGCGGCGCTGATCGCTGCGATCCGCCACGTTTCGAGCTGATCGCGGCGCTGGCGCAGCGTGCACAGCGCTATGCGGGCAGCGCGCGCGCGCAGCTGGATGCGCGCCTGTCACAGCTGACCGATGCGTATGCACAGCTTGTCGCTGTTGAAGTTGCCAAGCCTGCAGCGACAACCAGCGTGGAAAGCCCGTTGCAATCACTGCTGCAGCAATTGGAGGCAGATCCGCTGCAATACCAGTTGCCGCTGAGCACCGCCAACGCAGTCGTCAGCGACAACGGTGATGATGGCAACGACACAGCGTTGATGCCCGCGCTGGATGAGTTCCAGCAGTTGTGGAGCCGCATCCGCATCGACAGCCTGCTCCGCCAGTGCCTGGATTCACTGCCCGAAGACGCCGGCCCGCTGCATTCCAGCGTGCTCACCTATCGCGCGATGGCGCTGATGCAGGAGCTGTCACCGGAGTATCTGCAGCACTTCATCGCCTACGTGGATGTGCTGACGTGGATGGAGCCGATAAGCGGCACCAACACCGTGGTGGAACCGACTCGCGCCGCCAGCAAGCGCAAGGCCAGCCGCAAGAAGGCCTGATCGACCGCCGTAAGGATTGGGGAACAACAGCGATAAAGGCCCGGATTTCCGCGCCTTTGTCGTTTGCGTAAGCAGATGCAGCCAGGGTCCAGCGATACGGGCTTTTTGTGGGAGCGGCATAAGCCGCGAAGCTGACCCATCAACAGATGGCACTGCCGCTCACGACTTCAACAATGTCAGCTTCGCGGCTTACGCCGCTCCCACAAACAACTGGCCGCCCTGAGCGAATCGCGAAGCTGGTGCACCACCAGCTTCGCAATCCGGGCAACGCTGCTCCGCTTGGGCAGACGGAAACCTGACTCTGACCCCGGTTTTGCTTATTGCAGTGCTGGCGTGTCCACCAACACCAGCTCGGAGTCTTCCAAAGCGGTGATGCGGATGCTGGTTTCGCCGCTGATGGCTGCACCATCGCGGGCTTCCAGCAGCACGCCGCTGACCTCGACCTTGCCGGTGTTCGGCACCAGGTAGCCGTAACGGTTGGCGTCGGTGAAGTGGTACTCGGTGCTCTCGCCGGCCTTCAACGTCGCGCCCAGCACGCGGGCGTTGGCGCGGATCGGCAGTGCATCGTCGTCACCTTCCATGCCGCTGGCCAGGGTGATGAAGCGGCCCGAGCGCTCGCCCTTGGGGAAGGGCTTGCTGCCCCAGGACGGCTTGCCACCGCGCTGGTCCGGGAAGATCCAGATCTGGAAGATCCTGGTGACACCTGCTTCCAGGTTGTATTCGGCATGGCGGATGCCGGTGCCGGCACTCATCACCTGCACGTCGCCGGCTTCGGTACGGCCCTGGTTGCCCTGGTCGTCCTTGTGGCTGATGGCACCTTCGCGGACGTAGGTGATGATTTCCATCTCGGCATGCGGGTGCGGCGGGAAGCCGGTGCCGGGCTGGATGGTGTCGTCATTCCAGACCCGCATCGTGCCCCAGTTCATGCGCTTGCTGTCCTGGTACTCGGCGAACGAAAAGTGGTGCTTGGCATCGAGCCAGCCGTGATTGGCTCCACCGAGGCTGGCAAATGGGCGACGTTCAATCATGGCGTTCTCCTGAAAGCGGTGGGGTTTCGATGTGGGAAAGTCTAGGCCTGCACCTCGATGCCGAGAATAGAAAGTATGGAAAAGCATTCTTTCCATTTGTGACATGATCATCCCACCCTGCCCTTCGAGCCGCCGCCATGAACCGCCTGCCTGACCTGGAAGCCTGGGCCATCTTCGCCAAGGTTGCCGAAGCCGGCTCCTTCGCCCGCGCTGCCGAGGAACTGCAGCTGTCGCAGGCCACCGTTTCCAAGGCCATCACCCGGCTGGAGACGCGCATCGGCACCAGCCTGTTCCATCGCACCTCGCGACGCATGTCGCTGACTGCAGCCGGTGAAGCGGCGCTGCAGCGCGCGGCGCGCATCCTCGACGAGGGCGAAGCGGTGGAGGCGGAAGTAGCCGATCGTTCGGCAGCATTGCGAGGGTTGATCCGGCTGGCCGCGCCGATGTCGTTCGGTGTATCGCGGCTGGCACCCCTGCTGCCAGCGTTCATGCAGGCACATCCGGACGTGGAACTGGATATCCAGCTCAGCGACCAGATGGTGGACCTGGTGGCCGAGCGCTTCGACATGGCGCTGCGCATCTCGACCTTGGCCGACTCCAGCCTGCGCGCACGCCAGCTATGCCAGGTCCGCATCCTGCTGGTCGGGTCGCCGGCCTACTTCGAGGCACACGGGCGCCCCAGCCATCCGCGTGATCTGGCCCAGCACCGCGGTTTCCAGTACAGCTATACCCGCAGCGGCAACACCTGGCGCTTCCGCCACCCACGCCATGGCGAGTTCGCGCAGACCGTGCCGCGCCAGCTACAGGCCAACAATGCCGAGATATTCGATGCCGCCCTGCAGGCTGGACTGGGCTTGGCCTTGCAGCCGGAGTTCCTGGTCTGGGAGCAACTGCGTGATGGCCGCCTGCAGACCGCCATGGACGATTGGAAGGTGGAGCCGCTGGCACTGAGCATCATCACCCCGCCCGGCCTGCATCGGCCGGCACGGGTGCAGGCGCTGATTGATTATCTGGCACAACGCCTGGAACGCGAACCGTGGGCGACGCCTGGTCAGGCCAGCGGATGAAGCCAGAGGTCAAGCCGGTCTTCATCGACCGGCTTGCAGGCAATCAGAAGCGGACTTCCGCACCCAGGGTGAGGGTGTCGGCGCCATTCACTTCGTACTCTTCGTCGTTGTAGTTGTAGTCCGCCGAGTACAGGTAGCCGGTGTACATCAGCTGCAGGTTGAAGTGGCGGCTGACGTCCACACCAACGCCCACGCCTCCGTAAAGACCATCGGTACTGACCTTGCCCCAGTAATCATCCGACTTGGCGCGCCAGTAGCCAGCACGCACCGTGCCGAACCAGGCACTGTTCCTGCCGAAGCTGAAACGCGCATTCGCGCCGATATTGGTGAACCTGACCTCCGGTACCAGGAAGTCCTTATCGTGCGTTTCCCGCAGCTTGCCTGCACCGAGCTCGATGCCCACTTGGGCGAAATCTTGGATCTGCCAGCGATAGCCCGCGCTGGCGGAAACTGCACGCTGGTCAGCATCCTCATAGACCCAGCCGGCACCACCCTGCACGCCGACGAAGAAGCCCGACTGCGGCTGCTCACGCTTGGACGATGGGCCGCCCCACTGCGGTGCAGGCGCCGTTGCAGGTGTCGGGGCGACCAGCGAAGCGGAAGCCACTTGCGGTGTAGTCTCCCCGGCCACCGGGGGCTGGGCTGGCGTTGCAGCGGGGGGGGCGGTCTGCTGGGCGCGGTAAGCGGCCCAACCCTTGGAAATGGACTGCGCATCGGCGGCGCCGGCAGTCAGCAACAACAACGGAACGAGTGCGGCAAGGCTGTTCTTCTTCATCGGTTTCCATCCTGGATGATGCGTATTCCATTCTTCCTGAGCCGAACCGCCGCGCCCGCAGGACGCACGCCGCCCGCGCCTGCTTGCGCAGAACCGGCGTTTGTCTGGATCGGAAGCCCCTAGGGACGGCACATTGGGGGCGGCCCGGGGCCGTGTCAAGCCAGCCCGGCCACGACAGCGTCGGCCTGCACGAAGGTGCCGATGAAACGGCAGCATTGGAACGAAGCCGCTGCAGAACACCGCTGTGATGCGCCAGCCATTCCCCCGCGAAGTGCGCAATCAACGCGCCGCCGGATACGCCAGCATTACCACCAGATCCTCTTCACCAGTCTGCAGCAGCGCATGGCTGCTGCCGCTGCGGGTGAGCAGAGCGTGACCTGGGCCGACGTCGTATTGCTTGCCGTCCAGCACGTAGAGGCCACGCCCGCTGACGATGTAGTAAATCTCGTCCTTGTGCTGCGGGTGCAGGCCGATGCCGGCGCCCTTGTGCAGCACGCGCTTGCGCATCACGAACGGCAGATCGCTTACGTCGGCGAAGAACGAGTAAGCGGTGGTTGGACCGGCACCGCCGTGCGGGCCAGGTTGCTGGCGCCCGATGTCCTGTTCGCGGATGACCTGCGAGCCGTGGGTATTGCCTGCATCCGGTTTTGGCGTGGCAACAACAGGTGCGGCAGCGCTGGGCGTGGAAGCCACCACGCCCTGCCCTGCAGTGATCGCACCACAGTCGATATCGCGCTTGAGCGTGGGCTTCAGCTGCGGCGCGATATCCACCCAGCCGCGCATCACCAGACAGGCCACTGCGGTTGCACCAGCCACGCTGAAGTGGGTGCCATCGGCTTTGTTCTGCTCGGGCACGAACATGAAATAGGGCTTGGCACCCTGCTCGCCCAGCGCGCGGATCCACGCCATCGAACTGGCATTGAGATCGATCAGCTGCACGTCCTGCTCTTTGGCGACCTGCTTCATTGCCAGCGTGTAACGACCGTGCGTGTCGAGCAACGCACCGAAGTCGTAGAGCAGGCGTGCGACCGGCGTGATCAGGATCGGGGTTGCGCCTTTTGCACGTGCGGCGGCGATGTAGCGTGAGAGGAATTGTGGATAGTCGCTGTCTGGATCGGTGTAGCGCGTGGCATCTTCCAGCTTGGCGTCGTTGTGGCCGAACTGGATCAGCAATACGTCGCCGGGTTGCAGCTCTTCCTCGATTGCATCCAGCCGCCCTTCGTTGATGAAGCTGCGGGTACTGCGGCCGCCGACGGCGTGGTTGCGCACCTGCCATTGGCTGTCGTCGAGCCAGCTCTGCAGCACCTGGCCCCAACCGGCTTGTGGTGCGCGCTCGGGGCCGTAGCTGGCAGCGGTTGAGTCTGCTGCTATGAAGACGCGGTGGGTCGGCTCATTGGCTTGGGCGCTGGTTGAAAAGGCGCTGAGGAGGATGAGGATAAGAGCTGAGGTCTTCATGCGTTGCTATGCGCCTTGAAGCCCCTCTCCCCTTGCGGAGAGGGGTTGGTGAGAAGGGACGCGATCGAGATCGCTGGCTTGATGAGTTCCAGCACCAAGAAGCATGCGTGCAATGCACGCCTCCCCTCTTCCGCCCTTCGGGCACCTACTCCCACAAGGGGAGAAGGGCTGGATACCATTTACAGGAAACGCTTGTAGAGCACCGGTTCCACAAACAACAAAGGCGCCCGCAGGCGCCCTTGTCTGCCCGCAAGGGCGCTACTGCATGCGTGGGCTTACTTGCCCAGCACGCTCTTCACGTAAGCCACGATGTTGTCGTCCTGCGCGTTGTCGAAGAACGCCTTCTGGAAGCGCTCGCCGCCGACGGCCTGCTTGACCAGTTCCTGGTCGATGGACTTCAGGCCCTCGACGAAGTCCTTGGAGGCGCCCTGCTTTACCTGCGCCAGGATGCCGGCATTGGCCATCTGCGATTCCTTGCGCTCAGCCGGGTAACCCTGGCCACGCTCACCGGCAAATGCCTTCTCGAAGATGTAGCGGATGTTGATTTCCGCGCCCCAGCCGAAGCCCTTGGCGAACGGCAGTGCCAGCGCGTTGCCGCTGTTGACCTGGGCGAACAGGAAGGCATCGGTCGGCTCGATGCAGTAGCCGCAGAACACACCCGGCCAAGCATTGAGCGACATCATCGCGCCCTGGCCGGTGCCGCAGCCGGCGACCACGAAATCCACGGCCTTGGCGTTGAGCAGCAGCGCGGCGCAGATGCCGAGGTGGATGTAGGTCAGGCGGTGATCGTTGTCACCGTCCATGCCAACGTTGAACACGTCGTGGCCCTGTGCGGCGGCGACGGTGTTGAGCTGCTCCAGCACCACCGGATTCTTGGCGGCCTGGCTGAACTCCTGCATCAATGCGATTTTCATTGCGTGACTCTCGATTAGGGGGAAACGTTGTTGTTGATGAGGTGGAAGCAAAAGCAAAAGCTCCCCTCATCCGCCCCTTCGGGGCACCTTCTCCCGCATGCGGGAGAAGGGAAATCTGTGCTGCTCGCGACTGCAGTTTGGCTGCCTGCGCTCGCTATCGCTGTCGCGCCTGACTTTTCAGCTGTTGCTTCTGCCTCCGCCAAAGCTTCTGCTTCTGCTTCTGCCTCTGCTTTGGCCTCTGCTTTGGCTTCTGCTTCTGCCTCTGCTTTGGCCTCTGCTTTGGCCTCTGCTTTGGCCTCTGCTTTGGCCTCTGCTTTGGCCTCTGCCGTTGCTCCGGCTCTTGCCTTGGCTTGTGCTCCGGCTGCTGCTTTGCTTTCAGCTGTTGCTTTCCCCTCTCCCGCACGCGGGAGAGGGGTAGGGGTGAGGGCGCTTCTGGCTCTTCAAGCTTTACGCGGCTTACCAGCCTTTCAACTACGCCCCACCACCTTCAATCCTCAGCGCGCCAACCAACCACCATCCACCGGAATGATCGCGCCGTTGACGTAATCCGACGCGCTCGAAGCCAGGAACACTGCCGTGCCGCCCAGGTCTTCCGGCTTGCCCCAGCGGCCGGCCGGGATGCGGTCCAGGATCGCCTTGTTGCGGTCTTCGTCAGCACGCAGCTGTGCGGTGTTGTCGGTGGCCATGTAGCCCGGGGCGATGGCGTTGATGGTCACGCCCTTGCCTGCCCACTCATTGGCCAGCAGGCGGGTGATGCCGGCGATGCCGCTCTTGGAAGCGGTATACGACGGCACCCGCACGCCGCCCTGGAAGGACAGCATCGAGGCGATGTTGATGATCTTGCCGCTGCCCTGGGCGATGAAATGCTTGCCGGCGGCCTGGCTCATGAAGAACGCGGACTTGATGTTGACGTTCATCACGTCGTCCCAATCCTTCTCGCTGAAATCCACGGCATCAGCGCGACGGATCAGGCCGGCGTTGTTGACCAGGATATCCAGACGGCCCAGGCCGGCAACGGTCTCGGCAACCACGCGCTCGACCGGCTCGATGCTGATCAGGTTGGCTTCGATGTTGAGGAAGCGGCGGCCCAGCGCACGCACCTTCTCGGCGGTCTCGTCGGCCGGGACAATGCCGGCGCCGGCAATGTCGGCACCGGCGGCGGCCAGCGCCAGCGCGATGCCCTGGCCCAGACCGGTATTGGCACCGGTTACCAGGGCGACCTTGCCTTCGAGACTGAATGGATTCGTCATGCTGTTCCTCTCCCAGAGCGGTAGTTCG
>Ga0308157_10000563_pt1 | contig 115773 bp, 98 predicted proteins | sample PhyBR1_FD_201035 | JGI IMG/M metagenome (GOLD analysis project Ga0308157, IMG submission 201035) | Phyllosphere microbial communities from UC Gill Tract Community Farm, Albany, California, United States - DLSLB.R1 | ecosystem: Host-associated > Plants > Phyllosphere > Unclassified | place...
ATTACCGGGTAGCTTGCAGCTTCCGGTTTTGCGTTCTACCGTAATACCGGGGTAGTTACCCACTTGCTGGTTGAGCCCCGTGAGTTGATTAAATACAGATGTTTTACCAGTGTTCGGGTTACCTATCAGCGCTATTTTCAGGTGTTCGGCCATTATACAGATGTGTCATTTAGGAGCTCCACATCTATCTCGGCGGCGGTTTCTTTGCGAATGGCCACATGGCTGTCGTTTACATCGATGTATATGGGGTCTCCGAAGGGAGCAACTTGCAGCAGCTGTACTTCATTACCGGGAAGGCAGCCCATCTCAAGAAGCTTAAGGGGGATGGCATCGATATTAAATCCGGTGATGATGGCTTTCTGGCCTTTTTTCAGAGCTGCTAGCGTAGTTTTCAATGCTTATTTAGAATGAATTCAGATTGCAAATCTACGAATTATTGTTTAGTATAGTCGCATTTTTCAGTCGTTTCTGTCATTTCGGCCGTACCCCGCATATTAGAGAAATCGCATTACTGAAAACTGTGACTGCGGCTGAAAACTATATGATTTACTCGTTCTCCCGAAGCCATTTAATGTCCTCGAGGAGCTGCTTAACGTTCTTTTCGCCTTTCGGAGGATCTTCGTCCAATAAAGTCCCGTTGTAGAATCCGCGGATGCGTCCCTTTTTATCCACAAGGATAAAGTTCTCGGTATGCACCATGTCGTACAATTCTCTGGACGAGGTGGTCTTAACCGCCAGGTACGATTTGCGTGCAGTGTAATATATGTCTTCTTTTTTTCCGGTTACAAGATTCCATTTGCTGTCGATAACACCCTTCTTTTCGGCGTAGGCTTTAAGTACAGGAACGCTGTCAATGTCGGGCATTACGGTGTGCGACAGCAGTTTTACATCGGTCATATCTTTTACCTGTCCCTGCAGCCAGGCCATATTTTCGCCCATAGGCACACAGATGCTCGGGCAGGTGGTAAAGAAGAAATCGGCCACATAGATTTTACCCTCATACTCTTTTTGGGTAACCGTTTTGCCGTTTTGGTTGGTAAAAGTAAAGTCGGCAATCTTGTGGTTGCGGGCTACATACTGTATTGTCGAGTCTGCCAGCTCCGGATTCACATCTGACGGGCTGTAGATTTTCAGCGTCTTTTTCGGTTTCAGGGCGGTATAGAACAACGTTAGTATCAGAGCCGACAGAACCGCCATGATGATAAAGAAGATCCTGTATTTTTTAAAGAAAGAAAGCATCGGGAAGTAAATTTTGTCAAAATTACGAAAGAACCATCTATATATTGCCCGATAGCAAACCATACACCGTTAAAATCAGCAGGAAAACGACTTTTAACACTTTTCGGAAGTGTTTTTGAATGTGCCACCCTATTTTTGTGAAACAAGCAAAACGTTAACTATGAAATTATATCTCAACAAATTGCTGGCATCAGCCGTGATCCTGGCGGGAACTTCCGCGGTACAGGCGCAGGTAAAAGATGCGGCAAAGCAGGAAAAGCCGGGCATTAACCTTTCGTACATGGATAAGAAAGTAAAGCCGTCTGATGACTTTTTCCGCTATGTAAACGGGGCATGGGTAGATAATACCGAAATCCCGGCAGACAAGACCCGCTGGGGCAGCTTTGACCAGCTTCGAGAAACGACCAACAACGATGCGTTGGCTATTCTGAAGGAAGCCGCCGCCAAAAAACTGGCTTCAAACACCGACCAGGGAAAAGCGGCCAACCTCTATAAAACCATTATGGATACCGTGGCGCGCAACAAGGCGGGTATAAAGCCGTTGCAGCCGTACCTGAAAAAGATAGATGCCATAAAAGACGTGAAAAGCCTGCAGGCGCTGCTTACCGAAATGGAGCAGGAAGGCGGCCTGGGGTTCTTTGGCGTGTACATTGGTACCGATGCCAAGAACAGCAACCGCAATGTGGTATCGGTAAGTCCGGGGAGCCTCGGATTGCCTGACAGGGACTACTATGTTTCTGACGATGCCGACTCGAAAGAAAAGCGTGAAAAGTATGTCGCGCATTTATCGCGTATGCTGAAATATATCGGCTATAAAGATTCTGATTCAAAAAAGTATGCCGAGAAGATTCTGTCGATTGAAACGGCTATGGCGCAGCCAAGGCTCGACAGGGTAGAACGCCGCGACCGTCGCAAGAGCTACAACCCGATGACAGTAGCCGAACTGCAAAAGCTGACTCCTGCCATCAACTGGGAGGCGTACATAAAGGGCGTAGGTATTGCAAAACTGGACACCATCATCGTGAGCCAGCCTAAATATATGGCTGCGCTGCAGGATATCCTGAAAGATAATAAAGTAGACGACTGGAAGGCTTATATGAAGTGGACGTTGCTGAATAAATCGTCTGACTACCTTTCTACCGATATTGAAACGGCCAACTGGGAGTTTTACAGCAAAACGCTAAGGGGTTCGCTTCAGGAGGAGTCGCGCGACAAGAATGCGCTGCAAACAGTAAACGGTACTGTGGGCGAGGCATTGGGCAAGCTGTATGTGGAGAAGAAATTCCCTGCTGAGGCCAAAGCCAAAGCACAGAGCATGATCGATAACGTAATGCTTGCTTTTGAGAACCGGATCAACCGCCTGCCGTGGATGGCGAAATCTACCCGCGAAAACGCGATACAGAAACTGCGTAAGCTTACCGTGAAGATCGGGTATCCCGATAAATGGAAAGACTACTCAGCGCTGACTATAAAAAGCCCTGCCGAGGGTGGTAGTTTCTTTGACAATATGAAGAATGCCTCACGCTGGAGGTGGCAGAAAAGCCTCGAAAAGCTGGGCAAGCCTGTAGACAAGACCGAATGGGGCATGGCGCCGCAGATCGTGAATGCCTACTTTAACCCATCCAACAACGAGATCGTATTCCCCGCGGGGATATTGCAGCCGCCGTTTTACGATTACAAGGCCGATGAGGCGGTGAACTACGGAGGTATTGGCGCGGTGATAGGCCACGAGATATCGCACGGGTTCGACGATTCGGGTTCGCGTTATAATGCCGATGGTAACCTGGTGAACTGGTGGAGTGATGAAGACCTGGCACAGTTTACAGGCCTTGGCGGCGCTTTGGCCGACCAGTACAGCGCTTTGGAGCCGCTGCCGGGTACGTATGTAGATGGTAAGTTTACCCTGGGTGAAAACATAGGCGACCTTGGCGGTGTAAACGCCGCTTATGACGGCCTTCAGCTGTACCTGAAACAGCACGGCAACCCCGGCCTGATCGACGGATATACGCCGGAGCAAAGGTTCTTTATTTCATGGGCCACCATCTGGAGGACCAAGATGCGCGATGAAGCCATAAAGAACCAGGTGAAGACCGACCCGCACTCTCCGGGAATGTACAGGGCGTATGTACCGCTGCAAAACGTGGACGCGTTCTATGATGCTTTCGGCATTAAAGCGGGCGATGGAATGTATGTAGCCCCTGAGAAGCGGGTGAAAATATGGTAAAACCTCTTTTATACAATATAAGACCCATGCCGGAAACGGTGTGGGTTTTTTGATGGTTGTATTTAGGGAATTACTTTTCCTGCCGCCCTAAGTAACAAATCTCCTGTAATGTATACTAATCCCTATGTCGGGATTTAGCGGAAGCCATTCCATAAATTCCGGCAGGAAACCTAAATTTGCTTTTCTAACGAACAAACACAATATGAATTCTACAACAAAAAGCCTTGCTGCCGCGCTGGTGGTCGCCTTTTCAGCATACAACGTGCAGGCGCAGCAAAAACCGGGTATCAACCTGGACAATATGGACAAGAGCGTGAAGCCGTCTGACGATTTCTTCCGCTTTGTAAACGGAAAATGGCTCGACGCCACCGAAATTCCTGCCGACAAAACCTCGTGGGGAAGCTTCCATGAACTGATTGAACGTACCGATAATGATGCTTTGGCATTACTGAAAGAAGCCTCTGCCAGAAAAATGGCAGCCAATACCGATCAGGGTAAAGCGGTAAACCTTTTCAGCACCATTATGGATACCATTGGGCGTAATAAAGCAGGGGTAAAGCCTTTGCAGCCCTACCTGAAAAAGATTGATGCTGTAAAAGATGTAAAAGGCCTGCAGGCGTTGCTTGCCGAGATGGCACCGGCTGGCGGACTGGGTTTTTACAACCTCTTTATTTATGCCGACGCACAGGACAGTAATAAATACGCGCTGTATATAAGTACAGGATCACTGGGCCTTCCGGACAGGGACTATTATGTTTCTGACGATGCCGACTCCAAAGAGAAAAAAGCATTGTACGAGATACACGTGGCCCGCATGCTGAAGTATATCGGCTATAAGGATGCCGAAGCCAAAAAAGCGGCAGCCGGTATCGTGGCCCTCGAAACAGCTATGGCACAACCAAGGCTCGACAAGGTAGAGGCACGCGATATGAGGAAAATGTACAATCCAATGAGCCGCGAAGAGCTGCAAAAATTGGTGCCGTCTATCGACTGGACAGCATACCTGTCGAAACTTGGTTTGGGTAAAGTGAATACCATTATCGTGATGGAACCGAAGTATATGGAAGCAATGCAGGGGCTCTTAGCCCAGAATAAAGTCGAAGACTGGAAACACTATATGAAATGGACATTGCTGAACCGTTCCGGGCGCCTGCTCTCTACCGATATGGAGACGGCCGACTGGGAGTTCTATGATAAAACGATGCATGGGGTGCTTAAGGAAGAGAAAAGGGAGCGCAACGCGCTGAACACTATCAACAGCACTGTGGGGGAAGCTTTGGGCAAGCTGTATGTGGAAAAGAAATTCCCGGCAGAAGCGAAGGCTAAGGCCGAAGATATGATAAAGAATGTGAAGCGTGCGTTTGAGAACAGGATCAACGCGCTGCCGTGGATGGCAAAGGCCACCAGGGAGAATGCTATTGCCAAGCTACGCAAAATGACTGTAAAAGTGGGCTACCCGGACAAGTGGAAAGACTACAGCACGCTTGAGATAAAAAGTCCGCAACAGGGAGGTACTTATATAGATAACATGGCCAGCGTGATGAGGTGGCAGTTTACGAAAGACATAGCCAAACTCGACAAGCCGGTAGACAAAAGCGAATGGAGCATGACTCCACAAATGGTGAATGCCTATTTTAACCCGTTCTTTAATGAGATCGTGTTTCCTGCAGCGATATTGCAGCCGCCATTCTATGATTATAAAGCTGACGAAGCGGTGAATTACGGTGGTATAGGCGCGGTGATTGGCCATGAGATATCACACGGATTCGACGATTCGGGTGCGCGCTTTAATGCTGACGGCAATATGATAAACTGGTGGAGCGAGGAAGACCTTACGAAATTTACGGCATTGGGCGGAAGTTTGGCCTCACAGTACAGCCTGTTGCAGCCGCTGCCGGGCATTTACGTGAACGGTGAGTTTACCCTTGGCGAGAACATAGGGGATCTTGGCGGTGTAAATGCGGCCTATGATGGTCTTATGCTTTACCTGAAAGAACACGGCAGCCCGGGGCTAATTGACGGCTACACGCCACAGCAGCGCTTCTTCATCTCATGGGCTACAATCTGGAGGACCAAACAAAGGGAAGAGGCTGTAAAAAGCCAGGTAAAAACCGATCCGCACTCACCGGGAATGTACAGGGCATTTGTGCCATTACAGAACATCGATGCTTTTTACGAGGCCTTCGGAATTAAGAAGGGCGACAAGATGTATGTGGAGCCTGAGAAGCGCGTGAAAATTTGGTAAGAATTATTTAAATTTTAAATACTGACTCAGGCTTTTAGTTTAATCTAAAAGCCTGTTTCTTTTACAGTTCTTAATAAAATGTTAATTGCGGAAAAACCGTAATTTTAATAAATATTTAAAATTTAACTTTGAAAAGTTTTAGAAATTAACAAGAAAAGGTTTGGTTAACAGGTTACACGTACTCGGCATTGACGATCATGCTGTAGTACTGGAGGGATATTATTCTCTCTTTAAAAGCTTTGAAATTGATTCACTCAAATTTACCAAAGCCAGCGATTGCCGATCGGGATATGAAACGATAACGGGAAATAAAAAAACACCTTTTGATATAGCGGTGCTGGATTACAGCATCCCTCATTTTGTGGAAAAAAATCTCTATTCGGGTGAAGATGTGGCACTACTGTTACGCCGGGAAATGCCGTTGTGCAGGATCGTGATCATGACCATGCATAAGGAAGCGGATATTATTGGCAGTATACTTGAAAAAGTGAAACCGGAAGGCTTTATTAATAAAAGCGATTGTACGACCGATGAGCTGTTGGATGCGTTCAGGTCCGTGCTGGAAGGAAAAACATACTTTTCGCCCACCATTTCGAAATTCATAGACAGGAAGAGCCACGAGCTCCTGGAGGATATCGACGTGAAGATCATATTGCTGCTGGCCAAGGGTGTAAAGACCAAGAACCTGAGCAAGCACATCCCGCTTTCGGACAGCAGTATCGAAAAGAGGAAATACCGTATTAAGTGCCTTCTGGATATTACTGATGGCGATGAGGAACTAATAGAAAAAGCACGCCAGCTGGGCTATATTTAAATAGTATCGGTTATGTTATAGCCGTAACCGAGGCTCTCTTCCACCTTACAGGTGCCAACCAATTTCCCGCCCCTGCCCCCAGGGACAAAAACAGGAAGCGCCAACCCCATTTTCGCAGCCTTTTGTGTGTAGAAGGTTTTGCGGATGGGGTGGAAGGGTGCTACGGCATTAAAGGTTTCACCCCATGCATTTTTTTTGATGATCTCCAGGATAATGCCGATACAATCGTCTCTGTGGATCAGGTTGATGGGCGCATCCGGGTCGGATAAGTTTTCCCTTCCGGCAAGATGGTACACAGGATGCCTTTCGCCACCCACCAGTCCGCCAAAACGGAGTATCGTAGTTTTAAAATGACTGTTGCCAGGCAAAAGCTGTTCGGTTTCCAGTAGTTGCCGGCCGCTTTCGGTATCCGGTTCCGGTTGGGCCTCTTCAGTAACTTCACCCTGATTGCTCCCATAAACCGATATTGAACTGACGAACAGTACCTGCCCGATTCCTGATGTTTCGATATGAGGGATCAGTGCCTGAATCTTACGGATAAAATCTTCCCCGCTCTTTGCCTTGGGCGGAATATCGATAATAAGAGTATCTGCCGATTCCAGAAAAGCCTCAATAGCGCCTTCAACAATATTTTCATTCAGGGAGATGAGGTACGGTTGAATCCCTTCTTTCGCAAAGCCTTCCAGTTTACTCGCAGAAGTGGTGGAGCCATACACCTTCATTTCATCCGCAAGCATTGCTTTTGCCAGCGGAAGCCCCAGCCATCCGCAGCCTAATATTGCTACAGTCTTCATCAGGAAATATCTTTTCGAACTAAAATGAAATAATCGTTATCCAGTGGCATATAGCCCTGCTCGTACACAAAAAAGTACGTGTTGCCGGTTTTGGTGTTGAGAAGGCTGGTAAAGTAGGTAAAGTCAAAACCCATTGAAGCCATTTTGGCACGCGTGGCCTTTGTCTTTCCTTCGGTATTCAGCTCGGTGAGTATACGGTAGTTCTTGCGCAGCCTGTTGTTGATGTTGCGCATGTAATTGTTGCTGTCTTTATTGATCTTGTTGTTCCAGGCATTGCGGCAGGCATCGCTGCAAAATTTTTTGTCTTCGCGGCCAATGATCTTTTCGCCGCATTCGGGACACATACGCTCCATGTGCTATTTACGTTTGGTTGGTTTCGCTTCGGGCATTTCGGGCTTTGGCTGCGAGGCAGGATTTTTCTTTATCTTGTAGAGGTCATGCCTACGGTCCTTCAGTATACGTACGCTGCCGAACTCGTGCAGTTCTTTCAGGAGGTCGAGGTCTACATCGACAATAATCGTCATCTCCGTATTTGGTGTAGCTTCGGCCTTTATTCCGTTGGATGGGAAGGAGAAATCCGATGGTGTAAATACCGCCGTTTGCGCGTACTGGATATCCATGTTGTTTACGCCCGGCAGGTTGCCCACACACCCGGCAATGGCAACATAGCACTCATTCTCTATGGCACGGGCCTGCGCGCAGTGTTTTACACGCGTGTAGCCATTTTGGGTATCGGTAAGGAAAGGCACAAATAGTATTTCCATGCCTTCATCGGCCAGAAGGCGCGAAAGCTCGGGGAACTCTACATCATAGCAGATCATGATGCCAATTTTACCGCAGTCGGTATCAAAAGTCTTAATCTCGTTGCCGCCCACCATGCCCCAGTAATTCACTTCGTTGGGTGTAATGTGTATTTTGGTATACATCTCGTAGGTACCGTCGCGCTTACAGAGAAAGCCTACATTGTACAGGTTTCCGTCTTCCAGCATGGGCATGCTCCCGGTGATGATATTAATGTTATACGAGATCGCCATTTCCTGGAAACGCTTGCGTATAGGTTCGCAATAACGGGCAATTTCGCGTATGGCATCGGCTTCGGTCAGATGGTTGAAGTCGGCCATAAGCGGCGCCACGAACAGTTCGGGGAACAGGGCGAAATCGCTCCCGTAGCCCGACACGGCATCAATAAAGAATTCCGCCTGCTCAAAAAGCGCCTCCACATTAGAGAGCGGACGCATTTGCCATTGCACCAGCCCAAGGCGGATAACACTCTTCCGGGTATTGATGAGCACCGGGTCTTTTTCGTAATAAATATTATTCCACTCCATCAGTACGGCATAGTCCTGAGAGTTCTTGTCGCCCTCCAGGTAGTTGCGCATCACTTTTATCACGTGGAAATCGTTGCTCAGCTGAAAGGCCAGTACAGGGTCGTGTATCTCTTTGAGGCGTACCTTTTCGATATATTCTTTTGGCGTAAGCTCGTCGGCATGCTTATTAAAGCCCGGCATCCTTCCCGCGAAAATAATAGAGCGCAGGTTGAGCTGTTCGCACAGTTCTTTCCGCGCATCGTAAAGGCGTCGGCCCAGGCGCAGCCCCCTGTATTCCGGGTCGATAAAAACGTCGATCCCGTAGAGTACCTCACCGTCATAATCATGGGTGTCGAAAGAGTAGTTGCCGGTTATTTTTTCATAGGTATGGTTCATCGTAGCTTTTTTATAGTCCACGATAAGCGATAGGGCAGAGCCTACTACCTTGCCATCTACAAGCACTACAAGCTGCCCTTCGGGGAAGATCTTCAACAGGCGTTTAATGTCTTTCTCGTCCCAATAGGGCTGTTCCATATCCATATCAGCAGGCTTATAGGCGTGCTGCATGGTCATGCGCAGTTGTTTATAGTCCTCAATACGGAGGTTGCGCAGTTCTACTTTGGAGATTTCTGTTTGCATAGTTTTATTTAAACACAATGATATTTACCACAAAGTGCACCAGGTTTTCACGAAGGGCACAAAGGAGTATCCGATAGCGCACAGCTTTGTGACCCTTGTGTAATTTCTTCTTCGTGAGCCTTGTGGTTAAAGCATAATTGTAAATATACAAAGTATTTTCCGTTTACAAACGTTTGTATGAGGTTTAGCAAAGGATTAACGAATTTGGCGATCTGTGTGTAAGCGCTTACAAACGGCTACAACCGATTTTAAACAGTTAACAACCGAATAAAATTTGGCGACTGCCGCAACTTTGCCCCGTTGAAACTATGATAACGGTTTCTAACGGTTGCACAATAAAGATAACAATAACATTTAATTACTACACGCCATGAACGCACTAAAGAACAAAGTACAGCTGATAGGAAACGCAGGCAGCGATCCGGAAATAAAAACCTTTGACGGCGGCAAGAAGCTGGCACGCCTTACCCTGGCAACCAACGAAAGCTATACCAACGACAAAGGCGAAAAGATTACCGATACCCAGTGGCACACCGTGACCGCATGGGGTAAGCCCGCAGCTATCATAGAGAAGTATGTTACCAAGGGCAAAGAGCTGGCCATAGAGGGCAAGCTAACGCATCGCAGCTATGACGACCGAAACGGCGAGAAACGCTACATTACCGAAGTCGTTATTAGTGACGTGCTGTTGTTTGGTAAATAACAGCGGGGAAGGTGGGGATCGTCCCCCTGTTACTGAGGCTGCCTGTGCACGGGCAGCCTTTTGGTGTTGGAACCTGGGCTTGCTGTCGGCGTTACCCGCCGCGCTAAATTTTTCTTAAAATCATTCTACAGGCACAGTTGTTGGAATCGGCTTTATATCGAAAATGATTCTAACTAAATCGATGCATTATTATGAAAACGATGAAACTCTTGCTGCCGGTAGTGGCATTCCTTACCGGCGGACTCCTTCAGGCACAGGTATCCATCAATGTTAATATCGGCAACCCGCCCGCATGGGGTCCCACCGGATATTCTGAAGTGCGCTATTACTACCTCCCTGACATCGACACTTACTATGATTTAGGTACGCAACAGTATATCTATGTGAACAAAGGCCGCTGGGTGCGTACTGCCTCACTGCCGGTTGCCTATCGTTCGTATGACCTCTACAGTGGCCATAAAGTGGTGCTGACGGACTATCGTGGTACAAAGCCATTCGTGTACTACAAGAGCCACCGCAAGAAATATCCGCACGGATACCGTCCTGTAGCAGTACAGCGTACCATCGGCCTGCCGCCGGGCCACGCTAAAAAGGCCATCCTCGTCGAAAAGCACGACAGAGATGTAGTGGTAGTCGAAAAAAAGCATAAAAAACACAAGCATGGCCACGGCCACGGAAAAAAACATAAACATTAAAAGGGAACCGGCGAGAGCCGGTTTTTTTGTGTCCTGGCGGTTGATGAGAATGTTTATAAATCAAAGCTATGTGAGGCCAATTGTAGGCGGGTCGATTGTCCGCCCAGCCATAATTTTAAAAATTATGAATATCAAAGAAAAATTTGGGCTAAAAGTCAGAGTCTTAAGGGAAGAGAAAGGTTTTTCTATTGAACAGCTCGGTAATATTTCAAACGTTGACCGCAACTATATCTCCGATATAGAAAAAGGCCAGCGTAATGTTTCTATCGAGATAATTGAAAAGATCATCTGTGCACTTGATTCTGATTTCGGTTCTTTTTTTAATGATGAAAGATTTGAAAAATGAAATTGAAGGAGGTAATTTACAATGAGATTGATGAACACTCTGTCTGCGGTGAACCACCACAACTAGGTATAAAATTTTCCGCATCTGAGTCTCCGAAAACTTTAGAAAAAATAGAATCTACAAACTTGAATGTCTTATCATTGTTTTCAGGTTGTGGAGGTATGGATCTTGGTTTTGAAGGTGGGTTTAATATTTTAAAATCTTCATTGAATGAGATGTTGACGCCTCATTATATTGATTCTTATGTTGATGAGAATCAAATAAAGCTTAAGCCTACATTATTTAAAACCGTATTTGCTAATGATATACTAGGTGATGCTAGAAATGCATGGGTTAACCATTTTAAAAAAAAAGGGTATAGTCCAGATCTATTTCATACAGATAGTATCGTAGATTTAGTTAAACTCCATAAAAGCGGAATTAATGTTTTTCCTGATAATATTGATGTGGTTACAGGTGGATTTCCATGTCAGGATTTTAGTATAGCCGGGAAACGTAATGGCTTTGACTCGCATAAAAATCATCATGGGAAGCTCATAAATAATGCCTCTGAAGAAACGAGAGGTAAGCTTTATATGTGGATGAAAGAGGTAATTGAAATTACGAAACCGAAAATATTTATTGCGGAAAATGTAAAAGGATTAGTAAATCTTTCTAACGTCAAAGAAATAATCCAAAATGATTTTTCTTCTATAGGTAAAAATGGTTATTTAGTGCTAAATCCAAGGGTTTTACATGCTGCGGATTATGGTGTACCACAATCTAGGGAAAGGGTAATATTTATTGGAATAAAAAAGTCAGCATTAAAGAAATCAGTATTAAAAGAATTAGAAAAAGAAAGTATTAGTGAGAAATTTAATCCTTATCCAAAACCGACTCACGCACATACATCAAAGGAATCAAATTTAAAATCAGCAGTACAACTGAAAGATATTTTCAGAATCTTAGAAGAGCCAGAGAAAAGTATGGATTTGTCTCAGAAATATTTTTCGAAAGCCAAATACATGGGGGCTCATTGTCAAGGCCAGATTGAAGTTAAGTTAAACGGGATAGCTCCAACTATAAGAGCTGAACATCATGGAAATATTGAATTCCGAAGACTTTCCTTAGAAAATGGAGGTGTTTATAATGATGAATTCTCGAAAGGTTGGAACCAAAGACGTTTGACTCCAAGAGAGTGTGCCTTAATTCAAACATTTCCATTAGATTATGAGTTCGTTATTGAAAGCATTACTGGAAGAAAAGGATCATTTTTAGTTAGCCCCTCTCAGGCATATAAAATCATAGGTAATGCTGTACCTCCCCTTTTAGCATATCATATAGCGAAAAGGTTAGAAGAAGTTTGGGATTTATATTTCAAAAAATAACTTATGATTATTTCAGCAAACCCTTTAGCGCCTAAGGATGAATTTGATAGCTTGTTGAGTTCAGTAATTATTGAGTTGAATAATCAAGCAAAGATTTCAATCAATAATCTTTCACAATTGTCAGGAAACAAACTTGAACCATATGTTAGAGATGTATTGGCTGATATGGCGATTGGTACAGAATTCGAAGGTTCCATAGAACTTATTGCGGGTCAAAAATTTCCAGACATTGTTGCTAAAAAAATTTATGGAGTTGAAGTTAAAACTACCACGCAAAACCATTGGAAGACAACAGGTAATAGTGTGTTAGAATCATCTCGCATAGATAATGTTGAAAGAATTTATATGTTATTCGCTAAGCTAGCCGCTCCAATAGAATTCCGTTATAGGCCGTATGAAGAATGTTTGTCCGAAGTCGTTGTTACTCATTCTCCTAGATATTTAATTGACATGAATCTGGAATCTGGGAATACAATCTTCAATAAGATTAATCTAACATATGATCAATTAAGAAAAGAAGAAAATCCGATCAAACCGATTGTTCAATATTATAAAAGTAAATTAAAGCCAGGACAAGAAATGTGGTGGATGGATCAGGATAACCCGAAATCAACAAATGTTATCATCAAGTTTTGGAAGGATTTAAGTGTTGAGGCTAAACAGTACTATAAAAATTTAGCAAGAGTTTATTTTCCAGAACTATTTGGCAATAGTAATAATAAATATGAAAGAATTGCCGCATGGCTCATAACGCGTGAGGGTATTATATGTCCAAACGTAAGAGACCAATTTTCAGCTGGAGGCAGAGAGGCGATTTATATTCTTAAAAATAAAAAATATTTAAATGTTCCCCGCAGCTTAAAAAATTTATTTGATGATATTGATGTTATAAGGTATCTGATAATGGATAGTTCGGAGCAAAATCTAAATGAACATTGGGATAAACAAATTGATAATAAGATTGAAGATTGGATTAATCTTGTTGATTATCACTGTCGGAATAATCCAATTTCTCAACATTTAAATGTAAAGGCAATGCTAAATGATGCAATGTCTTAGGTATTTCTCTATAATTTTGATGGAAATGTGACTCATGGATATCCTATCAAAAGAAGAACGTAGCGAAAGAATGCGTCGGATTAAAAGTTCTGGCTCTAAAGAAGAAGTTCTGTTAGCAAAATCACTGTGGAGAGCGAATTTAAGATACAGAAAAAATAACAAAAAAATTTTTGGGAAACCAGATTTAACTTTTGCCAAATATAAAATAGCAATTTTTATAGATAGTGAATTCTTTCATGGTAAAGATTGGACTAGTTATAAGTACAGAATAAAACCTGAGCAAGATTTCTGGCTAAAGAAAATCTCCCGGAATATAGAACGCGATAAAGAAGTCAACGAATACCTCACCTCTCATGGCTGGACCGTTCTGCGATTCTGGTCCCAACAAGTCAAAAAAGACCTGGACGGCGTGGTGGCCGTCATCATGGAAGTGGTTGAAAAAGCAAAGGGGACTAGTGCAGGTCGATCCTGAGTTTATTGGCAGCGAAAGCCTCAATGGCAGCGGTATAGTCCTCAATATCCCAGTCGGTATCCTCGTGGATGTTTTCGAACTCCTTGCCCCAACGGATCATTTCGGCAATATCTTCCCTCGAGTCTCCGGAATAAAAGCCTTTCTGGCCTGCAATAAACGCGATATCGGCGATAGCTTCAAACAACTTTACGTCTTCTACGGTGTGCAATAAAGTATTCATTGGTTTGGTTTTTTGATTGATTGTTACAATAATAGCAAATTTTTAAATACGATCCATTAACAAGATATTAACTTTTTAGTTAATTTATGCATGCATATAATCTTACAATTGTTTTTTCAAATCGCAGGCTTCTTTCTAATTTTCTTGTCGGCTGATTTTCTGTTCCAGGTTCAATAAAATGCGAAACTTCAACTCAAAAACTGAAATTGTAATAGTATTGGCAAAATCTGGTTAGAAATTGAATGTTTTATTTGTAACCCCATAAATTTTAATAGCATCTAATTTCAAAAACTTTAAATTTATATTTTTACCCTATAAAATTTTAGGGCAAATGGAAAAAAAGCTAGAAAAGCGATGGATAGCCGCCTTCGTGATTACAGGTGCTGTTGCAATTACGGGATTGTTTTGGGATCATGCTTCCGTAAACGTTCCAAACGAACGTTTCAACTCGACTGATGCTATCGTTCCCGCCGATGTTGCGTGGCTGCTTACAGCCTCTTGCCTTGTCCTGCTCATGACACCCGGGCTGTCGTTTTTTTATGGCGGTATGGTCGGTAAAAAGAACGTTATTTCTACCATGCTTAAGAGTTTTATCTGCCTGGGGGTGATAAGCTTACTCTGGGTAACGGTCGGTTTCAGCCTCTCTTTTGGCGATCCAATAGGTATAACTATAAATGATACGTATTACGGACTTGTGGGTACTCCGTCAAATTTTGCCTTTTTTGATTACGTAGATGAACACCCTCATGCTCAGATGGCTACAACTATTCCTTTTATATTGTTCGCACTGTTTCAGATGAAGTTTGCCATTATCACCCCGGCTATTATCACGGGGGCATTGGCAGAGCGTATCCGTTTCATATCCTTCCTGCTGTTTATCTGCCTGTTTTCCCTGTTTATATACGCGCCGCTGTGCCACATGGTATGGCATCCAAACGGACTGCTGGGCAGCTACTTTGGGGTAAAAGATTTTGCAGGGGGAACGGTAGTGCACATGAGCGCCGGGTTTGCGGCGATTGCCGGAGTACTCGTTTTGGGCAAGCGGAAGAATGTGGAGTATATCCCGACCAATATACCTTTTGTGCTTCTGGGTACCGGGATGCTGTGGTTCGGCTGGTTCGGCTTCAATGCGGGTTCTGCGCTGGCGGCCAACCATACTGCCGCTATGGCCTTTGCCACAACTACTGTTGCTTCGGCCTCGGCTATGCTAACGTGGGGATTTTTCGACCGGCTTAACGGAAGGCGGGTTTCGGCACTGGGATGCTGTATTGGCGCTGTGGTCGGGCTGGTGGCTATTACGCCGGCCGCGGGCTTTGTGTCGGTGCCAAAAAGTATCTTCTTTGGGTTTGCGGCCGCAATAGTGTCAAATGTTATGGTAAACTGGAAGTCCCTTAAAAAGATTGATGATACACTGGATGTATTTGCCTGCCATGGCGTAGGCGGAATCATGGGGATGATCCTGACAGCGATATTTGCCGAAGGCGAAAATGCCAGCCTGCTTCACGGGGGATGGAGTGTTTTCGGGCACCACATGATGGCGCTGGTATTTGTTGCTGCCTTCTCCTTCTTCGGGGCGATGGTATTGTATAAAGTAACCAATCTGTTTATCCCGTTGCGGGTTTCGGAAGAAGCGGAGCAGCAGGGACTCGACCTTTCGCAGCATAATGAGATGCTTTAGATACAAGATTGGAATAAATCGTTATTTTTACGAAAACTATTCCAATGAAAAGAACAAACCTACTCCTGTCTGCGATCCTGTGCGGAACAATGCTGCTCACTTCCTGTAAAAAAGAAGCTGCTGCCGAACCGGAGGCTGTAACCGTAAATATCGCTGACGAAACCAAAACTATCAATATGCTGTTGGATAACTGGCACACTGCCGCCGCGAAAGGCGACCATGCCGGTTATTTTGGAAAGATTGCAGATGACGGCCGTTATCTTGGCACAGATGCTACGGAGAATTGGGACAAAAAGGCTTTTGATGCTTTTGCCAAACCGTACTTCGACAAAGGCCAGGCGTGGGACTTCAAGGCGCTGGAGCGCAATGTCTATTTCAGCAAGGATGGCAAAACGGCATGGTTTGACGAACTGCTCGATACCTGGATGAAAGTTTGCCGCGGTTCGGGAGTACTGGAAAAAGAGGGTAACGAATGGAAGATAAAACACTACGTACTTTCCATGACCGTACCCAATGATGCCATTGATGCCGTAATTCCGGCAAAAGCAAAATATGAGGATTCGCTAATCGAAAAATGAAAAGCTCCCAAATATCCAAAGGAGAAAAATAGTGTATCGGGACTCATCCAACTTTTGAGATAAGTAGAATTTGGAGTCTCAAACGTTTCATTCGACTCGTAGCGGAGGGAGAAATCTCAAAACATTGATCTAAAATTGTTTAAATAGATTTCTCCTGCCGTCCAAATGGAACACCCTATAGTTGTTACTACTTTGACAACTCTTAGGGGCTTACTTTAGATGCTCCAGCATATCTGCTGTCATGGCTTCGAGGTCAAAATCGTGCTTCCAGCCCCAGTCTTCTCGGGCGCTGCTGTCGTCTATGCTTTGCGGCCAGCTGTCGGCAATCTTCTGTCGGAAGTCGGGCGCGTAATCAATTGTAAATTCCGGGATTTCCTTTTTGATCGCTTCGGTAATTTCTTCCGGTGTAAAGTCCATTGCCGAAAGATTGTATGATGAGCGTATCTTAATGTTTTCGGCAGGAGCCAGCATAATTTCAACCGTTGCACGGATAGCATCATCCATATACATCATCGGCAGGCGCGTCTCGGCACTAAGGAAACAGGTGTATTTGCCATCGCTCAGGGCTTTGTGGTAAATATCTACGGCATAATCGGTAGTGCCGCCGCCCGGAGGCGTAGACCAGCTGATAAGGCCGGGATAGCGTATGCTGCGTACATCCACACCATATATATTGTGGTAGTATTCGCACCAGCGCTCGCCCGATTGCTTGGATATGCCGTATACGGTAGACGGTTCCATTACCGTATATTGTGGTGTATTCTTTTTAGGAGTTGTAGGGCCGAACACGGCAATACTCGAAGGCCAGAATATCTTTTTGATCTTTCCGGCTTTGGCAAGGTTGAGCACATGAAAAAGGGAATTCATGTTGAGATCCCATGCAAAGGCAGGGTTTTTTTCGGCAGTAGCCGAAAGAAGCGCCGCCATAAGGTAAACTTCATCAACCTTATGCTTCTCAATAGTCGATTCCACCTGGTTAAAGTCGAGTGCATTCACTACTTCAAACGGGCCGGAAGCCACAAAGTCATGATCGCCTTTGCGTACATCCGATGCGATAACATTTTCCGTTCCGTAAATACTCCTGAGCTTTTTGGTAAGCTCTGTGCCTATCTGCCCGCAGGCGCCTATGATGAGGATTTTTGCCATGGTTGTGTGTTCGTTGCGCAAATATAAGGGTTTCGAATTATGAATTTTATTCTTTTACATCGTTATCGTAACAAATTTTTAAAAGATTGTGATTCCTAAAAGGCATTCTGCGCAATATCAATAAAAAGAAAGGATATTGTAAACTTTGGTAAAGTAAATACAAGCCCCGCAAAACTTTGGCGCAACATTTGTAAATTTGCAATGCAATCATCACGAACAATGACAAACTATTTTAAGTATATCCTTGTGCTTATCCTGCCGATACTCCTTATCTCGTGCCAGGACGACCAGGAGCAGCGTGTGGCACAGGCCAGACGCATACAGGTGCAAAACGATTCTATTGTAAAAGAGCTGGGCCGTAAATGGAATTTTACCATGCCGGCGCTTAGTATAAGGGTGCAGCAGGAAATGGGCGAATGGAACGAATGGAACCAGTTTCGCAGTGAGCTTACCCAAAAACCGGCGGGCGACCTTTCTTCGTACAGGCAAAAAACCAAGAACCTGATAACCAAAGGCCAGCAGTTGCGTAATATTATTCCGGGTTATTTTGCCAAGCCTGCCGTGAGAAGCCGTTTTGATGTGTTGGTGACCAAAGTAAAATCATTGGACACCTTCGTAAGTGTAGATCCGGTAAACGTGAAAAAAGTAACCGAAATCATTGCAAGCATCAACTACGAGCTGAACTCCATCAACAGGCAATTTGACGAGATTGTGCGCAAAAGCGAAATACCAAAAGAAATAGGCGAGGAAGAGATGCTGCGTGCCCTGGATACGGTTCGCCATGCCAATCCGGAGTCGCAGCCGCAACCGCCAACAGGCATACAGCCAAGGCCGCAGCCACAGCGTTCACTATCACCCGGACACGGAGCCGGATCTTTAAAACAGAACAATTAGTGAGACCCGATTTCTTAGATAAGTACACGCAGTCGCCCAAAGTGGGCCAGATAGCTGCCGCGCTCGAAACCCGCGAGAATAAGCTGCACATTAAAGGGCTGCTCGGATCATCATTGTCTTTTGTAATCGATCCGATGTTCCGAAAGGCAGAGCTGCCATTTCTCCTGATCCTGAAAGATAAGGAAGAGGCCGCCTATTACCTGAATGACCTGGAGCAATTGCTTGGCGCTGACGACGTACTATTCTATCCCGGCTCCTACCGCCGACCGTACCAGATAGAAGAAACCGATAACGCGAACGTGTTGCTTCGTGCCGAAGTGCTCAACCGGATCAATTCGCGAAAAAAGCCCGCCATTATTGTATCCTATGCCGAAGCGCTTTTTGAGAAAGTAGTAACGCGGAAGGAGCTGGAAAAGAATACCCTTAAGATCGCTACGGGCGACCAGGTTTCTATCGACTTTATCAACGAAGTGCTTTTTGAATATGAGTTCCGCCGTGTGGATTTTGTATCCGAACCGGGTGAATTTTCGGTGCGCGGGGGTATTGTAGATGTATTCTCTTTTTCGAACGATAACCCGTATCGTATTGAATTCTTTGGCAATGAGGTCGACAGCATCCGTACGTTTGACGTGGCTTCACAGCTTTCCCTGGACAGGCAGAAAAAGATCACGGTAATACCGAATTTGGAAAACAAGTTCCTGAACGAAAAGCGCGAAAGCTTTTTGGAATACATCCATGAAAAAACTGTCCTTTTTATAAAAGATACCGAAGCCTCCCTGGCACAACTGGACCTGCTCAATCAAAAAGCGCAGGAAGCCTTCGAAAAACTTTCCGGGGAACTGAAGCATGCTTCGCCTGAAGAATTGTTTCTTAACCAGCAGTCGTTCCTTAAAAAGGCATTGGACTTTACCGTTGTGGAACTGGGCAACCGTGCTATTTTCAAAACCCAAAAAGTATTCGAATTCTACATACAGCCGCAGCCGTCGTTCAACAAACAGTTCGAACTGCTGCTTAACAACCTTGGCGACAACCACAGTAACGGCTATAAAAATTACCTGTTTTGCTCTAACGAAGCGCAGGTAAAACGCTTTGAGGATATTTTTGAAAGCCTCGACGAAGCCGGCCACGAAAACCTCCGCAAGCAATACAAGGCGGTCGTATTCCCGATATACGAAGGTTTTATAGACGAAGAGAACCAGATCGCGTGCTATACCGATCACCAGATCTTTGAGCGCTATCATAAGTTTACGATAAAGAACGGCTATTCCAAAAAGCAGACCATTACGCTGAAAGAGCTCAACTCCCTGTCGGTTGGCGATTATGTAACGCATATCGACCATGGTATCGGCAAATTTGGCGGCCTCCAGAAAATACAGGTGGAAGGCAAAACGCAGGAAGCGATAAAGCTGGTGTATGCCGATAATGATATTGTGTATGTGAGCATCCACTCCTTGCATAAAATATCAAAATATAACGGTAAAGACGGCGCCCCGCCAAAAATATACAAACTGGGTTCTTCCGCATGGAAAGCCCTGAAGCAAAAGACAAAAGCACGCGTAAAACACATCGCGTTCAACCTGATACAGCTGTATGCGAAGCGCAGGCTGGAAAAAGGCTACCAATATGCACCCGACAGTTATTTACAGGCCGAACTCGAATCGTCATTTATCTATGAAGATACGCCCGACCAGATTACCGCTACCCGCGATGTAAAGGCCGACATGGAAAGCGAACGCCCGATGGACCGCCTGGTGTGTGGCGATGTTGGTTTCGGAAAAACCGAGGTAGCCATACGCGCTGCCTTTAAGGCTGTGGACAATGGCAAACAGGTGGCGATACTCGTTCCTACAACCATACTGGCTTACCAGCATTACCGTACCTTTAGCGAAAGGCTTAAGGATATGCCGGTCACGATTAATTACCTGAACCGTTTCCGGACAGCGAAGCAAAAAGCGGAAACCATAAAGAACCTGGAAGACGGAAAAGTAGACATCCTTATCGGGACGCACCAGCTGGTGAGCAAGAACGTTAAGTTTAAAAACCTTGGGCTTCTTATCGTTGATGAAGAGCAGAAGTTTGGCGTAAACGTAAAGGATAAGCTTAAAACCCTTGCCAACAATGTGGATACGCTTACGCTTACGGCAACCCCGATTCCGCGTACGCTGCAATTCTCGCTAATGGCCGCGCGCGACCTTTCAGTTATCACAACACCACCGCCTAACCGCTACCCTATCGAGAGCCAGGTGGTGGGCTTTAATGAAGAAGTGATCCGTGATGGTATATCCTACGAGATACAGCGTGGCGGGCAGGTATTCTTTATCCATAACCGTATCGAGAACATTAAGGAAGTCGCCGGTATGATTCAGCGCCTTGTGCCAGGTGCCAAAGTAGGCGTGGGCCATGGCCAGATGGACGGCAAAAAGCTCGAAGAGCTGATGCTCTCGTTTATGGAAGGGGATTTTGACGTTCTTGTGGCGACGACCATTATTGAAAGCGGGCTCGATGTACCGAACGCCAACACGATATATATCAACAACGCCAATAACTTCGGGCTTTCCGACCTGCACCAGATGCGTGGCCGTGTAGGCCGGAGCAACAAAAAGGCATTCTGTTATTTCATTACGCCGCCCTACAGCGCCATGACCGAAGATGCACGCAAGCGTATACAGGCCCTGGAGCAGTTCAGTGAACTGGGAAGCGGCTTTAATATCGCGATGAAAGACCTTGAGATCCGTGGAGCGGGCGACCTGTTGGGTGGTGAGCAAAGCGGTTTCATCAACGAGATCGGTTTTGATGCCTACCAGAAGATCATGAATGAGGCCATTGATGAACTTAAGGAAAATGAGTTTAAAGACCTCTATGATGATGTAGAGGGTGGTGTTGAAAAAGAGTATGTAAAAGACCTGCAGATCGATACCGACTTCGAACTCCTGTTCCCTGACGAATATATCAATAACATTACCGAAAGGCTTAACCTCTACAACGACCTGGCCGCTATTAAGGATGAAGCCGGGCTTGTGGCTTTTGAGCAGCAGCTAATCGACCGTTTCGGGCCACTGCCAAAACCTGCCGAAGCATTGCTTACCAGTATGCGCATCAAGTGGCTGGCGACAAAAATGGGACTCGAAAAACTGGTGCTGAAACAGGGCAAAATGGTAGGCTACTTTGTAAGCGACCAGCAAAGCGACTATTACCAGTCGGGTGCCTTCCGTACGGTACTGAAATTCGTGCAACAATTCCCGACGCTTTCAAAAATGAAGGAAAAACAGACCAAGAACGGACTGCGGCTATTACTCACTTTCGAGAATGTAAAGTCACTCAAAAAAGCGAAGGAATTGCTGGAGATGGTGTTTGAAGAGTAATTTTTTGTACCTTTATATTAATCCGGGTATTGATGTCCAGTGTTTTGATATCTTAAAGCTGGGGAAAAACAAGAAAAATGAAAGCTGTAGAAAAATTTAAATCATTTTCCGACTTAAAAAATGCTGAGCAAATATCAGAGTACATATCACGCACTGATGAAATACAGCAATTGCTGGAATTAATGCGTCAAGGTGAAATTTCCGATCAACAAAACGGATAAAAATGCAAAATAGTTTTTTGCATCGCATTCTTGAAGTTTGTAAATCATTAAACGATTTTTCTGTACAATATCTTATTATCGGTGGCACCGCAGTTGGCTTTCATGGCTATTACCGGGAAACCACAGATAGTGCTGGACAGCTATTAGGCAAACACGATTTTGATTTTTGGTTTAATCCTTCACTTGAAAATTATTACAACATTTTGAAAGCGATGAAAGAATTGGGAAAGGATGTTAGCCGTTTGGAGAAAGAATCTGCTCCTAACCCAAGAAAATCTTTTCTTAGGTTTGAATTTGAAGAATTTAAAATTGATTTTTTGCCAGAAGTTATAGGCTTAAAGTCTTTCAGTGAATCATTTCATAAACGACGTCAATCAATGATCGATAATGTAGCTATAAACATTGTCTCGTTTGAAGATCTTATAACAACTAAGGAAGCAAATCCAAGGGACAAAGATCTAAAAGATATTATTGAATTGAAGAAGATCAGGGATAACAATTAACTACTTCAGCAAATACCCCAGAAAATCCTCTACGGTTTCGTATTTATCGGCATTGAGTTTCTTCTTGAGGCGCATTTTGCACACGCGTACGCTTTGGGGCGAAATACCCAGAATACCTGCCATGTCTTTACCATTCAGCCCCAAACGCATGAGTACAAGTATCCGGGTTTCCGCTTCGGTAAGGCAGATGCCGCTTTCCCGGATTCGTAAAAAGAAACCGGGGTAAATGGCATTAAAGCGTTCCTGGAATTGCGCCCAGTCGTCATCGGTAAGTATTTTTTGTTCCAGCAGTTCGGCCACTTCATCTTCGGAAGTACCTGTAGGCATGGGTGCGGGCGGCTCCTCCTGCAGGTTGTTGATAATGGCATTTTTCCGCGACAGGTCGATGATATAGGTTTTCAGTTCCTGTTCCTTCACTTCAATGATCTGTCGGGTATTATACAATTCCATTTCCAGCTGGCGTTTCTTAAAACGGATGCGCGACAGATAGCGGTAAATAAAGAATGCTGCGCCGAGCACTACTGCCAGTATCGCAAATGCGATCGTCCACAGGCGGTTGTTGGCAATGTCTTTTTCGTTTTGCAGGTTCTGTATCCGCAGGTTCTTTACCTCCATTCCCAGGTTGGCCTGGTGCTGCGAAAGGCGGTCGCTCTGGTTGGCCTCCATCAGCGCCTTCTCGATCTCATAATGCTTCTTATAATAAAACACCGCCGAATCGGGTGCCGCGAAGTGTTCGTGTATTCGGGCCAGTTCCCTGTAAGCCTCATTAATGCGTACCTTGCTGTCGAGCTGCAGGGCAATAGACAGGCAGCGCCGTGCCGCCTCATAGGCTTTGTCCCGGTCGCCCTTTTTGGTATAAACGGTAGAAATATTTTGCAGCGCAGTTGCCATTCCTTCCTTATACCCGATCTTTCGGCATTCTTCCAGCGATAGCCTGTAGTATTTAAGTGCGGGATCTAACTGGTCGTTAAAACGGTAGATCTGCCCCTGGTTGTTATAGGCAATGGCAAGGTCGCGCGGTTCATTCAGTTCGGTAAATAATGCTATCGCTTTATTGTTATGCTCAAAAGCCTCGTCAAAATTCCGCTGCTCTTTTAGTATAAGGGAACGGTTGGTATGCGTTAGGCCCAACAGCCGCTTCAATCCGAGTTTTTCGGCCAGCTGCGCCGATTCGTTATAACATTCCATGGCAGCTTCATTGTTCTCCAGGCGCCAGTGTACTAACCCCAGATTGTTAAGCAGCGTTGCCATTTCTTCTTCATTATTTTCCCTTTTCACCTTCTTGTAGGCTTCAGAAAAGTATTGCAGGGCCTGCTGGTAATTCCCCATGCGCCATTCTTCGTTGCCCTTATCGGTAAGGCTTACACCCATACTGTCGCCGGGTTTCGCTTTCGCGGAAGCGCCCTCTCTACTATCAGTCCCGCAGGACATAATCAACAGGACTGTTAAAAAAGAAACGAATATGTATCGGATGGGTTTCATAGCAGGATCAAATTTAAATTTTATCGCCGATTAATCACATTTTAGATAAAAAATATTCTTTAAGATCATAGGAATAGGGTTAAAACCGAAACGTTAAACTTCCCTCAACTGCTATACATAAAAATACGACACTTCGTAACTTTATAAGTCAGGCACCAAAACTATGAAACAACCGCTACTGGCGTTTAACGATAAAGGAATTTACTGCGCGCAGGCCAACGTGTATCTCGACCCGTGGAAGCCCGTGGATAATGCCATTATAACCCACGGCCACAGCGACCACTCCCGCTGGGGGCACAAGCACTATATTACCCACCACATGAATGTTCCCATTATCAAACACCGCCTTGGCGATATTGTGGTAACGGGAAAGGACTGGAATGAAACGTTTACCATCAATGGTGTGAAATTCTCCTTCCATCCCGCCGGGCATATCATTGGCAGTGCGCAGATACGGGTGGAATATAAAGGGGAGGTTTGGGTTTTTACGGGCGACTATAAAACCGAAGATGACGGCATATCCACACCCTATGAAGTAGTAAAGTGCCACACCTTCATTACCGAAAACACTTTTGGGCTGCCCGCCTTTAAATGGACACCACAGGATGAGGTAATGACCGATGTAAATAACTGGTGGGCACAGAACAAAGCCGACGGGCGCACATCAATATTATTCGGGTATACCCTGGGTAAGGCACAGCGCTTATTGAAATACCTCGATCCATCGATAGGTCGGATCTATACCCACGGCGCGGTAGAGAACATGACAGAAGTTCTCCGCACGATGGTCGACTTCCCTCAGACCACACGCGTGACCAATCTTTTAAAGAAAGAAGACTTTGCAGGCAGTATTGTTCTTGCCCCGCCCAGCGCGCACGGCAGCATCTGGATACGGAAGATGACACCCTACGTTACAGGGTCTGCAAGCGGATGGATGGCTTTTCGTGGGGCAAGGCGCAGGAGGGCCATTGATAAGGGTTTTGTGCTGAGCGACCATTGCGATTTCCACGGGCTGCTGGAAAGCATTACGGCTACAGGTGCAGAAAAGATTATCTGCACGCATGGATACAGCGATATTTTTAGTGCCTACCTCCGCGAGCAGGGGTATGATGCACGAACGGAGCAGACCCAGTATGAAGGTGACGAGAGCGATGCCGAAACGAAAACCCCGGCAGAGATTGCGGATGAAAATGCAGACGAGTAGATGAAAAATTTTGCCGAACTCATAAAAGCACTGGACAGCTCCAACAAGACTTCCGTAAAGGTAGATGCCCTTACGGAGTACTTTCGCAATGCAGGCGATGCCGACAGGGTATGGACGATTGCCATCCTTTCGCACCGCCGCCCCCCGCGACCTGTAAACACTACACTGTTGCGGATGTGGGCAGCCGAACTGGCCAATATTCCGTTGTGGCTTTTTGAAGAATCGTACCACATAGTAGGTGATTTGGCAGAGACCATCGCATTGGTTATTCCAGCCTCGAAAGACCATTCGGAGAGGACACTGACGGAGTATGTACAGGAGATGATCGCTCTCAAGAAGAAAACCGATGAAGAGAAGCGCGACTACCTGCACACCAACTGGCTAGCGCTGAATTACTACGAACGCTTTGTATTTACGAAACTCATTACTGGCAGCTTCCGCATCGGCGTAAGCCAAAAACTGATGACCCGTGCGCTCTCCAAGGCTACCGGAGTAGATGAGGATTTGCTTGCCTATAAATTAATGGGCGAATGGGACCCCAACCGCATTACTTTCCAAAACCTGGTTATGGAGGAACGGGCAGAAGATTACCTGTCCAAGCCCTATCCGTTCTATCTGGCGTATGCCATAGAAGGCGAACCCGAAGGCCTGGGCAACTGCGCCGACTGGGCCGCGGAACACAAGTGGGACGGTATCCGTTCGCAAACGATCATTCGCCATGGCGGGCTGTACGTTTGGAGCCGTGGTGAGGAACTGGTAACCGATAAATATCCGGAGTTCAACAGCTTTTTGGGTGTCATCCCCGATGGTACCGTTATTGATGGTGAGATACTTCCGTGGGTAGATAACAACATTGGCAGCTTTAACGACCTGCAAACACGCATTGGGAGGAAAACCGTATCGGCGGCGTTGCTCAAAAAAACGCCGGTTATCATTAAGGCGTATGACCTTCTGGAATGGAATGGCGAGGACATCCGCCAAAAACCCTATTCGGAACGCAGGCAGCTTTTGGAAGAACTCTATAAAAAAGTAAAGGACTATGAACTGCCCTTACAACTATCCGAACAGGTAGATTTTGGCTGTTGGGACGATATTATTATGGAACGCGAAAAGGCCCGTGAACTGCGAAGTGAAGGCCTGATGTTTAAACGGAAAGACTCGCCCTACCTGGTAGGGCGCAAAAAAGGTGACTGGTGGAAATGGAAGCTCGACCCGTTTTCCATCGACGCGGTACTTACCTACGCCATGCGGGGCAGCGGACGGAGGGCAACACTATTTACCGATTATACTTTTGCCCTTTGGGAAACGAGGGAAGATGGCACAAAGGAACTCGTCACTTTCGCGAAAGCCTACAGCGGGTTGACCGATGCCGAATTCCGTATGGTAGATGATTTCATAAAGAAAAACACACTGGACAGGTTCGGACCCGTGCGAAGCGTAACACCCAAGCTGGTATTCGAGATAGGATTCGAAGGCATATCACTGTCCGGGCGGCACAAGAGCGGCGTGGCCACCCGTTTTCCGCGCATCCTGCGCTGGCGCACCGACAAAACCATTGAGGATGCCAACACGCTGGATGATTTAAAGGCAATGATACCAAAGTAGTCCTCACCCCTCCCGATAGCTATCGGGATCTCCGAAGGAGAGGGAGTCGTGACGGCTAACTCATGCAAATTAGGACCTGCTTAGAACATCTGAGTGAAGCTGCCCCTCTCCTTCGGAGAGGGGTTGGGGTGAGGACAAAATACAAGTCGATAATCAATGAACAGAGAACAACTCTTCGAGATAGCAAACGGATGGTTTGAGTCCAAAAACTGGAAGCCCTTCCCGTTCCAGACCCAAACCTGGACCGCCTTCCTGCAAGGGAAGCACGGCGTGCTGAATGCCCCAACCGGCAGTGGGAAAACCTATGCCCTGTGGCTGCCTATTGTTCTCGACTATATCAAAAAGAACCCCGAATACAAAACAAAGCATAAGCCCGGCCTTAAAGCCATCTGGATAACACCCCTGCGTGCCTTGTCCGTAGAAATAAAACAGGCAGCCGAACGTGTGGCCGACGACCTGGGGACACAGCTTACCGTAGGCATCCGTACAGGTGATACTACATCCTCCGAACGAAGCAGGCAAAAGACAAAAATGCCCGACCTGCTGGTAACCACTCCCGAAAGTATGCAACTCATGCTGGCATCTAAAGGCTATGATGCCGTATTTAAAAACTGCTCGGCCATTATTGTAGACGAATGGCATGAATTGCTAGGTACCAAACGCGGTGTACAGACCGAACTTGCCCTTTCGCGACTGAAAGTCATAGCGCCGAAAATGCGCATCTGGGGCATATCGGCAACCATTGGCAACCTGCAGCAGGCCATGGAAGTTTTGCTGGGGCCAAACTCTGAAGCGCTTGAAAATTCGGTTATGATAAAGGCGCACATCAACAAGCGCATCAACGTTATCTCTGTACTCCCCGAAAAAATGGATGCCTACCCCTGGCGTGGCCACATGGGCTTGCACCTGATTCATGAGGTAGCAAAGATCATAAAGAAAAGCAGGACGACACTGGTGTTTACCAACGTCCGGTCCGCCTGCGAAATATGGTTCCAGGCTTTGCTGGATAAATATCCCGAGTTTGCCGGCGACATGGCCATGCACCACGGGAGCATCAGCCGGGAGACAAGGCAATGGGTGGAACAGGCCATTCGCGATGAGCAATTGCGTGCGGTGGTGTGTACCTCGAGTCTCGACCTCGGCGTAGATTTTGCGCCTGTGGAAACCGTGATACAAATAGGAGGCCCTAAAGGCGTGGCGCGGTTCCTGCAACGGGCAGGACGGAGCGGGCACCGGCCCGGACAGGAAAGCAACATTTACTTTCTTGCCACACATGCCATTGAGCTGGCCGAAGCATCTGCACTTCGCAGGGCGGTAAAAGAAACTGTGGTGGAAGACCGTGTGCCCTACCTGAACAGTTGGGATGTGCTGGTGCAATACCTCGTTACATTAGCCGTGAGCGATGGCTTTTATCCTGATGAGATTTTTCATGAGGTAAAAAGCACCTTCTGTTTTCAGGGGATGAATGAGGACGACTGGCAGTTTTGCCTGAATTTCATTACCAAAGGGAGCCAGAGCCTGCAGGCGTATGATGAATATAAAAAAGTGGACATAGAACCGGACGGGAAATTTAAGGTGAACAGCAAGGCCGTTGCGCTGCGCCACCGTATGCAGATGGGAACGATAGTTGGCGATGCCACCATGGTAGTGAAATTTTTGGGCGGCGGCTATATTGGCACCATTGAAGAATGGTTCGTATCCAAGATGAATCCGGGCGATGTGTTTATCTTTGCGGGGCGAAAGCTGGAGCTGCACCGCGTGAAGAATACCGAAGTGATTGTGCGCCGTGCCGATCCCGGTGCCAAGGCACGCCACGCTACCTGGATGGGCGGCAGGCTCACGCTATCGGCACAAATGAGCGAATTGCTGCGCGAAGAGCTGTATGCCGCCAATACCGACAGTATGTCGAAAGAGATGCAAGCCCTGGCACCTATGTTCAAGCGGCAGCGAAAGGAATCGATCGTGCCCAGCGCGGATGAATTTCTGATTGAAACCTTTAAAACGCGTGAAGGCTACCATGCCATATTTTACCCGTTTGAGGGACGCTTTGTACACGAGGCACTGGCCAGCCTGATGGCCTACCGCATCAGCCTGCTAACGCCGATAAGCTTTTCACTGGCGTATAACGATTATGGCTTTGAGCTGCTGTCTGACCAGGAGATCGATATGCAGCAGGTACTGGATAACAACCTGTTTACACCGCAGCACCTGCACCATGACCTGCAGGCCAGTCTTAACGCTACCGAGATGGCCCGGCGTAAATTCAGGGACATTGCCGTTATTGCGGGGCTGGTGTTTACGGGCTATCCGGGAAAAGTAGTCAAGACCAAGCACCTGCAAAGCGGTTCACAGCTTATCTTTGAAGTATTCCGCGACTACGAGCCGGACAACCTGCTGTTCCAGCAGGCGTACCGCGAAACATTTGAGCACCAGCTCGAAGAAGGCCGCCTTATCCTTGCTCTTGATCGCATTCAGCAGCAGGAGATTGTGTGGAAGCAGTGCGAAAAACCAACGCCTTTCAGCTTCCCGATCATTACCGACCGTTTGCGCGAAAGGCTCTCCAGCGAAACACTGGCGGAAAGGATAAAGAAAATGACGGCGAGTTATATGAAGTAATGTTCTCTCCCCAGCCCTCTCCAAAGGAGAGGGTGACGAAATGTGCTGACTCTTGCTATTGAACGGATTAAGTTAGCGGATACTACTCCGGCGTTGCTCCCCTCTCCTTTGGAGAGGGGTCGGGGGAGAGGACTAAAAAGCAATTAAAACACATGACCCTCGAAATCCAAATAAACAACCGTGCGTTTGTCCTGCATTGCTCCGGGGCATTGTACTGGGTAGAAAAGCGCATGCTCCTGATAAGCGACGTGCACCTGGGCAAGATATCACACTTCCGCAAGTTCGGGTCGGCGTTGCCGGGCAATGCGATGTTCAGGAACTTTCTGAAGCTGGACAGCGTGGTGGAGTATTTCAATCCTGAAAGCATCTGTTTTTTGGGCGACCTTTTTCATAGCACACTTAATAATGAGTGGCAACTCTTCGAAGAATGGGTAGGCCGCACACAGCTACCAATAGTTTTAGCAGCAGGCAATCACGACATTATTTCCCCTTATAAGTACGAAGAACTCGGCATAACAGTAGTAAGCGAATGGTTGCTGGACGGCTTCCTGCTGACCCACCACCCGGAGGTGCGGGAAAACTATTTTACGTTATCGGGGCATATCCATCCTTCGGTACTGTTAGAGGGTATGGGGAGGCAATTCCTGAAATTACCGTGTTTCTTTAGAAGCCAAAGCCAAATGATACTGCCCGCATTTGGCGAATTTACCGGCACGTATGTAATGGAGCCGGGAGAAGAAGATGTGGTTTATGCGATTACGAAGGAGGATGTAATAGCCATTACTAAGAAAGAGCGACGGTAGTTATTTCGCCTCCTCCCTCAACTTTTCCCTGTGCTGCATACCCCAAGTGCTCAGTGCTTCCAATACATTTTTTAGCGAAGTAGTGTAAGGGGTGGGCAGGTATTCCACTACTACGGGAATATCAGCATGTACGCGTCGTTCCACAAGGCCGTTTATCTCCAGGTCTTTTAATTCCTGCGAAAGCACCTTGGCAGAAATACCGTTGATGACACGCTGTAACTCATTAAAACGGTGGTGTCCATCATTCAGCGCAATGATAATGCGCAGTTTCCACTTGCCGCCAATGACATACAAAGCATCGCCTACAGCGGTTAGCCTGCCCTGGCATTCTGTGGTCGACATGGGTTTTAGCTTCAGCGGGGCTTCGATAGTTGTTTCCATATTATTTACGGTTACTAAAAGGTAAGTGGTTACCTTATGTATAGTACTTACTTTTGGTTATCAAAGCTACGTAATTTTGGTGTAAAATAAAAATACCTCAATCATGAAAAACATTTTGCACGTAATATCCAGTCCGAGCGGTGAGAACTCTGTGAGTATAAAACTCGGAAATGCCATTGTGGAAAAACTGGTTTCCGAATACCCCGGCAGTATCGTAACGGAAATTAATGTAGCTAAAAATCCATTTCCGCACCTTGAAGAAAACCTGATTAAGGCTACACGTTCTTCGGCAGCGCCTTCGGATGATGAAGCCCTGAAACGTTCTGATAAAGCGGTGCAACAGGTAAAAGAGACCGATATCATCGTAATCGGCGTGCCGTTGTTCAATTTCGGCATCCCGTCTACCCTGAAAAGCTGGCTGGATAATGTGGTACGCCCAGGTGTTGCTTTTACCTATAGCGAAAAGGGTGTGCAGGGACTCATTACCGATAAGCAGGTATACCTTGCTGTAGCTTCCGGTGCTATATATTCGGAAGGGCCTATGAAGGATTTTGATTTTGCCGCGCCGTACCTTGAGAAAGTGCTCAATTTTATCGGCGTGACGGATATAACAACCATACGCGCGGAAGGCGTAAATATGCCCAACCTGAAAGATATCGCATTACAACGAGCTATTGACAGTATTGCGGTTGTTTAATCCAATATGTGCTGATCCAGCTCCGGATGTTCCAACAGATAGTCTTTGAGCATCTCATTGAGTGTCTGGTAATATTTGCTGAGATCCTCACTGCCTACATTCGGGTGTTCCAGCGTTGGAAGTGTTTCCTGCACCTCAGAAAGATATTTGGATAGTTCGGGATATTTTTCCTGTATCAATACGGTTAGCTTCAGTATTTTATCGGTGAGTTCCTGACGGGTTTCCATAACAGTCGATTTATAAGAATAAAGATACATAATTTTTCAAAGCCTCTGTTGTCGGAGGCTTTCTTTTGTTATATCACATCAGCGAAAAGATCTTCCAGATCAGCAATACAGCCGAGAGTATCCCAAGGACTGCTGCAGCCTTCTTTAACGAATTGGTTTTGGAAGCATTTAAGAAAATGAATCCGGAAAAGGTAAGCAGCAATATCGAGATCACGGTAAGCAGTCGTGCATTGCGGATAGTTTCGGGATAATACCCTAAATAACGTTCGCGGGAGACTTCAAACGGCACCTTATCAGATGCTATGGCAAACCACAGGAACAGGTCGGCCAGCACCAAAAAGAGAAACACTAAAGCCAGGGCAAAAAGGAAACGGGAGGTTTTCATGTTAAAAGGCATAGTCGTCTTCAAATTTTCTCAATACATACCTTTTCAGTTTTGCGTCATAGTAGCCCATTACGTAATAATCACGAAACGGAACTATGTTCAGCAGATGGAGGTTCTTTATGTCGTGGGTAAACTGGCCTATACGGTCGCCTGCCAATATCGCGGGAGTGTAGGGGCGGTGCGCAAATGTATCGTCAAAAAGGCTCTCGAACCAGAGTATTTGTGTTTCTTCATTGGTAAAACCATCCGGGCTTGCTCCACTTAGTGTAACCACCCCTCCAATAAACATATCGCCCGCGGTGTAGTAATTCTTTTTGCCACCCGCCATAATGCGTATATCGTCCGGTGCCCGGTACACAGAAACGGCAAGGCTGGAACCGTAAAGCCGCCTCAGGAATTTTTTGGTATCCTTAAACTGTTGTGGCTGCCTGTTAGAAGAGGCCGATAGTAATGGTGTATTTTTAAAGGCGATATTTTCTTCAGCTGTGGCGATATGGCTTCCGATTGCTTTTCCGGTAGAAAGATCGGTGGCCGTAAGGGCCAGTTCTTCTTTACTGGCTTTTATCTGGTACAGGTTTCCTTCCAGGTAAAAGGAGTTGGCATCGGCCTCTTCGGTAAATCGGGGCTGGGTAACCATACGGCGGGAAATTGTAAAAGTTGTACCATCAATGGTGAGTACGTGCGTAAAGGCGGGATTGGTATCTATTGTAAGTACAAAAGCACCGGGCGTATCGTAAATTTTTATTTTGGATGATGCTTCTTCCAGGCCTGTAAAACCCCTCCGGTCAATCTTTTGAAGCCCATGCCGCTCGAGCAGCGCACGAAAAGTGGATTTTTTAGCTGAGGCCGAAGTGAAGCCTGCTTCCGCCAGATCAGCCTCATGGGAAGTATATCGCCCGTTGGCGAAGGCATAAAATACCAGCCTGTCCTCTTTCGCGTGAAGCGTAACAATATAAAAAGTATTGTTGGCACTGAAAGAGGCTAAGATCTCACGTTGTCCGAAAGGCATGGCAAAAGGGATACGGTTTACTTTTTTGGATGCGATATCGAAATAAAGGCCTTCTATTTTTTTAAGGTCGGACGATGCCCAGTATACCGTGGGATTTCCATTGGAAAAACTGTACCCGGCCATATACTCATATTGTTTGTCGGGGCGTGGCACGGACAGGCTGTCGGTAAAGAACAAAGCCCTGTTGAACCGTAATACCCTGAGTTTTTCTTTGTCGGCAGCGAAAACGACCATCTGCAACGCGGCTGAGTCTACCGCGGTGAGCGCCTCCCTTTTGTCCGTGGCTTTGTCAAGCGTTAGTGGTACAGACGAAAGCTGTGTTTGTGCCAACAGGATATTAAGGGGAAGGAGAAACAGTAAGAGCGATATCTTTTTCATAGAGCCAAAACTTTAGCCGACACAAAGTACCGCTTTTTGGCTTTATAGCAATGCTGTAAAATGTTAATTGTAATGGGTAATCAATCCGTTCCCGCAATAAAAAAATCCCCTGAGCGGACCACCCAGGAGATTATATTATTTTTATCGTCTTGCCACCACCATTTTGCGGGCCTGCCTAAATTTGCCTATGCTTATCTGGTAGTAGTATATTCCTTCAGATAGGCTTGCGGCATCAAATTCAACGGTGCTGTCGCCGGTTGCGAAAACATCATTGGCAATTTCTTTTACAAGCCTGCCCTGGCTGTTATAAAGTTTTATGGTTCCCTTGCCGCCGTTGGCAAGGTGCAATGGTATCTGCGTAATGCCTTTTACAGGATTGGGATAATTTTGCCCCAATGAATTGCCGGCTCCCGGAATATCGTGTTCGCCAGTGCTGAGGGAACCATCATGCTCCGTCTCGAAAAAGTACGTGCCTTCAAAATAGGCCTGGTTGCCTATATTTCCGGCCAGCAGCAACCTGTCGTCGCCGTGGGGTACCAAAGTTTCACCAAAGAACTCGGCATACTCCGGGGCCACAAAAAACTCTTCTTCGCCATTGCCCCCGGCATCCACCGTGATAAGGGTAGCAATAGGGAAAGGCTGCAGGTAGATTTTATGCGGGAACGGATCGATAATCTGCTGGTCCATGATGTAGCAATTATCGGAACCGTCGAGATGGAACCCGTTGTAATAACGCATGTTTTCTGAAGCAAAATCCCAAAGCTCATCACCATCGGGACTATATTTTACAAGTACATTATGGATATCGCCGTTTTCGGCAAGGCTGTAGCCCACCACCGCGATTTCGCCGGTAGAGAACTGCCTCAGGGTATACGATCGCTCGTTCCTGTTGTCGTCGCCAAACTCATTGCTCCACTGTACGGTTCCCGCAGCGCTTATTTTTGCCGCAATAAGGTTCGTGTAAAAGATGTCGGTATTTTCAACGAATCCATTAATGTATACAGCACCGCTTTCATCGATCAGGAGGTCGGTCGCTGAGCCGTTCGATCCTGTAAACGGCACTTCGGCCATCCATACTGCAGTACCGTCAGCATTAAATTTTGCCACTGTAGCGTTTACTTCCTGCGACATAAAAGTACCCGAACCCGAGGCGCCTGCCAGCACAAACTCGCCGGTGTCGCTTACTTTTCCGGCATTGATGGCATAAATGTTATCGGATGCCGTTCCGCTATCGGTATAGGTTGTCCATTGTACCACACCCGAGGCGTTCAGTTTAATCGCTACTACAGCGGTGTGTGGGGCATCTTCCGATTCAAAGGCTGTACCGCCAAGGTAGAGCGATCCGTCAGCTCCGGGCTCCATCACAAATACCGCGGGGTTGGCCAGTTCTACTTCTGTTTCCCAAAGCGCTGCCCCGGCAGGAGAGAACTTCTTTATCGTCAGCGCTGTCTGGTCGAAATCCGGCAACAGGCATACAAACAGGTTGCCATTACTGTCGGCACGGCCAATAATTCCGTTTGCCGCATTCCCGTTGCCGGCATTGAATACCTTTTCCCAGGCCAGGGAGCCATCGACATTATGTTTTATAAGAAAGTAGTTCGCTATGAGCATATTGTCGGCAAACTCATAATATTGCCCTGTAGAAATAGTGCCGTTGTGGTTGTCGGGAAAGGAATACAGCATCGATGCGGTCGGATTGCCGGTGTTGGTATAAATTGCTGTCCATTCCGGTGTCGGAGCCGTTGTGTCGAAGGCTGATTTTATTGTTTCGAAAACCGCACCCTGCGCGCTGTACATCGAATTGACCGTCATATAAACATTACCGGCAGCATCCAGCCCGGCACCTGCCATATCGTGCATGCTGGCAGTACCTTCGGTGGTTATAATTATAAAGGCTGCCTCGCCCAGCAAGGTACCCGTGGGCGAATATTTTTTAGCCCTTGCCGCGACATTCTGTTCCCATTCTTCCGCGCCCGGTGTCATACCCTTTGCTGCTACCACAATGTTTCCATCGCCATCAAACAAAAGCTGCGTGTTAAAGGTTTCTATGAGGTCGGTAGTTTCCTGTATCCAGTTTTGCGTACCGTCAGGATTATAGGAGATCAGCACATTGCCATCATCTGAAAATTCACCATTGTGCAAACCGGCCACATACACTTTGTTGTTGTGCAGTGCAATGGCGAAAGACTGTGTATATTCCGTGCCGCTCCTGTAGCTTTGTGTCCATTGCTGCCCGCCTGCGGCATTGTATTTAATCGTTCCCGTACGGCCCATATACGTATCAAATACGCCTGTTACGTAAATATTGCCCGCGGTATCGGTAGTCACGTCCCATGGGACCGAATTGGTCACGTCCGACGGATTTAGCGGGTCGGTACTTTCATAGTTATAAGCCTGTGCCCAGAGTTCCGTTCCTGTTGGGCTGTATTTTATGGTATGGTAGTTCAGCCATCCTTCAGGGTTCGGACTGTAGCCGGTTACGATTACGTTTCCTGCGGCATCTACGGCAAGGGCGGTAGGCTCGTTCCATGTGCCGGTTCCTGCCGGGTTTTTGCGAACGTTCCAGGCTTGGGTACCATCAGCATTGTATTTTAGTGTAACATAGTCTACAGACGTCCCGGAATAGCTTAACCCCGTGATGTAAATGCTTCCGGAAGCATCTGTAATCATTGCAGTGGGACTGTCAACACCTTCGCCCGAACCTTTATAAATACCGGACCATAATTTTGCTCCGGTAGCGGAATTGTATTTTATGGTTTTAATATCCATGTCGTTGCCATTCCAATGGATACCGGTAGCGATCAGGTTACCGCTGTTGTCCAGCACAAGCTTCATTCCCGTTTCCACGGCATACTTAGACGCTTCTTCGCGGGTTTCCCACAAAACAGTTCCTGACGGGCTTATTTTAATGGTGAAATAATTCCCGCCCGGATTTTCGTTATTCCCGCTGCCACCGGTAACGTAGGTGTTGCCTGTCGCATCGGTTACAGAAGCCATGGGTATATCGTTGCCTTTGTAGGTAAGCCCCCCGTAAAAGTCATAGTCCGTATTATCATAAGTGGATGCCGTTACATTAGGCCTTATGCCCAATTGCGCTATCATCCTTTGGTATGGGTCGTATCGTTTTTTGCCCCGGTGTTCCGGCAATTGCTTTTGCAGCTTCGTGAGCTTCGAGAGGGCACCGCTTTCGCGCGAGACCTCGAAGCCTTTCTGGTTTTCGAAACCGCTGCCCTGTGCCTGCGCCATCAGCGGAAGCGCAATACAAGCCAGTACGGCAGAAAACAGTGGGGTAATGATTTTCATAGCGTAATATGTTGAGTTAATTAATAGCATTGTAAATTTATCTACAAACCATGTTAACCGTGCATTAACGGCGTTGACAAAGGTGTTGACAGAAGCCGTTATTTGCATGAAATCCAGCCTTTATCCAATCAAACTTCTGGAAGAAAAATCAAAAAAAATTTATCTCCGGAAAACCTGCTGACATAGGGTTGTCACAACCCGCCAATACCTTTGCTTCATCAACCATTAAATAGTAAAGATTATGGAGACCAACATTGCAGCAGCCACAGTTATTACACCCGAAGGATTCCTTAGCCTTTGGCAGGGACACAGGGGACTTACCCGCAGGGTTATCGGGGCATTTCCCGAAAAAGAATTGTTTAGTTTCTCTATCGGCGGTATGCGCACTTTTGCCGTACTGGCCATGGAAATGACCGACCTGGCCAACCCGGGTATCGAAGGGCTTGTAACGGGTGAGTGGAAAGACATCAACAGCCTGCCCCACAGTTCGGGGGAAGGGATGCCCGAGACCAAAGAAGAGCTATTGGCATTGTGGGATGAAACCACGTTGAAGATAGACAGGCTTTGGGAAAAGCTGGAGGATTTTACAAAAGCTACATTGGCCTTTGGGATGTATCCGGGGACAGTGAGCAGCACCATCCAGTATTTTATAGACAACGAAATACACCACCGCGGGCAGGGCTATGTATACCTGCGCGCCCTGGGTATCGAGCCGCCTGCCTTTTGGGACAGGTAGTATCGGGACTATAATTATGAACACAATGCAGCGTAGCGGAGCGAAGAATCTCATTACAACGATGAGGTTTCTTCACTCCGTTGCGCTCTTTCCGGTAATGTGTGCCCTTTAACAAAAATAACCTAACTTTCTGATCCTCATATGACATTTGTCATGTTTTATGCGGAGGCGCGGGCCTAACTTTGTACTATAATTTAAAAGGTATGAGTTATGAGCACAATAAGTTTATACAAGAGAAATCTTGAAGGGTATACAAGAGGGTTTATGGGTTTCAACGCACTAGCCGTAATGGTGCAGAGCTGTATCGGGGGTATCGCAGCCATGACGGTTTTGCAAAATGGCAGCAGCCCATTACAGATGGTTCAGTTGTTTTTAGTAGTTATCGTGAGCAGCTTTTTCAACGGCAGCGTACTGGCGCAGCAAAAGCCGAAGACAGTATTCAACCTGTTGTTGATAAGCGTGGTTGTAAATACCATTATTACTATCCTTAATGCCATCATTTATTTAAGTTAAATATGCTGCCGTAATTGGAGGGAAGCCCGGGTTAAGTGAATGGCCCGGGCTTTTTTATTCCTGTTTTTTACTGCAGTATTCATAGGCTTCCCCATCGCCGATAACGATGTGGTTTATTTTTCCCCGGCTGTATTTTACGAGTATTTCATGGCTCGCTACAATTTTTCTGCTGTACAGGGAATGGTCGGGGTCGAAGGATGCGGCAGTGCCGCCCATATTTTCAACCAGCAGCAATTTAAAATTGGTGTCTTTTAATTCGAAATGGGCATACTTCCTATATTTTCCCTTTTCGAAAACTTCACCGCAATGAATGGAAGAGGCCGGATACACATCCTGACATTTCGGCTCAAAAAGGTCGACACTTACAGGCAGTTGGCAGATCACCCGGTGTTTATTCGGGTCGTACGTACCTTTTTCGAGCCTGAAGTAGCTGTCAAAATCACGCTCATCAATGTCAAGGTATACTTTAAAGGCAGCTTCATTGCTCAAAATGGTAGATAAGCTGTAATTGGAGCACATACGCAATACGACAAAGAGCAAAAAAATAATACCGATTACAATAAAGAACTTTTTCATGGCGGGCCTATTGAAGTTTCGGTTCTAAAAGTAGAAAAAATCAGTATTGATCAGGTAAAGTATCTGTTCATAATATCTTACAGGATTGTATTGCTGTAAAATAAAGACCCTGTTTCTATCGTTATTTTTGTAGGAAATTGCAATTTAATCACAGATGCTATGAAAAAGGATAGGGTAATGGCTACTGCATTGGTTGTATTACTGATGGTGCTAACGTCCTGCGGCAGCCTTGTTAATCCGAACAATATATCTAACAGTTGGCGATGGAAGGGCAAAAAGTTTAAGCAGCCTGTGGAGCTTGCATTGCACTACCAGCCGCAGATAACCGTTGATCTGCCTATCAAAGGCGAGCCGTGGTTCTATAATGCAAAAGATTCGGTTGGCGCTGCGGAAAATTATAATGTAAAACAACTCCTTGAGAAAAAGCTTAAAAAAAGGAATATCCAGCTGAACGGGAATGGTATTACGGTACTTAAGATTGATAGGCTGTTATTTAAAGAATATTCAGAGTCAGTATCAGTCACTTCAATTGAGGGAGAGTACTTGGGTGATTCATCAAAAGATTTCTTTGTGTTTGAAATTACTGGCAGCCTTGTAAGAAATGATTCTGTTATAAAACAGTTTACCACAAAATATGCCCATAACAATGAGCCTTCGGAGTCGATCCTGCTTTCCGGCCATATTGTAATGGATGGCGGCGGTGCGAGGGCTGACAAAATGATTGAGAATGCACTTAATGAATTTAGCTACAGGGTATACCAGGAACTGGGCGGTGAATAAAAAAAGCAGCACATTGCTGTACTGCTTTTGGTTTTGGTATTGTGAACGGATAATTTGGAAAAGACATGATATCATTTAACAACGATAGACGGAACTGTGTGCAGATCTGTCTTGTTGGTCAGTTTTACCCAAAATGGGTCGCCTCCCGGAGATTCAGAACATTTATCCATTGATAAAGTCCGTTGAGATTCCGGTTCAAACAAGATGGGTTTGGCACAGCCAACAGCAGTATTGTTTTGCCACGTTGACGACTGATGATACCAGGTGTCATATCCCAACTGGCAGTCAATAGCTGTACAATTTGTATATGTTATATCAAAGGCGGGAATACTCCTGAACGGATAACGCGGATCTGGCGCCCAGCCAAAACCGGTACCATAGCCTTTGTTGGTATCAGGCTGCCCTTGCGAGTTTGCTACAATCACTTTTTTGGCCACACAATTGTCGAATTTTATTCCTGCCCCGCACGCGCTGAATCCTGTACATTGCAAATCCTGCGGAACATATGAAATAATCCCGTCCACGGTACAGTTTTTTATTGTAATGTCTAGGCCGTAAACTTCCAGCCCTGTTGCTTTTGCACCTGTAAGATAATTTCCGTCCTCAATGTTTTTGGCCGTAAAATTTGTTACAATCACGTTACTGTCCAGAAATACCGACATCCCGTGCGAATCATCACAACAACCTTTGATATCGGTAGCCCTACAGCCATCGTATTGCAGGTTCGTGCAGAATATAGGTACAAAGCCAATGGATGTATGCCCTGTAGTGTCTGTCATTCCTTTGTAATACGTCTGCAGGTTTGTCGCGGAGCAATTGAAAGTTTTTATTCCCGAACTCGAGAGGTAACTAAAGCCCTGCGCTCCACCGTCATTATTGAGAATATTGCTTACGGCACAATCGGAAATACTCCCGTTTTTTGAATTCACGATCTGGATACCGGCATAAGAGGCTGTTGTTACAGTGGCACCATCGGTTATACACTTCGTTAGATTGAGGTTATTGCTGCCCTCAATAAAAAAACCGCAGGGTGTGAAGTCTTTTGTGTCTACGTCATAGCTTTCCATGCTTTTTACAGAAATCCCGGTTATATTCAGGTCTGTAACTCCTGCCGCAGATACTCCGTAATAGTTTGCGCCTGAAATTATACCATTTTTCACCGTTATCTTATTATAGGAAGGCTTTATCTGAACACCAATTGTTTTTTGGGTGTCTTCTTTTTTTACTACAAGGGATTTGCCGTTCAAATTTAGCGTTACGTCGCTTGCGGCAATCGTAATAGCTGCACAGGCTGTACCTTCCCAAATAATATCCCTGGTGAAACTGTAGCTGCCGGAAGAACTGATAATGATACCTTGTGGAGGAATACTACTGATTTCTTTACCGGTAAGCACTAACGGAGCCGGACATGCCATGTTAAATTTTGGAGAAGCAACATATTTGTTTCCATCAACGCTGCTGCTTTCGATGCCTTTTGCAATATAGCTATTTATCGTGCGGCGTATCCTTGCTTCATTTTCCTGTGCTGAACGTTGCGTTGCCTGCCGGGCAGCTTTTCTTTTAGCTTCGCGCGCATCATCCTGAGCATAGCTGCATAGTGCAACTAAGCTCAAAATGAATAACGCTGTATTTTTAATTTTCATGGTTTAGAACCAGTTGATTACTACTTTACCATTTTTACCGCTGACGTTTCCTACGGCATTACCATTTATACCCACCTGGCTTGAGTTTTTACTAAATGCAGCATTGGTAGTATATGATGTTCCTCCATTTCCTGGTGCGCTACACGTTCCGGCAAATCCGCCGCTTCCGCTTCCCTCTGCGCCACCATTGCCACCATTATACGGTGTAGGGCTCGGATAAGTCACTTTTCCGCCGCCGCCGCCGCCGGCAGTTACCAGATCGCTGCCGCCTGAACTTATGGCCGAGCGGCCGCCTCCTGATCCTCCACAATCTGAATAAAGGTCGGAAGTGACAGCTCCTCCTCCTCCTCCATAAGTAGCGTCAGAGCCATTTGTCATTTGGGTATGGTACTTTATTCCTCCCTGGCCCACTACAATGGTAAGTACTTGTCCCGGAGTTACGGTCAGGACACCGTTTACATATCCGCCATAACCGCCGGTAGCATTGTTAACATAATTATCGCCGCCGCCCTGGGCACCCCAAAGCTGTACGTTTATGCTTGTTACTCCCTGCGGCACGGTCCATGTTTGGTCTGCACCTGTGTAGGCAAATTCAGTTTCCCCGCCCGGTAGCGATGATGCGAAGCCATCATTGGTATCAGTATTATTTGTTACATAGCCGGTTGGTGCAGAACCTCCAAAGACTACTGTACGGGAATAAGGGTCACCCTTTCCGTCACCGTCACGGTCGGCATAACAAATTAGCGGCGTAGTCCAGGCGGGAGCGGCTGTACCATTGCTTTGCAACAGTTGCCCTGTTGTTCCTGCTGCCAGGTTTACCCAGGTTGTGCCGTTGTGATAAGCCATTTCGCCTGCGTTTCCATCTGTAAGCAAGCCTGGTTCCCCCTGAATTCCCTGCGGTCCCTGTGGCCCATCCGGTCCTTGCGGTCCTGCAGCGCCTGTTAAACCTATTGGCCCCTGTGGTCCCATCGCCCCTGTATCTCCTGTTGTACCTTGAGGACCTTGAGGACCTGTGGCTCCGATTTCCCCGTTGCAAACGTATTTTGTTAGCGAGGTATTTACCTCATTACTGTTTAGTATTCCGTTGTTATTGGCATCCAGGCCATACTCAACCTTAAAGCCTCCTGTTGGGCAATTGGTACCCGCAGGTTCGGCCGTAGTTTTGGAAAGAGTACTTAGTCCGTTCGTACCGGCAACGCCTTGTATGCCCTGAGGCCCTTGTGGTCCTGTTGCTCCTGCAGCGCCTGCCGGCCCGGTTTGTCCGATAGGCCCCTGCGGCCCAACAGGTCCTGTCGTACCTTGAGGACCTTGAGGGCCTGTAGCTCCGATTTCCCCGTTGCAAACGTATTTTGTTAGCGAGGTATTTACCTCATTACTGTTTAGTATTCCATTGTTATTGGCATCCAGGCCATACTCAACCTTAAAGCCTCCCGTTTGGCAGTTAGCACCTGCCGGTTCGGTCGTAGTTTTGGAGAGAGTACTTAGTCCGTTCGTACCGGCAACGCCTTGTATGCCCTGAGGCCCTTGTGGTCCTGTTGCTCCTACAGCGCCTGCCGGCCCGGTTTGTCCGATAGGCCCCTGAGGCCCTGTTGCGCCTATAGCTCCGGCTGGACCGGCTACACCTGTAGCTCCTGTAAGCCCAATAGGTCCCTGCGGTCCTGTAGCTCCGGTTTGACCGATCGGTCCAACTGGTCCCGTTGCGCCTGTCAATCCTATTGGCCCCTGAGGCCCCACAGCACCTACTGCTCCCGTTGCACCAATAGGGCCTGCCGGTCCTACAGGACCTGTAGCTCCCGTTGCCCCTGTAAGGCCGATAGATCCTTGTGGCCCTGTAGCGCCTACAGGTCCGGCTGCACCTGTAAGTCCAATAGGTCCCTGCGGTCCTGTAGCTCCGGTTTGACCGATCGGCCCAACTGGTCCTGTTGCGCCTGTCAATCCTATTGGTCCCTGAGGCCCTGTAGCGCCAGCCGCCCCGGGTTCTCCAATTGGTCCCTGCGGTCCTGCCGGGCCTTGGGGCCCGGTAGCTCCGGGTTCTCCTGGCGCCCCGGTTAAACCTACAGGTCCCTGAGGCCCTGGTGTTCCGTTTAGGGAATACAAGGCATAAGGTACGCTCATTAATTCGCTGGTACCTGATATCGTATAGTTTGAACCGCCTGTCGGGTCGGTTTCTGTTTTAATGAAGTAAGGGCCATCTGCCCAGTCGATTGTGGCAAAAGTTCCCGTAAGGGCTGTGCCGCTGCCTATTTCCAGGCTAACTAAACCGTTGGCGTTTGTTGTGGCATCCTGGGTTTCCGCATAAACAGCGGTTCCGGTATTGCTGCCTTGCAGAACGCTGATCTTCATTCCGATAGGTGAAGAGGTAACCAGCGCATTGCTGCTGTTTCGTATAACGGCCTGGTAGCTCATTTTTTGCGGAGACTGCGCAAATACAGTCCCAAAAAATAATACCGTTAGTAAGGTGAGTAATTTTTTCATTTCACTTATTTGTTTTTTTAATGATTTTAAATGTCTTGATCTCCTGTAAAGGGCTTACTACCTTTAAATGATAAATGGCATCATTAAGGTCGCCCATCGATATGCGTGTTTCGGGAACTGTTACTTTCCGGTTTTCTATCAACCTGCCGGCCATATCATACAACTGATAGGACAGGTCCTGGGTTCGTCCATCACCGACGCTTAAGATGAGGATGTCTGTAGTGGGGTTCGGGTAAGCCAGCATGCTCAGGTTAATCCCGTCAGGAGCTTTTACAGAAAGCACCGAAATTTCATAGGGCTGCTGTACGCCCTGAGCTACACTTCCGTTACTGCCGGTATGGGTAGTATATACTAACTGCCCGATACTGTACGCGGCACTGCCCCCGCTGCCGGAAGCATCGCCCCCGGAAGTATTTACGGTGTCCTGTGCCTGCATCAGCCCGGTACACAACAGTCCCGCTGCAAGCGCTACCATGGGTTTAGATTTGTTTTTGGCCATCAGTTCTTTTTTAGTGGATTTATTTATGGTTTGGGTATTTGCTGTAATACGTTGGCAAAAATTGTGATCTGTGAAAGCTGGAAGAATGTTTTGCTGCAATCCCGGTTTAGTGTCTTCATGTGCCGGGGGCTGGCGAGAGATTGTGACGACATTTACCGAAATAAAAGGCATTATGGTATTTGAACTTACCAGTAGTAAACAAAGCTTTTAATGAATGGGAAACAACGCATAAAAAATGTTAATACTTAACAAACCTATATATAAAAGGAACAGATAGGGGAGGAATGTTGTGAAATGCAAAGTTTTGTATGTGAAATGCAAAAAGTGGTTTTTGAGCTACAAGCCTTGCCTGAAATGTTGTAAACAAAAAAAAGCAGCACATTGCTGTACTGCTTTTAAGTAGCCTCGCCAAGAATCGAACTTGGATCAAAAGTTTAGGAAACTCCCATTCTATCCGTTGAACTACGAGGCCATTATTTTCGAGGTGCAAATATATAGAATTTCTCCTGATGTTTAAAAGTTAAAACAAGAAAAATTTATGCACTAACTGCGGGACACTAATTCACCGGCAAAAATATGGTAAACTCCGTACCCTTACCCGGCTCGCTGGCCACTTCAATGTGGCCATTATGGTTTTCCACGATTTTTTTGCAGAGCGCCAGTCCTATGCCGGTTCCGCTGTTGTCGGTAAGCCGTTTAAACATTTTAAATACCTGTTCGCCATAGCGCTGCTCAAACCCGGTGCCATTGTCTTTTACTGTTATCACAGCATAACGGCGCAGGGTATTAAGGCCATATTCCTGCTTTAGCTCGGCAGCATCGGCCTCGCGGCTATGGATTTTTATTAATGCCTTCTCCGGGGTGAATTTCAGGGCATTGTTTATCAGGTTGGCAAGCAGCTGGTGCAGTTGTATGGGTATGCCTTTTAACGCAGGCAGGGTATTATGGATAATTTGTGCATTCTTCTGTTCAATCAGAAGTTCAAAATCCTCTTTGATAGTTTCAATAACGGTGTTGAGGTCTACATCGGCAAACAGCTCATCGGCACGCGACAATTGTGAATATTGAAGGACATCTTTTATGAGGCTCGACATTCGCTTTGCGGCCGAATTTATCTTTTCAATATTTTTTCGCACGCTCTGTTCGTTGTCCGCATTCGCCTCAAGCATCTCAGAGAAAATCTGTATTTTTCTTAACGGCTCCTGCAGGTCGTGAGAAGCAATATAGGCATATTCTTCGAGCTGCTTATTGCGGAACTCGATCTCCAGCGCATAGTTTCGCATCCGGTCGTCGGCCAGTTTGCGTTCAGTGAGGTCGCGTGTCACTTTAGAAAAGCCAATGATGTCGCCGTTGTCATCATGCAGCGCGGTTATTACAACAGCTCCCCAGAATGTTGTGCCGTCTTTCCTCAGGCGCCAGCCTTCGTGGGTTGCCCTGCCGGTTTCATGCGCCAGCTGTATCAGCTTTTCGGGTAACTTGTTTTCCCTGTCGTGGTTCAGGTAAAAGAGGCGGAAATTTTTTCCGATGATTTCCGCTTCGGTATAGCCTTTTATTTTTTCAGCCCCGAGGTTCCAGTTCAGTACATAGCCATCGGGATCCAGCATCAGGATAGCGTAGTCCTGTACTTCCTCGATCATTTTATGATACCGTTCTTCGCTTTCCCTTAGGGTGTTGCTGTGTTCGTTTACCCTCTGCTCCAGTAATTCGGAAAGCGACTTATACTTGTCTTCGCTAAGCGACCGTATTTCTTTTTCAATCTCCCTGTCCGTAATATCCTGCATGGTTTCCACAACACCTGTCATCCTTCCATCGCTATCGAAAACAGGGCGCGCATTACAGATAACATATTTCTGTATGCCGCCAGCGGCTCCGATAATGATTTCAACATCTTTTACCTGTCTTTGTTCCCGTAACGCAATTGCGGCCGGAATATCTCCTTTGGATAATGCTTTTCCATACGGGTCGTAAAAGTTCAGGTTATCCCAAAACATTTCATCAACCGGGGAAATTTTTCCTAAAAGGCTTGCTGCGGCAGGATTAAAAAAGGTAAGCCTCCCATCGGGATCGTATACAAATACCGCTGACGGCAAAGCCGCGAAAAGAGTCTCGTAGCCGGTGTGCGGAGTAGTGTTTTGTTTTGATATACCTTCCATGGATAACATTTATGGTAATGATAAAGATAGGTAATTTTAATAAAACGAATAGGTTTGTCATGCCTTTGCCGTGTCGAGAAAATAGGGCAGTTCCTCGCCCTGAAGAATATCGGAAAGCACCGAAGTCAGGGCTCCTATACTTGACGGTTTCACCAGAAAATGCGAAGCGCCAAGGGCCTGTGTATCTTCGGCATCTTTGCGGTACGACGAAGTGGTATACATAATAATGGGTACATCTGCCAGCTGTTTCATTTCCCTTATGGCAATAAGGCATTCCTTACCTGACATATAGGGCATATTTAGGTCAATAAAGATAATATGCGGTATAATGGCGCTGCTTTGCAATTGTTTAATAGCCTCCAGGCCATTTTTTGCGGTGCTGCAGCCAAAAGAACTGTCTACTGTTTCCAGAGCTAAGGAAAATATTTCCCTGTCATCTTCGTCATCATCAATAAGGAAACAAATACGTTTGTCCATTATACAAAATAGTTTAGCCGTTAAAAGTACAACTTTTGTCTTATAACAAATATGTGATCTTGTTAAACGGATGTTAAAATAAAATCGGGGGCTTTTCACTAAATCGTTATCCTTTCACATATTCAAGCATTTTCCCCATCGCACAAAAAAAATCATTACTTTCGCAAATTGATTTTTAGAAGGTATTACAAATGAGTAAGAATTTTGCTGAATATAAGGGACTTGACCTTGCTAAACTGGCGGGCGAAGAACTGGATTTTTGGAAAGAGAATAAAATATTTGAAAAAAGCGTAACGACCCGCGAAGGTAAGCCGCAATATGTGTTTTACGAAGGCCCGCCGAGCGCGAATGGCCTTCCGGGGATACACCACGTGATGGCGCGTGCCATTAAGGACATCTTTTGCCGTTACCAGACGCAGAAAGGCCACCAGGTAAAGCGTAAGGCAGGATGGGATACCCATGGCCTTCCGGTAGAACTTGGTACCGAAAAGGAACTTGGCATTACTAAGGAAGATATCGGGAAGACCATTTCGATTGAAGAATACAATGAAGCCTGTAAACGCACGGTAATGCGCTACACGGATGTGTGGAACGACCTTACCGAAAAAATGGGCTACTGGGTTGATATGAACGACCCGTATGTGACCTATAAGCCGAAATACATGGAGACCGTTTGGTGGCTCCTGAAACAGATATACGACAAAGGCCTCCTTTATAAAGGTTATACCATACAGCCGTATTCGCCAAAAGCGGGAACGGGATTAAGTTCGCATGAAGTAAACCAGCCGGGTGCCTACAGGGATGTTACGGATACTACAATCGTGGCGCAGTTTAAAACGATTGCCGATTCCTTGCCTGATTTCCTTAAGGGATTTGGCGATGTGGACATCATGGCCTGGACAACTACACCATGGACGCTTCCAAGCAACACTGCGCTAACCGTTGGCCCGAACATCGACTATGTTTTGGTTAAGACCTTTAACCAGTACACGTTTGACCCCATAAATGTTGTTCTTGCTAAAAACCTTGTGGATAAACAGTTTGATAAGAAGACTTACTTTGAGGTTCCTTTCTCATCAGAATTTTCAAAATTAAACTCAAAATCTAATGCAAGTGATAGGATTAGTGCTATTATAGGCCGAGAGATAGATTCTTCGGAATGGCCATATTTTTTCGATATAATCATTGGTGCGAAAACCCAAAAATATGATTTGATAGAAGAATTTCAGAAATATGGGTATGACTTTGATGCAACGACTATCGATTTGCTTATAAAATCTGATATCCAAGTTGTAAATAGAAAGGCTCCTTACCAGATAATCACTGAATTTAAAGGAAAAGACCTGGTTGGCATTCGCTATGAGCAATTGCTGCCATTTGTATTACCTTACCAAAATCCGGAAAATGCTTTCCGTGTAATTGCCGGAGACTTCGTTACAACCGAAGACGGAACGGGTATCGTACACACCGCGCCAACTTTTGGTGCCGATGATGCTAAAGTGGCCAAGGAAGCCAAACCGGAAGTGCCGCCAATGTTGGTATTGGATGAAAACGGCAACCCTGTGCCGCTGGTGGACATGCAGGGCAGGTTTACGTCGCATTCCGGCAGTCTCGACAACCCAAATGGTAAGCCGCTGGAACTGGCAGGCAAATATGTAAAGAACGAATATTACGACGCAGGTACCGCACCGGAAAGGTCGGCCGACGTAGAAATATCCATCTACCTGAAGGAAAACAACAAAGCCTTTAAAGTAGAGAAATACGTGCACAGCTATCCGCACTCCTGGAGGACGGACGAGCCATTGCTGTACTATCCGCTTGACAGCTGGTTTATAAAAATGACCGATGTCAAGGAGCGTATGTTCGACCTGAACGATACCATCAACTGGAAGCCTAAAGCTACCGGTGAAGGACGTTTTGGCAACTGGCTGAAAAGCGCCAACGACTGGAACCTTTCGCGCTCCCGCTACTGGGGAATCCCGCTCCCGATATGGAGGACGGAAGATAAAACGGAAGAAGTGCTTATCGGTTCGGTGGAAGAGCTTTTCAGCGGAATTGAGAAAGCTATCGCTGCAGGTGTCATGACAGAGAATCCGTTCAAAGGATTCGAGCCGGGCAATATGAGCGATGCAAATTATGACCTGGTGGACCTGCACAAAAATGTGGTGGATAAGATCGTACTGGTTTCGCCTTCGGGCAAGCCGATGCACCGCGAAAGCGACCTGATTGACGTTTGGTTCGACAGTGGCGCCATGCCATACGCGCAATGGCATTACCCATTCGAAAATAAAGAACTGATCGACAACCACGAGGCGTTCCCTGCCGACTTTATAGCCGAAGGGGTAGACCAGACCCGTGGATGGTTCTATACACTGCACGCCATCGCAACCCTGGTGTTTGATGAGGTATCGTATAAGAATGTGGTGTCCAACGGCCTTGTGCTCGACAAGAACGGGCAGAAGATGAGTAAGCGCCTTGGTAATGCGGTAGATCCGTTCACCACGCTTGCCGAATACGGCCCCGATGCTACCCGCTGGTACATGATAAGCAATGCCAACCCATGGGACAACCTGAAATTTGATATCGAAGGGGTGGCCGAAGTGCGCCGCAAGTTCTTCGGTACTTTATATAATACGTACTCTTTCTTTGCGTTATATGCTAATATCGACGGTTTTTCTTACACAGAGCCGGAAGTGCCGCTTAACGAAAGGCCGGAAATCGACCGTTGGATATTGAGTGAGCTGAATACGTTGATAAAAGACGTAGACAGTTTCTATGCCGACTATGAGCCTACCAAAGCTGCCAGGGCAATTTCTGACTTTGTTCAGGAAAACCTGAGCAACTGGTACGTTCGCTTATGCAGGAGGCGTTTCTGGAAAGGCGAGTACGCGCAGGACAAAATAGCTGCTTACCAGACGCTGTATACCTGCCTTATTACTGTTGCCAAACTGAGTGCCCCGATAGCGCCGTTCTACATGGACAGGCTTTATAAAGATTTAACACAAGCTTCACAGGCAGGGAAATGTGAAAGCGTACATTTGGCCGATTTTCCTGCATATGGTGATAACTTTGTTGATAAATCGCTTGAGAGCAGGATGCAGAAAGCGCAGGTCATTTCATCACTTGTCCTTTCGTTAAGGAAGAAAGAGATGATAAAAGTGCGCCAACCGCTGCAAAAGGTAATGATTCCGGTACTTGACGCGCAACAGAAGGCTGAAATTGAGGCTGTGGCAGAGTTGATAAAAGCCGAAGTTAATGTAAAGGAAATCGAATTGCTGGATGATGCTTCGGGTGTATTGGTGAAGCAGGTAAAACCGAATTTCAAGGCATTAGGCCCGAGGTTTGGTAAAGATATGGGTCTGATAGCTAAAGAGATACAAGGTTTTTCGCAAGAGCAGATCAACGCTATAGATAAAGCCGGAAGCCTTGATATTGCTGTTTCGGGAAAAAGTATTACTTTAACATCTGATGATGTGGAGATTTCATCCCAGGATATCCCGGGCTGGCTGGTGGCTAACGCAAATGGCATAACTGTTGCGCTGGATATTACGCTGACCGACGAGCTGAAGCAGGAAGGGGTAGCCCGCGAACTGGTGAACAGGATACAGAACATCAGGAAAGACAGCGGTTTTGAAGTGACCGACAGGATTACGGTATACCTTCAGGAGAATGAAATCCTGGAGAAAGCCATAACCGCAAATGAAGAATACATAAAGAGTGAAACGCTTACGAATGAACTGGTGTTTAAAAAGGATATAGAAGGCGGGACATTAATAGAATTTGACGATATAACAACCTTATTATTAATTCAAAAATAGATTGACCAATGGTAGATGAGCAAATACGGTACTCTGACGCAGACCTGGCAGAGTTTAAGGAATTAATTACCAAAAAAATTGACAAAGCAAAAGCCGACCTTGACCTTATAAGGAGCGCTTATATGAACGACCTTAATAATGGTACAGACGATACCTCGCCAACGTTTAAGGCATTTGAGGAAGGAAGCGAAACTATGTCGAAGGAAGCGAACTCACAGCTGGCCATCCGCCAGGAGAAGTTTATCCGCGACCTGAAGAACGCGCTTATCCGCATCGAGAACAAGACATACGGCATTTGCAAAGTAACGGGCAAACTGATCAACAAAGAGCGCCTTAAGCTGGTTCCGCATGCAACCATGAGCATCGAAGCCAAGAACATGCAACGATAAGAAAAACACCGCCCAAAAGGCGGTGTATTTGTCTGAAGTCAGAAGTCCGTCGCTATCGCTGTATGCCTTAGCAGTCTCCGACTTCGGACTTCGGACAAAAAACCGCTGCAATTACAATATTTTCCCTTATTTTTGCGCGTAAAATTTTTATAATGTCGCTGAAGAAAGCCTATCTTATTGTCATTCTTGTTCTTATTATAGACCAGGTTTCCAAAATATACATCAAGACCAGCTTTATGGAGGGGGAAAGGGTGAATGTTTTTAGCTGGTTCCAGATCTACTTTATCGAGAATGAAGGTATGGCTTGGGGCGCGGAGATCCCTTCGTGGCTTGGCGGTAAGCTTACGCTGACCTTATTCCGGATATTCGCGGTAGTGGGTATCGGCTGGTGGCTTTGGGACTCGGTTAAAAAGAAACAATCCAATTTCCTTATTGTGTCCGTATCCCTGATATTGGCCGGGGCTTTTGGCAATATTATTGACTCTGTTTTTTACGGCGTGGTCTTCGACCACAGCCACGGGCAGGTAGCTACTATGTTTTCAGACCAGCCGTATGGCACCTTATTCCACGGGAAAGTGGTGGATATGCTGTACTTCCCGATAATTACCAATGCACAGTGGCCGGAGTGGATTCCAATCGTCGGTGGAAAGCACTTCTCTTTCTTCAACGCGATTTTCAATATTGCCGACGCCGCAATCTCTGTAGGTATCGGAATTCTTGTAGTATTCAATAAAAGGGCATTCGCGAAGCAATAGTAGATTTGTTGATGTGGTTATTTGTTGATTTGAGCCAGCTGCCTCTCCAAATATAAACCTATCAACTTATAAACCCATAAACTTATAAACCTTTAGAGGTGTTACACAATAATCCAGCGCTACATCGGTGTCATTTACCTCAATGGCTTCCTCTTCCTCTTCAAAGAAGGATAGCCCGACCTTTATAACATCCGGCTTGCATTCGTTCAGGAAACGGTCATAAAATCCTTTGCCATAGCCCACACGGTGACCTTTTTCATCAAAGGCCAGCAATGGCACAAACACTACATCCATTTTGTTGGAAGGTACTTCAATGCCGTCCACCGGTTCGGGGATGCCATACTGGCTTATCATGAGTTTGGTGTTGTCTGTCAGCAGGTAATGCACCATGCTGTATGTCTCGAAATCCGACCGCGAAACGATTACCTCTTTATCTTTTCCCGCAAGGATATTCAGGATAAAATCAGTATGCACCTCTTTTTGGTCATCCATGGTCAGGAACAGATGAAAATAGGTTTTATCCCAGATATCCAGTTGCAGCAGCCGGTTGGCAATAGCAAGGCTCTTCTCATCCGCTTCTTCGGGAGACATAGCCTGTCGGAGGTTTTTATATTTGAGGCGGAGGTCTTTTTTGTTCATAGTTAATTTGGTATTTGTGGATACGGTTATTGGGAACGAATCACCGCATCCACAAATAACCAAATCAACCACTCCTCAACCCATTCGCTGCGAAATATGAAAGATCGCGTCACCCTGGTATACGATTGGGGAGTCGTTGGAATTGATAATATAGCCCGTGTTTGGCGCTTTCACTTTCTTTTCGAACTTGCCGAACGGGTCGGTTATGCAGGCGATGACTTCTCCTTTTTGCACAAATGCCCCGGCTTTGATATTGTTCTGGAAAAGTCCGGAATACCGGGCACGTATCCAGGAGGAGTTTTCAATATAAATGGATGGCCTATCGGCAGGCTGCGCTTTTTTAGAGGCATCCAGCATATCGAAGTGCGCCAGGAACCTTTTAGCGCCACGAACGCCACACTGGGTGACATCGGCATCAATATCGAGTGACTTCCCGCCTTCAAACAGCAGCATCTTTACACCCAGCTTGTCGCATGAATTACGGAAAGAGCCGTTGATGTTTTTGGAATAAAGGGTAAATGGCGCGTTGAACACATCCGATAGCTGTTTGAGCTCTTCGTTATTCGGCACGATACGGATCTGCGGTGCATTGAAACGGCTTGCCCCGCCGGCATGGAAATCGACACAATAGTCGACGTGGGGAATGATTTCTTTTAAAAGGTAATAAGCAAAACGGCTGGCCAGTGACCCGTTCTTGCTTCCTGGAAAAACGCGGTTGAGGTCGCGACCGTCGGGAAACTCACGGCTCTTGTTCACAAACCCGAATACGTTAATAACCGGAATGCAGATGATGGTACCGACTTTCGGCTTATTGATCTTACGTACGATAATCTGCCGTACGATCTCCATCCCATTGATCTCGTCGCCATGCAGCCCCGCCGAGAAAAGCACCACCGGCCCGTCCATTTTGGCCCGTTCCACGATTATCGGGATCTTCAGCTTGGTCATGGTATGCAGGCGTGCAATTTCCATGTTTATAGTCCTGCTTTCGCCCGGTTTTATCTCTTCGTCCAGTATTACAAGTTTGCGGTATTGCGCCATAAGCTTTTGTTAAAGCATAAAAATAGTAAAACTTATTTTATCTGTGCCGGAATTGTATCGGTTAAGTCTTTCGCCGGCCTTAAATTCATGCAGTTCACCGCAAGGCACTAACCCATATATTTCGTACTTTTGCATCTTTAAAATCCAAAAGACAAATGCTACAAGACCCGAAACGTTATACTGTTACCGCAGCGCTTCCTTATACCAATGGCCCTATCCATATCGGCCACCTGGCAGGAGTATATGTGCCGTCTGATATTTACTCACGTTTTCTGAGATTACAGGGCAGGGATGTTGCCTTTATCTGCGGAAGCGATGAGCACGGTGTGGCCATCTCTATGAAAGCCAAGAAAGAAGGTATAACACCGCAGGAAGTGATCGACAAATACCATACGATCATTAAGCAGAGTTTTGAGGACTTCGGTATTTCATTCGACAACTATTCACGCACTTCAGCAAAAGTGCACCACGATACCGCTTCTGAATTCTTTAAAAAGCTCTACGAAGCAGGCGATTTTATTGAGGAAGTAACCGCGCAGTTGTATGACGAACAGGCGGGGCAGTTTCTGGCCGACCGTTTTGTTATTGGCACCTGCCCTAAATGTGGCAACGACGAAGCCTATGGTGACCAGTGCGAACGCTGCGGCTCAACGCTGAACGCGACCGACCTTATCAATCCTAAATCGACAATCACGGGCAGCAAACCTGTTATAAAGGAGACCAAACACTGGTTTCTGCCGCTGGACCGCTACGATGCATTCCTTCGTGAATGGATACTGGAAGGACATAAAAATGACTGGAAGCCGAACGTATACGGCCAGGTGAAATCATGGCTGGACGATGGCCTGAAACCCCGCGCCGTAACCCGCGACCTTGACTGGGGTATTCCCGTACCTGTGGAAGGTGCCGAAGGCAAAGTGCTTTATGTTTGGTTCGACGCGCCGATTGGCTATATATCATCGACCAAAGAATGGGCACATCGCGAGGGGAAAGACTGGGAACCGTACTGGAAAAGCGCCGACACCAAGCTGGTGCATTTTATCGGGAAGGATAACATTGTATTCCATTGCGTAATATTCCCGGCAATGCTTAAGGCCGAAGGATCCTATATTTTGCCGGACAACGTTCCTGCCAATGAGTTTCTGAACCTTGAGGGTAACAAGCTCTCTACTTCCAAAAACTGGGCGGTATGGCTGCATGAGTACCTTCAGGATTTCCCGGGTAAGCAGGACGTTTTGCGGTACGCGCTGACATCCAACGCTCCCGAAACCAAAGACAACGATTTTACCTGGAAAGATTTCCAGGCACGGAATAACAATGAGCTTGTGGCCATTTACGGTAACTTTATCAACCGTGTGGTGGTGCTTACCAATAAATATTATGAAGGCGTAGTGCCGCAGCCTAATGAATTCAGCGATGTGGATGAGGCTACACTAACCGAAATGCGCGCCTATCCGGCAGTTATAGCAAGTTCTGTAGAGCGTTACCGTTTCCGCGAGGCGCTGGGCGAACTGATGAACCTCGCACGCCTCGGAAATAAATACCTGGCAGATGAAGAGCCCTGGAAAGTAATTAAAACCGATCCGGCGCGCGTGCAGACACAAATGTATGTGGCATTGCAGATCGCGGCGGCCCTGTCTGTGCTTAGCGAGCCGTTTTTGCCTTTTACGTCAGAGAAATTAAAAAATATGCTGAACCTCGATGCTGATTCTTCAGAACCGGGTACTGCTCCTACCGGTATGCTTAACTGGAATACAGTTGCGCTGAAAGCCGATTTAATTCCTGCTAACCATAGCATAAACGAGGCTGAATTGCTGTTCGCTAAAATAGAAGATGAAGAAATACAAAAACAAGTGGATAAACTGGAAGCAACCAAAACGGCTAATGCTGCCGAAAACAAAGTAGCAGAGCCTCAGAAAGAACTGATACAGTATGACGATTTCGCCAAGATGGATATCCGTACAGGTACTATCCTCGAGGCCGAGAAAATGCCGAAAGCCAACAAGTTGTTAGTGCTTAAGGTAGATACGGGCATCGACGTGCGTACTATTGTTTCCGGCATTGCGGAAAGCTTTACTCCGGAAGAAGTGGTGGGCAGGCGTGTAACCGTATTGGTTAACCTTGCGCCGCGCGCTCTTCGTGGTGTGGAAAGCCAGGGTATGATCCTGATGACCCAGAACAGCGAAGGCAAGCTTGTGTTTGTAAACCCGGATGCCGATGGTGTTGGCAACGGGGAAATCATCAGCTAAGAGTTATCTTTATAGGTTGCGGCGGGAAATGCTATTGATCCATTTCCCGCTGCAATGCTTCAAAGAATAACCCTACATGGTAGCCGTCCATTAGGCCATGATGCACGTGTACCGATACCGGCATTGTTCGTGTCCCATCTTTTTCCGTCATTTTACCTACCGATATTTTCGGGCAGCTGTCCGGAAAAGTAAAGCTTCGTGCATGCGATAGTGATGTAAAATCCACCCAGGGGATAGCCGAGAAATGAATAATACTGTCGTGGTCGAATTCGCGGGTAAAAAGTCCCGGCGTATTGCGTACACGCTCAATTTCCTGTTTGGCGCCCTCTATAAAGATATTGGGGTCTTCATTATATTCCATCAATGAAAAACCGAATGTATTGTCTTCCCGCGTAAGGGTGGCCGACACATCGATACGGTCATATACAAATACATTTTTGCCGGAGATGCGGTAGCGAAATGCTTCCACGCTGTTTACGGCGGCCAGTGTTTTATGAAGGTAATATAAAAAGAAGGACGTACCCTGCGCTTTGGCTTTTAGGTATCCTTTTGTACAGTCGATATTGGCAACCAGCCCGAAAAAAGGTTCTTCAAATTTGGTAAAGAAGTCGAAATGTTCTTTTCGCGGCCAGGTGTTCAGGTCTAATTTTGTTTTCATAGTACTATCGGTGGTGCTATTGCAGCTGTTCCCACCATTTTTCAAATCGTTGTTCGTTGTCCAGTGTTACTTTCTGCCCGATCATTGGCGTGAGTAGCGGCATTCCTTCCTTTTCAGAAGCAATGGTTACACGCTTTATGGGTTCGTCCCAGTCGTGCAGTCCCAGCGAGAACTTCGCCCAGTGCACCGGGAGCAGCTTTTTTGCACCAAGGTCTTTTGCGGCCTGTACGGTTTTTTCCGGCATCATGTGTATGTACTGCCAGTATTCGTTGTACTGCCCGCACTCCAGTAGGGCAAGGTCGAACGGCCCGTATTTTGCGCCAATTTCCTTAAAGAAAAAGTCGTATCCCGAATCGCCACCCAAATATAACTTTAGCGTAGGCGTTTGCAGTACAAACGACATCCATAACGACTTGTTGCGCGTAAAGGTACGCCCGGCAAAGTGGCGCGCCGGAGTTGTGTATATGCTAAAATCATTGCCAAGGGAAACAGATTCGTTCCAGTCGTGTTCCGAAACCGTTGCCATATCATAGCCCCAATGCTCCAGGTGCTGTGCCGTGCCGAGGCTTGTTACAACTTTCTTTACTTTTGCTTTGAGCTTAAGGATTGTCTCATAATCCATGTGGTCCCAATGATCGTGGGTAATGATGAGGCAATCGATCTCCGGGATATCCTCAACACTGTAGGCATCGCTGCCTGCAAAAGCTTTGGTGGTAAAGCTTAATGGTGACGCATTTCCGCTGAACACAGGGTCGACCAGGAATTTCTTTTCGTCGGCCTGTATAAAATAGGAGGAATGCCCGAACCATACCAATACATTTTCTTCGGGGGAAAGATCGTGCAGGTTTGTTTTTTGTGACGGAAGCGGCTGTTTGGGGCTGCTGCGTTTGCTTTTATTAAAAAAAAATTCGTACAATACCCTTACCATGCTTACCCCTTCTTTCAGGCTGGGGGTGTGGCTCAGGTTCTGAAATTCGCCATCGCGGTAATGGGGTGAGCGTTTTATCCGTTCCAGCCTTTCGCCAGACGGCAGCTTTCCGAATTGCGGGCTGTTGAAAAATGCGGCAACCCCTGCTATGAGTAGGGCAAGGATTATGAGGGTTGTAGTCATTGTGTGAATGATGAAACCCAAAGGTACATAAAAACAAAATGCAGCGGTTATAGCGCTGCATTCGTTTTTATGGTTGATAGCTTAGATGCTTTTCAGGTCTTTTATAACTTTAAAGGCCAGGTCTACTTCATCCTCGCTCACCAATATGGTAAATTCGTAAGAGGTAGAAATCACCTCATTAATAATGATGCCTTCCCATGCGAGCCTCTGGAAGATGTAGTAATATACACCCGGTGTAGAGATGTTGTCTTTCGGCAGTTTTACCGTGATAGAAGCCAGGCTGTCGGTACGCTCAATTTGTTTTTCGTCAGCAAAAAGCTGGTCTACGACATGGCTCATCGAAGAGCTTACCACCACGTTGGTCTCGTTTACGCCCCTGGATGAGGTGTAAAATACTTCGGGGTTGGCATTGATCTTCGCGATAAGTTCCGCCTGTTTGTTCAGGATGGTATCGCTTACGGCAAAAGTGTAGTCGGTAAGTGACGAGCGCACGGTAATTTCCCCGATCGCTTTCAGCACTTTTACGATTTTGTGGTTTACACGGAAATCAAGGTCTTCCGAAAGCCTTTTCAGCGACATTACCACAGCGCCCTGCTTTATGTCTTTGCCAAGTTCCTGCTCCAGTTCCGGCATCATGTTGCGGGCCAGAGACGTAAGGTTGATTATGCCCTGCGAGAGCGCGCTGAGCAAAAAGGGTTTAGTCTTAATGTAGTGTTCTACTACAGAAGAGATAGTTTTCATGTTTCAAGTAGTTGTGTTTGTAGTCCTTAGCTGGCAAATATACAAACTAAAAACAATTTGTTAAAATCCTAACAAACTAAAAATAAAAAAAAGCATCTTCTAAATGTTCTATTTCGAAATTGCCATTATTCTTATAAATCGAGATAATATCAAAGCGGGCTTCTACATCAAGGTCATTTTGTATAATGTATTCGTTTACAGCCTTTACGAGCAATTGTATCTTTTTGGGCTTTACAAATTCCTGCGGCAGTCCGAATTCAATAGAAGACCGTGTCTTTACCTCTGTAACAGCCAGCATATTGCCTTTTCGGGCGATAATATCGATTTCTGCCTTCTGGAAAACCCAGTTGGTCTGCAGTATTTCGTAGCCGGCTTTCTTCAGGAAATCTACCGCCAGCTCTTCGCCCAGTTTTCCAAGGTCATTGTGCCCGGCCATCAGTTAAAAGTAATTTTTGTTCCTGTTGCCGATACATCCAGCGTTACCTGCTTGCCGAATACCAGTGCACGGTTGTCCTGTATATGCCCGGCCGGGAAGTTAAAGCAGATGGGGATGTTGTATTCTTTCGTAATGTCCTGGATGATCTGCATGGCATCATGGCCCCACGGGATGTCGTTGTCGCGCATTTTGGTCATGCCGCCTATTATGATGCCTTTTACATCCTTAAAGTAGCCATTGCGCTTCAGGTTCATCATCATGCGGTCGATGTGATACAGGTATTCATCGAGGTCTTCGATAAAAATGATCTTACCCTTGTAATCTGCTTCCGATTCCGAACCCATAATGCTGTACAGTACAGAAAGGTTACCGCCCACAAGCTCTCCGGTGGCCTTGCCGGGTTTATTGAAAGCGTGAGGCCCGATAGCATACGACAGTTTTTCGCCAAACAAGGCTTTGCGGAAACTCTCTATAGCTTCGGGTGTGGCACGTGCTACACTGATGGAAACCAACGCATGGAGTGTGGCAATATCGAGATTGTTCACGTGGCTGTGCAGTACGGTAAAATCGCTAAAGCCAATCAGCCATTTCGGCTTTTGCCTGAATTTCGTAAAATCGAGCCTGTCGATAAGGCGTACGGTTCCGTAGCCGCCTTTAGCGGCCCATACTCCTTTTATGGAAGGGTTATCGAGCATCTGCTGCAGGTCGGTAGCCCGCTGCCAGTCGGCTCCGGCAAGTTGGTTGTTGTCCAGTCCTATAGTTTTGCCGGTTACTACGTTCAGTCCCCAGCTTTTAAGAAGTTTTATGGCCGGTTCGAGCGATTCGCTGCCTACTTTTCGGGCCGTTGCGAGTATGCCTATGGTATCGCCTTTTTTAAGATACGGAGGGATCTTTACGGTTTGCGCGAATAGCGGGCAATGGAGCAGGGCAAGCAATAGGTAAAAAAGTTTCCGGTACATATCGAAATGGCTTATAGTAACAAAGATAACAAAGTTTGGCTTCCTGCTTACATTCACCCGTTGGCAGATAAAATTCGTCGGTAACAATTGGCTTGCTTTATCGTCATCATGTCAATTTGTTGCTAACTTTGCAGTATGCATACCCCTTTAGAATTACAAATACAAACATTGCCCGATAGTCCCGGTGTTTACCAATATTTTGACAAGGATGATAAGCTCCTGTATGTTGGTAAGGCAAAAAACCTCAAAAAGAGGGTGATGTCGTATTTCAATAAACTTCACGACAGTGGGCGCATCAATGTGATGGTGCGTAAAATTGCCAGGGTAAAGCATATTGTGGTGCTTACCGAAAGCGAGGCGCTGCTGCTGGAAAACAACCTTATCAAAAAGCTACAGCCACGGTATAACGTGTTGCTGAAAGATGATAAGACCTACCCGTGGATATGCATTAAGAAGGAACCCTTTGCCAGGGTATTCTCTACCCGTAAGATTATAAAGGACGGTTCGGAATATTTCGGCCCCTACACCTCTTTTAAAGTTGTTTATACGCTGCTCGACCTGATAAAGGAACTCTACCCGCTGCGTACCTGCAACTACGACCTTAGCGAGCAGAACATACGTTCCGGTAAATACAAGGTATGCCTGGAATACCATCTTGGAAATTGCAAAGGCCCCTGCGAAGGGCATGAGCCGTTGCAGGTATACCAGGACCATGTAGATGCCATACGGCAGATACTAAAGGGCAACTTTAAGGAAAGCCTTAAAGATTTCCGTAAGACCATGCAGAATCTTGCTATGGATATGCGTTTTGAAGAGGCCCAAAAGATAAAAGAAAAGATCGAGGTGCTGGAAAACTACCAGTCACGCAGCACGGTCTTCAATCCGAAGATATCCAACCTCGATGTATTTTCCATCGTGTCGGACGAGAGTATGGCGTATGTTAACTTCATACAGGTGTCGCATGGCGCTATCATCCGGAGCCATACGATGGAGATCAAGAAAAAGCTGGATGAGCCGGACGAAGAGCTCCTGGAGCTTGCGGTGGTTGAGCTGCGGGAACGTTTTGACCTCCGTTCGAAAGAAATACTGGCCCCATTCCCGCTGGATCTCGGGGAGAACGTAATCGTGAGTGTGCCGAAACTTGGCGACAAGAAAACGATACTGGACATGAGCGAGCGCAATGCCCGCTACTTCCGTCTCGACCAATTGAAGCAGATCAAGATCGTGGATCCCGACAGGCATATAACACGTATTATGGCGCAAATGAAAAAAGACCTGCGCCTGCCAGAAGAACCGCGCCATATAGAATGTTTTGATAACTCAAACATACAGGGAACCAATCCCGTTTCGGCCTGTGTAGTATTTAAAGATGGCAAGCCAAGCAAGAAGGATTACCGCCATTTCAATATAAAAACGGTAGAGGGCCCCGATGATTTTGCCTCTATGGAAGAAGTAGTGTTTCGCCGTTACCGCAGGCTTCTGGACGAAAATGAACCCCTGCCGCAGCTCATTATTATCGATGGTGGCAAAGGGCAATTATCTTCCGCATTAAAAAGCCTGGATCAATTGGGTTTGCGTGGTAAAATCACTATATTGGGCATTGCTAAAAGGCTGGAAGAGATCTACTATCCCGGCGATTCGGTACCGCTCTACCTGGACAAGAAAAGTGAGACCTTAAAGATCATACAGCACCTGCGTAACGAAGCGCACCGTTTTGGGATTACGTTCCACAGGGACAAAAGAAGCAAGGGCGCGCTGAAAACCTCGATGGAGACTATACCGGGTATTGGCGAAAAAACAATGGTGACGCTGATAAAGCATTTTAAATCGGTAAAACGCCTTACTGCAGCGCCGGAAGAAGAGATCGCCAAAGTGGTGGGCCCGGCAAGGGCAAAGAAAATAGCGGAGTTTTACCAAACCAAAAATACGTAATGAATAAATTTTTTCTCCTGTTGTTGTGCGCGCTTGTTTTCAGCCCGGTTTCGGCGCAGGAGAAGAAGGAGGGCAAACCGAAAATAGGCGTGGTGCTAAGCGGCGGCGGCGCCAAAGGCCTTGCGCATATTGGCGTGCTGAAAGTACTCGAGGAAGCCGGAGTGGAAATCTCCTATATCGGCGGTACGAGCATGGGAGCGATAGTAGGGGGGCTTTACGCGGCAGGCTATTCTGCCAAAGAACTCGATTCCATTTTTCAGGCGCTTGATGCGGATGCGCTGCTGCGCGACTATACCCCGAGGGGGTCCAAAAATTTTTTTGAAAAACGTAACGATGAAATGTATGCGATAACGCTGCCTTTCCGGAATTTCCGGATCGGTTTCCCGACTGCGTTATCCAAAGGGCTTTATAACTACACGACCGTCAACCGCCTTACCGAGCACGTGCGCCATATCCGCGATTTCGACAGCCTTCCCATACCGTTTGTGTGTATTGCAACCGATCTGGAAGCCGGTAAAGAAGTGGTGCTGCGCCATGGCGTATTGCCCGATGCCATACTGGCCAGTGGGGCATTTCCGTCACTCTATGCTCCTGTAGAGATCGATGGCAGGGTGCTTATAGATGGTGGCGTAACCAATAACTATCCTATAGAGCATGTACGAAGTATGGGTGCAGACATCATTATTGGGGTAGATGTGCAGGACCCGCTGAAATCGCGGGATCAGATAAAAGGTGCCACCGGGGTGCTGGTACAGATCAACAATTACCAGATGATCGAAAAGATGGAGGCCAAGCGCAACCAGACCGACATCTATATAAAGCCGGATATATCGGGCTACACCGTGGTGTCGTTTGAAGACGGCAACGATATCATCAAAAAAGGAGAGGAGGCAGGTCGGAAAATTCTCGATACGCTCAGGGCGCTTGGCTCCGGCCATCCCGTAAAAAAAGAAAAGATTGCCGCGCAGGACTCGCTTTTTGTAGAGCAGATAAAAATAGAAGGGCTTCGCAATTATACCCGTTCGTATGTAATAGGTAAGCTTAGCTTTAAGCCGGGCAACAAGATAACTTACGATGTCTTTAATAGCGGGATCAGCACGCTGAATGCCACGCAAAACTTTACCGGTATTTCCTATTGCTTTGAAAAAGGCAATTTGGGGGAGATTCTGAAGCTGAAGCTGGTTGAAAATCCGGTAGACCGTTACCTGAAGTTCGGCCTGCATTACGACCCGCTCTATAAAAGCGCCATTTTGGTAAACCTTACGCAAAAAAACCTTATCCGCCGTAACGATGTGGCTTCGCTGGATGTGATATTGGGCGACAATTTCCGTTACAACCTCGACTACTATATCGATAATGGTTTTTACCTGAGTTATGGTTTCCATTCTCACTATTCGGGCTTTAACCGCAATATTTCGGCAGATTATGTGGTGGGTGAGCTTACGGGAATCCTGGGGATGGAGTCGGTAAATGTAGATTATTCCGACTGGACCAACCAGGTGTACCTGCAAACCATATTCGCACAGCGTTTTCTGTTGGGGGGTGGCCTGGAACACAAGCACATGAACATCCGTTCGGAAACGATCCAGAATATCGATCCAAGGTTTGACGACAGTAATTACCTGTCGCTGTACGGCTACCTGAAATTTGATTCGTATGACAGTAAGTTCTTCCCGTCTGAAGGCTGGTTCTTCTCCGGAGAGGCCAAATCATTCCTGTATTCATCGGATTACACCAACACCTTCAACCGATTTACATTGATTAAAGGTGAGATAGGTACGGCCAAAACCCTTACGCGGGGCCTTACGCTGGACCTGAAAGCAGAAACCGGCTTTGCTCTTGGTGAAAATGAAGTGCCAACCTTCGATTTTATGCTTGGGGGCTATGGCTATAACATTACCAATAGTTTTGTGCATTTTTTCGGATACGACTTCCTTAGTATTTCCGGGAACAGTTATGTAAAAGGACAGGCAACGCTTGACTATGAATTCGTAAAGAAAAACCACTTTAATTTTACGGCCAATTATGCCAATGTAGGTTACAACCTGTATGAGGAAGGGGAAATGTTTTCCCTGCCAAGATTTAGCGGCTATGCCCTGGGCTACGGCATGGAAACGATTATCGGCCCGCTGGAACTCAAACACAGCTGGTCTCCCGAGACTCAAAGGCACGTAACATGGGTAAGCGTGGGATATTGGTTTTAATTGTGTTTATTAGTTTATAAGAGTGTTATTCTTAAAATTTCTGTAAGTATAATTTTTACGCCAATAAATCAGATAAACAAATCAACGTATCAACAAATCAACCCTTTGCAAATAAACATTCTGTTAAAAACTTCATAATTTTATTAAAAGCCCTATATTTGGAGCTTTAACCAAACAAAATTTTATGTCTAAGTGGAGAGTTAAACCCGTTTCTGCCTTTGAGGCGGACATGAAAAAAAGTGAATTAAAGCGCGTTCTCGGAAAGTGGAGCCTTACCGCTATAGGTATCGGTGCCATTATAGGCGGCGGTATTTTTGTGCTTACCGGAACAGGGGCTTATAACCATGCCGGCCCGGCACTGGCACTTTCATTTGTAATTGCGGGTATCGCCTGTGTATTTGCGGCTTTGTGCTATTCTGAATTTTCATCCATATTGCCTGTAGAAGGTTCTGCCTATGCGTATGCCTACGGAACCATTGGTGAAGTGTTCGCATGGATCATTGGCTGGGGGCTTATCCTCGAATATGCTATGGGATCGATGACGGTTGCCGTCTCCTGGTCGGGTTACTTTAATAAGATGCTCCACATGTTTGGCATAGTCTTACCCGACTACCTTACTACCGACCCTTCAAGTTATACCGGTGAAGGATTTTCCATGAATCTTCCGGCATTACTTATTGTATTGTTAGTAGTAGGTATTCTTTCAAGGGGAACTTCCGGGGCCGCGAAAGCCAATAACTTTATTGTAATACTTAAAGTTTCTGCGGTGATTTTCGTGATAATTGCCGGCCTCTTCTTTGTAAATATGGATAACTGGTCGCCCTTTATACCGGAAGCCAAAACAATTATGGTTGACAAGAAGCCACACGAAGCGTATGGTATTGGAGGCGTTATTTCGGGTGCGGCGGCAATATTCTTTGCCTACGTAGGTTTCGATGCGGTTTCCACCCAGGCAGGTGAAGCCATTAATCCTAAAAAAGATATTCCTTTTGCTATTATAGCATCCCTTTTGGCTTGTACAGCATTGTATATTATGGTGTCGCTGGTTCTGACGGGTATGATGGATTACAAAAATTTTGACCCTCAGGGCGCATATCCTGAAGCGATTAAAGCCCCTGTGGCTTACGCGTTTGACATTGCCGGGCAGGCATGGGCCGGTTATATTATTACTATCGCCGCTACAGTAGGTTTGATATCGGTACTGATGGTAATGGTAATGGGCCAGTCGAGAATCTTCCTTGGGATGTCGAAAGACGGACTTATTCCGCCGGTTTTTGCAAAAGTACACCCAATAACAGGTACCCCAAAAAGAAACCTTATGATACTGGGTACATTCATATCTATTGTTGCCGCCTTTACTCCAATTAGTAAACTTGCCGATATGACCAGTTTTGGTACGTTGTTCGCCTTTACCATGGTATGTATTGCGGTATGGATACTAAGGATTAAACAGCCGCATCTGGAGCGCACATTTAAAGTTCCTGCCCTTCCGGTTATTGCCGTTTGTGGGATTGCGATAAACATTTACCTGATGATCAACCTGAGTGTAGACGCGCAATTGCTGTCGCTGTCATGGCTGGTTGTCGGGGTGTTGGTATACTTCTCGTATGGCAAGCGCAAGAGTAAACTGGGGAATCCTCATCTGTATAATGAAAAAACAGATCTGTAGCCAGGTCGTTATAAATACAAATCCCGGTAGGCAAAACTTACCGGGATTTTTCATTTAAATGCCATCCGGATAAGAGAGTTTATTAAAAATTCATTTTTTCGTAAAAACATAACCAAAAAATTAAATTTTTCCGATATTTGTCTAATGAACCCTCAATGGCAAGGTTTGTTGGGATATTTAAAATACCTTATCAAGAGAAATCCTGAATGAGGCAATAGTGGTATGACCGAGCTATTGTTTAATTTAATACATTTCAATTATGCCTATATATCACAAATTGGGAGATTTCCCTCAAAAGCGCCACACCGTTTATAAAAAACCAGATGGCGGCTTTTACTACGAACAGCTGTTCGGTACAGAGGGTTTCCATGGGCACGCATCATTGCTGTACCATACCCACAGGCCTACACAGGTAAAAGAGATATTGAAATCTTATTCTGTAGAGCCAAAGATTGCCATAGATAAAAACATCAAATCGTTATTGCTGAAAGGTTTTGAACTAAAACCTGCCGACGACTTCCTGGACAGCCGTAAAGCCATGCTGGTAAACCGCGACTGTATTATCGGCCTTGCAGCGCCAAGAAAATCGCTAAGAGAATATTTCTATAAAAATGCCGATGCGGATGAGATGCTTTTTATCCACAAGGGAAAAGGTAAGCTCCGCACTTTTATGGGTAACATCCCATTTGAGTATGGCGACTACCTTATTATTCCGCGTGGCATGATCTACCAGATCGATTTCGAAACAGAAGACAACCGCCTGTTTTATGTAGAGTCTATCGCGCCATTCTATACGCCAAAGCGCTACAAGAACAGCAGCGGCCAGCACCTGGAACATTCGCCATTTTGCGAGAGGGATTTCAAACTGCCTGTCGAACTGGAAACATACGATGAGAAAGGTGATTTTCTTATCAAGATAAAAAAAGAGGGCATGATGCATGAGGTGGTATATGCCACGCACCCGTTTGACGTAATAGGGTGGGATGGATACAACTTCCCATATGGCTTCAGTATCCATAATTTTGAACCGATAACCGGGCGTGTACACCAACCGCCTCCGGTACACCAAACATTTGAGACCTCTACGTTTGTAGTGTGTTCGTTCTGCCCGAGGCTGTACGATTACCACCCTCAGGCCGTTCCGGCGCCATACAACCACAGCAACATCGACAGCGATGAGGTGCTGTATTATGTAGATGGCGACTTTATGAGCCGTAACAATATCGAGCAGGGACATATTACCCTGCACCCTAAAGGTATTCCTCACGGACCCGCACCCGGTGCTATGGAACGCAGCATTGGCCAGACTGTAACAGAAGAGCTTGCCGTAATGGTAGATACCTTCCGTCCGCTTATGGTAACAGAAGAAGCCATGGGCTTAGACGATGGGCAGTATTATAAATCGTGGGTGGAGTAACACACCTCACCCTTCCCGATAGCTATCGGGACTCTCCAAAGGAGAGGGAGCCGGGATGTAGATTGAATACGTAATCACAGTACTGTAATTAGCAACAGTGGTGCGCTCCGTCACCCTCTCCTTTGGAGAGGGCCGGGGAGAGGAAAACAACACAACAGCTGACATCACGTCAGTTAATTAAAACATAAACTAATGGAAAAAGAAGTTAAAAGTGTCGAGTACGGACTCGAGAAAATATTTGAAGGCGCGCAGGATTTCCTGCCGCTTATGGGAACGGATTATGTAGAATTCATCGTGGGTAATGCCAAGCAGGCGGCACACTATTATAAAACGGCTTTTGGTTACCAGTCGCTGGCGTATGCCGGATTGGAAACAGGCCTTAAAGACCGTGCGTCTTATGTGTTGGTACAGGATAAGATCCGTATCGTACTTACAACACCACTTACTGCAGATTCCCCACTGAACGACCATATCGTAAAACATGGCGATGGTGTAAAAGTGGTAGCCCTTTGGGTGGAGGATGCGCGTAAATCGTTTGAAGAAACAACGAAGCGTGGCGCAAAAGTATTCATGGAGCCAACGGTAGAGACCGATGAGTTTGGCGAAGTGGTACGTGCCGGTATTTATACCTATGGAGAAACGGTGCACATGTTCGTAGAGCGTAAAAACTACAATGGAGTGTTTCTTCCGGGGTACCGTGAATGGAAGAGCGACTACAACCCTGCGCCAACCGGCCTTAAATATGTAGACCACATGGTGGGCAACGTAGGCTGGAACGAGATGAACACATGGGTGAAGTGGTATGAAGACGTAATGGGCTTTGTAAACTTCCTTTCTTTTGATGACAAGCAGATCAATACGGAGTATTCAGCCTTGATGAGTAAGGTAATGAGTAATGGTAACGGAAGGATTAAATTTCCGATTAATGAGCCCGCGGAAGGTAAAAAACGTTCGCAGATCGAGGAATATCTTGATTTTTATGGTGGCGCCGGCGTACAGCACATTGCTATCGCTACAGACGATATCATCAAAACGGTATCGGACCTGAAGTCGAGGGGTGTTGAGTTCCTTTCGCGTCCGCCGCGTTCCTATTATGAGGCAATACCGGAACGCCTTGGTAAGCACATGGGGATGATGAAGGAAGATATGGAAAAACTGGAGGAGCTGGCGATTATGATCGATGCTGATGAAGAAGGGTACCTTCTGCAGATCTTTACCAAGCCGGTAGAAGACAGGCCGACACTTTTCTATGAAATTATACAGCGAATGGGTGCACGTGGCTTTGGTGCCGGAAACTTTAAAGCGCTGTTTGAGAGCATAGAACGCGAGCAGGCGTTGAGAGGAACGCTATAAAATTGCTCAAATTTTGAAAGATTCTTAAAAAATACTCTTTAGGCATATTGTTTTTTGATAAATATGTGTTAAAGTTGGTTTTTTATAATTAAATCATCAAAAACTATATACCTTTGCACTCGCAAAAAAGGGGGAGTTCATAGGCCTCCGGATTTGTAAAGTAAATTTTCATAATTTATAGTTTTTTGGTTGGTTAATAGCATAAAAACCCGGTCATTAGTTTGACTGGGTTTTTTTGTTTTAGTATTTTTGGAACAGAAATTGCATTTATGGCTGTAACAACACCAAAAAATAAAAAATTACTATGAGAAAATTGATAGCGATCCTTTTGCTGTTTACTGCGTGCAATGCATTTTCGCAGAGCTCATTCAACACCGGCGAATACTTTAAATTCCGCATCCACTATGGTATTGTGAATGCAGGGTATGCTTCGCTTGAAGTGAAAGACGCGGTAAGGAACAACAAGAAGGTACACCATGTTGTGGGGAAAGGGTATACTACCGGTATGACGAAGTTTTTCTTTAAAGTAGATGACACCTACGAAAGTTATTTCGATAAGGTTAGCGGGCAGCCATACCAGGCAGTCAGGAAAATTGATGAAGGCGGGTACGAGAGACACCAGGAAGCCTTTTTCAACCAGGCCAACAATACAGTTACCGTAAAAGACCGGAGGAACAACAAACAGAAAACGTATTCGGTATCGGAGAACGTTCAGGATGTAGTATCTACCTTTTATTACCTGAGGAACCATCCTTCGGTAGACAAAATGAAGGTAGGAGAGTCCATCACCGTAGATATGTTTTTTGACGATGAAGTGATAAAATTTAAGCTTAAATTCATTGGCAGGGAAGATTTAAAAACTAAATTTGGCACCGTTCCGACCATGATCTTCAGGCCAATGGTGCAGTCTGGACGGGTATTTAAGGAAGAAGAGAGTTTAACAGTCTGGATTTCAGACGATGATAATAAAGTGCCATTGCGGATAAAAGCAAGCCTTGCGGTAGGGTCGCTCAAAGCGGACCTGGAGCAATACAAAGGGCTGGCCCATCCGCTTGTGGTTAAAAAAGGAAAATAGATGGAGCTTACCATTCCCATACAGGAAAAACTTGAAGAACTCGAGAAGAAATTTCAGGCAATAAACCAAAAGACCGAAACGCACCTGGAAGGGCTGCTATGGTCAAAGCCGCTAACGTATTGGGATTATATACAGACCGACGCGCTGCTTAACCTGCAGGTGCAAAGGACCACGCTCCCCGATGAGATGGTCTTTATTATGTACCACCAGGTTAATGAGCTGTTGTTTAAAATGATATTATGGGAAGTGGAGCAGCTTTGCCAAAACGAAGCTCCTTCCACTTCTTTTTTTACCGAGAAACTGATGCGCATCAGCCGTTACTTCGATATGCTTACTACCTCGTTCGACATTATGGGAGACGGTATGGATGTAGGCCAGTACATGAAATTCCGTAATACGCTTACCCCTGCAAGCGGATTCCAGAGCGCGCAATACCGCCTTATTGAATTTGCAAGCACCGACCTGATCAATCTTATCGATTACCGTTTCCGTGCAACGATCGACAGGAATACGCCATACGACCACGCCTTTGAACACCTCTACTGGCAGGCTGCCGGTAAAGATTACCATACCGGTGAAAAGAGCTACCTGCTGAAGGAATTTGAAAGGAAATATAAAGGTGAATTCCTCCGTTTTATGGAGCAGTACAATACCATAAACATCTGGAGGAAATTCAGGCAGCTGCCACAAGAGACACAGGCCGACCCGATGCTTATAAAAGCCATGCGCCATTACGATTATACAGTAAACGTTACATGGGTAATGGGCCACTACAATACGGCAAAGAAATATATTGAAAGTGTATCGGGCCCGCAGGAAGCAACCGGCGGGAGCGACTGGAAGAAATACATGCATCCCAAATACCAGAGGAGGATATTTTTCCCTGAGCTCTGGAGCGAGGAAGAACTGAAATCCTGGGGAGAGAATGTATAACTGATAAAGAAGACACAATTGAAGTATTTAACTGCCATACTATTACTTTTAACGCTTATTGCCTGTAAGAACGACTACGAAAAAAAGCCAGAAAATGCCAAGCCTGTAGTAAAGAAAGACCCTGTGGTAAAAGAATTCGGCTTTACGCTGAATGACTTTAAAGTCGTGAGGGACACTATACAAAACGGGGATACTTTTGGGAAACTTCTTGGTGAAGAAGGGTATGACGCGGGACAGGTACATAAGGTTACCGAGGCAATAAGGGATTCTTTCGCATTGCGCGACATCCGTATCGGGAAGCCATTCGTAATGCTCAAGGAAAAACAGTCGCCAAACAAGCTTCAGGTGTTTATTTACCAGCCGGATAACATAAGTTATTACGTGGTAGACCTCCGCGATTCTATCGCAAAAGCCTACAAAACGGTTAAGCCAATTACAATAAAACGCAGGGTGATCGCGGCCGAGATCGAGGGTTCCCTTTCTGAGACACTTACCAAAGCGGGTGCCAGTGCCGGCCTGGTACATGAGCTGTCAGAAATTTACGCGTGGAGTATCGACTTCTTCAAGATACAGAAAGGCGACAAATTTGCGGTGGCCGTAAACGAAAAATATATTGATGGTACCGAATATGCGGGCCTCCAGAATATCGATGCCGCCTTTTTTGAGTACAAAGGCAAAAAGATCTACGCATTTCCTTTTAAGCAGGATACACTTTCCAAAAAAATCGATTATTACGACGAAGAGGGCAAGGTGCTGAAAAGCATGTTCCTGAAAGCGCCGTTGCAGTTCAGTCGCATCAGTTCGAGGTTTTCGCCAAGGCGTTTCCACCCCGTGCAGCAGCAATGGAAAGCGCATAACGGCACCGACTATGCCGCACCGCACGGCACACCTATCATGACTACCGCCAACGGTGTTGTAGAGCGTACAGGATACACTTCGGGTAATGGCAACTTTGTAAAAGTGAGGCATAATGGTACCTATTCTACACAGTATCTCCACATGTCCAAAATATTGGTGCGCCAGGGCCAGCGCGTAAGCCAGGGTGATATTATAGGCAAAGTGGGCAGTACCGGCCTTGCAACGGGGCCACACGTGTGCTACCGCTTCTGGAAGAATGGGGTGCAGGTAGACGCCCTAAGGCAAAAGCTTCCCAACTCCGAGCCAATGTCCGACAGGCACAAGCCGAGGTTCGTAAAGCAAATGACACCGCTTAAGAAAGAACTCGACAGTATAGCAAACATCAAATTCAAACAATAAAATTCACATGGCATTACAAAACATCAACCCCACCGGCACTGTAGCCTGGGAGCAGCTGAGGGAACATTTCTCTGAAATGCGGCTTGCTTCTATGCAGGAAATGTTTGCTGCCGACAAGGGCAGGGCTGAAAAATTCCACATCAGGTGGAATGACTTTGTAGTAGATTACTCCAAGAACATCATTAACGAAAAGACTTTATCGCTGCTGCAAAACCTTGCTAAAGAGGTTGATCTGTCAGGAGCGATACAGGCGTATTATGGAGGAGAGGCTATCAACCGTACCGAGGGCAGGGCGGTGCTGCATACGGCGTTGCGCGCTCCCGGATCTGCGGATATAAAGGTAGATGGCGTTAATGTAATGCCGGAAGTTTATGCTGTAAAAAATAAGATAAAACAATTCTGCGGCGAGATCATCGGCGGAAGCAAAAAAGGATATACGGGCAAAGCTTTTACTGATGTGGTAAACATTGGTATCGGCGGTTCCGACCTTGGCCCCGCAATGGTGGTGGAGTCTTTGAAATTCTATAAGAATCACCTGAACGTTCGTTTTATATCGAATGTGGATGGCGACCATGTAATGGAAAGCCTGAAAGGCCTCGATCCGGAGACTACTTTGTTTGTGGTGGCTTCCAAGACCTTTACCACACAGGAAACCCTCTCGAACGCGCAAACCGCCAGGGACTGGTTCCTGAAGTCGGCAAAACAGGAAGATGTGGCAAAGCATTTCGTAGCCGTATCAACCAATATAAAAAAGGTTACCGAATTCGGTATTGCCGAAGAGAATATCTTCCCGATGTGGGACTGGGTTGGCGGCCGTTTCTCGCTTTGGAGTGCCGTAGGACTTACCATAGCGTTGGCAACGGGTTTTGATAATTTTGATGGCTTGCTGAAAGGCGCGCACGAAATGGATGAGCACTTCCGTACAGCGGATTTTGATAAAAACCTTCCTGTGGTACTGGCCTTGTTGAGCATCTGGTACAACAATTTTTTCGGGGCCGAAAGCGAAGCGCTGATTCCGTATACGCAGTACCTGCAAAAGCTTGCCCCATACCTGCAACAGGGCATTATGGAGAGCAATGGCAAAAGCGTTGGCCGTGATGGCAATCCGGTAAATTACCAGACAGGCACTATTATCTGGGGTGAGCCGGGAACCAATTCGCAGCACGCGTTTTTCCAGCTGATCCACCAGGGAACAAAACTGATCCCGACCGACTTTATAGGTTTCATTGAGCCGCTGCATGGTAACAAAGACCATCATGATAAACTAATGTCGAATTTCTTCGCGCAAACAGAAGCGTTGCTAAACGGCAAGACCGAAGCACAGGTAAAAGCGGAATTCGAAAAGCAGGGCGTAACGGGCGAACAAGCGGAGTACCTGCTTCCGTTCAAGGTATTTGCCGGTAACAAGCCTACCAATACCTTCCTTATCAAAAAACTTACGCCGGAAACCCTTGGCGCGCTTGTAGCGTTGTATGAACACAAGATATTTGTACAGGGTGTTATCTGGAACATCTTCAGCTACGACCAGTGGGGCGTAGAGTTGGGCAAGCAGCTGGCGAATTCCATACTTGATGAAATAAACTCCGGTGAGGTAGGGCAGCACGACAGCTCGACAAGCCTGTTGTTGAAAACTTTTTTGGATAAATAATCCCTTTACCGGTTGCTATAAAATATACCCGTGACCCGTTGGGATCACGGGTTTTTTGTTATATTCAGGAGTGCATTTTTCGTGTGTAATAAGTTATTATACAGACACTAAACCTGCGTTAACAAGTAATTAACAGGGCTTTTTAAGGTGTTTTTTATAGGTAATTCGTTATATTTGCCTTTCCTATAAACAAAAACGACAATGTATCAAGGTGTTTTAGAACTGCATTCTTATTGGGCGTACGCCGTGCTTACTCTTTTGGTTATCGCTATACTGAACGCTTTTGCGGGGCTTGCTTCTAAAAGGCAGTTCCTTCCGAAAGACAGGCAGATTTCTATGATCGCATTGCTTTTTACACATGTACAATTTGTTATAGGATTAGTATTATTATTTGTAACCCCGCAATTAGAAAGCGCTAAAGCTGCGGGAATGGGAGGCGTAATGAAAGACAGCGCGTTGAGGCTGCTTTTTGTTGAGCACCCACTTGTAAACCTGATCGCGGTGATCCTTATTACCGTTGGCTGGTCGAAACACAAAAGGGCCACAGAGTCTGCAACTAAATTTAAGAATATCGGAATTTTATATGCTATAGGATTAATATTGCTTTTAAGCAGGATACCATACGGACAATGGTTCGATTAAGCTGATCGTTTAAAGCCCTTTGCGGGCTTTTTTACCCTATGGCATGTTATTTGTATAATGAAGGACCAAAATAAATTATTATGAAGAATAGTAGTCTTATTTTCAGTGCCGCTTTATTGTTTTTAATAATAACAGGCTTCGCAACAACCAATACTGTTGCAGTAAATGAAAATGTAAAAATTGTTAAAGAGGTTGCCCCCGTAGTGGCAGATACAACTGAAACAGCTGTTGTTGAAAAACCTGAAGGGCCTACGCTCACCCTTTATAAGAAGAGCGCTGTTGCTACCTACTATGCCGACAAATTTAACGGCAGGAAAACCAGTAGTGGCGAACGCTTCCACAACAAAAAATATACTGCTGCCCATATGAGGCTCCCGTTCGGGACAATGGTACGTGTTACCAATGAGTCGAATGGTAAGTTTGTAGATGTAAAAGTAAACGATCGTGGCCCGTTTAGTAAAAAGCTGGAGATCGACCTTACAAAAACGGCTTTCATGGAAATTGCTTCCAATAAAAATTCCGGCACATTTAAGGTGAAAATGGAAATTATAGAAGAAGAGCAATAATCCGTCTTCATGGCAAAGAAAGCCCTCCTTTTATTCTTCGCTGCCTTCCTGGTATATAGTTGCTCTTCGTCCAAAGGTGCCTTTGGTACCTACGACAAAAATGCCGTGGCAAGCTATTACGCGGATAAATTCAACGGAAGAAAAACCGCCAGCGGCGAAAAATTCAGCAACAGCAAATATACAGCCGCGCACAAAAAACTGCCTTTCGCTACAAAAGTAAAGGTGACTAATCTGGCCAACGGAAAATCAGTTGTAGTAACGGTTAACGATCGCGGGCCTTTTTCGAGGGGAAAGGATATCGACCTTTCCAAAAAAGCCTTTATGGACATCACCGATAATAAGAACCACGGCGAACTTAAAGTAACACTCGAAATATCGAAATAAAATGAACCCCCTGTAGCAATACAGGGGGTTTGTTTTTGAAATCAATTTCTTTTCCATGCTCCCATATCCCTGAAATATTTTTCTTAACAAATTTTTAACGTAAATTTCAGTTCGTTTGGTTCGGTTCGTGACGAACTAAGTTATACCTTTGCCTCAAATTTCGAAAAAACTATGTCAGATATTAAGAAAGAGAAGGAGGAGTTGATCGAGATGTTTGGTATTCACTTCGAGCAGTTTCATAATATGCCGCCACTAGGCGCACGTATTTTTGCAACTGTAATACTGGACTGCTGTGGTACCGGAATAACATTTGAAGACCTGGTAGAACGCATGGGAGCAAGCAAAAGCTCAGTCTCTACCAATCTGAACCTGCTTCTTAAACTTGGAAAGATAACGTATTACACATTGCCCGGCGACCGGAAAAAGTACTTTAAGCCTTCACCCTTTAGCGAGCGTTTCAGCAACTACATGAAAATGATAGAGTTTGAAAAGATCATCATCGACAAGATGCTTTCTTACCGCGAGAAAACGGCGTTTTGCACAGCCGAAAAGGGCGACCTCGAAAGAACAAGGGCTTACAAAGAACATGTATTGCAAATGGAAGAGTTGCTTACGGCTACCATCAATAAGTTTAAGGCAATTGAATTAGAAAAATTATCAAACAATCAATAAATCATCTTTCAAAACTCCAGTTATACAAATGAAAAAGCGATATTTAGCAGGGGCAATAGCCCTATTACTGATAACGGTTGGATGCGGTAAAAAAGAAGAGCAGGCAGCCGCCGCGCCGCCGCCAATGCCGTTTCCGGTTCAGGCCGTAGCCAAGCAGGATGCAGTAGTATTCGAAGAATATACCGCCAACCTCGAAGGGCAGCAAAACGTAGAGATCCGTCCGAAAGTAAACGGATTTGTACAAAAAATATATGTAGACGAAGGCCAGGTAGTACGCAAAGGCCAGGTGTTGTTTAAGCTGGAAACGCAGACGCTTAACCAGGATGCCGCCGCAGCGAAAGCCAACGTATCTGCCGCGCAGGTGGAAGTAGACAGGCTGAAGCCGCTGGTAGACCGCAAGATTATATCTAACGTGCAGCTGGAAACGGCAAAAGCAAGACTGGCGCAGGCTAAAGCAGCTTACAGCAGTATTGCGGCCAATATTGGCTACGGTACAATTACATCGCCGGTAAACGGCGTTATCGGGAGCCTTCCGTACAAAGAAGGAAGCCTTGTAAGCGCTACCAGCGAAATGCCTCTTACTACAGTGTCGGATACCAAAGTAATGCGTGCTTACTTTACCATGAACGAAAAGCAGCTGCTTAACTTCAGCCGTACGTTTGAGGGAAGCACTTTTCAGGAGAAACTAAAGAACACGCCACAGGTGAGCCTGCTGCTGGTTGACGGTAGCGAGTATGACCAGAAGGGCCAGCTGAAAACCGTAAACGGGCTTGTGAATTCCCAGACCGGTACTACAGAATTCAGGGCAGAGTTCCCAAACCCACAGGCTTTGTTGAGGAGTGGCAGCAACGGTATCGTACGCATCCCTGTTGAGCATAAAAATGCAGTTTTGGTGCCGCAGGCCGCTGTATTTGATATGCAGGGCAAGCAGATGATCTATGTTGTGAACAAAGACAACACCGTGAAATCGAAAGTGATCACAACTGCCAATACAACCGGTCTGAACTTTATTGTATCGGAAGGGCTTGAGGAAGGTGAGCTTATCGTGACCGAAGGCGCATCGAAACTGAAAGACGGAATGGCCATAGTGCCGCAGGAGGTAAAGAAGCAGGAAGTACCCGCCACTACGGTTGATACTACTGCCGCAAGCAAGACACAAACCAAAACAACAACCGTTACTAAGAAATAATTTAGATGCTAAAGACTTTTATAGAAAGGCCGGTACTGAGTACCGTAATTTCGATACTGATAACCATTCTGGGTATCCTGGGGTTGCTGTCGCTGCCGGTAGAACAGTACCCGGAGATTGCCCCGCCAACGGTACAGGTAACTGCTACATATACCGGTGCTAATGCCGAAACCGTACTCAATTCGGTGGTAATACCACTTGAAGAAGAAATAAACGGTGTGGAAGGAATGACCTATATGACATCCTCCGCATCCAATGACGGTGCCGCATCGATAAGTGTGTTTTTCGAACTTGGGGTGAATCCTGATATTGCCGCGGTAAACGTGCAGAACAGGGTATCCCGTGCTACAAGCAAGCTTCCCGGAGCGGTAGTGCAAACGGGTGTAACTACCCTGAAAAGCCAGACGAGCGCGCTGATGTTCCTGTCGCTGTACAGCAATAATAAAGAGTATGATGGTACGTTCGTGCAGAACTTTGCCAAGATAAACATCGTTCCGAAGCTGCAGCGTGTTAAAGGTGTTGGCCAGGTAAACGTATTTGGTGGTAAAGACTACTCGATGCGTATCTGGATCGACCCCGAAAAGATGGCTGCCCTTAAACTGGCGCCGAGCGACATTCAGAATGCATTGCAGGAACAAAACGTAGAGGCTGCCCCGGGTAAGTTTGGGGAGAATGCCGAAGGGGTTTATGAATATGTGATCAAATATAAAGGTCGCCTCTCTAAGGTTGCCGACTATGAAAATATTGTTGTAAAAGCGGGCGGAAGCGGTAACTTTGTAAGGCTAAAGGATGTCGCAACCATAGAACTTGGCGCGTTTAACTACGGGCAGAAGAACTATGGTATGGGTAAAGATGGTGTAGCTATCGGTATCTTCCAGACATCCGGCTCCAATGCCAACGACATTATCGAAGAGGTAATGAATATTATGGAAACCAGCAAAGCCAGTTTCCCGGAAGGTATTGACTACGTTATCCCTTTTAACACCAAAACTTTCCTTGATGCCTCTATCGAGAAAGTAATTTCTACTTTGGTCGAAGCCTTCATCCTGGTATTTATAGTGGTATTTCTTTTCCTTCAGGATCTGCGTTCCACACTTATCCCGGCTATTGCCGTACCGGTAGCTATTGTAGGTACATTCTTCTTCCTGAATATCTTCGGGTTCTCCATCAACCTGCTTACACTGTTTGCGTTGGTGCTGGCCATTGGTATTGTGGTGGATGATGCCATCGTCGTCGTCGAGGCGGTACACGCCAAACTCGATGAAGGCGAACGGTCGCCGCGAAAGGCAACACTTTCTGCCATGAGCGAGATTACCGGGGCTATCGTTTCCATTACGCTGGTTATGGCAGCGGTATTTATTCCGGTGTCATTCCTCCAGGGCCCATCAGGCGTATTTTACCAGCAGTTTGCCATAACGCTTGCGGTTGCGATCCTTATATCGGCTGTAAATGCCCTTACGCTCAGCCCCGCGTTGTGTGCCCTGTTGCTAAAACCGCACGAAGAAGGCGAGCATGGCAAAAAGAAAAATATCAAAGAACGTTTCTTTACCGCCTTCAATGCCGGTTTTGATTCGATGAATAATAAGTACGTACGTTCCCTGGGCTTCCTTGCCAGGAAAAAGTGGATCACGGTTGTGGCGCTGGTAGCTTTCTCCGGACTTACATGGTTCCTCTTCAGTACTACTCCCGCGGGCTTTATACCTAACGAAGACCGTGGTATTATCATGGCCGACCTTACCATGCCTCCGGGAACAACCCTGGAAAAAACCGAGAAGGCAGTAAAACAGCTCGACTCCCTGCTGGTTTCTATGCCAATGGTTGAAGCAAGGATGAATATTGTGGGCTTCAGCTTACTGAACCGGGTAAATGGTGGTTCGTATGCCTTTAGTGTTATCAGGCTAAAAGACTGGAAGGAACGTAAAGAGCCGAACCAGTCGGTTGATGCCATTGTGGGTGAGCTGTTTGCAAAAACTGCTGCATTTAAGGATGCAAGGTTGCTGTTCTTTACGCCGCCAAGCGTACAGGGCTTTGGTACAGCCGATGGTTTTGAATTTAAGATAGAAGATACCGGTGACGACGATTGGGCTACGGTAAGCAAGGTGAGCAATGAATTCCTTGGGGAATTGATGAAGCGTCCGGAAATACAATACGCGATGACCAATTTTAACCCTGGCTTCCCGCAATATCAAATGGATATCAACGTGGAGAGGGCCAAGGATGCAGGAGTGTCGGTAAACGATATTTTCAACACCATGCAGGGTTATTACGGAGGGCTGTATACTACCGACTTCAACCGTTTTGGTAAGCAGTTCCGGGTAATGATACAGGCCAAGCCTGAAGACCGCGCTGACGAAAAGTCGATCAATAATATTTATGTGCGCAATGCCAATAACGAAATGGTAGCCATAAGCCAGTTTATTGACTTTAAGAAAATATACGGTCCCGAAGCGGTTGCACGTTTCAACATGCTGAAGGCGGTAAACGTAAATGGTAAGGCAAAACCGGGCTTTAGCTCCGGAGATGCTATTAAAGCTATTCAGGAAGTTGCCGCGCAACACCTTCCTAAAACATATACATACGAGTTTTCAGGAATGACGCGGGAAGAGATCATTGCGGGCAACCAGGCAATAGGCGTATTCCTTTTGAGCCTCATATTCGTATACTTTCTGCTCAGCGCGCAATACGAGAGTTATGTGGTGCCGCTGGCGGTATTGCTTTCGCTCCCTGTGGGTATCGCGGGCGCGATCGGATTTGTTAAGCTGGCAGGACTCGAAAATAACATATACTTCCAGGTGGCACTCATCATGCTTATTGGGCTCCTGGCGAAGAATGCCATTCTTATCGTTGAATTTGCCATTCAGCGAAGGCGGCACGGCATGGACCTTACAAAGGCTGCAATTGAAGGGGCAAGGGCACGTTTAAGGCCGATCCTTATGACATCATTTGCCTTTATCTTCGGACTCCTTCCACTGGCATTGGCAAGTGGGGTTGGCGCCGTGGGTAACAGGTCTATTGGTATGGGTGCGGTAGGCGGAATGCTTATAGGTACCATATTCGGGGTATTTGTAATACCAATATTGTTTGTGGTATTCCAGGGACTACAGGAAAAAATGACTGCCAAGCGCTTAGCGAGGGAAGCAGCACATGAAAATACGGAAGACTAAAAAAGACAGAATGAAAAGCACACTATACAGAATAGTAGTAATTGCCCTCGCAGGATTGCTTTTGCAGTCATGTTTTGCGGCAAAAGAGTACCGGAAGCCTGATATCAAGGCCGAAAACCTGTACCGCACCGAGATCGTTTCGAACGATACGGTTTCGATGGCCGACATCAAATGGGAAAACCTGTTTACCGACCCTATCCTTCAGGGGCATATCAAAAAAGGACTGCAAAACAATTTTGATATCCGCAACGCGATACAGAATATTACCATTGCCGAAGCGTACCTGAAGCGGGGCAAAGCAGGGTACTTCCCTACGTTTAGCGTTGGTGCCGACTGGACGCACCAGGAGCTGTCAAAGAACACGCAGTTTGGGCGTATCATCAGCCAAAGCGGCGGCAATACCAATGTAGACCAGTACCAGTTTGCGGGCAATTTTGCATGGGAAGCGGATATCTGGGGTAAGATACGCAGCAACAAGCGTGCGGCCAACGCGGCTTACCTGCAAACCATAGCAGCCAACCAGGCGGTAAAAACGCAGGTGATAACCGATATTGCTTCTATCTACTACCAACTGCTGTCGCTGGACGCGCAGCTGAAAGTAGCAGACTCGACACTAATTAACCGTAACGAGAGCGTGGAGACCATATTCGCCTTAAAAGAAGCGGGCAGTGTGAATGAAGTAGGCGTGAAGCAGACAGAAGCACAAAAATATGCTACAGAGCTTATTATCGAGGATATAAAGACGAATATTAAATTGCTTGAAAATACCATGAGCCTTCTTTTGGGAGAGCCTGCGCACACCATTGAGCGTTCTACGCTTGAGCAGCAGCAGCTTAACCCGAAGATACAGCTTGGCCTTTCGACACAGCTGTTGCGCAACCGTCCTGATGTGGTGGCCGCAGAGTTTGGCTTTGTAAATGCTTTTGAGCTAACCAATGTGGCACGCAGCAACTTCTATCCGCAATTCAGGATCACTGCCACCGGAGGGCTGCAAAGTATCGAGCTGAAAGACTGGTTTAGTACCAACTCGCTTTTCGCCAACATCGTTACGGGCCTAACCGCGCCAATTTTTAATGGCCGCCAGATCCGCACGCAGCACGAAGTAGCCAAAGCACAGCAGGTACAGGCATTTGTACAGTTTGAGCAGGCACTGGTAACCGCCAGCCGCGAAGTGTCTGATGCTATTGCACAATACGATAACGAAAGCCGCAAGATCTCGATAAGGGAAAAGCAGGTAGACGCGCTCAATAAGGCGGCAGGCTACTCGGATGAATTGCTCGAATACGGCCTGGTAACGTACCTTGAAGTGCTTACCGCAAAAGATAACGCGCTAAACAGCGAGCTACAGCTATTGGATAACAGGTATCAACAGTATTTGGCTGTCATCAATTTGTACAAAGCCCTTGGGGGCGGATGGCGCTAACCGTATAATCAGGGATTCTTATCCGGATTATTTAGATTAATTGTTTGTTTTATGTAGGGCCGCCCGGTACAGGAAACTGTGTCGGGCGGTTTGTTTTTACTACCCATTGTAACACATTGTTACAATGGGTTGCCCATAGCTATTTATATGTTCCCGTCAAATCCATAAGCAATTGATGTTTTTTCATAATTCCCTTTCAGGAACAAGAGACTAGTTTTATCAAAAATTGATACCGTTCCGTAACCGGGACAAAAAAACGAATCTAAAATTCATCTGTTATGAAAAAGTCGAAAATGTTGCACGTATTGCTTTTGGCGGCCGCGCCGGGAGCAATCGCACAGTGCCAGGAGCCTGTGCAGCTGCCTTACCTGGCAGATTTTGAGTCTGTAACCGTACCGGAATTGCCCGGCTGTATGTACAGCGTGTGGGATTCTTTTGCCTCTTACGAGATATTCGAAAGCATTCCGGGCCTGTAGCCGGTTTCACCGGGAATCTGTTGGCCTACAGCACAGCTGTAAACACTGAGTTTGGCAACCCTGCCGATTCGTATGTGAGCGCCAGGCTTTCTACGCCACTATTTGAAATGGAAGAGGGCAACTCCTATGTGCTTACTTTCCGCTATGCCAACAGCAGTCCGGAAGCATCAATCGATTGGCTGGGTATTTACCTGACGGAAGTTGGAGGCGGCCACATGGAGCTTGATGTTTTGGAGAATGTTACCGGCACAACAGCCACTGATTATGTTTCGGTTGCTTTTACACCTCCCGCTACCGGAATCTACGCTATCGACCTTACAATAGCAACAGAAGGTTCTCAGGGCTTGTTTTACATTGATGATATTGCCGTAAATGCAACTGCCGGATTGGAAACCGATAACAATGACCGTTTAGCTCTTAGCCTGTTTCCCAATCCGGCAAGGGAACTGGTAAACCTCCGGAGCTCTGCCTCGGTAGACTCTTTTGAGATTTACAGCAATACAGGCCAGCTTTTACTGTCAGGCGTACCGCTTACAGCTTCGCCATCCATCAATATCAGCAGCCTCGCGCCGGGTATTTATACAGCCAATATACAATCCGGTGGTTCCGCTAAAAGCCTTAGAATCATAAGGGAATAAGAATTAGTTGGTTTTTTTAAGAGGCAGGTTTTGAGTTGCTACTCATGCCTGCCTTTCCTTTTTAGTTGATAATTTTATTTTTACTATAAGAAAATAATCTAACATTCTTTTTTACCTTTACCGAAAGGAGAAAGGATTATGAAAAAGGAAACTATAAAGGGACAGGGTGCGGTAAGCAATGTGCACAATCATTTTATTAAAAACCGCTACGAAACAAGTATCTATCAGGATGATTATGAAGAGGAAATAGCGAAGACCGAGATATTGGAGGTGTTTCCGAAGAGTATAGTCAACCCTGTAAAAAGCCCCGACCTGGGTATGGCCTATTCCATGAACCCATACCAGGGCTGCGAACACGGATGCGCCTACTGTTTTGCACGGCCCACCCACGAATACTGGGGCTATAGCGCCGGAGTAGATTTTGAACGAAAGATACTGGTCAAAAAAAATGCTCCCGAACTTCTGGAGCAATTCTTTAAGAAGAGAGGGTATAAACCCGAACCAATATTACTTTCCGGCAATACCGACTGCTACCAGCCTATTGAACGCAAATTGCAGATTACGCGAAAGATATTACAGGTGTTCCTGGACTATAGGCATCCTGTAAATATCCTTACCAAGAACGCGCTGGTGACAAGGGATCTCGACATCCTTAAACAACTGGCCGAAAAGAAACTGGTAACGGTATCATTAAGCATACCAACCGTTAACGAAGAACTGCGCCGCAAGCTCGAACCACGCACATCATCCGTAAATAATAAGCTACAGGCCATTGAAATGCTTTCGCAAAATGGCATTCCCGTTAATATCATGATAGCCCCAATAATCCCCGGGCTAAACAGTATGGAGATACTACCTGTTATAAAAACTGTAGCCGAAAGGGGGGCGCACAGTTTTGGGTATACGTTAGTAAGGCTGAACGATACTGTAGAGCCTGTTTTTATCGACTGGCTGGAAGAGCATTACCCGGACCGTAAAGACAAGGTGCTGCACCAGATCGCATCGATGCATGGCGGCAAGCTGGGTGAAAAGAAGGTTTTTAAACGAAGAAAGGGGGAAGGCAATATCGCGGAGATGATCCATACCACCTTCAGGATCGGGCGGCAAAAATATTTTTCGGGGGATAAGCAAGAGATTTTTGCCCTGGCAACCCATCTTTTTGATGGCACCAGGGGCGAGCAATTAAGCCTGTTCTGAAATATTCTCCATGATCAGTTCGGCATGCACGCGGGAATTCTCGATAAACCACTTATGGGTTTCCATTCCGCCGCATACCACACCTGCAAGATAAAGCCCCGGTACATTGGTTTCCATCGTGCGTTCATTATACTCAGGAGTTCGGGTCAATCCTTCACCTATGTTTACCCCGGCTTTTTGCAGGAATTCAAGGTCAGGACGGTAGCCTGTCAGTGCCAGTACAAAATCCGCTTCCAGCGTTACGGCGCCATTGGGCGTAAAGATATCCAGTTCATTATCCCGTATTGCTGTCACTTCCGAATAAAAATAAGCGGTAATACTGCCTTCGGCAATGCGGTTTTCCACGTCGGGTTTCACCCAGTATTTCACCCTGGGGTTGATTTCACCTTTACGGATCACCATCGTTACATCGGCCCCTTTGCGCCAGCATTCGAGCGCGGCATCTACGGAAGAATTGTTCGCGCCAATCACCACGACCCTGCGGAAGGCGTATTCGTGTGCTTCCCGGTAATAATGGCGTACGTGCGGGAGATTTTCACCCGGCACTTCCATCATCAGCGGAATATCGTAAAAACCGGTAGCGATCACTACATGGTTTGCCCGGTACCATCCTTTGGAGGAATGCACTACAAATTCGCCGGAAGGCTGCTTGTTAATGGACAGTACGGCTTCAAAAAGATTGATGTTGAGATTATAATGGCGGTGCACATTGCGGTAATATTCCAACGCTTCCTGGCGGCCCGGCTTGGGTGCGATACAACTAAACGGCAGCCCACCGATCTCAAGCCTTTCGGCAGTAGAGAAAAACGTCATGTAGAGCGGGTAGTTGAAGAGGCTGTTTACCAACGCGCCCTTTTCGAGTATAAGGTAATCGAGGTTTTTTCGTTTTGCTTCTATGGCACAGGCCATTCCTATCGGGCCTCCGCCCACGATCAGTACATCGTATGTTTTTTCGTTTCGTTCCATGCAAGCATAAAATTACTCGAAAATTCCCTGTTGGGGGCAAACATTTTTTGAAAACATTTCCGTTACAACAGATATAATCGCTTATTTTGTGGTGTCAAAGAATACAACATGCTGAAAAGTAGATTTTTCCTCTATATCGTACTGATTGCCCTTGCCGTAACCGGATGTGCCAAGCGCGGCGGGATAACGGGCGGTGCCAAAGATACCATTCCGCCAACCATTACCGGGAGCAGTCCCCGTAACATGAGTACGGAATTTAAGGGTAACCAGATCCGTATTGATTTTGACGAGTACATCAAGATAAAGGATATCAGCAAGCAGCTGGTAATCTCCCCGCCGATGAAGTACCAGCCGGACATCGTTCCGACCGGAAGCGCCAGCAAATTCATCAATATCAAGATAAAAGACACATTACAGGAAAATACCACCTACAGCTTTAACTTCGGGCAGAGCATTACCGACAACAATGAAGGCAACCCGTACTCGCAGTTCCGCTTTGTGTTCTCTACAGGTACTTATATTGATTCCCTTAAGCTACAGGGCAAGATAAAGGACGCGTACAGCAGGGAGGTAGACAATTTCGTGACCGTAATGCTGTATGAAGCGAACGAAACCTTCAATGACTCCACGATCTATAAGGAAAAACCGAGGTACGTAACCAATACGCTCGACAGCATTGTTAATTTTTCACTCGAAAACCTAAAGGAAGGGAAATACCATCTTTTTGCGCTAAAGGATAAGAACAATAACTATAAGTACGACCCGCGCACAGAAAAGATTGCTTTCCTCAACCAGACCGTAACGGTTCCTGACAGTATTATTTTTGGGTATGAGCTGGATCTGTTCCTGGAAAAATCGGCATTTAAACCCAACAGGCCATCGCAGGCGAATGCCAACAAGCTTTATCTTGGTTACCAGGGCGACCCTAAGGGCATAAAGGTGAATGTAAAAAATGGAGCCGGAACAGAGGATATCCCTTCCATGGTAACGCGGATGCAGGGCAAAGATTCACTGCAGGTATGGTTGCCGCGCGGCCTGAAAGATTCGTTGCAGGTAAGCACCAATTATCGTGATTCAATCCGGAATTTTACCGTAAAACTAAAGGAGCTTAAGGCAGCCGATTCACTCGTCCTGGACCCGGTACAAAAGGGCGGGATTAATTTCCGTGAAAAATATACCCTTCGGCCGTCCACGCCTTTAACGTCGATCGATACTACAAAGATCCGACTCATGGGCAAAGACTCTGTAGCGGTGCCATATACCTATATTTACCGGGAGTTTGAACAGGAAGTGGAGTTCGATTTTGAGAAGAAGGAGAACGAAAAATATAAATTTACGGCCTATCCCGGTGCGTTTACTGACTTTTATGGCAAGCAGAATGATACGCTGAAAGCGAACCTCGCTACAAAATCTTTTGATGAATACGGCAACCTTAGGGTACAGCTGCAGAATGTCAACCGCTTTCCGCTGATACTCGAGATTACCAATGCGAAAGGGGAAGTAAAGGCTTCGTATTATTCTGAAGGGGAGACGGAGATCAATTTCGACGCGATCCAGCCGGATAAATATCGTATGCGGGTAATCTACGATGATAATAAGAATAAGGAGTGGGATTCGGGTAACTGGTTTGAAAAGCGGCAGCCGGAAGAAGTAATCTGGTACACCGACGGCAAAGACGACCTTATTGATGTCCGGCAGATGTGGGATGTGGAGCAGCCCTTTAGCCTTGGAGGATAAAGCGGTCTCGGTCGTTCAGGAAACCGAATTTCCCACGGGTTTCCAGCATTTTTTCGCGGTCTAATACTACCGTAAAAACACCTTCACTTGTAGAAGCTTCCATAACCGTTGCACCCAGGCAGTCCAGTACCTGCGAATGTCCCGGATAGGGATGCCCGTTGGCATCTTCCCCGATGCGGTTAACGCCCGCCACATAGCACATATTCTCAATGGCACGTGCCTTTAGTAATGTGTCCCATGCAAAGATGCGTGGCGACGGCCAGTTGGCCACATACAGCAGCAGGTCGTATTCTTCCACATTTCTTGCAAATACAGGAAAGCGCAGGTCATAGCATACCAACGGGCAGATCTTCCAGCCTTTGTAATCTACAATCAGTTTGTCGCTTCCCGCGGTGTAGGCTTTGTCTTCGCCGGCAAGGGAAAACAGGTGGCGCTTGTCGTACGTTTTTATTTCTCCATCAGGATAAACAAACAACAGGCGATTGTAATATTTTTCGCTTTCAGAAATTACCAGGCTTCCGGTTATGGCGCAGTTTTTCGCAGCGGCCATATCCTTCATCCAGGCAATGGTATTGCCCTCCATAGTTTCAGCAACAGCCGATGGATTCATCGTAAACCCTGTGGCGAACATCTCCGGCAATACGATAAGATCGGTTGCCCCAATGCCGTTGATGAGCTTTGCAATGTTAGCGCGATTGGCCTGCGGGTCTTCCCAAATAAGGGAGGTTTGTATGAGGGAGATTTTCATCCAATTTGTGATATTTAATATGTAAAAGTAATAGTGATGTCACATTGAGCGGAGTCGAAATGCGGCATCACTATTGCTTTTTGCTTCTCGACTCCGCTCGAAGTGACATACGAACACGAATATTTAGCCAACTACTCCATTACCAGCGTCCCAACCATCCCTGCTTTCAGGGTTACAGTGGCTTTCTTGTTTCCGGCGCTTACATCGACCGTTTTATTTTCTTTGGAGGTATTCTGCAATAGTACCGCAATCTTACCGTCAGGGGTCTTGTAGGCCACATTGGGCATTCCGTCAACCAGGTTTGACTCCACCCTCACCGAACCCGGCCTGATGAATTTGGATGATTGCGCAATGATGTAATAGGCCGGTTCACGGGTTACTTTATTCCCCGATATGGTCACAGCGCCAAGGCAGCGGTCACAGCCACCCCTGTCGGTATGCGGGTCCTGTTTTTCATCTGCGGCAAGGTTCCACTCCAGTACGGTTTTGCACCAGTTCCGTGGCGCACCGATGCTCAGGTTTTCGATGTGCCAGTTGAGCTCTTTGGCGAAATCGCCGGGAGCACCCACCCATTGCTCTGTAAAGTACAGGTTCTTGGCAGGGTGTGCTTCGTGCACTTTAGATACCGCGTCTATCGTACCGCCATATAAGTGGAATGCCGAGCCATCAATGTATTTCGCCGCTTCCTTATCGTCTAAGATTGAAATAGGGTAATCCGGCCTGTCGGCATTATGGTCGTAGATAATGATCTTGGTTTTGATGCCGTTCTTTTTAAAGATCGGCCCGAGGTGATCGCGCACGAACACCTTCTGGTCTTTGGCTTCCATCAGCAGGCTTGGGTTGTTGCCTGGATGCAGTGGCTCGTTTTGTACTGTAATGGCATCGATCACAATGCCGTTCTTTTTCATTTCCTGAACGTACTTCACCAGGTATTTGGCATAAGCGGTATAATATTCCGGTTTCAGGCTGCCACCACGGGTATCGCCGTTGTCTTTCATCCATACCGGTGGTGACCATGGTGAACCCAATATCTTAATTTTAGGATTGATCTTCAATATCTCCTTCAATACAGGGATCAGGTATTTTTTGTCGTAGCCAAGGTCAAATTTCTTAAGCTCTGTATCGGTCTGGCCTTTTGGGAGGTCGTTGTAGGAGAACACCAGTTCGTCAAGGTCGGATGCGCCAATGCTCACACGGATGTAACTCATCCCGATGCTGTTGTCACCCGTCCCATAGATTTCTTTAAGTAAATCGGCCCTGGAGTCTTTGTCCATTTTGCTGAGAAGCATGGCGCTGCCGCCAGTTAGTGTACAGCCAAAGCCGTCCATTTCCTGGTATTTCACATCCGGGTTGATGGAGAGCTTAACATGATTGGCTGAAGCATTGTTGGATACCGGCTGTTTTTCCAGCAGCATCGATTTGTCTGGCATAGTAGCCCATAAACCGGCTCCCGGCGATTTCTTATTAGCGGCAGAACCGCAGCCCGTAAGCAGCCCCGCAAGCAATACTGCCGATAACCCGGCAATTATCTGTTTGTTTTTCAGCATGGTAAAATTTTAGTTTGTTTGATGTTTTTCGGAACTCCAAATTACGATTTTTCTACAAATATTTACCACAAGTTTTTACCACAAAGGCAACAAAGGGTTGCACAAGGTTCACAAGGCAATAGGAATACAGCTTTGTATCGTTTAACGGTAGTCAGACGTTGTGGACTTTGTGAGAATCTTCGTGATCCTTGTGGTAAATAAAAAAAGCACCCGTGTACGGATGCTTCTTATATAAAACTTGTTGTTTCTTTATTTAACGCTGGCGAAAAGATACTCCCTGTTCATCCTGGCAATGTTCTCAAGGGAAATTCCTTTAGGGCATTCCACCTCGCACGCACCAGTATTGGTACAGTTTCCGAATCCTTCTTCATCCATCTGCCTTACGATGTTAAGCACCCTTTGGGAAGCTTCCACTTTTCCTTGGGGCAACAGGGCATATTTAGAAACGATCGCACCTGCGAAAAGCATGGCCGAACCGTTCTTGCAGCTTGCCACACACGCGCCGCAACCGATACACGCCGCAGCCTCGAAAGACCTGTCAGCATCGTGTTTAGGAACCGGTGTAGCGTTGGCATCAATGGTACGCCCGGTAGTATTTACCGATACAAAACCACCTGCCTGCTGTATCCTGTCGAACGCGCTGCGATCGGTAACAAGGTCTTTGATCACAGGGAAAGCTTTCGATCTCCACGGCTCCACGTAGATCGTGTCACCGTCTTTAAACGAACGCATGTGCAGCTGGCACGTTGTAATGCCTGTGTCGGGTCCGTGCGCACGTCCGTTGATGTATAGCGAACACATACCGCAGATACCCTCGCGGCAGTCGTGGTCGAATGCTACGGGCTCCTGCCTGTTGTTTACCAGCTGTTCGTTCAACTGGTCGAGCATCTCAAGGAAAGAGCTGTCGGTTGACACATTGTCAAGCTTGTATGTTTCTATTTTACCTTTAGTTTTGGCATCCTTCTGGCGCCATATTTTCAGGTTGATGTTTATATTTTTATTAGAAGCCATCTCTCTTGTATTTTATTTGTAGTTCCTTGCGGCAATCTTGATGTATTCGTAGTTCAGTACCTCTTTGTGGAGTGTTTCGGCATTGATATCGCTTCCGCCATATTCCCATGCACCTACGAAGTTGAAGTTTTCGTCATCACGAAGCGTTTCGCCTTCCGAATCCTGGTACTCCTCACGGAAGTGCCCTCCTGCAGACTCCTTACGCTGTAGGGCGTCCATAGCCATTAGCTGGCCCAGTTCCATAAAGTCGGCTACACGAAGTGCCTTCTCCAGTTCAGGATTCAGTTCATTCGCGCTGCCCGGTACGTATACATCTTTATAGAATTCCGCCCTAAGCTGGTCAATTTCGGCAACAGCCTCACGAAGCCCCTGCTCGTTACGTGCCATACCCACTTTGTTCCACATAATGTGGCCCAGTTTTTTGTGGAAATGGTCAACCGACTTCGAACCGTTGTTGCCAAGGAATTTCTCGATAGAGCTCCTTACGGCATTTTCAGCCTCTTCGAATTCCGGTGTATTGGTTGGGATTGTTCCTGTACGGATATCTGAAGCAAGATAATCGGAAACGGTATAGGGTAATACGAAGTAGCCGTCTGCAAGACCCTGCATCAGGGCTGATGCTCCCAGGCGGTTCGCGCCGTGGTCGGAGAAGTTGGCCTCACCCGCCACAAAGCATCCCTCGATGGTACTCTGAAGGTTGTAGTCTACCCAAACGCCACCCATGGTATAGTGTACCGCAGGATAGATCTTCATCGGGGTTTCGTACGGATTCTCGTCCGTGATCTTCTGGTACATCTGGAAAAGGTTGCCGTATTTTTCCTCAACCCATGCCTTACCAAGCTTTATCACTTCTTCATCAGTAGGGTTGTGGTTACCGGCTGCATAAGCAGATTGCTTACCCTTGCTGATGATCTCTGAAGAGAAGTCAAGGTATACACCTTCGTTGGTTGCGTTGGCCTCGATACCAAAACCGGCATCACAACGCTCTTTAGCGGCCCTCGATGCCACGTCGCGCGGCACAAGGTTACCGAAAGCAGGATACCTTCTTTCAAGGAAGTAATCCCTGTCTTCTTCTTTTATTTCTGTTGGCTTCAGCCTTCCTTCACGGATGGCCTGCGCGTCTTCTTTCTTTTTAGGAACCCAGATACGGCCCGAGTTACGAAGTGATTCCGACATTAGAGTCAGTTTCGACTGGTTCTCACCGTGTACCGGGATACAGGTAGGGTGGATCTGCACGAAGCAAGGGTTGGCAAAGTAAGCGCCTTTCTTGTGGATCTTCCATGCAGCGGTTACGTTAGAACCCATTGCGTTGGTCGAAAGGAAGTATACGTTTCCGTAACCGCCTGATGCGATGATCACCGCGTGTGCCGAATGCCTCTCCAATTCTCCGGTGATAAGGTTACGCGCAATAATGCCTCGTGCCTTGCCGCCTACTTTTACGATATCGAGCATTTCGTGACGGTTGTACATCTGTACGTTGCCCTGGCCGATCTGCCTTGACAATGCCGAGTAAGCACCAAGCAAAAGCTGCTGTCCTGTCTGTCCCGCGGCGTAAAAGGTACGCTGTACCTGTGTACCACCGAAAGAACGGTTGTCCAGCATTCCGCCGTAGTCGCGGGCAAAAGGAACGCCCTGTGCTACGCACTGGTCGATTATATTTCCGGAAACTTCCGCAAGGCGGTGTACGTTCGCTTCACGCGCACGGTAGTCGCCTCCTTTTATCGTGTCATAAAAAAGCCTGTAGATACTGTCGCCGTCGTTCTGGTAGTTCTTCGCGGCATTGATACCACCCTGAGCAGCAATAGAGTGCGCGCGTCGTGGTGAATCCTGAAAGCAGAACGCCTTTACATTGTAGCCCATTTCGCCAAGCGATGCCGCGGCAGAAGCGCCCGCAAGTCCCGTACCTACTACGATAACGTCGATCTTCGGCCTGTTATTCGGGGCAACAAGTTTAAGGTGGTCTTTATACTTGGTCCATTTTTCGGAGATATGCCCTCCTGGTATTTTAGAATCTAACATAATTACTGATGTTGATTATTTTAGTAAAAAATGAATGTAAAGCGGTATGGCTGCAAACAATAGCGGAACTATGATCGCGAATGCATAACCGAATTTCTTTATCGCCCCATTGTATTTTGGATTGTTGGCGCCAAGTGACTGGAACGCGCTGCCAAAACCGTGGTACAGGTGGAAAGCCAGTACCAGCATCGCTAATACGTACAAGAGGGTATAAAGCAGTCCGTAAGTAGGCTGCTGGAAAAAGTCTACGGTAATCTTGTGAAGGTCTTTATATCCTTCAGCCATTTTAAGGCCCGTCTCCGTGTTATAGAACTCGGTACGGTTCTTTATATCCATGGTCTTTTGCATCATCGGCCCGCCCTTTACCTGTTCTACCGGAATATAGCTGCCGGTGGTGGTCATGTAAACGTCCATTTTTTGTCCGTTAGCAAAAGAAACCTGCTGTGTTTGCAGCGGCATGTTTTTATCAAAGTGCATCACTGCCCAGAAGTTTACCATGTGTGTTACGATAAACACAAGGATTAGCGTGCCCAGGACCGCCATGTTGCGCGAAGCCCAGACCGTATTTTTCTCGGGTTTGTTCATCACGTATTTTACCGGCCTTGCCTTACGGTTCTGTATCGTTAGCAAAATACCATCGATACTGTGGAAAAGGATAGAGGCGTACGTAACGTAAGACAGGATCTTAACCGCGGGGTTTGAGGTCATGAAGAGCGCGTACTGGTTAAAGGCAAGCGCGTCGGCGTAGATGAGCTGTAAGTTACCGATTAAGTGCCCGACGAGGAACAGGCAGAGAAATAAACCTGTTAAAGCCATCCAGTATTTCTTGGCGATGGACGACTTCAATAATGCAGATTTTGCCATAATGTTGGATTAAAAAGATAAGGTTTTTATAATCATACAAAAATAAGGTGAATTGATAATAACTACAACCATTGCGCACTAATTTATAATGAATATAAAGTACAGAATTTCTAACGTTTTTTAGCGTAAAAATTATATTCTGTATTTTTTTATGGCGATTTACTTAAAAAAATGCAAAGAATAATAGAGTTTGTGATTCTTGCAATCGGATGGCAGAAAGGAAAAGCAATCCTGAAAAGCGTCAGTACTGTTATACAATTATTAAAGTAATGATAAAGATGTAGGAAAGGCAAATACTATTTATGAAATTTATAATGCATTTTTTAAATACAAATTGCTGATAATGAAGAACCTGTTTTGCTTTTTAGCAATTGTTGCATTCCTCCTGGTTTCCTGCGATAAAAAGGAGACACGGCAAACCGTTACGGAAGAAAATACCGCTGAAAACGTTTCGGAAATAAAAGCCGCGACATTACCGGAAACGGCAGCTGCCCTCAATGGCACCTGGATCGCAAAGGATTATCTCGATAACGTAAAGAAGCTCCGTACGATTTACGGCAATCCGAAGTTTAGAACAACGATGTTGGGAATGTCGTTCCTGAAGGACAGCCTGGCTACCGGAAGTTCGTTGCTTTATGGTTTCGGGCAGCATGAGGTGACCTCTGTATGGCCCGTTTACTGGAACACTACCACCGGCCGTTTTGAATATGATAACAAGCAGGCTACAGGCGACAACCCTCCCGGGGATTTTGTCCTGACACTGAAAGATGATAAGCTGCTGGAACTGCAGTTTACCAAAACCGCGAAGAAAGAACTGTACTGGAAAGCTGACCTGGAAACAGAACTCAACAGCCTTTTTGCGGGCAGCTACACCGACAAGGCTACGGGAAAAACGGTAACCTTTACCCCGGATGGGAAGGTGCAGGGCCTGCCGGGCTTTGTACAATATTATGTGCAGTACGATCCCGAGGCGGAAGAAGCAGTGCCTTTTGATGCCATTTTTATGTCTGCTAAATCGACCGATGAGGCCGGCAAGCCTTTCCATTTTAAAATTAAAGACAATACGCTGACCCTGTATGCTGTGGATGAGCATGAGGTTGAAAAATATATAGAGTATACCTATTCCATAGGTAAGGAAGCATTTGTGCTTGAGAAAAAATAACCACCATTATAACTTAAACAACCCTGCCATGAAAAACCTGATCAGAATAACCGCGATACTGTTTGTTGTTTTCCTGATTCCGTCAGCCGTAAAAGCCCAGGATCAGCGCAATAAAATTGTACTGACCGTAAACAACGGCGGCAAAAACATTACGACCGACCTTGGGTCTGTAAACTATGCCATTACCCGTTATGATACCAGTTATAACGACACCACCGTGGCTACAACCGGTACAACACCGGCCCCGACGGGAAGCTTCTACCTTTCGATGACCGCCAACAATGTGAATACCGACATGCTAAAGCTTATGGCAAAGAAAGGATCAAAGTTTAGTGGCACGATTACCATTACCGATACTTATGGCCGTAACCCGGTTCGGGAAATCAAATTTGGCAACGCGTCGCTGGAGAGTTATTCCGACCAGTTTAGCACTATGTCGTATGGCGATGATTATCCCGTGGCAGCCATTACGCTTTTGTGTACCTCGCTGACGCTTAATGGAGTGGTGCTGGAGTAGATACGTAAGTGTGGGGGCAGGAGTGCGGCTCACCTCTTGAGAGGTGGTGATGTGTTATGCTTTAAACTTCCTGAATGCCTGGATCATTTCGTAGATGCCAAAAGCTATGACGATTTTGCCAAGGATGAAAATAAGCCAGCCTAATGTATTCGTATTATCAATGTAAGTCCGCCTTTCTGAAATAGGATTATAAAAATCTGTTACCAGTAAAAACCGGAAGTATCCTGATGCATATTCTCTCCAATTTGAAAGTGAAAAATCCAGCATGTAGTTTTCTGAAATGAAAAATAAGGAATAGAAAAGTAATCCTGCCGCTAGCGTAAATACAAGGGCACGTCGCCAGCTATGGTCAAATCCTGTAACAAGCCATGTAGCGCCAAGAATGACTTTGTCTTTTCCGTTTTTCCAAGTCCATTTTAATTCTTCATGATAAATGGATAATTCATAACTTCTAAATCGGTTGTAATCTATTCTGTTTTCTGCTTTTTGTAATTGTTGTTTGATTATCCTAATAGTGCGACGATTACAGCTTTTAATTTTACGAATTTCACTATCGTCAAACAATGCTAATTTTTCAAAGCTAGTTTTTTCAATAGTAATTTTGTTTACTTTAATTTCTTGAAAAGAGGCAATATTAAGAAATTCACATTTATGTATAATAAGACTATTTAATTCAGCTTTATCAAAAGTAACATATTTATGAAATATGTTTTCTATAATTCTTAATTCGCTATTCTGTAAGCTTTTTATATTTTCAAAATAAGATGCATTTTTAAATTCAGATGACCATATGTGACAAATATTTTCAAATGTACACTCCGTAAATCCAGCTGTTTGAAAATTGTTTTTATAGAAAATAGTGTTTTTATACTTCTTTTTCTCTAAATCTTTCTGATTGTATGAAAATACCGTATTATGAAATGAGACGGTTGTAAAAAAAGTGTTACGCTCAATGCAAACATTGTGAAGTTTTGAATCTCGAATTGTATAATTATTATAATTTTTGTCTGTATCAACATCTTTAATTCCAAACTCGCTGTTAGATATAAGAAAAAAACCTAATGACTGATTTAGATGTGTAATTAAAAATTCACTACTGAAGGTGCACTTGGCAAAATAGAAATTTGTATTTAGAGGAAGAGCACTATTTTTTGTAGTTGTAAAATAAAATCTCTTTAAACTTAGTACTCCATCATCTTCGTTGCCGCTTGACAACTTTAATGAACTTAATTCTGTAGTATCGTAAAACTCAAGATTTTGAAATTTACAATTTTCAAATACAAGATTTACATGTAATGTACAATTACTGAATCGAATAGTTAAATCTTCGTTCTTGATATTTCTAAATGTTATAGTTTCAGCATTAAATAAGCAATTTGAGAATTCAATATGATTATTCTCAAAATTTGTAATAACTAAGTTTTTATTAGGGAAATTTATTATCTCGCTAATTACACCAGTAGTATTTAAAATTGCATCAAAATCATCAATTCTAGAAATCATAGTAAAATTTTATTTAAATCTACAAAAAAACCCAGCACATCAATACAGGGTTATAATTCTGAAATAAAATTACTTACGAGATTTCTCCACTCCGCTTCACTTCGGTCGAAAAGGAACAGGATTTAAAACAATAGTAACCACTGAAACGAACTAAAAAGTCTTCGTCATATCTTCATCAATCACTAATATAAAATCGGCGAGGTTCCGGTTTTCCTTTTCCAGTTTGGCAACGTCTTTTTGTGATACGGCTGCGATGGTTACGATCTTTACGCCTGGCTTTGCTTTCTTCAGGTACCAGTTGATGCCCTCGAAATTGTCGCTGTGGTACGTACCGTTATAGTGGATAAAGATCGTTCCCGGTTTTAGGTTTTGCGCAATAAAGTAGCCCATGGTCGCGTCTTTTAGGGCTTGTGCCTTTGGGAGGTTGTCGCCGCCATGGCCACCAGCCATTTCGAGCATTTTTACATACCCCGGCAGTGTAGCGTCATATTCTATAGGAAGCGGTGCAATCCACGTCTTTTCTTCCGCGGTCAACGCGCCGAGTGACTCGAAACCGCCTTTGTACACCTTGCTGGCGTAGCGGCGTGGTACATTGGTCGCAATGAAAGGGTATTGTTTGTCTTTGGCAAAGTCGACCAAAGGCTTGTAGTCGGTTTTGTGGTTGTTCCATAGCCGTGCAACGGTATCAAAAGCCTTTTGATTGATTTCGCCTTTCAGGTACTGGTCGAGTTGCTTCTGGTTATCGCGCTCAATCATCTCCGCGCCAAGCACCAACGGCTTTACTTCCGCAAGGTCTTTGGTCAGCTCCAGCTGCAGCCAGTGTATGAGGGAATTGTCATGATGCTCGCCAAACAATACGACTTCGGTGTCGCCGGCGGCTTTCAGCAGTTTTTTGTAGCTCGTTTTTTTGCCTTCATTAGTGTAGAGCTGGTAGGGCTGCTTGTCCTGGGAAAAAGTAAGGGCAGATACAAAAAGTGCGGCAAGTAGTATGTGGATTTTCATTGGTGATGTACTATTGATTGGTGCAAAAGTAAGCTATCATTTCCTTTGTCTTGATACAAAAGAAACAAAAAATCAAGGCTTCACTCTGACGGGCTTATTCAGACGATTAACGTTTTTGTTGGCAGGTCGTTGCTCCCCTCTCCTTTGGAGAGGGGCCGGGGGTGAGGACTTTATTTACCAAATCAAAAATTTACCGCTCAATTTTTTGAAAATTCCATAAAACTGCGTAATGCCTACACATTCACCAGCTTTTTCCCATTTAACCTTTATACTTTTACTTCTCAAAACCCATACAAATGACCTTTGGAATAGATGCCATAGCCTTCGATGTAGCGAAACTGCACCTGCCGGTTCGCACCCTTACTGAAGCACGCAATATCGATCCCGACAAACTCGAAAAAGGCCTCGGCCTGCAACGGATGACCTTGCCGGATGTGCACCAGGACACCGTGACCTTTGCCGCCAATGCCCTCGCCAAACTCATCACGCAGCATAACATTGACTTGAAGGAGGTACACCGTATCTACGTTGGCACCGAAAGCAGCATCGACAGCTCCAAGCCTATCGGGTCATTCCTCGTGGCGCTCATGGAGCAGCAGTTTGGTGAAGGGGCGCTGTCGCATTGCGATACGCTCGATATTACCTTTGCCTGTATCGGCGGGGTAGACGCGTTACAGAACTGCCTCGATTACGTAAGGCTCTATCCCGAAAGGAAGGCCATTGTAGTGACCTCAGACATTGCAAAGTACGATTTAGAGTCGACAGGCGAGTACACGCAGGGGGCCGGCGCACTGGCAATGCTCATAAGTGCAAATCCCCATATCATTTCATTTTCAGGAGAATTTGCCGTGAGTACCAAAGGGGTATTCGATTTCTTCAAGCCGTATCGTACCATCGACAAGAGCGCTATCACGGGAAATAATGCCAACGAGCCCTGGCATGGCATATTGGAGGCAGAGATCGAAGTCCACAAAGACCAGCCGGTGTTCGACGGGAAGTACTCCAACCAGTGTTACACCGACCGCACCAAAGAGGCTTACTTTCGTTTTAAAGAAATGACTAAGACGGACGGTTCGCTCTGTGAACGTTGGGGCGCCATCCTGATGCACCTGCCGTATGCGTTTCAGGGTCGGCGGATGTTCCCGGAAATTTTCGGGCTTGATGCTGCACAGCCGCTGCTTTCCGGGAATGAGGATTCGGCCGATTATCAAAGCCGGGTCAGGGAAATTTCAAAATCAGACGCGTATAAAAATTTCGTGATTGAAAAATTACAACCGGCAGAAATTGGTTCGTCACTCATAGGGAATTTATATACCGGATCGATCTTCATGGGATTACTCTCGCAATTAAGTGAAATATCCAGGTCCAAACGTGGAATGTCAAGCCAAAAAATCGGTTTTCTGGCGTACGGCAGCGGCTCGAAATCGAAAGTTTTTGAAGGTACACTGCAACCGGATTGGGAATCGGCTATTGCCAAAACGCAGCTCTTTGAAAACCTTGATAAAAGCCATGAGGTAGATTTTGATACATATCTCAAACTGCATAAAAAAGAACTGAAAACCAGCATATTGTATCCAAAAGGTGAATGGGTGCTTGACCGGATCGAAAAAAGCGACCCTAACCTGGTGGGCGCGAGGTTCTACAAATGGGTGGAGTAGTTTTAACGGCATGGGCGTGGCGGGATGGGATAATCTTAGTATTTTTGGTGTCCGAACTAAAAGCTATATCATGAAATACCACCAGATAGACCGTAACCTGTTCATTTCCAATCGTAAAAAATTTATGTCTGAGATGAAGCCTAAGAGTGTTGCGGTATTCAATTCCAACGACATATACCCAATAAGCGCAGACAGCTCCATGCCGTTCCAGCAGCACCGTGACATATTTTACCTTACAGGCGCCGACCAGGAGGAGAGTATCCTGTTGCTGTGCCCGGACGCACCATATGAACACCTGCGCGAAATACTCTTCCTTCGTGAGACCAACGAGCACATTGCCGTATGGGAAGGTGAGAAACTGACTAAAGAGCGAGCTACAGAGGTATCCGGTATCCGGAATATTCAATGGTTGAAGGACTTCGAAAAGACACTTTTTGAGGTAATGACCTACACGGATACCATGTACATCAATACGAATGAGCATTACCGTTCTGCTGTGGAAACGGAAACCCGTGAGGACCGTTTCATCAAATGGTGGAAAGCCAAATATCCCGCGCACCAGGTGGCCAAAAGCAACCCGATACTGCAAAGGCTGCGCTCTGTGAAGGAACAGGCAGAGATCGACCTTATCCAACAGGCCTGTAACATTACAGAGAAAGGCTTCCGCCGACTGCTTGGTTTTGTAAAGCCCGGCGTTTGGGAGTATGAGATCGAAGCAGAGCTGATCCATGAGTTTGTACGCAACCGCTCTAAAGGGTTTGCCTATACCCCTATTATCGCTTCCGGCAAAAATGCCAATGTATTGCACTATATAGAGAACAACCAGCAATGTAAGGAGGGCGAACTTATCCTCCTGGATGTTGCTGCCGAATATGCCAACTATTCGAGCGACCTGAGCCGTACCATTCCGGTATCGGGACGCTATACGCAAAGGCAGAAAGACGTGTATAACGCTGTGCTTCGTGTGAAGAATGAAGCGACTAAAATGCTTGTCCCTGGTACATTATGGAAGCAATACCACGTGGAAGTCGGCAAGGTGATGACATCAGAGCTCCTTGGCCTTGGCCTTATTGACAAAGCCGATGTGCAGAACGAAGATCCTGCATGGCCGGCCTATAAGAAATACTTCATGCATGGCACTTCGCACCATCTTGGCCTTGATACCCATGATTACGGACTGCTTGCGGAGCCGATGCAGCCCAACATGGTGTTTACGGTAGAGCCGGGCATCTACATTCCCGCCGAAGGCTTTGGTATTCGTCTTGAGGATAATGTTGTGGTGCAGGCAAGCGGCGAACCGTTTAACCTGATGGGGAATATTCCTATTGAGGCAGAAGAAATTGAAAGTTTGATGAATTCTTAGTTATTGAGCTTAAGGTTTAAAGTTGCTTAACGCCTGTTGAATAATATACAGCCTTCAATCGAAGGCTGTTTTTTATTTATTATAACACCAGGTCTCTCCCATAACCTTTATTTTTGTATTAATAACCGGTTGCCACGAAAGGGTAATCTTAAATCTTTAACTTGAAACAATTAAGTTATAAAAATATCGACATCGCCTATTCCGATACCGGCAAAGGCACGGCTATTGTTATGCTCCACGGTTTTCTGGAAAACAGTACCATGTGGGATTTTTTTGTGGGGGAGTTCGGTAAAAAATACCGGGTTGTTACTATCGATATGTTAGGGCACGGACAGACCGGATGCCTCGGATACATTCATACGATGGAGGATATGGCCGATGCCGTACATGCCGTGCTGCATAACCTACGCATACGCAAAGCAGTATTTTTAGGGCATTCTATGGGTGGGTATGTCGCTTTGGCTTTCGCCGAATTGTATCCCGATATGGTAAAAGGTATTGTGCTGCAAAACTCGACATCCCGTGCCGACAGCGACGAGCGCAAAAAGAACCGCGACCGTGCCATAAAGGCCGTTAAGCAAAACTATACCGCGTTTGTGCGATTGTCTATTGCTAATCTTTTTAGTGAAGAGAACCGTGAAAAGTTTACTGTCGAGATCGAAGCATTGCGCGATGAGGCGCTGAAAACCCCGCTGCAGGGAATCGTAGCCGCGCTGGAAGGGATGAAGGTGCGCAAGGACCGGGAAGTGATATTGCACTTTGCGCCCTATCCGGTAATGCTGGTATTGGGCAAACAGGACCAAAGCCTTGTTTACGAAGAACATGCAGACCAGATTGAGGGTACAGAAGTGAAGCTTATCACGTATCCGCATGGCCACATGAGCCACATTGAGAACCGTGACGCGCTTGTGGGGGAGCTAACCGAATTTTTTAAGAAGGCATAAAAAACGGATACCGACAGGTATCCGTTTTCAGTTATATCGGTTCGATATTATTTCTCGTTAGCATAGCGCCTTGCAACTTCTTCCCAGTTGATTACATTCCAGAATGCCTCAATATAGTCTGGCCTTCTGTTCTGGTAGTTCAGGTAGTAAGCATGTTCCCATACATCAAGCCCAAGAATTGGTGTGCCGCCACAGCCAACTTCCGGCATAAGCGGGTTGTCCTGGTTTGGTGTGCCGCATACATCCAGCTTACCGCCTTTTTGCACGCAAAGCCATGCCCATCCCGATCCGAATTGTGTTGCCGCAGCCTTGGCAAACTTTGCCTTAAACTCTTCAAAAGAACCAAAAGACTTATCTATAGCAGCTTCAAGTTCACCTGTAGGCTCACCACCGCCTTTTGGCGAAAGGATTGTCCAGAAAAGGTTGTGGTTGTAGTAGCCGCCACCATTATTCCTCAACGGCTTGTTCGACATATCAAGGTTAATCAGGATATTCTCGATGGTCTTGCCGGCAAGGTCGGTGCCTTCAATAGCTGCATTCAGGTTAGTTGTATATGCATTATGGTGCTTTGTATGGTGTATTTCCATGGTGCGGGCATCAATATGCGGCTCCAGTGCATCGTATGCATAAGGAAGTTTAGGTAATTCAAATGCCATGATATGGGTATTTAAAAGATTAGTACTAATTTTAAATCAAATTTACAGATTATAGTTTTATTAAAAATAAGTTTTTTGTTATAATTCCCTTCACAAAATCCTAAAACCTGATTATAAGTGGCTAAAACTGCTTTTTCCATATACAATGCTTCTGCCGGTTCGGGCAAGACCTACACACTGGTTAAAGAATACCTGCGCATACTGCTGGAGTCGAAAACCGATGATGCCTACCGCAAGATACTCGCTATAACCTTTACCAACAAGGCAGTAGACGAGATGAAGCGCCGCATCGTTCTGAGCCTCTCCGATTTTGCGAAGGATGATACCCCTGTTGGCGCTTTCGAAATGATGAAGGTGCTTTCGGGTGAAACCGGCCTCTCTGTCGCAACGATAAAAGACAAAGCCAGGGCCATCATCAGGAATATCATACATAACTATGCTTCCTTCGATATCTCAACGATCGATAAATTTACCCACAAGGTAATACGCGCCTTTGCGCACGACCTGAACCTGCCGCTCACGTTTGATGTGTCGCTCGAAACAGACATCCTGCTCAAAGAAGCGGTAGATGCCATTATCGCAAAAGCAGGCGAGAATGAAGTGCTAACATCGCTTTTGGTTGATTTCTCGCTGGATAAAACCGATAATGATAAAAGCTGGGATGTTACGCACGAACTCTTCGAAACGGGGCGCCTGCTGATTGATGAGAACAACCGGAACGAACTGCACCAGTTTAAAGACAAGAGTATTGAGGAGTTTATCTTCATCCGCCAGAAGCTGAAAGAATCGGTAACGGCGCTTGAGAATGAGTGCCGGATGCTGGGCGAACAGATGGAAGGCCTGCTGCAAAACAACGGAATCGATCCGGGTTCGTTTTCGCGCGGTACTTTTCCCAACCATATTAATTATATTAAGGAAGGAACACTCACCGGCACGCATAAAAAATACCATACGGCAGAAGATGTGCAAATCAACAAATCGGCAAAAGACCGTGATGCCATAGAAGCGCTGTTGCCGCAACTGCTAAGCCTGATGGCGCAATCGTATAAGAATTATGAGAAGCGTAATTTTTACAAGGCATTCCTCAAGAACATTACGCCATTGTCGCTGCTCAATTCTATAGGGCAGGAGCTGGAGCGCATCCAGAAAGAGCAGAACGTGCTTTCGATATCCGAATTCAATGCCATTATCCACAAAGAGATACAAAACCAACCCGCGCCCTTTATCTACGAAAGGCTGGGGGAACGCTACAAGCACTTTTTTATAGACGAGTTTCAGGATACCTCGCAGATGCAATGGCACAACCTGATTCCGCTTATTGATAACTCGCTGGCATCGGAAGACCTGCAGGGTTCCAAGGGTTCGCTGATGATTGTGGGCGACCCTAAGCAGTCTATTTACCGTTGGCGCGGAGGGAAAGCAGAACAGTTTATCGAACTCGGCAAAGGCCATAATCCCTTCTCGAATCCGGACAGGGAGGCAATGCAGCTGGGTACTAATTACAGAAGCTATAGCGAGGTGGTGGCTTTTAATAATGAATTTTTCTCTTTTATATCGGGTGAATTTGAACAGCAGGATTATAAGGAAATGTATGCCGGCAGCCGGCAGGGACTCAACCCTAAAATCGGGGGGTACGTAAATATTTCCTTCCTTCCTGAAGTTCAGCAGGAGTTGGAAGAAGAAACCGATAAAAACCAGCTGTACCTCGATGCCACACTGGCAACTATAGAAAAAGTAAGGGCATTAGGATTTCAGTACAGGGATATTGTGCTGCTTACCCGCAAGCGGCAGCCAGGGGTTTTGCTCGCTACTTACCTTACGGAAAAAGGTATCCCAATCCTGTCATCGGAAACACTGCTGATTGAGAATGCCACCGAAGTAAAGCTGATCATTAACCTGTTGCGCTACCTGAAGAGTAACGAAAACCGGGAGGCCAAAGCGCATTTTCTGTATTTTGCCGCTAGGGCAAAGGAAGGCGGCATTCCTGTTCACGATTTTATCGCTTCGGGTATGGAACAACCCGATGAGGAAACGCTGGAAAGCTGGCTTCAGGCACAGGGTATCCATATATCGTTCCGAAATTGCAGGAAGCGTTCGCTCTATGAGGCGGTTGAAACTATTGTGGATGCTTTTATAAAAGACAAAAGCAACCAGAGTTACGTACAATATTTTCTCGACCTTGTGCTGGAGCGCGACATCCGTACGCAGTCGGGTATTTCCGATTTTCTTGAATATTGGGACAATAACGGCTCCAAGTTCAGCATTCCGTCACCGGAAGGCAACGATGCCGTGCGCATTATGACGATACACAAATCCAAAGGCCTGGAATTCCCGGTGGTGATCTTCCCGTTTGCGGAAGAGGATTATTCAAGGGGCCATCGCGACAAGCTTTGGCTGGAAATGGATGATGCGGATTTTGAATTCCAGAAAGCGCTTATCGACAGCAGCAAGGCCGTAGCCGAATATGGCGAAAAGGCGGCAGAGCACTACTTCGTAAAATCGCAGGAAGAGCTGCTGGATAACATCAATATTTTATATGTAGCGCTTACCCGTGCCGAAGAACACCTATATATTATATCGAACCGAAATTTTACATCAAAAGGGGAGCTGACGAACAATATGTCGTCGTACTTTATAAAGTACCTTATAAAAGAAGGCCTTTATGACAACACCATTGCGGAATATGGTTTTGGCAGCCCCGAAAAACTTTCGGAACATGAAGCATTTGAGGAATCGCAGCAAACGATAAAGGTGGTGAAAGAACGCTTTAATCCGAGGGCTGTGAAGATTGCCCAGCGCGAATCGCTCATGTGGGGTACCACGAGGCTGGCGGCCATAGAGTTTGGTAATGTAATGCACGAGGTGCTGTCTTTTATAAAAACACGCCACGACATTCCGCTGGCCCTTATGAAGGCAATAGAGAACGGCCTGATCGTGCATTCGCAGAAAGACGATGTGGAGGCCATGCTGAAAGAGGTGGTATACCATCCGGAACTGGCCGATTTCTTTGCCGAGGACACCAGGGTATTTAAAGAACAGAATATAATAGGCAGGGGCATGGCCAACATAAAACCCGACAGGGTAACCATCCGCGATAACAAAGCCTGGCTGCTGGATTATAAGACCGGCGTACACAAAGACAGTTATACCCGGCAGCTTCTTCAATACCAGTCTGCTCTCGAAGTGATGGGTTTGCAGGTGGTAAAGAAAGTGCTGGTATATATAGGGGAGAGGATTTCCATAACAGAAGTTCCGTAGCAAAATAGTTATTGATACATTTGCAATGTTCCATATAAAGGGACCTGATTACTAAACAAACTAAACAACATAACAATGTACGGAAAGATCAAAGATCATCTGGCAGCCGAGCTCGAATCCATCAGGGAGAACGGCCTTTACAAGAAAGAACGCATTATTGCTTCGCCGCAGGGCGCGGAGATTACCCTCGACAGTGGACAGACTGTACTCAATTTTTGCGCGAACAATTACCTGGGGCTGTCATCGCACCCTGAAGTAATACAGGCGGCCAAAGACGCGCTCGATACGCACGGATTCGGAATGTCATCGGTACGTTTTATCTGCGGTACCCAGGATATCCACAAAAACCTTGAGAAGGCTATTGCCGATTTCTATGGTACGGAAGACACCATATTATATGCGGCGGCTTTTGATGCCAACGGTGGCGTGTTTGAACCGCTATTGGGTGAAGAGGATGCTATTATTTCCGACAGCCTGAACCATGCTTCCATCATAGACGGCGTGCGCCTGTGCAAAGCCGCCCGTTACCGTTATGAGAACAGCAATATGCAGGAACTGGAAGAGCAGTTGATAAAAGCCAATGAAGAAGGCAGGCGCTTTAAGATCATTGTAACCGATGGCGTATTCTCAATGGATGGCCTTGTAGCCCCGTTGGACAAGATATGCGACCTTGCAGATAAATATGATGCTATGGTAATGGTAGACGAATGCCACGCCGCCGGCTTTATCGGCGAGACCGGAAAAGGTACACTTGAGGCTAAAGGTGTTATGTGCAGGGTAGACATTATTACCGGTACACTTGGCAAAGCTTTGGGCGGTGCCATGGGTGGCTATACTACAGGCAAAAAAGAAATCATAGAGATACTAAGGCAGCGTTCGCGCCCGTACCTGTTTTCAAACTCCTTGGCGCCTTCTATCGTAGGGGCTTCTATAAAGGTGTTTGAGCTTCTTAAAAAGGATACGTCACTGCGGGATAAGCTGGAGTGGAATACGAATTATTTTAAAGAAGGAATGAAAAAGGCCGGCCTGGATATTATCGACGGTGATTCGGCCATAGTGCCTGTAATGCTGTACGATGCCAAGCTTTCTCAGGTAATGGCGGATGAACTCCTGAAAAAGGGTATTTACGTAACAGGATTCTTCTTCCCCGTAGTGCCAAAGGGCAAAGCGAGGATCAGGGTACAGCTGTCGGCAGCCCATACAAAGGAACACCTTGATAAAGCAATCGCGGCATTTACCGAAGTTGGCAAAGCTTTAACGCTAATTTAACTACATTTTAGGCGTATTAGTAGGATATTTAGTAATAAAACGTTTTGCGATGTTATTTTAACACAGTAAATTTGTCTCATATAACCTTTCGTAATTAAAACAAAAAAGTATGAGACATCTTAACAAACTATTTGTGGCTGCGCTCCTTGCTTTGGGATTAAATGCCCAGGCTCAGGATGAAGACAACCCGTGGGCTATCTCCTTCGGTGTCAATGCAGTTAGTAACCGATTTGGCGCTGCTTCAGAATTCAGTGACCAATTCAGCCAGTACTTTAAAGTTAAAGACTGGAACATATTGCCGTCTGTGTCTTACATTAATGTATCAAGGCACGTAGGCGATGGTTTCTCTTTCGGCCTTACAGGATCTGTAAACAAAATTGACAAATTGGTATCACGTACTCCTGGTACACAGGATTACACACTAAACAGTGTTGATAACCTTACTTACTATGGTCTTGATGCACAGATCAAGTATGGTTTCCTTAACAAGAGCTGGTTCAATCCGTACCTTCACGTAGGTGGTGGTTACACATGGATTGATGATATGGGCAACGGTACAGTAAACGGTGGTGTGGGTGTTAACTTCTGGTTTACAGAAACAGTAGCCCTTACGCTTCAGTCTACTTACAAGCATACATTTGAAGACCAAATGGAGGCTAACGTGCCAAGGCACATCCAGCACTTTGCAGGTCTTACCTTCAAATTTGGCGGTAAAGATACTGACGGTGACGGAATCTATGACAAAGACGATGCATGTCCTGAAGAAGCTGGTCTTCCACAATTCCAGGGATGTCCTGACCGCGATGGCGACGGTATTCCTGACAAAGATGACTTATGTCCTGACCAGGTTGGTGTAGCTGAATTCCAGGGATGTCCTGATACAGACGGTGACGGTATTCCTGATAAAGACGATGCATGTCCAGATGTTGCAGGCCCTAAAGAACTAAACGGATGTCCAGATAAAGATGGCGACGGTATCGCTGACAAAGATGATAAGTGTCCGGATGTTGCAGGTCCTAAAGAAAATGGCGGATGTCCATGGCCAGATACAGACGGTGACGGTGTTCTTGACAAAGATGATCTTTGCCCTAACGTAAAAGGTACTGCTGCTAACCGCGGATGTCCTGAAGTTACTGAAGAAGTAATCAAGCGTCTGAATGAGTTCGCAAGGACTATCCTGTTCAACAGCGGTAAAGCTACATTCAAAGATGAAACTCTTCCGGTATTGAACTCAATGCTTGCAATCTTCAAAGAGTATCCACACGCTAAATTCAGCGTTGAAGGACACACTGACAGCGACGGTAGCAACGCTCTTAACCAGACACTATCTGAAAACAGAGCTGCTGCGGTAAGGAACTTCCTGATCGAAGGTGGTATTGCTGCTGACAGGTTAATGTCTACAGGTTTTGGTGAGACTAAGCCAATCGCGTCTAACAAGAATGCAAAAGGTAAAGCACAAAACAGAAGGGTTGAGATCAAGCTTATCAAAGAATAAGTTTATACAACCAAAATAAATGAGAAACGTCCCGATACTATCGGGACGTTTTTTTTATTTTTATAGCATGGCAAATCCAACTTTTCTCGACCGGCTCAGCGCCGAGCTCGTAACGTTATATGGCAGTTCCTTAGCAGATATTGTAATTGTGCTCCCCAATAAAAGGGCGAGGATATTTTTGCTGGAATCGCTCAAGAAGCAGCTGGATGCCACCATTTTTGCCCCCGACATTATAAGCATAGAAGATTTTGTGCAGGATGTGGCGGGTATCCGTTCGCTGGATTCTATCGAATTGCTTTTCGAATTTTATGAGATCTATCAGGGCCTTACACCAAAGGAAAAACTGCAGCCTTTCGAAAACTTTGCCAACTGGGCTAAAACCCTTCTGCAGGATTTTAATGAGATAGACCGTTATCTCCTCAACCCGGGATATGTACTCACCTATCTCGAAAATATACAGGAGATTGAGCACTGGGCGGTAGATGTGGAAAAGAGAACCCCGATGATTGAAAATTATCTTGAGTTCTGGAAGCTGCTGCCAACGTATTATAGCTCCCTTTACAGCCATTTGCTTGAAAAAGGAATGGGATACCAGGGGCTGATCTACAGGGAAGCGGTAGGCAATATCAATCACTTTTCGAATGCTTTTGATAAAAAGCAGCTCATCTTTGCCGGATTTAACGCGCTGAATGCCGCGGAGGAAAAGATCATACAACACCTGATGTCGGTTGGGCAGGCGAGGATTTATTGGGATATCGACCATGTATTCCTGAATGATCCCTATCATGATGCCGGCCTGTTTGTGCGCCGTTTTCAAAAAGACTGGAAACAATACCACGCTCAGCCCTTCGAATGGATCGTAGACGAATTCAGTAAGGAAAAGAATATAAAGATTATCGGTACCCCGAAAACGGTGGGCCAGGCCAAAATAGCGGGCGAACTTGTAGAACAGCTGCAACAAGACGGCCATACCCTCGATAAGACTGCTGTGGTGCTTGGTGAGGAAAACCTGCTGATACCGTTATTATACAGCCTTCCGTCAACAGTGGGCAGCCTCAATATAACCATGGGATACAGCAGCCGTAATAATCCTGCGCAGATATTGGTGCAAAAGCTGTTTAAGCTCCATACCAATGCTATAAACCGCAGTGAAAAAAGCTATACTCTTTACTATCGTGAGGTTCTGGATATCCTGACGCACCCGTTGGTTGAGCCGTATGCGAATGCAGGCGAAGCCGTAGCGGTGATCAACCGGAACAACATGACGTTCTTTTCCCTCGACAGGCTGTTTGCGATACAGCGCGATGCTACACTATTCTTCAGGCTTTTATTTGAGCGTTGGGATGGCGGTGCCGCACAGGTGCTTGCAAGGCTTTCAGAAATTTTGCTGGCACTGAAGTCGTTCCTCAACAATGATGATGAAGAGGAAAAGATCAATAAGGCATTTCTCTATTCGGTATATAAGGTTGTAAACAAGCTTACCAATTACCACGAGACACATCCGCAAATGGATAGCCTTGCCGTGCTGCATTCCATATACAAGCAGGTAATCGATCTGGCTGAGGTATCGTTTGAAGGGGAGCCACTATCGGGCCTGCAGATTATGGGGGTGCTGGAAAGCCGTGTACTCGATTTCGAGAATGTTATCATCACCTCTGTCAATGAAGGAAAACTCCCTACGGGCAAAACCCAAAATTCATTCATCCCATACGATGTAAAGCGGGAGCTTGGGCTGCCCACCTATAAAGAAAAAGACGCGATATACAGCTACCACTTTTACCATCTGCTGCTTCGTGCCAAAAATATTTACCTGCTTTACAATACCGAAAGCGAAGGCCTCGACGCAGGAGAACGCAGCCGTTTCCTTACGCAGCTTGAAATTGAAACACAGCCTGCCCACAAACTGGAAAGTACCATATATAATGCGTACCTGCCGGATAAAGCTTATGAGCCGATGATAGTGGAAAAAACGCCTGCCGTAATGGCCAGGCTAAAGGAAATTGCAACAGGCAAAGGGTTCTCGCCATCGGCGCTTACCGGCTATATTCGTAATCCTATGCAGTTTTATTACCAAAGGGTGTTGCGCATCAGCGAAGTAGAAGAGGTGGAAGAGAATATTGCCCTGAATACGCTGGGTACCATTATCCACGGGGCGCTGGAAGAGCTGTACAAGCCTTACCTGAATAAGTTCCTTGCTGTTCAGGATATAGAGGGCATGGCAGCATTAGCCGATGATGAGGTGATGCGCCAGTTTGTAATGGTATACAAAGAGGGAGAAATAAAGAAAGGGCGCAACCTGTTGGCCTTTGAAGTGGCCAAGCGCAATGTGCACAACTTTCTGTCGCAGGAAAAACACGGCCTCCTGTCGGGGGATGCCGTAAAGGTTTTGTATCTCGAAACGAAATTTGACCGTTGGCTCGATGTAGAGGGATTGCCCTATCCGGTGCTTATCTCGGGGAACATCGACCGTATTGAGGAACGCAACGGCAGGCTGAGGATTACCGATTATAAGACCGGAAGGGTTGATAAAGGCAACCTGGTGCTGAAAGAGTGGGATGGCCTTACGGAAGATATTAAATTTGAAAAGATTATCCAGTTACTAACTTATGCTTTTATGTATGGCGATGAGGCCGGAAATCTTGAGACAGAAGCGGGTATCATTTCTTTTAAGAATATGAAAAGTGGCTTTATGGGCTTTAGCCTGAAAGATGGTTATGACAGGAGTGCGGCTGTAAAAGATACTGTTGACGGGGAAATACTAAAAGATTTTACCGCACAGCTTGGCGGACTGATAAAAGAAATTCTTGATGCGGAAAAGCCATTTGAAGAAAAGGTATAAGGTTAAAATAAAAAAGGGAAAACAGCTGTTTTCCCTTTTTTTGCCCCCAAAAATACCGTAAAAATTAATTTACTAATGCTATTTTCTGATACAAACTTACAATCATACGGTATTACTGACAAATATTTTAGACGAAGTGTATTTTAAAAACGCTGAAATGCACGAAACGCCCATTGTTAGGGTATTTTTTAAGAATTGTTATGCGTGCCTATGAAGATGGAAAGGTATAAAAATAAGAAAGGGAAAACGTGTTAGTTTTCCCTTTCTTTGCCCCCAAAAATACCGTAAAATTAAATTTTACTAATGCTATTTTCTAATACAAACATACAAGTCTTTACTTTTGTGGGCAATTTTTTTAGATGAAATACACAATTAAATCGTTGAAATGCACTTTTTGCGTTAAAAAGGTTAATATGCCCGTGCGTCATTACCTTCATAGAAGTTAATAAACGCCCTGTTTACCACCCTGTTTCCGCCCGGTGTCGGGTAATCTCCGGTAAAATACCAGTCGCCAAGATTTTCAGGACATGCCTTGTGCAGATTCTCTACCGACTGGAAAATGATCTTTACGTCGGCCTTAATGTCTTCTTCTCTCAGCATTTGGGCGATTTTGTCTGATATTTCCTCATCGGAGAACGGCGCGTAAAAATCCTTCACGTAATTCACCACTTCCTTATCAGGAAGGTTTTCCTGGGCTTTCGATTTTTGGTAGACCTCGTGTACGATGCTTTCCATACCCCTTTCAATAAGAAGCTCATATGCCGCCCTGAAGGCTACAAGCCCTTCAAGCTTGGCCATGTCAATACCGTAGCAGTCCGGATAGCGTATCTGTGGCGCCGAAGAAACGATTACAATGCTTTTTGGGTTTAGCCGATCCATCATCCTGATGATGCTCTTTTTCAGGGTAGTTCCCCTTACGATGGAATCATCAATAATGACAAGGTTGTCCTCCGGCTTTATTACACCATAAGTAACGTCGTATACGTGGGCCACAAGGTCGTCACGGCTACTGTCTTCTGTAATAAAGGTACGCAGCTTCGCGTCTTTTATGGCGATCTTCTCGGTACGGATCTTTACAGACAGCAGTTCTTTTAGTGTTTCCGCTGTAAGGGTGTGCCTGTTTTCGAGTATGTCGTTGTTTTTTCTTTCATTAAGGAAATCCTGTGCCGCTTCCACCATCCCGAAGAAAGAGGTTTCGGCAGTATTGGGGATGTATGAGAACACAGAGTTGTCGGTGTCATTGTTTATGGCTTCCAGAACCTGTGGCAATACCAGCCTGCCCAGTTCTTTACGCTCGCGGTATATTTCGGCATCGCTTCCTCTGGAGAAATAGATCCTTTCGAACGAACATGATTTTTTAGGCAGTGCCGGAATGATCTCCTGTGTGCTGATGCTGCCATTTTTCTTGATGATGATAGCATGGCCAGGTGTCAGTTCCTGTACTTTTTCAAAAGGCACGTTGAATACGGTTTGTATCGCCGGCCTCTCCGATGCCACTACTGCAATTTCATCATCCTGGTAATAGAATACCGGCCGTATTCCTGCAGGGTCGCGGAATACAAAGCTGTCGCCGTGGCCTAAAAGACCCGCCATGGCATAGCCGCCATCCCACTGTTTGGAAGCGCGTTTCAGTATTCTTGCAATGTTCAGCCTTTCCGATATCACGGCAGAGGCCTCCTGCTTCGTAAAGCCTTCATTCTTGCAATCCTGGTACAGTTCGCTCACTTCGTCATCCAGAAAGTGGCCTATGTTTTCCATTATCGTTACCGTATCGGCAAGCTCTTTAGGATGCTGGCCCAATTCCACCAGGTTGTTGAACAGCTGCTGTACATTGGTCATGTTGAAGTTGCCCGCTACTATAAGGTTACGGTGCATCCAGTTGTTCTGCCTCAGGAAAGGGTGAACGCTCTCAATACTGTTTTTTCCGAAGGTACCGTATCGCACGTGGCCCAAAAACAATTCGCCGATATACGGAAGATGCTGTTTTTGCAGTTCTACACTGTCGTTGTACTCGAGGTGGAGCGTTAGTTCTTCGTTAATACGGTCGTTTATCTGCGCAAAGATATCCTGTATCGGTTGCTGCTGGTTGGAGCGTACACGGCTGATGTAGCGCTGCCCCGGCCTTACATCCAATTTGATGCTGGCAAAGCCCGCGCCGTCCTGCCCGCGGTTGTGCTGCTTTTCCATCAGCAAGTACATTTTCTGTATGCCGTAAAAAGCCGAACCGTATTTTTCTTTGTAGTATTCTAAGGGCTTCAGTAACCTTAACAGCGCAATGCCGCATTCGTGTTTCAAAGCGTCGCTCATAGTTGTTGTGTTGTTGTCGTTGTTGTTTATTAATTAAAAAAGGCCCGTAATCAGGCCTTAGTATTCTTATTCTTCAAGAGAAATGTCAAACTGCGTTAGCGCCCTGAACTGTTGGAGGCGTTCAACCACCTCTTCCCTTGTTAGTTTTTCCATCCTTTCGGTACCGAACTTCTCTACACAGAACGATGCCATGTTCGAAGCGTATATAATGGCATTCTTCATATTCTCGAATGAAATGTTCTCGCTTTGGGCAAGGTAGCCTGAAAAACCACCGGCAAACGTGTCGCCCGCGCCTGTTGGGTCAAATACTTCTTCCAGCGGAAGGGCAGGGGCAAAGAACACCTGGCTGTTGTGGAACAGCAACGCACCGTGCTCTCCTTTTTTGATCACCACATACTGTGGCCCCATCTCATGTATTTTGGCAGCAGCCCTCACCAGCGAATATTCACCCGAAAGCTGACGTGCTTCCTCATCGTTTATTGTTATTACGTCTACGCGCTTCATTACCTGCTTCAGCTCGTCCAGCGCGCAGTCCATCCAGAAATTCATAGTGTCGAGCACTACAAGCTTCGGCTGCTTTTCCATCTGGTCCAGTACGCTTATCTGTACCAACGGGTGCAGGTTGCCCAGCATTACTACGTCAGCATCTTTAAAATTCGCGGGAACAACCGGTTTAAAGTCGGCCAGAACATTTAGTTCCGTTGCCAGCGTATCGCGGGAGTTCAGGTCGTTATGGTAGCGGCCGCTCCAGAAGAACGTTTTGCCGCCCGGCACAGTTTCAAGTCCTGTAAGGTCGATGTTCTTGTTTTTCAGCATGTCGATATGCTGTTGGTCAAAATCGTCACCAATTACCGAAACAATGGCAGACTGCACTTTAAAGAATGAAGCCGAAAGCCCAATGTATGTGGCGGCTCCGCCCAGTATTTTGTCTGTTTTGCCAAATGGCGATTCGATAGCGTCGTAAGCAACAGTTCCAACGATCAGTAATTTATTCATAAAGGGGTTTGATTTTGAAGGCGCAAAGATACGGTATAAGTTGGATAACAGCAAATGGGCATATCAATTTAACCTATTGCACAATAGGAGCGATGGCTGTATCTTTATACTCCAAAATCAGGATATGGAAAACCCCGAAGAAAACCTGCCGAAGCAACCCGCTCCCAAAACCGACTATACCGGTGGCTGGGGCCTTATACTGCTTGAGGTTTTATGGATCTTTATCGTACACAATCTCTACCCGGTGTTCTCGTTGTGGATGTGGGGGGCGGAAAAAGGCAGCTTTACCTTTGCCGAAACCAACTTTTACATCTATTTGGCGCTGATACTCGTTCCGCCAACTTTGTACAACGTGTTCCGGTTTATCTACAGGCGCAAAAAACAATTGCCTGTGGCACGCTATATCGTTGCGGAGGTACTTGTGCTTATCCTGTTAGTTGCCATTATCTATGGTTCCTTTTCGTGGGATTTTTAAGTTGTCCTGCCTTGCCCCGTTAAAAGGCTGTTATACACCCTGTTTGGCTTATTGGTTATTGGTAACTTTGTAGTATAACCAAACAATTTACACTATGGCAACACATAAGATCATCACTTGTCTTTGGTTCGACAAAGACGCGGAAGAAGCTGCAAATTACTACACGTCTATTTTTAAAGATTCGAAAATAGGGCGCAAGTCGTATTACAGCAATGAAGGCAAAGAGATACACGGTATGGATGACGGTACCCTTATGGCGGTGGAATATGAACTGAACGGTTCAAAATTCATGAACCTGAATGGCGGCCAACAGCCTTTTACATTCAATATGTCTGTTTCCTTTATCATTAATTGCGATACCCAGGAAGAGATCGACCACTATTGGGAAAAGCTGAGGGAAGGCGGTGATCCCGCGGCCCAACAATGTGGTTGGCTAAAGGATAAGTATGGTGTTACATGGCAGGTGTCCACCCCAATTCTCGACGAATTTATCGCGTCGCCCGACCGTGAAAAAGCCGACAGGGTAATGAAGGCAATGCTACCCATGAAGAAGATTATTATTAAGGATATTGAGGAAGCGGCGAGGGGGTAAATGCCGGATTTTTTTGATGTAAATTTTTAGATTGTCAGACATTCTATATATTTATCAAAAAATCAATCCATGTTTTTCAAGCGAAAGAAACTGTCCGAGACAGAATTTGCGAACAAATTTGCTAAAGCGCTGCAAGAGAAGATAAAAGGCCTTCTCATCATTTCTGTTAATGGGCTTGAAGTGATTACAAAGCTGCAGGACTCTGATGAGCACCGTCATTTCCTGCATAATGCCTATATTGAGTATTCCCACGATATTAAGGAACTCGATCGGGTGCTGAATAAATATCTTACAGCATTTTGTGATTCTTTTACGCCTAAGCAGCCTATCGCATTGGAAACCATTCTGCCGGTTATCAAGGATAAACGATTTATTCAAAACCTTGCGGAGATGAATCCTGAAGCAGCCAAACAGCAAGTGTATGAATATTATAACTCCGACCTGGATATTTTTTATGTTGTAGATACCGAACACTCCCTGCGTTACCTTACTAAAAAAGACACGGATGAACTCGACCTTTCAATAGAGGCATTGCGGGAAGTTGCCATAAACAACCTTAACCGTTTTGATGTAAGGTGCCATGGAGAGGATGGTTACTATATGCTAACTGCGGGCGGTACTTATGAGGCGAGCATGATCCTTCTCGATATTTGGTATAAGGATAATTTTGACATTGATGGCAATATTATTATTGCTGTGCCATCGAGAGATGTTGTCCTGATTACGGGCAGCAGGGACTCGGCAATCTTCACAGAATGTACGATTCGGTAAATAAAATTTCCGAAACGGGAAATTACCTGATTTCCGAAAAGTTATTTGAACTGGAAGGGGATAGGTTTGAGGTTATGGGTTAATTGTCCAATGTCGAAAGCCGGAAGCCACTTGCTGTACAGGCATCGGACATCGGACATCGGACTCATAATAACTTCTCCCCTTCCGCTTCATAAAATGCATCTATATTCAGCTTAGGCTGTGTTGCCGCCATAACGGCCAGTTGGTCGCAGCGTTCGTTCTGCGGGTGGTTGTTGTGGCCTTTTACCCATTTGAAATCGACCTTGTGCTGGCGGTATATTTTCAGGAAACGCTTCCAGAGGTCGGGGTTCTTCTTGCCAGCATAGCCTTTCTTTTCCCAGCCAAATACCCAGCCTTTGGTAATGGAATCAATTACATATTTGGAGTCTGACACCACAAGTGCCGATGTATTTGGCTTGGTGAGCTTTTCGAGTCCCACGATCACGGCAAGCAGTTCCATACGGTTGTTGGTCGTAAGGCGGAAACCTTCGTAAAACTCCTTCCGGTAGCCGGTACCCACCTGTTCCATGACAACGCCATAGCCACCCGGGCCGGGATTTCCTTTGGCTGCGCCGTCGGTATAGATGTGGACTGTGTGGGACATTATTGATTTTATTTGTTGATGATTTATCGGTTAAGTTGAGGAATCCTCGATGGCGACTAAATACCAACAGCCATCTATGAATGCGAATTTGATGTCGGCATAGATGCCGTTGTCTTTCCCGCGGGTCTGGTAAAAAACAGAATCTTTTTGTTTTTCTATGGAAATGGTAAAAGCGCCGTTTACCATAGCAGCGGCTTCTTTATCAGTGGCAAAATCAAGGAATTTGTGGGTTAAGATCGTTATATCTTTCCGTACCACTTCATAATTGCCGTCACTATTTAGGTAGGTGTTTTTAAGCGGGAATTTTATATGCTCCCTCTGGAAGATACTGTCCGACCGGAACTTTTTAAAAAAGGTATCAAAGTC
>Ga0308157_10000564_pt1 | contig 115740 bp, 106 predicted proteins | sample PhyBR1_FD_201035 | JGI IMG/M metagenome (GOLD analysis project Ga0308157, IMG submission 201035) | Phyllosphere microbial communities from UC Gill Tract Community Farm, Albany, California, United States - DLSLB.R1 | ecosystem: Host-associated > Plants > Phyllosphere > Unclassified | place...
TTTTAACTCCCGTTCTATCTGATGCTCAGGTGGAGGAAGCAGTGAAAAAATTTGAAGATCTATTGACTTCAAACAATTGCGAAATCGTTGCCAAAGAAAATTGGGGACTTAAGAAATTGGCTTATCCAATCCAATTGAAAAAGAATGGGTTTTATACTCTAATCGAATTCAAAGGGGAAGGAACTGTAGTTGCTGATCTAGAAACTGCTTACAAACGTGATGAGAGAGTTATCCGTTATTTAACGACTAAACTTGACAAGCACGCTATAGAATATGCAGTAACAAGAAGAAGCAAAGTAAAATCTGCTAAAGCTTAAATATTAACCTTTAAAATTTAAAACAATGGCAATAGACGATATGGCAAAACAAGCCTCTGCTGGAGGTGAATCAGAAGTGAAGTTTCTTACTCCACTTGATATCAATACAAAATCTGAAAAGAAATATTGTAGATTCAAAAAATTTGGAATTAAGCACGTAGATTATAAAGATGCAGATTTCCTTTTACAATTCGTAAACGAGCAAGGTAAAATTTTACCTAGAAGATATACAGGAACTTCTCTTAAATATCAAAGAAAAGTATCTGCAGCTATCAAAAGAGCAAGACATTTAGCTCTTATGCCTTACGTAGCGGATCTTTTGAAATAAGACAAAAATTAATAAAAGAAGTAGGTTTGCCTGCTTCTTTTGTTGCTGAATAATAATTTAATTCTAACTGTTTTAGATATTAGATATTAGATCTCAGATATTAGATTTTCTAACTTCTTATTTCTAACCTCTAACTTCTAGAATCTAAACAAGACAACAACAATGGAAATTATCCTAAAACAAGACGTAGAGAACTTAGGACTTGAGTTCGATACAGTAAATGTAAAACCAGGTTACGCTCGTAACTTTTTATTACCTCAAGGTTTTGCTCTTTTGGCAACTCCTAAAAACAAAGCGGCTTTAGAAGCTACTTTGGAAGCTAGAAAAGAAGAAGAAGCTAAGTTAATCGCTACTGCTAACGCTGTTGTAGAGCAATTGAAGAAAACTTCTGTTACTATTCCTGCAAAAGTAGGTGCTGGTGACAAATTATTTGGTTCTATCAACAATGCTGATCTTGCTGCTGCACTAGAAAAAGCAGGTGTAAGCGTTGATAAAAAATACATCAAAATCCCTGGAAATACAATTAAGAGAACAGGTAAATTTTCTGCAGTTGTAAGACTTCACAGAAATGTAGAATACAACTACGAGTTCGATATCGTTTCTGATGCTCCGGTAGAAACTCCAAAACCAAAGGCTGCTCCTACTAAGGTAGAAGAAACTCCTGCTGAAGAAGCTTAATTGAATTAATTTTCAAAACATAAAAAAACCATTCTAAATTTTAGAATGGTTTTTTTATATTTATATCTATGATTTTTTAGATCTCCAGCTATTAAAAAATTCTTTTACCTTCTCAAGACTATAACCACTTCCCTCTTCTAAAACCGAACTATCTTGAGTATGAATCAGTTTACCATTTTCATCTAAGACCATAAAAACAGGATAACCATATTTTGCACCAGGATTATCATACTTAGAAAATATTTTTTCGTTTTTATTTTCGGGTGACCAGTTCAAATGATAATAAACATAATTATCATCAACAATTTGTTTTAATTCCGGGGTTTGAAGTACATAATTATTGAATCTTAAACACCAAATACACCAGTTACCTCCTGCTTGTATAATGACATTCTTATGTTCTTTTTTAGCTAATTTCACAGCATTCTGGATGTCTGCTTCAGCATTAGCTTCAGGATGATATGGCTTGGGTAGTTTTGCTTTTTCTTCAGCCGCAGCTTTCTTTTTAGCATCTATTTGCTCCTGAGTTAAAGGAGATTCTTTTGTTTGCGCATTGGAAAGAGAAAATAAAAGTAAACCTCCAACAAACAACAAACTCTTAACAGATTTTCTCATTATTATTGATAATTGATTTTAATTAAACATCAAAGTTAAGCAAAAATTCAGCCATTTTTCAGTATATTTGCCAATATTCATTATCCATTGAATCAATTTTTATTCAGCATATTATTACTAATTTCCAGATTACCACTCAGAATATTATATTTCTTTTCAGATATAATGTTCTTTCTCAATTATTATATCATAGGCTATAGAAAAGCAGTCGTTTTAGAAAATTTACGAAACTCTTTTCCCGAAAAGACGGAGAAAGAGATAAAAGAAATTTCTAAAAAATTCTTTTCTAATTTTTGCGATTATCTTGCAGAAATGCTAAAGGCTTTCACAATTAGTCATACAGAGTCACGTGTTAGAATGCAACATTTGAATCAAGATCTTTTCCATGAAGCAAAAGCCGAAGGTAAAAACGTCATCCTTCTTTCTGGTCACGTTTTCAACTGGGAATGGTTTAATGCGCTGGCAACACTTGTTCCTCAAAAAAATTGCCATCCAGTTTACAGAAAAATGAGCAGCAGTTTTTGGGAAGAGAAAATTAAAATGATTAGAAATCGATTTAATAATAAATCTTTAGAAGCCAACGAAGTTATTAAGCATATTTTCCGAACACCCAATAATGGAGAATCAATCTATATGTTTGTTGCCGATCAGACGCCGCACGTTTTACACGTGAATTACGGATTGAAATTTCTGAATCAAAAAACACCGGCTTTTATCGGTTATGATAAACTATCTACAAGGATGGATATGGCTTTCATTTATTGTGAAATGAAGAAAGTAAAACGTGGGTTTTATCAGGTTAATTACCATAGAATTTATCCTGATGGCGAAAAATTTGTGGAACACGAGGTAGTGAAAAAATTCCACGGCTTGTTGGAGAATACGATTCGAAAAAGACCAGACAATTGGCTTTGGTCACACAGAAGATGGAAATATAAAGATGCTATAAAAAACTACCAAGAATAATGACTGTAGCTATCGCAATCCTCAATTGGAACGGTAAAAGCTGGCTCGAAAAATTCTTACCATCTGTAATAGAACATTCTAAGGAAGCCGAAATTTATGTTATAGACAATGCTTCTACAGACGATTCTATTCAATCTTTGACGTCTAATTTTCCATCAATAAAAATCATAGAAAATCAATCTAATTCTGGTTTTGCAAAAGGTTACAACGAAGGTTTAAAATCCATTAAAGCTGACATTTACTGCTTACTGAATTCCGATGTAGAAGTTACAGAAAACTGGATTTCTCCTATCACAAAATTATTTTTTGAAGACCAAAATATCGCAGCAATTCAACCGAAAATTCTGGATTATAATCAAAAGAACAAATTCGAATTTGCAGGTGCTGGTGGTGGTTTGATAGACAATTTAGGTTATCCTTATTGTAGAGGAAGAGTTTTTGATGATATCGAAACTGATAACGGACAATACGACGATGAAACCGAAATTTTCTGGGCTTCCGGATGTTCATTATTTATCCGTTCAGAAGACTTCTGGAATATGCACGGTTTTGACGAAAGATTCTTCGCTCATCAGGAAGAGATTGATCTTTGTTGGAGACTGAAAAACGCTGGAAGAAAGATCTATTACACTGGTAAATCTATAGTTTACCACGTTGGTGGCGGGACTTTAAACAAACAAAACCCTAGAAAGACTTTCCTTAATTTTAGGAATAATTTGACAATGCTCGTTAAAAATCTCCCTGTTTACCAAGTAGTTCCTGTAATATTTACAAGATTAGTTCTAGATGGTTTTGCAGGATTATATTTTGGATATAAAAATGGATGGTCTCATCTTGGAGCAATCTTGAAAGCTCATTTTGGGTTTTATGCAGCGATTCCTCAATCTTTAAAACTGAGACAAACACATCAAGTGAAAAATTATTATCAATCAAAATGGTTGATATTTAAACATTTTCTAGGTTCAAAAAAATAATTAATAGATGGACTTTATTGCTTTAGACTTTGAAACGGCAACCCACGAGAAAAACTCCGCCTGCGAGTTGGGAATTTGCATTGTGGAAAGTGGGCAAATCAAAGAAACCAAATCTTGGCTCATAAAACCACCTTCGTTCCCTTATTTCAATCATCATAATGTTGCTGTTCACGGTATTACGCCGGAAGATGTACAACACTCTCCCACTTTTGCAGACGTTTGGTATGAGCTAGAAAATCTAATGTATGGCAATCTGATTATCGCTCACAATGCCGCTTTCGATGCTAATGTTTTGCGAGGATGTCTGGATCATTACGGATTTTTCAAACCAAATATGAACTATTTGTGCAGTATTGGAGTTGCAAAAAAAGCGTGGAAAGATTTGAAAAGTTACGGACTCAAAAGTTTGGCAGAACATCATCAAATCAATTTTAATCATCACCGCGCAGATGCCGATGCAGAAGTATGTGCGAAGATTTCTCTATTAAGTTTTGAGAGGCTTTTCATTACAAGAAATGATGAAGTTCGTGATGTTTTTAACAAGAAAATTAAGGTTCTTTAAAATACTTATTTGGGCAGCTTAATCCGCCTTCCACTCCCAATCTTTTCACTCCACTGCGTTGCGTAAAAAGGATTTCCGTTCAAGTCGGGCTGCTGCAATTCGATGTTCAAAAAGACGTTTCAATTCGAAAATCAATTACTCAAAACCTCAGAAACCAAATTGAATTTTGGAATCTCAACTGCAAAATTTTCTTTACTATCACTTTCAAATTGGTAAGAACCTTCCATATTCCCCACTCCAGATTTTAGAATCACATTGGAAAAATAGGTAAACGTTTCGCCCGATGCCAGAACTGGAGTCAAACCAATAACGCCAGCGCCTTCAACCTCAGTAAAACCAAAGCCTAGATCATAAATCATCCATTTTCTCCTAAGAAGCTTCACTGTTTCAGTTCCAAGATTCTGAATTTCAATATGATATTTGAAGACAAAACGGTTTTCAGAAGGATAACTGTTGAAATTATCATATTCTGCAGTAACGCTGACTTTTATTTCTGACGTAATTTTTGACACCATTTTTTATGAATTTAAAGGTAAAATACAAATATCTAGCCGAATATTGGATTAAAAAATCACAATTAAGTTAAATTGATTTCAATATTAATTAGATTTTATTCAATCGGTTAATTTTCTTAATTTTGTATAATCTAAAAAAGTAAAAAGAAAGAAATGAATTCCTACAAAAATCCATTGGAAGAGCGCTATTCCAGTGAAGAAATGTTGTTTAATTTTTCGCATAATAACAAGTTCCAGAACTGGAGAAAGCTTTGGATTGCCCTTGCTGAAATCGAAAAAGACCTTGGACTTGAAATTACAGACGAGCAAATCGCTGAATTGAAAGCTAATGCCGAAAACATCGATTATGAAAAAGCCGCCGAATATGAAAAAAAATTCAGACACGATGTAATGGCTCACGTTCACGCTTATGGTGATGTAGCACCTTCTGCAAAAGGAATTATTCACTTGGGAGCAACTTCGGCGTTTGTAGGAGATAACACAGATTTAATTCAGATTCGTGACGGACTTTTAATTCTAAAGAAAAAGTTGGTGAACGTAATGAAAAACTTAGCAGATTTTGCAATTCAATATAAAGATCTTCCAACGTTAGGTTTCACCCACTTCCAGCCGGCTCAGTTAACGACTGTTGGAAAAAGAGCGACACTTTGGTTACAGAGTTTAGTTCTTGACATCGAAGAGCTTGATTTCTTCCTGGAAACATTAAGATTCAGAGGAGTAAAAGGAACTACAGGAACTGCTGCAAGTTTCTTGGAGCTTTTCAACGGAGATTATTCTAAAGTTAAACATTTAGATAAAGAATTGTCAAAAAGATTCGGTTTCGAAAAAGTTTTCGGAGTTTCCGGACAAACTTATGACAGAAAAATTGATGCTAAAGTTGTAGCTTTATTAGGAAATATTGCTCAGTCAGCACATAAATTTACAAACGATTTACGCTTACTTCAAAATCTTAAGGAGATTGAAGAACCATTCGAGAAAAACCAGATTGGTTCATCGGCAATGGCTTACAAGCGTAACCCGATGAGAAGCGAAAGAATCGGAGCATTGGCAAAATATGTAATGTCTTTAACGACAAGTTCTGCAATGGTGGCTTCAACTCAATGGTTTGAAAGAACTTTGGACGATTCTGCAAACAAGAGATTAACAATTCCTCAGGCGTTTTTAGCGGTTGATGCAATTCTATTGATCTGGAACAACATTATGAACGGAATCGTAGTGTATCCGAACAGAATCAACAAGCATATTATGGAAGAACTGCCGTTTATGGCGACGGAATACATCATTATGGAAGAGGTAAAAGCTGGTGGCGACCGTCAGGAAATCCACGAAGTGATTAGAGTTCATTCTATGGAAGCTTCCAAAAAAGTGAAAGAAGAAGGAAAAGAAAATGATTTGATCGAAAGAATTTTAAATGACGATTCTTTAAAACTAGATAAATCAAAATTAAAAGAGGTTTTTGATCCTAAAAACTTTATCGGCTTTGCACCGATTCAGACGGAAGAATTCATTGCAAATGAAGTTCAGCCAATTATTGAGGCAAACAAAGATCTGATAGGATTAGAGGCTGATCTTAAAGTATAATCTATGCAGCTTCGGCTGCATTTTTTTGTGTTTGTCATTCTGAACGTAGCAAAGCGCAGTGAAGAATTTCCATATAGACTTTTCGTTCTTCAAAATGACAGTTTAATATAAAATAAATCTAATAAATATCTGACATCTAATGTCTAATAACAAAAGAATTTTCGTAGAAAAAAGAGGAATTTTCGATGTAGAAAGTCCAAAAATTTTTGATGAAGTAAAAGCGGTTGTTCCGTCTATCCAAAGCGTAAAAGTGTATAACGTTTACGATATTTTTGGATTAAATGATGGTGAATTCGAAAAAGTGGTTAACAGCACTTTCGTTGATCCGGTTACTGATATTCTAATCGAAGAAAATCCCGCAAAAGGAGTTTATTTCGCATTGGAGTTTTTACCTGGACAGTACGATCAGCGTGCCGATTCCGCCCAACAGTGTATCGCCTTACTGACTGAAAATGAGAAGTCTAAAGTAAGAAGCGGTAAATTGATCGAATTTGAAGGCGTTTCTGAATCTGATTTAGTTAAAATCAAAGACCTCTTAATTAATAAAGTAGAATCTCATGAAAAAGATTTATCAACTTTAAATATTCCTGCTGAAGAAACACCGTCAAAGGTTATTGTTCACGAAGGTTTTATCAATTTTGATGATGCTCAGCTTGAAGAATTCTTTAACAATCACGGTTTTGCTTTAGGTTTGGATGATTTGAAATTCATTCAGGAATATTTTAAAACAGAACAGAGAAATCCTACGGAAACTGAACTTAAAGTTTTAGACACGTATTGGAGCGACCACTGTCGTCATACAACGTTTGAAACAGAATTGTCAAATATTGAGTTTGAAGGACAGTTTAAACATACATTGGAAACTATTTTCAATGATTATATCGAAAAAAGAAAATTCTTAGGACGCGAATTGAAACCAATCTCTTTAATGGATCTGGCAACAGTTTGCGGAAGATATTTCCATAAAACAGGTCAATTGGAAAACTTGGTAGTTTCTGACGAAATCAATGCCTGTACAATCCAGATCGAAGCTGAATACGATGGTAAAAAAGAACCTTGGTATTTATTATTCAAAAATGAAACACACAATCACCCGACAGAAATTGAACCTTTTGGAGGTGCTTCAACTTGTTTAGGTGGTGCGATCAGAGATCCTTTATCAGGACGTTCTTTTGTTTTCCAGGCGATGAGATTGACGGGTGCTGCAGATGTTCTGGAACCGGTTGACAAAACGTTACCTGGTAAATTACCTCAAAAAACAATCACCAAACAGGCGGCGAACGGATATTCTTCTTACGGTAACCAAATCGGTTTGGCAACGACGATGGTTTCTGAAATCTATGACGAAGGCTACAAAGCAAAAAGAATGGAAGTAGGTTTCGTGGCCGGAGCGGTTCCTGTGGATTGGGTAAGACGTGAAAAGCCTGAAGCTGGTGATTCTATCATTATTTTAGGTGGTGCAACGGGTCGTGACGGAGTTGGTGGAGCAAGCGGAAGTTCGAAAGAACAGGACGAAACTTCGATCCACACGATGAGTTCTGAAGTTCAGAAAGGAAATGCCGTTGAAGAACGTAAAATCCAGAGATTATTCAGAAATCCTGAAGTGACGAGACTGATTAAAAAATCGAATGACTTCGGAGCTGGAGGTGTTTCCGTAGCAATCGGTGAAATCGCTGATTCTTTGGAGGTTAATTTGGATGTTTTACCTTTAAAATATGAAGGTCTGAACGGAACCGAGCTTGCTATTTCTGAATCTCAGGAAAGAATGGCGGTTGTGGTTGAACCAAAAGATAAAGAGCAGTTCATCAAGTTCTGTGAGGCTGAAAATATTGTGGCTGTAGAGGTTGCAAAAGTCACAGATTCTGGAAGAATGCAGATGTTCTGGAAAGCCGATAAAATTGTAGACCTTTCAAGAGAATTTTTAGATACAAATGGCTGTTCTAAAAGTCAGGAAGTTAAGATCACGCATCTTAATGAATTGAAAGAAGAAGCTTTAGCATTCAATGAAGAGAATTTCTTTAAAATTTTAGCAGATAAAAATGTTGCTTCTCAAAAAGGTTTGTTGGAAATGTTCGATTCGTCGATTGGTGCGACCACAGTTGCGATACCTCTAGGTGGAAAATATCAACAGACTTTGATGGAAGGAAGTGCTCAAACATTGCCGATTTTAGGCGTAAAAAATATCGAAACTGCTTCTTTGGCAAGTTGGGGATTTGATGCTGAAATTTCAAAGCAAAACTCGTTATTGGGAGCTTCTTATGCAGTGGTTGAAAGCGTTGCCAAAATCGTTGCGATGGGTGGCAATTATAAAAATATCAGATTCAGTTTTCAGGAATATTTTGAGAAATTAGGTCAGAATCCTGAAAAATGGGGGAAGCCTTTGGCTTCACTTTTGGGAGCTTATGATGCTCAGATTAATTTCGGTCTGGCTGCCATCGGAGGAAAAGATTCTATGAGTGGAACATATCAGGATTTGAATGTTCCGCCAACGTTGATTTCTTTCGCTTGTGCCAACGGAGAAAAGAAAAATATCATCTCTCCGGAATTTAAACAGGCAGGAAATAAATTGTATTTCTTCAATCACATCGCTCAGGAAAACGGTCTTCCGAATTATGAAGCTTTAAAAACTGTTTTTGAATTGATTTTCGAAAATATCAAAGCTGGAAAAATTGTTTCCGTGAAAACTGTTAAAGAAGGCGGAGTTGCAGTTGCTTTGGCAAAAATGAGCTTCGGAAACAGATTAGGTGCCGACATTTCGACTCCGCTCAATGTGACAAATTCTTTATTAGCTAAAAATATAGGTAGCTTAATCATCGAATCCAAAGAAGAATTAAGTACTGTAAATCTTCAATTCATCGGAGAAGTTAAAGATTCAAATGTTCTTAAAATCAATGATACTGAATTTGCAATTGAAAAATTATTAGCCGCAAATACAAATACGTTCGAAAATCTTTTCCCAACGATTGAAAAAGAAAAAATAACGGTTAAAATTGATGAAAAATTAAATTCAATCAACCCTAGAAATATCATCATTAAGAAACACGGAATCGCTCAACCAAAAGTATTCGCACCTGTTTTCCCTGGAACAAACTGTGAGTACGATACGTTGAATGCATTCCAAAAAGAAGGTGCAATTGTTAGCAGTTTACCTTTAATCAATATCAACCACCAATTGTTGGATGAGAGTATTGATGCGTGGGTAGAAGAAATCAGAACTTCTCAGATTTTAGCATTTTCAGGAGGTTTCTCTGCGGGCGATGAACCGGATGGTTCTGCAAAATTCATTGTCAACGTTTTGAAAAACGAAAAGATGAGAAATGCCGTTCAAGAATTGCTGGACAGAGACGGGATGATTATCGGTATTTGCAACGGTTTCCAGGCGTTGGTTAAATCTGGATTGCTGCCTTACGGAAGAATCAAGGATTTGGATGAGAACTCTCCTACTCTTGCTCACAATGCCATCAGAAGACATATTTCTCAGATGGTAAATGTAAGAGTTGTAAATGATGAATCTCCTTGGTTGAAAGGGATGAAAGACCAAGTTTACACCATTCCAATTTCTCACGGTGAAGGTCGTTTTATGGCTTCGGAAGAGGAAATTCAGAAGTTATACGAGAACGGACAGATTGCAACTCAATACCTAGATTTAGATGGAAATATTGCTCACGGAATGCCGTTCAATCCAAATAATTCATTGTTCGGAATTGAAGGAATTACGAGTCCTGACGGGAAAATATTTGGTAGAATGGGACATCCTGAACGTTTTGCAGAAGGTTTGTTTAAAAATATTCCGACAGCGAATTATCACAATATCTTTAAAAATGGAGTTGAATACTTCAAATAAACAATAAATAAAACCTCATAGATTTTCCCTATTCTATGAGGTTTTTTAATAATGATTTAACAAATAAGTTCCTATTTTTGTATCATTACAATTAGAAAAAACTTTGACCAATGAACGAAGAACATTCTTCTGAGCCTAAAAAAGAAATCAAAAGAATAGACGCAAAATATATTTCGCACGAGATTCAACACCTTTTACATTTTGACAAAGGTTTTCCTTTTACATTTAAAGAACTCTTAATTCGGCCTGGAAAAGCGGTAAGAGAATATCTTCGGGAGAATCGTGAAAAATATGTAAAACCAATTGTATTTTTGGTTTTTTCCGCTGTTATTTATACGTTCTTGATTCATCTGTTTCACATTGATGTTCTGATATTTAACATCAAAGGATTAGGAAAAACGCAATGGGAAAATAATCATAATATCGAAGCTATAAACAGTTGGATTGACTCTCATTTAGGCTACTCTGCTTTGATTATTGGATTTTTTATGGCGCTTTGGACGAAAATATTCTTTTACAAAAAAGGCTTTAATATATTTGAGATTTTTGTCTTACTATCTTACATTTTCGGCGTATTTTTTATTTCAGTTTTAGCCTTTTTATTAATTGGGAAACTATTTAATCTATTTATTATCGCTCAAATTGGAATATATCTGGTTCAGATTTATTTTGTTTGGGCAATTGGGCAATTCTTCGGAGAAAAGAATTTTTTGAATTACGTTAAAAGTTTGATTTGTTTGTTTTTAGGGATTGTTACTTATAAATATAGTTTAGTTCTCTTGGCTTATTTAATTCATTTGTTTTAAATGAAAAATCTAAATAATATCAAAATGACTGTCAATCTTGGCAGTCATTTTTTTTTAGACAAATTGCAACATTATTTATCTTTCTGCATCTTAATAATAGTAAACCATCAAAAACTATTCTATGAAATTCAAACTATTATCAATAAAACAAGAAAAAAAACTGCAACATTTGAAATTGGTTTGTGTCTATTAAGTAGTTGGTTGTAATAGTTTCTAAAATGCCACTAATTCTATTATGAGAAATCTTATATTTATTTTTACCTTTAGTTTTGGAATCATTTATTCACAAACTCATCGCTTTATTTATGAATTTAAATTTAAGCAAAACCCTAATCAAACTGAGTTTAAAAAAGAAAATATGACTCTGGATATAAATCCTGATAATGTCAAATTTTATAACTATCATTATGTTTCAATTGACTCAACCAATATTACAAAAGGACAAAATAGCCAACTTTGGGATATTTCTACTCCGGTTGTTGTTCGAGTAAAAAATTCTAACACAAATAGCAATTACACATTAATCAATGATGTATTTGTTTTTGATACAGAAGACAAAATAAATTGGAATCTCGAAAAAGAAACCAAAAAATTTGAGAACTATACTTTGCAAAAAGCAACAACAACTTTTGGCGGGCGACAATGGACAGCTTGGTTTTGTAAAGAAGTAAATATTTCTGAAGGACCATATAAATTTCGTGGTTTGCCTGGAATGATTTTTCAAATATATGATGACAAAAATAATTTTGATTTCACATTAGTGAAAAGTTTTAAATTGAATTCTACATATAAAACTCCGTTCATTACTAGTTTTTATGGTCAAAAACCAATTAAAACAACTCAGGAAAATATAGATAAACTGTTGATGAACGAATATAAAGACCCATATCACGAAACTCGTGATGAATTCAAGAAAAATCCTAATATGACTTACAGCATTAATGGTGTAGATATAAAAGACATTAGTCAGTTTAAAGAATTGACCGAATCAAGACAAAAATATATTCGGGAAAATAACAATCCTATTGAAATTGACAAGGCATTGATATACCCACAAAAATAAAACCTTCTAATAAATCAGAAAAGATATAAAAAGCTGCAACATTTGGAATTGGTTTGCGTCTATTATATAGAACCATAGAAAAACGAATAACTTTTTGAAGACAACAACAGAAAATATCAGTGATAAAGAATTGTTGGAACGATGCAGTTTCGGAGACAATTCGGGGTATTCTCTACTCTATCATCGTTATTCTAAGGCTGTTTTCAATTCCATCTATCGTATCGTCAATGACAGAGAAGATGCAGAAGATATTCTTCAGGAGGTTTTTTTGAAGGCATTTTCCGAAATCAAATCTCTGAAAAATGTAGAAAGTTTTGGAGGTTGGATTAAGCGAATTGCTATCAATCAATCGCTTAATTACCTTCGGAAAAATAAAATCTATTTTACAGAAATTGAAGATGATAAAATATTGGACATAGAAGATGACGAACTGGAAGCAAAGTTGGCTATGGAATCTCGAGTAAAAGAACTTCAAAATATAATCGCTGAATTTCCTTTGCAGACCAGAACGATTGTCAATCTTTATTTGTTCGAGGAAATGCCACAGGAAGAAATCGCAAAAATTTTAAATATCCCGCACGGAACCGTAAGAAGCTATTACCACCGCGCGAAAAAGAAAATTTTTGAAAAATTAAACCCAAAACACTACAATGAAAGATTCGCTTAAAAAATATATCAATGACCATCGAGACGAATTCGATAACCTCGAAGTTCCTGACGAGATGTTCGACAAAATAATGTCTAAGCTGGATAGCTCTACTCCATCTGTTAGTAAAACACGTCCGCTATTTCCATTGAAAACTTGGGCAATCGCCGCTTCCATTGCGGTTATTTTAAGTTTAGGAATTTTTAAATTATGGCAAGAAAAAGAAATTGAAAAAACTATTGCTCAGGAGAAAATAAAAACTACAAATGAAGATTTTGTTGATATTTTAAATCAAAAAAATGAATTGATAACTGCAAAAATCAAGACTACAAAACAGGAAGTTGTAAGTAAAGTTCTTGCAAATAACAGTTCTGAATCTCCAAAACAATCAATAGATAATCAAAATTTTCCTCAGGATTTTAGTATTGAAGATGAAAATTATTCTGATAAAGCCAACGCAATAGAATTGATGAATAATCAATTTTCTGCAAGTTCAAGATTGCAAGGGATTTTTTTGGTAAAGGATTTTTCTGAATATGATTCGAAAATAATCGATTTGCTTTCTGAAAAAGCTATCTCGGACGAAAATACGAATGTAAGATTGTCTGCAGTTTCAGCTTTGGAAACACAAAAACAAAATCCGGCGGTAACAGATAGAATTCAACAGATTTTCATTCAACAGAATGACCCGATGGTACAGAAAGAATTGATTTCCTTTTTGGCTGAAAAACCATCATCAGAGCTGAGTCCAGAAGTTAACACAAAACTTTTGGCACTTGCTAAAGACCCTACAACAGTAGATTTTGTGAAAGACGAAGCCTATGCTGTTCTAATGAAATATTAAAAGCTTTTATATAAATAACTCATTAATTATTAACAACTTAAAACATTATGAATAAGATATATTTGATTATGTTTGCTTTGATGACAGTTTCCTTCCAAGCGCAGGAAAATATAACTCAAACAACTACAACAATAGAAAATCCGAAGACTTACAAAGTCAGTAAAAATAAAGGGAAATTACTAATCAATCTTGGAAAAGTAACTGTTGAAGGTTACAAAGGAAATGAAATCATTTTCTCTTTGGAAGGTAAAGTGCCTGCAGAGGACAAACGCGCAGAAGGACTGCAGGCAGTCAATGCTTTAGGACTTATAGATAACACGGGACTCGGAATCAATGTTTCTGAAAAAGATGGCGTTTTGGAAGTTAATCCCTTGAAAAAAATGTCTTCTCCATCGATTAAAATTTTGGTTCCTGAGAATGTGATTGTTTCTTTCAAACATCAATCTCAATACGGCGGAAAAGTTGTGTTCAAAAATATGCAAAATGAAATCGAAATCGCTTCAACTTATAACAATGTTCAGTTAGAAAATATTACAGGACCTGCGACTGTAAAGTCTATCTATGGAAATGTGGAAGCGGTTTTCAGCCAAAATGTAAAAGGTCCATTATCCATCATTTCGGTTTATGGTCACACAGATGTCAGCCTTCCAAAATCTGTAAAAGCCAACCTGAAAGCGACCACTTCGTATGGCGAAATCTATATTTCTCCGGATTTTAAAATTGAGCAAGAGAAGAAAACGGAAGATGATTTAGTTCGTCTTGATAACGACCTTGTCGGAAAAGTGAATGGCGGTGGAACGGATATAGAACTTCGTTCAGATTACAGTAAAATCTATTTGAGAGCAAAATGATAAGGCTGATAATTTTTGTAATGACTTTCATATTCGGAGTGATTACAGCACAAACACAGATTAATAAAAGCTTTCCTGCGAGTAAAAATCAGAACATCTCATTGAAATTCGATTATCCTCAATTGATTAAAATCAGCACTTGGGACAAAGATGAAGTTCAGATTTCGGGAACAGTCAACATCAATGATGATGAAAATAATGATGCTTTTCAAATCAAAGAATCGAAAGAAGGAAATGCTCTTGTTATCGAAGGAAATGTTTCAGGAATAGACAATCTTCCTCATAGAATCACGGTTCATAAAGGCAATGAGAAACTGACATTTAAAACCAAAGAAGATTATCAACAATATTGTAAAACCAATAATACTACATTCAATACAATGTCCAACGGAGTTGATATCAATATTGAATTGGAAATCAAAGTCCCGAAATCTCTTAAAACTCAAATAGAAGCAAAATATGGATTGGTAGAAGTTAAAAACTTCGGTGGAGAAATCAGTGTGAATGCAACTTATGGCGGAATTGATGCTACAATTTTGGAGAAAAACACGGGAAAACTTTCTGCAGAAACCTATTATGGACAAATCTATTCTAATTTAGAAACCAAATTTGCAGGAAAAGATTCGGATGATTTTCATACCTTAGTGACTACAACATTAGGAAACGGACCTCAATACAGTCTAGAATCCAAATACGGAAATATCTATCTAAGGAAGTAATTAAATGAAAAACGAAATCAATAATAAAAAAATGACCGTCATCAATGGCGGTCATTTTTCCGATTTAGAAGGTTTTTATGAAGAAGTTTCTGAACTTTTTATGAAAGATGAAGATTGGAAAGTGGGGACTTTGGACGGTTTTGATGACATTCTTTACGGTGTTGATTCCGATATTACTTGGAAAGATTCTCAGAAATCGAAAGAAGATCTAGGTTTTGATTTAACTAAGGAATTTTATGAAAACAAAATCAGAATTGGAAAGCCTTTTAATATCGAATTGATTCAACAAAAACTGGATGATTTGATTGATAGAAAAGGACAAACCTTATTCGAAATTTTAGTTGAAATTATAGAATCGCATCAGAATATTAAACTAATTTTGGACTGATTTAAAACAAGACAATGAACAAGATGATTTATGGATTATTCTTCGGAGACAGCATTACTTACGGAGAATATGATGGCGTTTTTGGAGGCTGGGTCGATATTCTGAAGCGGTATGCTTTGCAGAAATATAATGAAGGAAGTAATGAATTAATCCTTTTCAATCTCGGAATTGGTGGTGAAACAACAGAAGGTTTAGTGAATAGAATTCTACACGAAATGAAAGCCAGAAATTCAGCTGACGGAAATATCGTTTTTATAAGTTACGGAGCCAATGATTTGGCTGTAAAAGATGGAAATCAATTGGTAAATCAAACTCAGTTTAAAGTAAATATTGAAACTGCGATTCAGGATGCAAAGCTTTATTCAAAAGATATTTATCTGATAAGCATTCTTCCTATTTCGGAAAACATTGATTCAAAAGTTTCTCCAACGGGAAAGATTAGAACCAATGAAGATGTTTTGATATACAACCAAATTCTTAAAAACATTGCAACTGAAAATTCATTAAATTATATTGATTTTCATTCAGCTTTCTTACAAGACAAAGAGATTCTACTTTCCAAAGACGGCGTTCATCCCAACGAAAAAGGTTACGGAATGATGGCTGAAATTTCGATTCCAATTATTGAAAAATACTTGTAAATATTCATAAATAAAGATTTGAAACCTTTCTCAAACCGAGAAAGGTTTTTTTTTGTGAATTAATTTTTAGCACAGTCTTTGAATTAATCATAAAAATCTATGTTTATGAGTGCGGGAAATATAACATCAGTTTTTCTGAAAATATTAAAATGGCTGGGAATTACGATTGCCTCTATCCTATTTCTAATGTTCATTATTCCGATTCTTTTTCCTGGAACAATTGAAAAACAGGTTAAAATATTTGCTAACAAACATCTTGCTGGCGAGTTGGATTATAAGAAAACACACCTTACATTTTTCCGCCACTTCCCATCATTAACAGTTTCTGTTGATGATATTTTGTTAAAAGGTTCCAAACCTTTTGAGCAGGATACACTTCTTGCCGCTAAAGAATTATCAGTCGGTATCAATCTCAAGAATTTAATTTTTGACCAGGAAATCAAGATTGACGAAATCTACGTGAATGACGCAACTGCCAATGTTTTCGTCAATTCCAAAGGTCAGGCAAATTACAATGTTTACGTTTCAAAACCTTCTGAAAAACCTAAAGATACAACGGAAGCCGGCGCATCGATAAAATTAGATTTAATCAAATTAAAAAACTGGAATATCAAATATAATGACCATTCTGCAAACGTTTTGGTTAATGCAAAAGGTCTTAATTACACGGGAAAAGGCGGATTGAGCGAAGATATTTTCGATTTGGAAACCGACTTGGACATTGATAAAGTTGATTTTGCTTTGAGCCGAATTTGGTATGCACAACAAAAAACTTTACACGCCGATTTGATTACGAGAATCAATACCAATGCGTTGACTTTTGTCTTAAGGAAAAACGAGTTGAGAATAAATGAACTTCCTTTGAAATTCACAGGTTTTGTGAGTATTCTGAAAGATGGTTATAATCTGAATATAAATGCAGCTTCGGAAAAAACGACGATTAAAGATATGTTGTCCATCTTGCCACCGCAATATTTGAGTTGGGTGAAGGACACAAAAATCGAGGGAAATAGTGATTTGTTTTTTAGTTTAAAAGGAAGATTCAGCGAGCCGAAAAACCAGAAACCTGATTTGAAAGCCAGTCTGAAAGTTGGTAACGGTTTTGTTTCTAACAGCAATGCGCCGGTTCCGATGAACAATCTGAATTTGGATTTGAATGTGGATTTACCTTCGCTGGACACCAACAAGCTCCTACTCGATTTGAGAAATCTAAGTTTTGATTTAGGTAAAAATAATAAGTTCCGAGCTGTTGTGAGAACGCAGGGAATGGACGAGATGAAAATCAATGCCAATATCAAAGGTGGAATTGATTTAGCTACTTTGGATTCAGCGTTGGGACTGAAAGATATTGAACTGAAAGGTCTTATGAATACGGATATTCAAGCAAATGGGATTTTCAATCTTGACAAAAAATTATTTCCGAAAACGAAAGGTTATTTGAATCTGAAAAACGGTTGGCTGAAAACCAAATATTATCCAAATGCAATTCAGAATATCAACATTCTAGCGAATATTTACAACACGGATGGGACCTTCAAAAGTCTGGGCGTAAAACTTGACCCTTTCAAATTTGATTTTGAAGGCAATCCTGTTTTCGTGAATGCTGATTTGCAAAACTTCGAAGATTTGTTATATAAAGTAAGAGCAAAGGGCGTTTTGAACATTGGCCGAATCTATCAGGTTTTCAAGAAAGAAGGATTTGATGTCAGCGGATTGATAATGGCCGATTTATCTTTGAATGGCCGTAAAAGTTACGCGACTACCAGGCAATACAGCAAGCTTGATAACAGAGGAAATTTAATCCTGAAAAATATCAAAGCAACAACCGAATATTTACCAAAATCATTCTTCATCAAAGAAGGAAACTTCGAATTTGAAAATGAAAAAATGTGGTTCAGAAAATTCTTTGCAACTTATGGAAAATCAGATTTTGCATTAAATGGATATTTACTGAATACCATCAATTATTTTATTGAAAGAAAGGGAACTTTGCACGGGAAATTCCATCTCAAGTCCAATTATATTTTGATTGATGAATTTATGGCGCTGAAAGAAGGCGACAACAAGGACAAATCGCTGGCCGTTGAATATGCGAAAGAAGAAAATCCGAAAAGCAGCGGCGTCGTGATTGTTCCTACAAACCTTGATGTTTCATTGGAAGCGAATGCCAAAAAAGTTGATTTCAAAGGACTTGGACTGAATAATCTTGTTGGATTGGCTTCTGTCAACAAAGGTGAAGTTTATCTAAAAAACACAACGTTCGACATCATCGGAAGCCGAATGGGAATTGATGCAAGATATCAGAACGAATCGCCAATTACCGCCAATTATGATGTGGCTTTGAAGGTTGATAACTTCGATGTACAAAGAGCTTACAAAGAAATCGATATGATTCGTGAAATGGCGACTGCAGCGAAAGATGTAAAAGGAATTGTTTCCTTGGATTACAAATTGAAAGGCGATTTCGATGCGAATATGAAACCGATTTATCCTTCCCTTGAAGGTGGCGGAAATGTGAATCTAAAAGATGTGGAAGTCAAAAATCTGAAAATGCTTTCTGCGGTTGGAAATGATATTGGTGCGGATGCTTTTAATAATCCTGATATGAAAGGCGTTGACATCAATACCACCATCAATAACAATCTGATTCACGTTGAGCCATTCACTTTCAAAGTGTCAGTTTTGAGACCATCCATCAGCGGAACGACCAGTTTCAATGGCCTACTCGATTTCCGAATCCGGGTTGGCTTGCCACCTGGCGGATGGATTGGTTTCCCTGTTGTAGTAACCGGAACGCACGAAAAACCGAAAATCAAAATCTTCAGCAAAACCGGACAAGGCATCGTAGAAGCGTTGTATAATACCAAATCCAACAAAGTCATCCGAGAAGAAAAACGTGCCGAGAAAAAATCCAGAGCACAACAACGAAAAGACAAACGCGCTCAGGAAAAAAAAGCTGAGAATGCCGAGAAACAGATTAGTAAAAATGTAAAAGAGAAATAAAGTTAAAGCTCCAATGTTTGGAGCTTTAACTTTATTTCTTTATGTACTCTTTTATATAATAGAACCACTTTAAAGTGTACTTATTGAATTACCACGTAATAAAAGTTCTTTAATAAAATAATATAAGTCATATTTGAAATCTAATTTAGCATATCCAGAATATGTAGAATCATATTTTAAAATATCAATATAAATATTTGCTCCCCCTAAATTGTATTTTAGTCTGTAAATTTCTCTTATAAGTATATCAAGTGTCTCTCTGACCGATATATAGGTTTCTAAATTTTCCTTTAAAAATGATGATGAAACCGAAAAATGTCCAATTCTCTTTAAATCCTTCCTCTGATTATCATAATGTGGAATTATAGTTAATTCTATTTGAAAGAAATTTTCCAAATCTGAAAATATCTTTTTTAATTTAATTTGTGGAAATATTAAACTTCTTTCATAAATAATGGGAAGTTCAATATTGTTTCTCAATTCATAAACATTCAAGTTATAATATTTATTGGGTACATCTTCAAAAATGGCTATATCATCATTGATAGAATTTGTAATATCAATAATTGGTTTTTCGATTCTTTTTTCTGAAAGTTCAAAAAAGATTTTCTTTAAACGCTGAAATGTAAATGCCACAAACATTTTAGGTTTAAAATCAACAGGATGATTTTTTGTATTTTCTATTTTGAAATCTATCCCACTTGAAAGTCCAATATTTTTAGAATTTAAAAAAGATAAAAAATTTTCAATTCCTTCCGAGATAAAAGGTATTGACTCTTCAGAATCGGAAAGGTTATCATAACTTACAGTTACTGTATTATCATTATTTTGAGTTATTGTTAATTCAAAATCTATGAGATAATCAGGTCCACTAAATTTGTAATCACAAATATTCTCAAAATACATTTTATTAAAAATTAATTTGCGATAATTACCTTTTTTAAGTAGTATCGTCTTATATAATTTCATTTATTATTTTTTATAATATTTTATAACCCTAAAAATAACATTAATTCCAACACCATCCCACAAAAAACTACCTCACCCAGTTCCGAAGTGGCTAAAGGTGGTTTTTCAAGTGGTCACAACCGGTTCCGAACCTCCTATGACCACTTCATTAACTGGTTACAGGCGGTTATGCAAGTGGTCTCGGGCGGTTCCTGACCACCCAAAGGTGGTTGGTTAAGGAGCTCTAACCACTTACACAACCGGTTACAGGCGGTTCCGAACCAGTTGCAACCATTTCCGAACCAGGTAAAGGGTGGTTCGGAACCAGGGGTACCCCCCTCCCGAACCACCCCCTCTCAGAATTTCATATTTATAAAAATGATGAGTATTGATGAGCATTGCAGAGCTTTCCCCTGAAATTTCCAATTAAAAAAATGCAATTAATCAGAAAATGAATTATTTGTTAACAAAATTTTTTGGTAATTCGAGAAAAACTCTATTTTTAGGCAAAACAAAAACAATGTCATATTACCCGTTAACAAGCATACCAGATTATTACTCCATAGATGCTCTTTTGACCGAAGAACACAAGCTTATCCGTGATTCTGTAAGAAGCTGGGTAGAAAGTTTCGTAATGCCACAGATAGATGAAGCAGCACAAAATCATACGGATATCCCCGGATTGATGAAGGAATTGGGAAATATCGGCGCACTTGGGCCTTACATTCCGGAAGAATATGGCGGTCCAGGACTTGACCAAATCTCCTACGGCTTGATAATGCAGGAATTGGAAAGAGGAGATTCGGCAGTTCGTTCTGCAGCTTCTGTACAATCTTCATTAGTAATGTTCCCTATTTTCGAATTTGGATCTGAAGAACAGAGAAAGAAATATTTACCCAAATTAGCATCAGGCGATTTGATCGGCTGTTTCGGATTGACGGAACCAAATCACGGTTCTGATCCATCCTCAATGGAATCAAAATTCACAGACCAAGGCGACCATTACCTTTTGAATGGGGCGAAAATGTGGATTACCAACTCCCCTGTTGCGGATATCGCTGTAGTTTGGGCAAAAGGCGAAGACGGAAAAGTACGAGGAATGATTCTGGAACGCGGAATGGAAGGTTTCACAACGCCAACGACACATAACAAATGGAGCCTGAGAGCATCCAAAACCGGAGAACTGGTTTTCAATAATGTGAAAGTTCCGAAAGAAAATTTACTACCAAATATCGAAGGTTTGAAAGGGCCTTTGTCTTGCCTAAATTCTGCCAGATATGGAATTTCTTGGGGCGTAATTGGTGCAGCAATTGACTGTTATTGTACCGCTGTTCAATATACTAAAGAGAGAAAACAATTCGGAAAGCCGATTGCTTCCTTCCAGCTTCAGCAAAAGAAATTAGCAGAATTCCTGACCGAAATTACAAAGTCGCAATTGCTTTGCCTTCAACTCGGAATGCTGAAAAATGCACATAAAGCTACGCCAGCTCAAATCTCTATGGCGAAAAGAAATAATGTAAAAATGGCCATCGACATCGCCAGAGAATCTCGACAAATGTTGGGAGGAATGGGAATAATGGGAGAATTCCCGATGATGCGTCACGCTGCGAACTTAGAGTCTGTAATCACTTACGAAGGTACACACGACATCCATTTGTTGATTACAGGGATGGATATTACTGGCATCAATGCCTTTGGATAAGACCAAATCAATCTTATATATTTTTAACAAAAACCTGCGGAATATTTTTGCAGGTTTTTTCGTTCCAATAATAAATAAACTTCTGATGAAAAAATATTTCGCCATTCTATTCTTCGTTTCCATCACTATTTTTGGACAAAATTTTCAAACGAAACTCTCCAACGCAGCTATTAATCTAACTAAAGATAAAGTGGTTTACGACCCAACTTATTTTAATCTGAAATATCCGAATGGCGATGTTCCGGAAGGAAAAGGTGTTTGTACAGATGTTGTAATCCGGGCTTACAGAGCGTTGGGAATCGATTTGCAGAAAGAAGTTCACGAAGATATGGCAAAGAATTTTTCAAAATATCCAAAGAAATGGGGATTGAAAAGACCTGATACCAATATCGACCACAGACGTGTTCCTAATCTGATGGTTTTCTTTTCAAGATTTGGGAAGGTAAAACCAATAACTAATGATGCTAAAGATTACATTCCTGGAGATATTGTCACTTGGGATTTGCCTAAAAATTTGACACATATCGGGATTGTAGTTAATCAAAAATCAGCGGATGGTAAACGTTATTTGATTTCTCATAATATCGGAGCTGGGCAGGTTTTACAGGATTGTCTTTTTGATTGGACGATTACAGGACATTATCAGTATTCAAAGTAATTTTTAAAAATTATAAAATTGATTTTCGATGAGGAAAATATTTCTAATTATAATAGGTTCTTTATTAGTTATCTTTCTATTTTTACTTTGCTTTTCTAATAAAAGTTCAAACAGGAGAAGCCTTATAAATACTGATAATATCGAATTAATAAAAATAGGTATGAAAGTAGAAGATGTTGTTACTATTTTAGGAAAACCTTTGAAAATTACAAATAGGTATGAGAACAAAGGGAAAACCTTTACTTATACTGAAAAACAAGAAAATAAGATGACTTTTCCAATGCTTTGGGTTCATTTCGATAAAGAATTAAAAGTTGATGAAGTTTTCGCAAAAAAATATTTTCTTTGGGGTATGGATAATGAATGCATTTATATATTAGATTCTAAAGATGATAATCCAAAATTTATGAATACTCAACAACTTAGAGCTGCATTTGAATAAAATTATGAAAAAATTTATCCTAATATTATTTCTGAATTTTTCTTTCCAATTCCAAGCTCAAAACCTTAAAATCATTCAAAAACCGATTGATTATTCTAAAGAAAGAATGAAGCTGAGTCTGGATTATATGAAAGACCACCACAATTTAATCCAGAAAACACCGAATATAACACCGAAAATCATTGTTCTGCATTACACAGCTGGTGGAACGATTGAGTCCAATTTCAGATATTTCAACAATTTATATTTGGAAAGTCAAAGAGCTACGCTTAAGAAACAAAGTTCTCTAAATGTTTCTGCCCATTTTCTGGTTGATAGAGACGGAACAGTTTATCAATTGGTTGACCCGGAACTATTTGCAAGGCATACAATTGGACTTAATTACTGTGCAATCGGTGTTGAAAATATTGGAAGCAAAGCTCAACCTTTGACCGACAAACAAGTGGAAGCGAACGCAGAATTAGTAAGATATTTAGCAAAAAAATATCCTATTGAATATGTCATTGGACATTCGGAATATGGTGTTTTTAGGAATTCTAAACTTTGGAAAGAAACTGACTCGAAATATTTTACCGGGAAAGAAGACCCGGGTGCTGATTTTATGAAAAAAGTAAGAGCAAAATTAACTGATTTCAAACTGAAAAGCCAGCCTTAATTAATTTTAGTCTAAATTTAGCAGATTCATTTTATCTGCTAAATCAATAGAATCTGTGAGAAATTATTTAACTACCAACTCACTTTTTCTTTCTCCTCAAAAGAAACCTCAGGATTCAGAATTTCAAAAATTAAGTTCCTGAGAGAATCTTCCACTTCCGAATCTTCAATATCAATAAAATTCAGTTTTTGTGGACCATTATTAACTTCTGCAAAAGACCAGATTGCCGTTTCAATATGATTTGGACTGATGTTCAAAACATTTTTGATACAATATTTATAAATCGAAAGCTGTAAAGCCTGCTTATAATCGTCTCGGAAAAATAATTCTGGAAGTTTTTCATCTTTATTTTTTCCAAGATTAATTGTTAGATTTTTTGGTTTCGCTGTTTTGTAATCAATTACTCTCGTAACTCCGTCCAACTTGTCTATTCTATCAATAAAACCATAAAAACTGATTTTGTCGCTTTTATTTTCATCGAGGAAAAAATCACAGTTGATTTCTTTTTCCAAATCCAGAATCTCTAAAGCAGAACCATTTTTTACCAAATCCAAATCGTATTCTACAATATTGCGTACTACCCTTTTAGCAATTTCTTTATGGATGTAATTCATTCCGCGATTATAGAACTCAGGCTGATGTTTCAGTTTCTCAATCGCAAAATCAATCGCTGAATCTGTTTGTTGAAGTAAGTTCTCTAAATCGCTAATATTTAATATTTTACCAGTAATAGGTTCATGTAAAAATTGTAAAGCATAATGAACTAAATTTCCATAATTTCTTTGCGATAATTCCTCCTCAATTTCGTTAGTTTCTCTGGTTTTAAGCAGATTATTAAGATAGAAATCAATCGGATTATAAAGATAAGTTACGAGATGCGAAGGAGAAACACGATTTTTCCATTCGTTTAAAAGTCGCATTACTTCATCATTCTTATCGATTTTCATTAATTCCTGAGCAATTGGTTCCGAGGAATTTTCGATGATGATATGTTCGATATTATGAGGACTTTCCATTTCCAATTGTGTGATAAAACGGCTCTTTTCGCCTGTATTAACGCCAGAACTCAAAGCATTGTAAAGCAAATGCACATTTTCCGAATTCTGAATCAATCGGTAAAAGTGATAAGCATAAATACTGTCATTTTCAAGAAAAGTATTCAAGCCAAAATTCTTGCGGACATCAAACGGAATGTAAGTATTTTGTGTATTTCCTAATGGTAATTTTCCCTCGTTGACAGATAATAGAATGATATTTTTAAAGTTCAAAAGACGTGTTTCCAAAAGTCCCATTATCTGGAATCCAGCTAATGGTTCTCCCACAAAATCAATACTTTCCGAATTGACTAATTGATTGATGAGAACTTCTAAAGTTTCTATTTTGACATCAATCTGATAAGGTAATAATTGATTTTTGATGATTTTGAAAACATTCTCAAACAATGTAATATTCTCATACTGAATATCATCCAGTTCTTTGAATTTGAGTTCGTAACAGAATTTAATCAATAAATCTAAAAATTGTTGAGAATTTTCCGGTTTTTGCAGAAGCTGGAAATAACTGAGTTTTCCAAGTAATTCTTTCAACAAAGATTTAGAAATATAAACAATGTTTCTTTCCTCTATTGATGCAATAAAATCTCTAATAACTTCTGAATCTTTTTCGTCGTTCGGAAGCTCTTCCAATATTGGTAAAACATCTGCGTAATAATAACTTGATGATTTCTTTTCCTGTTGTTTCTGAAGGTAAAACAGCTTTTTAATTGCATTACTGAACGAGAGATTCTTCAACGGAAATCCCATCGTAATATTCACGCTTTCCACTACGTTTAAACTATCCAAAACGGCTGGTAAAAGATTCTCATCCAGCAAGACTAAAGCGGTTTCTGATAATTCTTCTTTTGGGATTTTTTTCAGAATTTCGGGAAGGAATTTGGCTTGGACAATGTTTCCTGAAACTTCGTAAGTTTTGATGTTTTTTGGTTGTGAAAATTGATTTTCAATCCATTTGAAATTTCTACTGTCATTAAATTCTTTCCACTTCAAAGTTTCTCGCAGGAACTTCCCCGATTCCTGTCTTTCGTCATCAATATAATATTGGTCGACTTGGAAATAAGTTTCTGCTTTGTTCCATTGCAAAAGCCGTCTTACCAATTGCTCTTCCACTCTTGACAACGCATTAAATCCACAAAAAACAAACTGCCGATTGGTTTGCTTGGCAAAATTTTCAATTCCTGAAAAAGCATCTTGATATAACATTCCGGAAGTGGCGAGATTTTCTTTTTTCAATTCTGATTTCAGAAGTGGCAGAAACTCGTTCATTTTTCGCCAGAAATTAAGGTTTCGTTTTCTTGGATTATCGTCGTCTCCAAGATTTTCACCCCAGTTTTTGATGCGTTCTTCGTCCAGCATCCAGAGCAGGATTTTTTGGTCGTCGTCTGAAAATTTCATCATATCATCCCAATCTTTCTGCAAAGTCGGAAACCATTTCAGAAACCCTGAAAAATCTTCGGAAGAATCAATTTTATTATAAATACGGAATGCAAATAACCAAAGTGCAATGCCTTTGATTTCTACATTTTCTGAAAGTTCTGCGATGAGTTCATCGATTGTAACGAAGTTGGGCAAAAGTCCTTGATATTGCTTTTCCTGCAGGATTCTTTTGATGAAAACCATTGGTCTTTTTCCAGGCAAAACAATGTCCAACTCGGAAATATCCTGATGGTTTTCTAATAATTCTGAAATAATCTTCTGAAGAAACTGCATAAAAAAGCCTTTAAAAACTTAAAGGCTCAATTTAATTATTTTTTTGATGAATACGTTGGATTTTAACGCAAAGTCCGCAAAGTTTTTTTGAAATTTTTGAAAATATTTTAAGGTTCACAAAGACGCTTCGCTCATCAAAGAATGATAAAATTTCTTGTTAATTTCTTTTTGATTTCAAACTTTATTTGGATGACAAATGCCTTAGCCCCGATTGCAACGGCATCCTTTTTTGTTATTGCGATGGCTGAATGATTCAACAGATTGCTTCACTTCGTTCGCAATGACAAAAAAGATATAGTGGAAAGCGGGATTAAGCTCCTGAAAAAATTACTCTACAACCACTTTTTTCTCAAGGAACGTGTTGGTTCCGGTGGTATCTTTTCCTGTCCAGAACTTGAAAGTATAAATTCCTGTTTTTACAGGTTTGAAGTTGATTCGGCTGCCATCTACATAGGTTCCGTCGCCACAAATCTCATTGGTTTTATAAGCAAAATTGGCGATTGTGCGGACAGAATCGTTGGTGTAATTATAATCGTAACTGTAAATGCCTTCACACGTTTTTTTGAACGTAGAATACGTGAGAATCTCCTGTGTAACACCTAACGACATTGTATCCATCGGGATTTTCACACTGTCTATCTTGGTTGGGAAAACTTCTTCAATCTGGCTATAATCGTCATTGTCCTTGCAGGAAACTGCCAATGCTGAAAACGCTGTTAAAACTGATAAAATAATGACTTTCTTCATAATCGTTTCTTATTTTAGTTATTGAAATTGCCTTTTGAGAGATAAACTACTTTTTTTGTATCAAAAAACTCGCCATCGAAATAATTTTTCAAATTGAAAATTTCGCATTTCAATCCTGCCAATTCTTCTGCCAATTCGCCACCTTTTAAATAGAGAACGCCGTTGTGTTTTGGATTGAATTGGTCTTTTTCAAATTTCCCTCTCAACCAAGTCAGGAAAACAGGCATTTGAGTCACTGCTCTGCTGACTACGAAATGGAATTTCTCTTTCAGTTGCTCTGCTCTCATATGATGAGCTGTAACATTTTTCAGACCAAGACTTTCCGCCACCCCTTTTACCACGGTAATTTTTTTTCCGATGCTATCTACTAAAGTGAATTGAACATTCGGGAACAAAATTGCCAATGGAATTCCTGGAAATCCACCACCAGTTCCGATATCCAAAACTTTGGTTCCATCTACAAACTCCATCACTTTTGCAATTCCTAAAGAATGTAGAATATGTTTCTCATAAAGACTGTCTGTGTCTTTTCTGGAAATGACGTTGATTTTCTCATTCCAATCTTTGTACAAAACTTCTAGTTCTGCAAATTGATTTTTTTGTTCGCTGGTAATATTGGGGAAATATTGTAAAATTAATTCTAAAGACATAAGGCGAAATTATGAAAAGATTTGTTAATATTAATTATAAATAAAAAACCATCAAAATTAATCTGATGGTTCTTTAAATTTCAAAGTTTTAAGTGTTTATTTTAAAACTTTTTTGGTCATCGTTGTATTTCTAGAATTCACTTTTATAATGTACATCCCTTCTGCAAGGTTTGTCTTATTAATTAAAACTTCTTTCTTTGCATTTTTTGTGTTATATAATAATCTTCCAACAGAATCGTAAAGACTTACTTCGTCTATATTATCATCCGACTTCACGATGAAATTCTGAGTATCTTTTGAAATGATGATTCCTTTTTTAGCTGTATTATCTGTTCCTAATGTTTCCAAAGATTTGTAGACCACTTCAAATCTATCTTCATATTGTCCAGCATTGGTATTGAAAATGTATCCGTTATCTGTAATGTTGATAACTTTATTCAGATATTTGTCTTTCAAATAAACTGCTTGATTTGTGTTGAAAATCCCGTCTCTGTCTGTTAATGAAATCGTATAATTTCCAGATACAGAGGCTTTGAAACCTAATTTTGCAACATCTTCTGTACTGAAGTTAGAATCTTTTGCCTGGATAGCTAACTTGTGGCTATCTAATACACTCCAGAAAGAATCATTTCCGATTGCTAAAAGATCTGCATCATAATCGCTATCAAAACCATTGGTTGCATTATTGATATATCCAATCAAAATCTCGTTGTTAATATCTGTTGGCGATTTGAACTCTAACCAAAATCTATTTTTCTGAACAGTGGTTTTATTGTAGTAATTGGCAATATCAGAATTTCTCATCGAGTTTTTGAATACCAACGGTTGGTTTTTACCAGCTGGCTTTGCCTGAATGATAAATCCTTGACCTACAGAAATATTACCATTTGGTTTTCCGTTATTCGATCCGTAATATGTTGCGGATGTTCCTCCAACTACTGTAGCAATCGCATAATTGTTACCATTATAATTACTACTTTGCTGAGATAATATCTGACCATCATTATTGGTCCAGAAATATCCAATACCATAAATCTTAGAGCTGTTTTCTGCAAAGAACTCATCAAAACTAATATTAGAAGGATAAGGATTTCCAACCATATTGTAACCGTGTTGTGCATTGGTATATTTCAAATTATAAGTTGCTACATCTCCGTTTTGAGGTGTTCCTACAAACTCGAATTTAGAAGTTGGAGAAGTTACCGTTACAGTTTCCGGGAAACTATTTTTTCCTCTGATAGCATATCCTCTTGCTGGTTGAAATACAGATGAAGAATTCAGTGTTATATCGTTAGCAATAGTTGTTACGAAATAGTCATTAGCTTCATTATAGACATAAAATCTATTCCAAGGTGTTCCAGTTCCTGTTGTTGAAGCTTGGTTGTAACCATCTGAAAACTGGTAAAGATTCTGACCTATTACAGGTGTTGACCAATAATTATATCCCATTTTTGGAATAATCGCTGATTTTTTAACAGTTACATTTCCTGTATTTGAAGCATTACCTACTTGTAAAAGATTAGCATCGTGCTCTACAGTAAATGAGTTAGTTGCAGTATTATTATTTGCAATCTGACCATTAACCGTGATAAATCCTCCTGTTTTAACCGTCAATGTTCCTCCAGTGTTGATCGTTAAGTTACTGCTTTCGAAGTTACCGTATGTTGCCGTATTATAATTGGTATCAATAATAGCATTTTTGGTTGCAGTTGGTACACCGTTACTCCAATGTGGGTTGGCAGCATTTTGCCAGATTGTATCGTTAGAAGCAAATACATAGTTGTAAAAGATACCTCCAATCTCAGGACCTGAACCACCAGGAAGATATTGGAAAACATACTGCATATAACTTGTATTATAGAAATATAATCTGATATACAGTTTCTCGTTAGGTCCAACTTTCAATCCATCAGCAAAATTAGAAGTATTCAAAGTATATGCACTTGTAACTGTGCCAGTTTTAAGCACTGAATAATCAGAAAAATCCGCATTTTTAGAATATCTCAATTCATAAGTAGCACCATTTGTACCTTTAGCAACATAGCTGAATGTTTTTGGTTCAATTGTTTTATTTGGACTCACATTATCCAAAATAAACTGTGCATATCTATTTGTATTGATAGTTGTAGAATTACCATTACTTTCCAGATAATAAGCCTTTGGATTAGTTTCTCCACCGACTGCCACTGTCATTCCGCCAGTTGTCGTCATTGTTGTAGAATTGATGAACGACTGAAAAGCAGTAGCTGTAAAGTTATTCTGATCCCAACGTACAAGCGGAGAAGTTGTATTTACATTGTTATTAATACTTACTGTTGCTGTGTTTGAAACACCATACTCATTGGTAATATAATATGAGAAAGAATCAGCTCCAACATAATCTTTTGATGGGATATAATTGATACTTCTATCTGCATTAAGCGATGTTGTACCGTGAGATGGCTGTGTATATGTTAATGTACTGATTTTGTTACTATAATCATCATTAATTAATACGTTGATATCGATATCATTGTTAACGATGTTAGTTACAGAATCGTCATAAGCAATAGGAGCAGTTGAACTGAATTCCACATTTCCGATAAATGCAGGACCAACATTGTCTCCGTTTTTCAAAAGAATTTGGAAAGCGTTCCAAGTATTATAAACGTAAACTCTCAGATATAAAACCTGTCCGTCTGTTGCAATTGGTTTTGAGAAATTTTTTAAAGATATTTCTTTTAGAGTATTTGTAACAGTAGTTTCCGGCAATACATTGAAAGCTGTCGTAAAGCTGCTGTTAAGAGAATAATCGATTTTGATTTTTGCGTCTCCACCTTGTGTTAAACAAAGGAAGTTAAACTCAGAAAGATTCAGCTTATATCCATTTTTCGGACTGATTGTAAATTGAATATACTTTGATTTATCAATAGTTTCAACATTTTTGTCTGGCCAACCATTGGTTTGAAAAGCATTGTATCCATTCAGACTGATATTTTGAACATATGATTGAGTCACCGTAGAAGTCATATTACCAACTACAACCTGCGAATTATAAACGCTTGGTGTATAATTAGAATTATTCCATCTGGTTAAAGCTGTATCAACGTTGTTGGCAACTGTAATATTAACAGTAGCTTCATTGGATAAACCAGTAGTATTGCTGATTTTATATTTGAAAGTATCAGCTCCAGTATAACCAGTAGTTGGTTTGTAAGTTACATTGGTAGTTCCATTTATGGTTAGTGTTCCGTGTGCTGGCTGCTGTGTTATTGTAATTCCGCTGATAGTTGTAGTAGAAACATCATTACTTAAAATATCCAGAACAGATTCATTATTTTTATAAGCAGTATAGCTGTCGTTGTTAGCAGTTGGAACCGTTGGAGTATCTACAGAAACAGTTCCTGTAAAATTAGGTCCGGTTCCTGTTCCTCCGTTTGGAGTATAAGATAAATGGAAATTATTATAAGTATCGTAAATATAAAAACGTACGTAAAGTGTTTTCCCAGAAGCCAACAAAAGATTATTAAAATTCTGTGAGATAGTCTGCCAGCTAGCACCATTTACTGTTCTTGACAACAGAGTTTGTGAATTAGAAAAATCTGAATTCGTAGAATATCTAATCTCAAATTTTGATGTTCCACCTTGATTTCTGAATGTCAGATTTAAATTTCCTAAATTAATTTTATAATTATTGCTAGGATTTATAGTAAATTGAATATATTTACTAGTATCAATTGTACTGGAAGATGGTAATCCTGATATCAAGAAAAATGTGTCACTCCAAGAAGTTGGAGCTACGGATACCCCACCAGCAGTTGTTATGTTTTGTGCAATAACATTGCTTCCTGTTGTTGGCGTAAGATCATTTTTGGTCCATCTTACTAGTTCCGTTTGTGCGAAAAAGAAATTCGCAAAGAATAGTACAAAGAATAAAGTGTAGTGTTTTTTCATCGTTCTTAAGTGGTTTTTAGAGCGTGCAAAATTAAATTACAGATTCAAAATAAATATTAACATATGGTAAGAAATTTTCAAGTCGAATTTTAGCTGATTTTAGTTAAATCTCATGCTAAAAAGGATAACTTCTTCCATAGTTATGTACAATCCTCATTTGTGTGTTTACTAAACTGGTTGCAATATTATTGATAATAATACAGAATCTAAATTTTTTAGCGCTAAACCCTTATGAATAAAGCAAAAACTATCCCTTGGGATAGTCTTTGTATGGGCAATGTAGTAGGTGTTTTTACCTAGATGTAGGGGTAATGTAGTAGATGGAAAATTAATTATTTCTTAACTTCTGGAAGAAATCCTTGCGATCTTTGATATCCAAAATGGTGTAAATATTTTTAGTATGATACTTTACAGTATTTTCACTTATAAATAATTTTTCTGCGATTTCTTTATTTGATAAGCCATCCGCAAGATGGATTAAAAGTTCTTTTTGACGATCTGTTAACTCATCCGAACTTAAGAAAAAATACCTTTTAGAATCCTGTCCATTTTCTGAATTTTGAGAATAAGAATCAAGTTCCTGTTTCATCTGTTCCAACTCATATCTCATCAACAATTTGTCTCTTTTGATCTTTCTATTCTTTTTATAAAAATAGATCACAGCTAGAACAGCAATTAAAATGATAATACTCAAAATAATGGTTCTTTTCCAGATATCAGATTGCTCTTTTATTAATTGCTCTTTTTCTGTATAAGCTTTATCAACAATATGCATTTCAGAAATCTTGACCTCCTGATTCTCCAGTCTGCGGAGTGAATCAAGTTCCGAGCCAATCAGGTATGCTTTTCCAAAAAGATTATTTTCTTTATAGATCTTTTCCATTTCGGAAGCAGTGAAGATTTTGTATTTCAAGATATTACAGCTATCCGAAGTTTGCATGCTTACATCATAAATTTCTTCTGCTTTAGCAATGTTTTTTTTCTTGCTGTACAGATTCATCAGTTTTGCATAGACAATTGGAAGATTGCAAGAGTTGGCTGCCTGCATAATTTTCAGAGCCTCATAATATTTTTTTTCCGCTTCGTTATATTGTTTTTTGATCAGGAACAGATAACCTTCCTGCATTAGGATGTAAGAATTATCTTCAGGGTAAGAATTGAGGTATTTTTTAGCTGCAATTCTCTTCATCACTTCCTCAGACTTATCATATTGATTATTATCAAAATACACAAACGCGTACTCGTAATCAAGTTTCATGCGTAAAAGATTATCTTCCGGCAATTGTTTGGCAATTACACTCGATTTGTTAAGATAGTCTATGCACATCATATAATCGTTAACACTTCGATAGGTTGTAGCCATAAGAAACAGGATGTTTGCCTCCTCTTCCTTTGTCAGGTCTCCGGATAATAAAATATCAGAAAGTTTCTTTTGCGAAATTTGATGTTTTCCTTCTCTATTATTCTTAATGATTTCTTCCTCAATGGAATTGAGGTTGAGGTCTTTAGCAGAGAAAAATATAGAGAATAGTATAAAAAAGCCTAAGAAATACCTTGTAAAATTAAAATTCATCAGTGTCTTGTGTGTATTAATCAACCGTTTTTAGTCTCAATCGAAACGACAAACAATCTTTTAAAGATAATTGCAAAAATAATTAATTATATCTATTTTTTCTCAAAAAATATTTTATTTTTTACGTATTTATATATTTGCTTTAAATTTTAAAAAATTATTCTAATCTGAAACTTATAAAGTGGTAGAAATTATGAATTAAAGCCGCAAATTTTTAACAAACCATTCAGCTTATAGATTTAAATCAATTATATTTGTCTCTAAATCTAATTTATAAAATAGTTTCATGAGTAAAATTTCGGATAGACTGAACAGACTGAGTTATTCTCAGACTTTCGTGATGAGCAACAAAGCACGCGATATGAAGGCGGCAGGAATTGATGTAATAAGTTTGACTTTGGGAGAACCAGACTTTGATGTTCCTCAAAAAATTAAACAAGCAGCCTTTGATGCTATTAATGAAAATTACAGCCACTACTCGCCTGTTCCCGGATTTTTAGAATTAAGACAAGCTATTTCCGCAAAACTTAAAAGAGATAATAATCTTAACTATAAGCCTTCTCAAATTTGTGTAGCAAATGGCGCAAAACAATCTATCATCAATGTTTTGTCAGCTATTGTGAATGATGGTGATGAAGTTATCCTTCCTGCTCCTTATTGGGTAAGTTATGACGAGATGGTAAAATTGGTTGGTGGAACTTCTGTGTTCATTGAAACTTCTATTGATACAGAATTTAAAATTACAGCTGAACAATTAGAAAAAGCAATCACACCAAAAACCAAAGCTTTGCTTTACAGTTCACCTTGTAATCCTTCGGGAAGTTTCTATACAAGAGAAGAATTGGAAGCCATTGCCAATGTTGTAGCAAAATATCCGCACGTGACTATTATTTCTGATGAGATTTACGAATTCATCAATTATGAAGGTGAACACGTTTCTATTGCAAGTTTCCCTCAGGTTTATGAGCAAACTGCAGTAATCAATGGAATGAGCAAAGCTTTTGCTATGACAGGATGGAGAATCGGTTATTCTGCTTGTCCAGAGTGGTTGGCGAGTGCTTGTGACAAAGTTCAAGGTCAAATGACAAGTGGCGCGAATACTGTGGCTCAAAGAGCTTCTATCACAGCTTTACAAATGGATCCGTCGGAGTTACAATATATGATTTCGGAATTCCATAAAAGACGTGACTTGGTTTTTGATTTGATGAAAGATATCAAAGGTTTCAAATGTAATCTTCCAAAAAGTGCATTCTACTTCTTCCCAGACATTTCCTATTTCATCGGAAAGAATCTGAATGGTACTGAAATTAAAGACGCAGATGATTTTGCTATGTTTTTATTAGAAAATGCACATGTGGGTTGCGTTGGCGGTGTAAGTTTCGGAAGTCCGGAATGTATCCGTTTTTCTTACGCAGCTTCAGAAGCAGAATTGAGAGAAGCAATGAGAAGAATCAAAGATTGTGTAGAGCAGTTTTAGACTTATCTCAAAAACATTTAATAAATCAAACATCACTTTCTTAAGTGGTGTTTTTTTTATTTTAATAAGGTTTTTATAAATTCTTTGCCACCTTCAGTATTCAAATGATCCTGATCCCCAAAGTATTTTTCTTGATTTTTGTATATTGACTTGTAATCAATAACTTTTAACCCGTTCGACAAAAAGAGTTTATCAGCACCATAATTCTTATCACGTAGTAGCTTTAGATATGAATTAGAAAGCGGAAATTTTATTCCAATGAGCTCTATATTATTAGTTTTACATAGAAAAATAATTTCTAAAAGTATTTTTTCTAATGCTTTACTTTTATTTTTCGAAGGGAATTGTCCATTTATTCTTTCTTTAGCTCTTTTGTTTTTTTCAGTTTCATTTAATTCATTCCAAACAAAATTACTCCCTGTATCATCCTTTAGATTCAAAATTTTTTCAATCTTAGTATCCAAATAAATTTTTAATAAAGGATTTATTTTTAATTGGAAAATTGGAAAATAATATTTTAAGTATTTTTCTTTGAAGTAATTCAAATTCATTGAAGAAGTGTAAATAATACTCTTGTCTGAATTATTATTCTGATCTCTATATGGACTTAATGAATGATCATCAACACTTAGGTAAATTGTTTTAACTTGATAATTGTTTTCAACAAGATAAGAGATTTTTCTCTTCATATCAAAATAGGAATCACTATTGGCAGAAAAATTATAAACCTTATAATATTCAGAATTTTTCTCAATAGGCATCCCATGGGAATCTGCCATTATAAACGATTTAAAATTTTTGCTTGGAAAATCTTTATAACCTTTATAATAGTTGTCATTTGCAAAAATAAATAAACCTATATTAAAAAGTAAAATGATTGTCAAAAAAATAAAAATATTATGAATAAACTTTTTCATGTAAAATATTTTTAAAATTGAAAATAGATGAATTCCACTGTCTCACCGAAATTACCGTAAAAATAAATTGACAGTAAAACTAATATATAGATGATCCATCGCAATGTTTTGGATTTTATAATTTTAAGTCTTTCCAAAGCGTATTTATTTTCTCTCCCCCGCCATTCAGTTATTATAAAAATAATTAATAAAACTATTATGGTTTTTGAATTCTCAATTCCATCAAATTTTGGAATATCAAAAACTGATAACGAAAAAATTCCCAAGATATAGTTGACGGCCTGTCCAAGATTTTCTGAACGGAAAAATATCCAAGCAAAAACTGTTAAACCAAATGTTAAAATCATTTGAATAAACTCTTTTATTGTGGGTAATAATCTTCCTTCAGCAACAGTTTTTATATTATTTCTGTTGGTTTTCATAATAATAGATGGCATAATAAATAAAGCGTTCAAAAAGCCCCAAACAATAAATGTCCAATTGGCACCGTGCCAAAATCCACTTATAATAAATATGATTAATGTATTGCGAATTCGCATCCAATCTCCCCCTTTGCTTCCTCCCAAAGGAATATATATGTAATCTTTGAACCAAGATGATAGTGAGATATGCCAACGTCTCCAGAATTCTGCAATATCTCTTGAAAAATATGGAAAAGCAAAATTCTGTAATAGTTCTATCCCAAATAAACGTGCTGTTCCTAATGCAATATCCGAATAACCGGAAAAATCTCCATAAATCTGAAAAGTAAAAAATATAGCTCCTAAAATTAAGGAACTTCCATTCATATCTGCATAATTGTTGAAAATCTCATTAGCATAAATAGCACAATTATCTGCAATAACAATCTTTTTAAATAATCCCCAGAGTATTTGCCGTAAGCCATCTATGGCTTGGAAATAATCAAAACTTATTTGTTTTTTTATTTGGGGAAGTAGATGTGTAGCACGTTCAATTGGACCTGCAACCAACAACGGAAAAAAACTTACAAATACTGCATAATTTATAAAACTCTTTTCTGCCTTAATTCTATTTTTATAAATATCAATTATATAAGAAAGTCCGTGAAATGTATAAAATGAAATTCCTACTGGCAATATTATATTAATCATCAAGGGACTTACAGTCCATCCCAAATTTGACATAATGTCAGCAAAAGATTCTGCGAAAAAGTTATAATATTTAAAGATACCAAGGAAACCAAGATTTATAATAACACTCAACCAAAACCATCTTTTTTTCTGTTTTTGATTTTCAGAAGTCTGCATTTTAAGTCCTGTTAAATAATCTAGCAATGTAGAAAACAGTAAAAGAAACAGAAAACGCCAATCCCAACAAGCATAGAAGAAATAGCTAGAAATAAGCAATAATATATTTTGAATTTTCAGATTTTTTTTAGTAAAAAACCAGTAAAGTATAAATACAATGGGTAAAAAAATTGCAAAATTAATTGAATTAAAAAGCATTATGGATTTAAATTAGTTTCAATTTTAAGCAAGGTAATTTTAGCAATGCTTTATCTAATGCGAAAATATAAAAATTAAAAAACAATTTAAATTTTATTCTTATTTGAAAAATTATAGATATCTGATTTTGCTCATTCAAAAAGTTAATTATCTGTTTGAAATTTGATAGAGAATTGTAAATCAGAATGCTTCATTTATTATCTAAATTAAAATTTTTGGTATCGAAAACATATAATAACACTGTTAGTCTTGACGCTTTCAGTTCAATAGATTTTATAAATCAAAAATAAATTTATCATTCACAAAATCTTTGTAATTTCGCACTATCAAATTTTAAACAACAATTTAAACTTAAATATTATGTCATTAGTAGGTAAATTATTCCCAAATGTTGCGATTGATGCAATGAGCGAAATGGGTGACGATCTTAAGATCAATGTTTTTGAAGAAGCTTTAAACAATCAGCAAAAAGTTATTTTGTTCTGGTATCCAAAAGATTTCACTTTTGTTTGCCCTACAGAATTGCACGCGTTTCAGGAAGCTTTACCAGAATTTCAAAAAAGAAATACAATCGTAATTGGTGCTTCTTGTGACACAAACGAGGTTCACTTCGCTTGGTTGAACACGCCAAAAGACAATGGTGGAATCGAAGGTGTAACTTATCCAATCCTTGCTGATACGCACAGACAATTGGCAAACATTCTTGGGATTGTAGATCAGGATTTGGATTACGATGAAGAAGGAAACGAGGTTTACACAGGCTCTAACGTAACTTACAGAGCAACTTATTTGATTGACGAGACTGGAAAAGTTTTCCACGAGTCTGTAAACGATATGCCTCTTGGAAGAAACGTGAAAGAATATCTTCGTCTAATTGATGCTTATGCTCACGTTCAAAAGCATGGAGAAGTTTGTCCTGCAAACTGGGAAGAAGGTAAAGAAGCAATGAACGCTAACAGAACTGGCGTAGCAGAATACTTCAGCAAGAATTAATATAACAATATAAAAGAATGTAACAGTTTAACAATGAACCGAATAATTGGTCAATTGATATACTGTTACATTGCTAAATTTTTAAAATTATGTACATAGAACTTACTGGAGATACATTACAGCAAATCATTCAGGAGAATGACAAAGTAATGGTTCAATACGGCGCGACTTGGTGTGGGAACTGCAGAATTATGAAGCCAAAGTTCAAAAAACTGGCTGCGGAAAACGAAGATATCCCTTTCTATTATGTGGATGCAGAAAAGTTGCCTGAAAGTAGAAAATTAGCAACAGTTGATAATCTACCGACTTTTGCAGCGTTTGAAGGTGGTACTTTGAAAAATCAAGTTCAAACCAATCAAGCTGAAAGTCTTAACAATCTTTTCAGCGAATTAAAAGATTAAAAATTAAGAAATTTCTTAATCTCTAAATCTCATATAATTTCTAAATTTATTAAAATGAAATTACCAATCATAAGGCAGTTTTATCAGAATCAAACACCGGAAAATCTGGAGGCGACTTTGGAAGTTTTAGAAAGCTTCTGCGAGTTCCGAAATGTTTCTGAAGAAGATATGAATGTTGCCGGCGAACTCATTACCAATATTTGCGGAGCCTTAGAAGTTCACGCTAATGTCAATAACGGAATGAGTGAAAAAGATGCTTTGAACTCATTTGCTCAAAAAGTTATGGGTTCTATCGACAAATAAAAGTTAACTTTTATATAATTAAAAAGGCCTTAAAAATTTCTAAGGCCTTTTTAATTATATAAAACTAATATTAGCCTATTAATAGAATAATACGAAAAAAAACTATTTTTTTCTTTATACAAGTAAATTTTCTCTATCAATTTACTGTATGTTTTTTCATTTCAAAATAGGAATCTCAACAAAACTATCGTTAAACCACTGGATGATCAAAGGTTCTTTTGCATCAGCAATGGTTTCGGTGGTGACTGCTTTTCCGCTTCCGTAATTCAGTTCTGAAAAAGCGTTTTTATTGACATTCAGTACAATGACTAGCCGGCTTCCTTTCTGCAGTTGTTTACTAACTAGATGTGTATTTTCAAATGTGACGGTTTCTTTTTTGCCAGGGGTCAGCAATTGTCTTTTAGTAATGTCTTTGGCATAGCTTGCACGACCGCTATAGTAGGAAATATGAAAATATTTTCCTTCGGGAGTGAGTTCGTAAAGAGTTAGTCCAAGATCTACGTCTTTTTTGTTAATGCTCAGTTTTATATTTCCGAGAAATGATCCGTTCACCAACATAGCATCCAAAGGTTCACTTATAAAAACATAACCGTTACCAGCTAAACTTTCCCTAATAATGGGATCGGGATAATAATCATTATTGCTAATTGTACGGTCTGCAAAATCTACTTTTTGAACCAAATATTTATTGGGTTCGGGTTTATTTGGGCTCAACAAATATTCCTTCTCACTGACTTTAGAAGAACTTAGATAAAATTTCAAGTAACTGTTATGCATAGCCTCCAGTGAAGCTGCACTTCGCCATTCATCTGTTCCCATAACCTGATAATTGATCTTATCTTTCAGAAAAAAAGGTTTTTCAGCACCTTTCAAAATATAATCCAGCCATTGATACGTGTATTGCTTGATCGGAAATAAAGCATTTTTACTAACTGTATATCCGTTAATCACTTCCTGCCCTCCCATTTGTGTTCCAAAATGTCCATAAGGGCCGATCACCAGATATGCTGGCGTCTTAGGGCTGTATTTATTGAGCTCACGCAGATAATAAATTCCTGAATTTTGGGAATCATTATAGTAACCGTCAAATGCCAATACAGGAATATTAATCTTGGCAAAATCTTCCTTATACGGAGCCATATCTTGCCAATATTTGTCGAATGCTGGATGACTGATCCAACGCTGAAAAAGGCGGTTTGGTGTACCATCAATACTATCCATTTTATGATAGGCAACTCCGGTTTCCCACCATTTGAACATCATATCCCGGAATCTTTTTCGGTCATCTCCCGTTTTGTTATCCAGATATTTATTGTTTCCTATGTAGAAAGACCATTCATAATTAGGATTGATAAAAATGTTATTTTCCATAGGAAGTCCCATTCCTGGGCGGTTGGCAACATAAGGGACAATTGTTTTCAGTGCAGGATGAAGATTTTTAGCTGCCGCCCACTGTGTAAAGCCATTGTAGCTTCCTCCGTACATTCCTATTTTACCATTGCACCACGGCTGTTTGCTGATCCAGTCAATAACATCATAAGCATCTTTTCCATCGGTTTCATAAGGATAGATCTCGGACTGGCTGAAGCGCTTCCCTCTTGTATAAGCCATAACACCAACATACCCTCTGTCTGCAGCTTCTTTAAGCGATTGCATATCGCGTCCTTTATCACGTACATAGATTGTAAACTGTAATACGGCAGGTCGGGGAACATTGTCGTTCTTTTTACGTACAACCATTACAGAAATCTCCGCTTCATCTCTTGTCCGGATCATCACGCTATCCTGAATGCTGTATGTGCCTTCCTTATCCTGTTGGCTGGCCCATAATGTTTGTTGAGCCTGGGCTAATGGCGCAAGCAGAAAATTCAATAGAATGAGAATTACTTTATGTACTTTCATAAAGCTATTTAAACAATTATAATTAATACTGTCCTTTATAAACATATGGAATGAATTTTATAATTAAGACAATCGTAACTTCAGGATTATTACATTTTTGATTTTTTATGATCTTATAATATCGGTTTGAGTGTGTACTTATTTGCTTAATCTAAATTCAATTACTTTTAATTAATTGAATGGCATAATCCAGTTCCACGTCCTTATTACCTATCCAATTTTCGAATGTAGTTGCTGTTTCGTAATTCGATATTGTGCCACGGCCGAAGTTTTTATTCTGGTCAACCGCATTGGTGTAAAGATAAGCCTTATATTCTTCCAGCAGCTCAATTCCGGTATGAAGGCATCCGATCTTGGCAAACAAAGGTTTCAGCTTCCTGTAATATTGCAGTTAGGTCAAAGAATCTCCGATGCTTTGTCGAGTGGAGTCACTCAAAAATCCAAATTTTTCCTTATCCGTATATCTGTAGAGTTCGGGATGCTTTTTGCTGATTTTATTCATTAATCCTGATTTCCATTGACGTAAACTATCTACCGGATATTTCTGGTCAGATTCCTTTGTCTGCCAAAAGAAGTTTAGCGTTGAACATCCATATTATAATTATTAATACCGGTTTAATAATGTAATTTCCTTGCTTTGATAAATGTATCATTGTTTATCTATTAATTAATTGTAAAATCCTCTTATTTTTCGGTTGATATTTACTTATAAAGGTGTCGTTATTAAAACAGAAGTATTTATTTCCCTGTCTTTTCGAGAGATTTATAGAAAATCATAAATATATAATCCAAATCACCAATAAGATGACAATTAAGATCAATTCCGTCTGATGAAGACCATTTCTGAAAAAATTATTCAGCGAATGAAATCCGGCTACAGCCAGTAATGAATAGGTATTATTATATACTTTGCCGATTCCCCACGTACCTAAAAACAAGACACCAAGAAAAATCATATTGGAATCTGTGAATTCAAAATTCAGATGCCAGATAAACCATAAAACAGTGATAATGATGATGCTTTGAAGTTTCGGCAGATTTTTCAATTGTTCCTGTAAAAATCCACGCCAACCGATCTCTTCCAATAAACCATACACCAAAACTGTGAAAAGAAGCATAAAAGGAAATTGTCCCTGTTGAATATAGCTGACTGTTCCAATGAGAACGACCGGAACAATCCAGAAAACAAACAAAGGCAGAAATAAGTTTCGGTAATTTCCTTTCAGGGAAAACTTTAAGGGAACATTAAACAATTTAAACTAAACAAAAGCACCGATAGCGGGGCCAATCCCTCGGAGTAAAATTTTTATAAATTCGTTGTCGGTAAAATCAAACAGATGGGTTTTCACCGCCAAAAAGCGAAACAGAATGGCAATAGCATAAAAAACGATAATGCTCCCAAGTCGTTTTCTTTCTTTCATGTTTTTTTGAATTAGATCATCCAAAATTAATTATATGAAATATAAATCCACTTGACGATGGGTAAGTTTTACTTTCCGGTAACTCTTTTTCTGAAGCGGCTAAGACTTTCTGCAATTAATCCCAGGTAAGAAGCAATTATTTTGAGAGGTGTACGCTGGAAAATTTCGGGATGCTGACTGATGAGGTTGAGATAACGTTCCTCCGGACTAAGGGTCAGAAGATTGATCTAATCCTGTTGCTTTCGTAAGAATAATATTTCCGGGATCGCTTTACCAATACTTAATCATGTCTCATTCCGGAAATAGAGTTCATTGAGGTCTGGATAGCTGATTGACCATAATATACATTCTTCTAATGCTTGTGTTTTAATGCCTGAAGGCTGCTGTTTGAGGAAAGAAAAATAATCGCTCATAAAACTGTTTTCATACAGCAAGTTGATGCAGATGTCTTTTTTTCCGTTCCAGACGAATAAGCCTACAGAACCTTTGGCTACAATATTCAAATATCTTTCTACATCCTGATAATCTTTTATGACCTCATTTTTTTGAAATTCTCTAACCGTTATTTTTTCCGAAAAGCGCTCCCAGATATTGGTTTCAGCATTATAAAACGGAGAAAAAACCTTCTGAATATCTTGTGGTGTGGGCATTGATAAAATTTACTTAGTTAAACATTTCAAACAATTTATGGATCATTTCATGTATTAGCGAGATCAGCATTTCATCATAATTACAAATCTCATTAATAAAATTATAAAAAGATGATTATCAAGCAATTAATTATATGTTATGGCTTTATCAACTTCAATAGGATTATTATATTTTCTTATAATGGTCTGCAGGTTCTTTACCTGGGCATTCAGTTCTTCGATATTGCTGATCTGCTTACCTCCGATATTAATATTCAGATTAGAGCTGTTTTTCAAATTGGTTCTTTCAAAAGAAAAAGGATCGTTGTAAAAATCCATCAATAATTTTTTCTTTTGTTTTTCATTGATAACAACAGCCTTATTTCCAAAATTCGATTCCAGAAAATCATCCGTTGCAAAATTTTCTGAAAAGTTCTGATTTTTAACAAGCTTATAGATAAAGTTGCTCTTATCATCCTGAATTTCAAAAATTAATCCCGGTAACCCACGAAATTTATAGGGACCTTCATTAAAAGGAATATCCTTATTGAACCATGCAATCCAATGCCGTCCTCCAAAATCAGCTGTCGCCTTCTGAAGATTATAATCATTATATTTTTTGGTTTCATTTTCAATTTTCCAATTGATGATATCAGTCGTTTTATAAGAATAGTAGCCAAATTTGATATTAATGAAATTTTCGTTTTCAGAAGAACCGTTATTTCTTTTGACAATCTGACCGGTCATGTCAACATGCTTATTATCCATGTTGCCAAATTTTTTATTTAAAGAATCCGCGATCAAAAGGTTTCTTCCATAGAATTTGGTTTCGTTTTTATTGATATCCAGTATCATATAAAATTTCTGATGCTCATTTTCAGTAGAGTCCATTTTTAATTGTAATTCATAAATATACCTATGTGTTTGAGCCTGAAAAAGACTTCCGATAAATAAGCAAAATAATATTATTGTTTTCATACTACTGGATATTTCAAATCAAATATAATTATTTATAGAACGTAGAATAAAGAAAAAAATTCATTTACACGTCCAAACTTGTAACCTGCTTATTTATTTAATAAAAAAGACCGATTGTTCTATTTTTTATTTAACTTTGTCACGGATAAGAATTATTGCTAATGAAAACTCAAAAATCCGAAAATACCAAGCAGCTGATCATCGAAAAAACTTCGACCGTTTTTAACGTGAAAGGTTACGCAGGTACATCCATAAATGATGTAATGAGCGCCACCGGTCTTTCGAAAGGTTGTATCTATGGTAATTTTGAGAATAAGGATGAGATTGCATTAAGCGTATTCGACTACAATTTTGGTAAGGTAACACAGCATATGAAAGAACGAATTTTAGCAACTGAAAATTCTATCGAAAGATTGCTGGTTTATCCCCACACGTACAAAAACTATTTCAGATATCCGTATTTACATGCAGGCTGCCCAATTTTAAATACTGCTACTGAAGCTGATGATACGCATCCGACACTCCAGAAACGCGTACAAAAAGCTCTGGACTTTTGGAAAACATCTATCGAAAATCAAATCAAACGTGGTATCGGTAGAAACGAAATAAAAGCAGATACCGATCCGGCCGAAATTGCGGTAGTGATGATTTCAATGATCGAAGGTGCGTTTATGCAGGCAAAAGTCAACAACCATATGAAAGAGCTTAATATAGCGATGTCTTTTTTAGAGAAAATGATCAGAAATTTGAAAGCATAATTTTTTTGCTTGTAAAAAGACCGATCGGTTTATTTTTTAATAATTAAATATTTAAATAATAAAATGGAAACATTTGATATTACCGTAATAGGGTCAGGTCCCGGCGGATATGTAGCTGCTATCAGAAGCGCACAGTTAGGATATAAAACTGCCATTATTGAAAAGTATAATACTTTGGGCGGCACGTGTACCAATGTAGGGTGCATTCCTACCAAAGCTTTGCTGGACAGTACACATCATTACGCAGATGCACTCAGCAGTTTCGCGGCACACGGCATTGAATATTCAAATCTCAAGCTTAATATTGAACAGCTTTTTAAGCGAAAAAGCGAGGTAGTGACCAAAAACACACAAGGTCTGGATTTCCTGATGAGAAAAAATAAGATTACGGTTTTCCACGGCTCAGGTTCTTTTGTTAATAATGAAACTTTGAAAATTGTAAACGATGATCATACTGAAACTGTTATTAATTCAGATAAATTCATTATTGCTACAGGATCGAAACCGTCCACAATTCCGGGCATTACTATCGACAAAAAGAGGATCATCACTTCTACAGAAGCTTTGGAATTGAAGGAAAAGCCCGAGAGCATTATAATTATTGGTGGCGGCGTAATCGGTGTGGAAATGGCTTCCATATTCAACAGAATCGGAACCAAAGTGACTATCTTAGAATATGCTGATAATCTTATTGCTACGATGGATAGTGAATTAGGAAAGGCTTTAACGAAGATTCTAACCAAAGAAGGCGTGGAAATCAAACTTCAGCAGGCAGTCTACAAAGCAGAAAATCTTGACAACACAGCTAGGGTTTATTTCAAAAATAAACAAGGAGAAGAACAAGATCTAACCGCTGATTATATTTTGGTTTCTGTCGGCAGAAAACCTTACGTAGCCGGTCTGGGCTTGGAAAATACTACTGTGGAATTGAATAGCAATGGTACGGTGAAGGTCAATGAATTGCTTCAGACAACAGCTCCAAACATTTATGCGATTGGAGATGTCGTTGGTGGCGCAATGCTGGCTCACAAAGCAGAGGAGGAAGCAGTATTTGTAGTGGAAAGAATCAATGGTCAGAAACCTCATATCAATTATGACCGTATCCCTTCGGTAGTGTACACCTGGCCGGAAGTGGCTTCTGTAGGCGCCACCGAGGAGCAATTAAAGAAACAGGGAGTGGAATATAATATCGGTAAATTTCCTTTTGCCGTGAATGCCCGAGCCCGAGCGGGAATGGAAACGGAAGGTTTTGTAAAGGTTCTTTCCGACCCTAAATATGGCGAACTTTTAGGAGTGCATATTATCGGCGCACGGGCTGCAGATTTGATTGCACAGGCTGTTGTAGGACTGGAATATGAAGTGACAGCAAATGATATGTCTACAATGAGTTATGCCCATCCAACCTACTCGGAGGTAATGAAAGAGGCTTATACAATAGCATCAGGAAAACCATCACTGAATATTTAATATATTTATAGCTATTATTTTTAGAATTATGTCAACACAAATTAGGCTCGCAACCATCGGAGATTATCCCAGAATTATGGAAATTTGGGAATCTGCAGTTAAAGCTACTCACGACTTTCTTGCCGAAGAGGATTTTATTTATTTTAAAGAAGTCATCCCAAAGGATTATCTGCCTAATCTTGAAGTATTTCTACTTATTGAAAATGGGGAACCTGTCGCATTTTCATCAGCATCAGAAGGAAATCTCGAAATGCTATTTGTTCACAATGACTACTGTGGTAAAGGTTATGGAAAGCGCTTAATTCAATTTATGGATGAAACGGAAGGCATTACAAAGGTTGACGTTAATGAGCAAAATTATCCGGCTGTCGGATTTTACGAAAAATTAGGGTTCAGAAAAGCAGGACGATCAGAAAAAGACGGCTCTGGTAAAGATTATCCGATTATTCATATGATAAGATGAAATTGCCGTCATTATCACAACACTATAATTATTAAAAATAAATTATAAAAAATGATTGAAGGGTTATATGAGACACATATTCAAGTAAGCAACTTGGAAAACGCAGTTCAGTTCTATACACAAATATTGGGACTTGAGTTTGCGCACTATGATGAAACCAGACCGATTGCGTTTCTTTGGATCGGAGAAAATAAAAAGGCAATGCTCGGACTTTGGGAACAACAGGGTAATCTCCAGACAAGACATTTTGCATTCAGCTGTTCCAAAGATTTTATTTTAAAAGATGCAAATACTTTTTTAGATAAAAACGGATTAAAGGCGTATAATTTTCTCAAAAATGGAAGCAATGAACCAATGGTTTTTGCCTGGATGCCCGCACTTGCTCTTTATTTTGACGATGCGGACGGAAATCAGCTGGAGTTTATCCATATTCTGAACGGCAAAAGTCAGCCAGAACTTGGCGTACTCAGCTACGAAGAATGGCAAAAAATCAATTCACCTCAGTAAATAAATAATATGAATTCAGAAGACAACTATTTGGAAATAAACAGGGAATCTTGGAATACCAGAACAGAAGCTCACATCACTTCTGATTTTTATAATCTGGATGCTTTTTTGAAGGGGAAAAGTTCATTAAAAGATATAGAACTTAATTTACTTGGAGATTTGACAGGCAAATCCGTATTGCATTTACAATGTCATTTCGGACAGGACAGTATCTCTTTAAGTCGCCTGGGAGCGGACGTAGTCGGCGTTGACCTTTCGGATGTAGCAATAGATCGTGCACGTGAACTGGCAAAACAGAGTAATATTTCAACAACTTTTATCTGCAGCGATGTTTATGATTTGTCCAATCATCTGGATCGCGAGTTTGATATTGTCTTTACCAGTTATGGGACCATCGGCTGGCTTCCGGATCTGGATCGGTGGGCAAAAATCATTTCGAAATTCCTGAAACCCGGCGGTACATTTGTTTTTGTAGAATTTCATCCGGTTGTCTGGATGTTTGATTCGGCGTTTAAAAAGATTGAATACAGATATTTTAATTCCGGAGCCATTATAGAAACCGAAAAAGGAACTTATGCAGATAAAAATGCGGAATTTGAAGTCAAATCAATTGGCTGGAACCACGGCCTAGCTGAAATAATGGTTAGTTTGATGCAAAATGGTTTGGAAATAAACTCCATTGAAGAATTTGATTATTCGCCATACAATAATTTCAATAATTCAATTGAATTTGAACCTGGTAAGTTCAGAATTGCTCATCTGGGAGACAAAATCCCTATGGTGTATGCGTTGACAGCCTCAAAAAAGCATCTTGTAGATACGGAACAATAAATCTGATGTTGTCTCTAAATTAAAATTAAGTTCAAATTATATGTTTCTTAGGTTAATAATTCTTTATCTGTTATTTCTTCCACTTGCTATTAGTGCTCAAAATAGTACTCAAACAAAGTATGTATTTTTTTTGCATAATAAATTTTTGGAAGAGCATCCGTTAAATGCATCTCATCCTAAATACGGACCAGCGGCATATAAAGCTATTTTAGAAAAACTTCAATCCACAAATTCTGTCATACTATCTGAAAAAAGAAAACCCGGCACTGATCCTAAGATGTATGCAAAAAAGATAATCCTTAAAATTGACAGCTTACATAGCTATGGATTTCCTTATGCCCATATTTCAATTGTTGGAACATCTCAAGGAGGTTATATAGCTCAATATATCTCCTATTATGCCAAAAATCCAGATTTGAAATTTGTTTTTATTGGCTCAAGCTTTAAAAATGATTCGATGAATAAAGATCGAAAGTTCAGGCTCTACGGTAAGATTTTATCGATTAATGAAAAAACCGATGTCGGCGCTAAACCATTATCAAGGCAACTTAGGTTTAAAAATTCTGATTTGAAGTCTTTTAAAGAAATTACCCTCAACACAGGTCTGGAGCACGGTTTTCTATTCAGGGCATTAGACGAGTGGATAATGCCTGCCAAAACATGGATCAATAGTAATAAAAATCGATGATGAATCACTTCTACTTCGGATTCGGATCCAGATGTCCCAGCCATTTTAATGGTGAATAAGTATCCCCGATACAGAGCTTTAAAATCTGTGCATTATTTTTTTCAAAATTCTCACTATTGCTTAGGATGATTACAGCCGTTCCACTTTCCGGAAAAGCAACAGCATAATTCTGATTGGCTTCGCCATGACCTGTATGGAAAAAGGCTCTACCAAAAGGCGAATCAAAAATTCCTACTCCCAACCCCCACGCAAGGTTAATAGCATCATTATCTGTAGTAATATTATCTTTCAATGGTCCGAACCCCCTCGTACTCTTGACTTTAATTTGCGGTTTAAGCATCTCAAGATAACTTTTACTGGTTATGCCCTTCTTTTTCATTAGGTAGATCATAAAATTGGCATAATCATTGGCAGTAGTAGACATTGATCCGGCCGCTCTGCTGCTTTCTCGCCTTTCAGAACCATATTTTTTGCCATCTTTGAAGTAGGCATTGGAAAAATTGGTTTCAAATCTATCTTCCCAGATCATGCTTGTATATCTCATCCTGAGTGGTTCAAAAACTTCTTCCCTTGCAATATCTTCAAGTTTCTTTCCTGTATATTCCTCTATTATAAATCCCAATAGATTAATCCCTTCATTGGAGTAATAGAACTTTTCGCCCGGCTTAGCAATGAGATTGACTTTATTACCATACAAGTGCCGAAGAACCGGCAGTCCGGAACTATGACTTAAAAGCATTCTGGGTGTAATCTGATTGAAAGATTCAGGATCTTCTGATAGGTCTTTCCATTTCGGATACTCTCTTATCGGTTTTTTAAGATACTTATAAACTGGTTTATCTAGGCTGAATATCCCTTTGTCTACCAATCGCATAAAAATATATGCACTCACTGGTTTGGTGAGTGAGGCTGCGTACATTATTGTACTATCATTCAGCTTCTTTTTGCTTTCAACATCTTTATAACCGAAACTTGATGAATAAATCACCTTATTGTGATTGACAATAACAACCTGCAGGCCGGCAATATTTGCGCTATCCACTAAATGTGACAATCTTTGTTGAAGAATTTGGGAATCGATTGTTTTTCCATCAAGCTTTTTAATTTTTACATTTTTTTGAGCACTTAAAGCTAACATCCAGATCAATAATGAAAGTGTGAAGAGTTTTTTCATGTGGGAAATATTTGTGACAAATTTAGCGGCAAATTGCTATAAATTCACAGGACACTTTCACGACAAGTTTACGCCATTTGTTACTGGAAAAGACTTTCAAGGGGTTTATCGCAAAAATCGATAGGTCAAAGGATAGGAACTTTCTCTTTTATTAATGCTTCTGAAAATATTGATGATGCACATGACAAAAGCATAAAAATAGATGATCAGCACCAATGGAAATCCAATAAAAAACACGAAAATCATGAGTACAACTGCCGGTATAAAAAGAATAGACATTGAGATCTGAAAATTAACTACCAACTTACCTTCCTGGTCGTAAGTATGGGATTCATCTTTTTTAATGAACCAAAAAATTACAGGAAGAATAATGTTGAAAACAGGAAGGAAAAGCCCGATAAGCGCCAACATGTGAAAAACTGGTTTTATTTTATCCAGACTTTTTATGTCCGTGGTTTGTGATAACTGTTGACCCACCGCTAACTCTTCAGTGTCTATTTCAAGTGCATCTGCAAGCATCTTCAATGTTGCGGGATGTGCTTCAACCTTTCCACTTTCGATGCGTTGTATTGTTCTTGCGCTCACGCCAGAAAAATCTGCAAGCTGCTGCTGGCTTATTCCTTTCTTACGTCTGTAATCTGCTAATTTTGAAATCATTGTTACACAAAAATATGTAAATTATTGCTTACGAAAAAGAGCTTGCACCTAAGTTTCAGCATTTTTTCACAATCACAATATCAGATACTTGATGCATTAAAATTTGGGTTAAAAATGATTTTGTTCTCACTTCCGAAAGCGTTGCACAGATGATCAGTTATTTAGTCAATAAGCTTAATAAGATATAATTGTAAAATAGATTTCTTTGATGTCAATTTATTTCTTGAGCTTAAAACATAACTTTATTCTTCCGCATTATTGCCAGATGCCTGATATCTTTTAATAATTAAATCTCTTAATCGCTCTTCGTGTTGATCTCCCCACTGTCCCAAAGCACCGACAACAGGAATCAAACTTTCACCAAACTCAGTTAAGCTATATTCTACTTTTGGAGGTACAACAGGGTAAATTTTCTTCGTGACCAACTCGTGGTCTTCCAACTCTTTTAGCTGAATATTTAAAACTCTTCGCGATGCATCCGGAATTTTACGCTGCAATTCGCTTGGTCTTTTATGTCCCTGATTGATAAACCAAAGAAGACGGATTTTCCATTTGCCGTACAGCACTTCACCGATCAGGTCAAGACCACAATTCAGATTCGGAATTATTTTTCTCTCATACATAATGTAAAAGTAAGCGTATGTTCCGATTTTTGCAATAGGGGAATAATTTATCCCTATATGAATCGTAATTCCGTACTTGTAAGAACTGTTTTTATACCCCAATTTTGTCCTATAAAACAAATCTAAAAAATGGAACAATTTAATTACAACAATGAGTTGTCAGGCAAAATTGCATTGGTAACAGGAGGTACAAAAGGAGCAGGAAAAGCCATTGCAGACAGACTGCTACAAGCTGGCGCAACGGTTATTATTACCGCAAGAAATGCCCCTGAACAAGAAAACAGTAATCTGCATTTCATTTCAGCAGATCTGAGTACAGCAGAAGGCACCCAAAAAGTAATCAGCGAAGTGCTTTCGGACTACGGAAGACTGGATATTCTGGTTAACAACCTCGGGGGATCATCTACTCCGGCAGGCGGGTTTGCCGCGCTTAATGATGAAGATTGGGAATCAACACTACAGGCTAATCTTTTGGCTCCGGTTCGGCTGGACAGGGGATTTTTACCGCAAATGATCGAGCGAAAAGCAGGTGTTATTATTCACATCGCTTCTATCCAAGGTAAACTGCCTCTATATGATTCTACTTTGCCTTACGCAGCTGCAAAAGCAGCACTGAGAAACTACAGCAAAAGCTTATCAAACGAAGTTACTCCTAAAGGTATTCGTGTATTGGCGGTTTCTCCAGGATGGATCAATACAACAGCATCGGAAGCATGGCTGGGCGAAATTGCAAGAAATTCGAACAGTACTGTAGAAGAAGCGCAACAGGGCGTAATGGATGCATTGGGAGGAATTCCTTTCGGAAGACCTGCTGAACCTGCCGAAGTTGCCGAATTTGTAGGCTTTCTGGTTTCACCAAGAGCCAGCTATTTAACAGGAACAGAATATGTAATCGATGGCGGAACAGTACCAACTATTTAATAATCATTTAAAAAAATAGAAAATATGAACTTACCAAATGTAATCACCGAGTTAGTAAAAACACAAAATAATTTTGATAGTGCTGCTTATGCCCAATGTTTTACAGAAACAGCCGTAGTTTTTGATGAAGGCAAAACCCATACAGGGAGAAAAGAAATCGAACAATGGATCGACAAATCTAACAAAGATTATAAAGCCACAATGGAGCCGGTAGATTATGATGAAAAAGAAAACATTCTATCGGCTAAAACTTCAGGATCATTTCCGGGCAGCCCCATTATTTTGAAATATTATTTTCAATTGTCCAGTGGACTCATTCAGTCGTTGAAAATAACAAGTTAGTATTTATAGAGGAAATCATATTAAAGCTGAAATATACACTTCATTTTTTCAAACTCTGCCAAAGTGTATGACAGAAAGGAGAAAGCAAAAAACAACCTCCTAGGATGATCGAGATTCAATAATGTAACAGACAGATCTTATAATTGGTTTTCCTTATTGGAAAACCAATTTTATATACAAACGGGAAAATTAATTCATTATCAATTTTAATGACTAAAAGTTATGGATGGATTACTTTGGGCCATATGCATATTGTGCCTATCACTGTAAGCCTCCCCGAAGTTTGAACAGAATTACACCCTCATTTTGTTTTGTAAAACCATAAAATCTTTTTCAAGCTGTTGTATTAATTTGAATTTCGCCAAAGTAAAAACGTAATCCTTAGCCTCTGCGAGTGATATATCATATTTAAGTTCGATTGTGGGAAATTCAATTGGAAAAGCAGAGAGCAGCCTGTCATAATATTTATCTAACAACTTAGCATCCGGCATCTCGAAATTTATCCTAAGTTGAAAGATCAAATAAATTCATTATTTTTAATTTTAGAATATCAATTACAACAGAATATCTTCTAACTTAATATTCTTTCTAATGTCCTAATAATCTTATAATTTATTTCCACCAGTAATAATAGTTGTTTAACCCATCATATTCAAATCCACAACGAGGATATAGTTTATTTCCTATATAGTTTATTTTTTCGGTTTCAAGCATTAATCCACAAGCTTCTGTTTCATCACACCATTGTTTAGCACGTTCTATCAAAGCCACTGAGAATCCTTTTCCTCTGTAATCAGGATGTACAAACAGATCACTCAAAAGCCACTGTTTTGCTAGCTTAACATAATGGTACAATTTGTATAACTGTAAAAATCCGATAAAGATTGAAGAGTTCTGCAGCTGCATCCAAATTTTAGAGATTTGCTTTTCTAATTGTAAAATTCATTTTTATTTGATTTTGTTTAGTGTTGCAAATTTATATTACAAAAGGACTACCTTTATTATCCAGTTTCAACATAGATAGTAGTCCAGATGATTCCTTTTGACCGAATTGTAATTATTGAAAAAAAACTAAAAACCCCAATCTACAGACAAATCGCAGTGAGTATTACCAACGCGATTAGAAATGGAATTTTAAATGCTGGAGCTCACTTGCCAGGAAGCAGCTTTGGATGTCGTTATCTATATATTCGAAAACACGGGCAATTTGTAGCTGAGCTTCTACAGAAGAGAATCCCTGAACCAATCCAACCATCGATCGAAATTCCATCCGCAGAACCCGATTTTTGATGTTGCAACTGTTGTCGGAATTGAAGAGTTTGCAGTTGCCGTTTGAGAAAAAGTTAAAGTTGAGAAAACTAATCCTGTAATTAAGAATGATTTGTTTAAGGTATTTTTCACTATATTATTCATAATAATCTAAATTATAGTTACATCATCATCGGAACTTCCATCAACAAAATCTCCGTATTTTCTGAAATCGATTTGATGTTCAAATCTGAAATATCCCAAACTCCAAAACCATCTCTCGTTTCCACTTTCTGTCCTTCGATTTCTGCGCTTCCTTTTAAAATAAAAGCATATACACCGTTCCCTTTTTTCCTGATTTTATAGTTGGTTTCAATATTATTTTCGAAATTTCCTAAATGAAACCAAGCATCCTGATGAATCCAAACCCCTTCGTCATCCGCATTGGGAGAAAGAATTTGTTGAAATTGATTCTGACTTTTTGTTTTGTCTAAAGTAATCTGGTCATATCTCGGTGTCACATTTCTTTTGTTCGGATACACCCAGATTTGAAGAAACTTCACCAAACTGTCATTATTTTTATTGAATTCACTGTGCATAATTCCGGTTCCTGCGCTCATCACCTGAATGTCTCCACTCTTGATAATTGCCGAATTTCCCATACTGTCCTTATGTTCCAAATCACCTTCCAACGGAATACTGATGATTTCCATATTGTCGTGCGGATGCGTTCCGAAGCCTCTTCCCGCCTCCACTTTATCGTCATTCAAAACTCTGAGAACGCCAAAATGCATTCTCTCCGGATTGTGATAATTCGCAAAGCTGAAAGTATGATTGCTCACCAACCAGCCGTGGTCTGCCTTCCCTCTGGAATCCGCTTTATGAATCACGGAATTGTCTTTGATTTTTGAATCGGTGTTTGGTAAATGATTGTATCCAATCGGTTCCAGCGGCTCGATTTCGTCAATCTCATTTTTCATTGTATTTCCCAATGAAGCGGTTGCTACAAACATTCCTGTTCCCAATAATCCTTTCTTTAAAAAATCTTTTCTGTCCATATCTGTTTTGTTGTTTATTCGTTATTGATAGAACAAATTTAGGCTGATGAAAAGTCTTGTGCATTTAACTAGTTTAATAAATTGATTTAATTTGAAATAAAAAAGACGGGGTAGTTTACACATTATGTATAAACCACCCCGTCAAAAATTCTATCGAATTTTCGCCACCAGTGCCTCAATATTTTTTATTTAGTTATTTGATTCGGCGAATCTCGTTCCTCGATTTCCAGAGGAGGAGAATTTTTTTGTGCAATTTTTACTTTTCCTTAGTCGCCAAGCGTTTCCTAATCGTACTTACAAATTCTTTAGAAACTCCCAGATAAGAAGCGATATAATATTGCGCAACGCGCTGTGGAATCGTAGGATATACTTTTATAAATTCCAGATATCGGTCTGATGCGCTTTTGGAAATGGTATTCACCAGACGGTTTTGAAGGGTATACAGATTTCGCTGAACCAACATTCTGAAAACCCTTTCGAATTTCGGGATTTCCTGCAACAACTTTTCTTTGGTGGTCGGATTCAGCATAAAAATCTCTGAATCTTCAATCGTTTCAATATACAAATTCGAAGGTTTCTGATCCTGAAAAGACGCTATATCACTAATCCACCAATCTTCGATGGCAAACAAAATCGTGACCTCAAAACCATTATCATCAAGGTAGTAAGCCCTCAGACAGCCTTTGTGAATGAAGCCTTCAAATTGGCAAACTTCACCTTCCCGCAACAAAATTGTTTTCTTGGGAATGGTTTCACAAACCAATAAATCGGTGAACATTTTTTCTTCTTCGCTGCTCAGGCTGATAAAACGCGTAACGTTCTTGATGATATTTTCAAACATAAATTAAGTTTACGGCTGCAAATTAGGGAAAAGTGCGTAAACTTCGTTCTTCAAAAGCCCACTTCCGCCGCCGTAATGGTCAATCACCTTCACATTTTTGTCCAGATTTTCGCAAAAAACTTTGATATCGTTTTCAAACTTTTCTTCTAAGCCAGAACTTAACAAAACAATATCAACCTGATTTTCTTTAATATAATCATAGCAGACCGTTTCATCGCTCTTGATTTCTGCCTTCCAGCCTTCATTATTTTCGATAATTCTTTTCAAGGTATCAAGAATTTCCTGATTTTTCCCAATCACTAAAAAGTTTAAAGTTTTCATTTTTTTAATTTATAAATGGATGAACAATGATGTTCGCATTTTCTTTTTGAGGTTCTTGGTTTTGTGACCTTTTCCAGAAATATCTTCAACCAAAAGAATTTCTCCGGTTTGAAATTGTCTGATTTCACCAAGCGAAGTTTCAATCTCAACACCGCCATCCAACAAAACAATATATTGCTTTTGCGGAGCGTGATGAAAATCGTAATCATAATCAGCAGAAACTTTTCTGAACTGTAGTTTTTTGACATTAATATCTTCCGATAAAAATCCAATTTCGCCTTGATTGATTAGCGGAATTTCGATGTCTTCGAAGTGAGATTCGCCGTTTTCATCGCTGAATATTCTTGTGATTTTCATTGCTTTTAAGTTTTGGCTAAAGCCAATTGAATTATTTCAATTAATTAAACGGGCTAAAGCCCGTTTCTATTGAATATAAAATTATGTTTATTTGTGAAAATATTCGTGACCTTTTGTGTTCAAAGAATTATTTAAAAACAATTGAATTCGCCAATTCAATTTCTTCCTGATTAATCGAGTGTCCGAAATTTGCGTAGACTTTCTCCGTCACATCAGCATTCATTTCCTTCAGAATATTCGCTGTTGCATACACTCTTTCCACAGGAACGTGGAAATCCGGATTGCTTGTTCCCAGGAAAATCGGGGTCTGTACAAAATCACCTTTGTAATTTTCACGATTGATTTTATCACCAATCACGCCACCGATAATCGCCACTGCTCCACCATATTTCTGAGCATTTCTCGCTAAAAATTCCAAAGTCAAACACGCACCTTGCGAGAATCCGAAAAAGAAAATATTTTCAGCTTTAATTCCCGCTTCCAAAGCCGTTTTCACGGTTTTTTCAACAGTTTCAATGGCTGATGACAACCAAGGTTCATTTTGCTCAACCGGAGCGATGAAGGATAACGGATACCAACTTCCATTGGTTGCCTGAGGCGCTAACAAAGCGAAATTTTCTACATTCAAATGTAGGGATAAGCTCAGAATATCCTGTGCACTTCCGCCTCTACCGTGAATCATTATTAAAACTTTTTCTGCTTCATTCAATGATTTCCCGCCTGTTTTTATATCTAAAGTGTGACTCATTTTATCTAAATTTTTCTGTTGGATAATTAATTTTTGGAAGAACATCTATCAAGTGTCCTCTATTTTCTTCAAACTGTTCCGGCAGCATCAAATCTTCACCTAATGACGCCAATTCTTCATCAATGTCAAAGCCAGGTCCTGAAGTTGCGATTTCAAACAAAACACCGCCCGGCTCTTTGAAATAAATGGAAGTGAAGTATTTTCTATCCTTCACTTCCGTATGGTGCAAACCGAATTGATTCAGTCTTTCAATCATCTCCAATTGTGACTGCGCATCGGGAGTCGCAAAAGCAACGTGGTGAACAGTTCCCCTTCCTGCCAAACCTTTCAGAGAATTGGGCGTGCAAAGCAAATCGACATATTTTCCGGGTTTATCTTCCGTTCCAAATCTGAATCTGTCAGAGCTTTCAGCAATTAATTGATGGTCCATCTGTGTGGTCAAAAGCGCAGCAGTTCTTTCGTAAGCATCGACCCAAATCTCAACGTGATGAAAACCTTTGATGGAAAAATCCTGCGGTATCAATCCGTTATCATAGCCTTTTCTGTCATCTTTTTCATTGAAAACCAACTCCAAACCCAATCCGTCAAAATCTTCCAGATAAATAAAGACTTCACCTGAAAATCTCTGCTGTGCCTGTTTGTAAGGAATATTGAATTTATCCAGACGCTCTATCCAATAATCAAAAGCCTCCATCGAAATGGAAAAAGCCGTTGTGTTCAGCATTCCCTTACCGTGTCTTCCGTTCGCCAAACCTTTTCCGTACGGAAAAGTCGTCATAACCGTTCCTGGCGTTCCAAATTCGTCTCCGAAATAAAAATGATACACTTCAGAATTATCGAAGTTGACGGTTTTCTTGATTAATCGAAGTCCCAAAACTCCGGTGTAAAAATCTATATTTTCCTGTGCATCGCCTGTGATAGCGGTGACGTGGTGAAGTCCTGTGATAAGTGACATTGTAGTTGATGGTATTTGGTTGATTGTTGATGGTTTGGTGTTTGGTCTTCAGATTTTATGCTTCTTCTTTAAACCAAACATCATTGTATTCTTCGGGATTGCGTTTGAATTGTGCGTGAACATACGGACACAGCGGTACAATTTTTAAATCGTTTTCTCTGGCGTAAGAAACCAATTGATTTAATAATAATTTGGCAAAACCTTTTCCGGCATATTCTTCATCAACTTCTGTATGATAAACCGTTAATTTATCTTTGATGACCGAAATATCCATTTTCCCTGCTTTTTTATCGTCTGAGAAAAGCTGAATTTCGCCTCTCACATTTCCTAAAATTACTTCTGTTCTTTCCATTGTAATATTTTTTCTTTTTGCTAAATTAGGTTGTTAAATAGAAAAAAGTGATGACTTATGATAACTTCGGTAATACCTCTTCGATTCTTGCACGTAAAGGTTCGTGTTGTTTTGGAAGTTTTAAATTGATTCCTAATTCATTCAAAGGTTCATCAACCGTGAAGCCAGGATTATCTGTTGCGATTTCAAATAAAACGCCACCCGGTTCACGGAAATACAATGAATAGAAATAATCTCTGTCGATTTTCGGCGTGATATTCAATCCTGCAGACAAAACTTTTTCACGGAATTCCATTAAAACTTTATCATCTTTCACTCGGAAAGCAACGTGATGATTGGTTCCTGCTGCATTTCTTCCAGCCTGAATTTTATCGTTTTCAATAATGTCAACAAGGTTTGCCGTTTCGATGGCATCAGTTGCAAAACGATATCTTTCATCTTCCTCTTTTTGTAAATTGTATCCAAAAATATCGGTTAAAACTTTGATTGTCGGATCAGCTTTTTTCAAAGTCAAAGTGATATTATGAAAACCTTTCAAAGCATTTTCATCTTTAATATCATCGGTTGTCCATACTTTTCTGTCATCACGTCTTGAAGATTCGATGAACTGTAGCTGAAGTCCGTCTGGGTCTTTGAATGAAATCAGTTTTTCACCAAAAATTTCGCCTTCTTCAAAGTTTACATTAAACTGCTGAAATCTGTTTTTCCAGAATTCCAAACTTCCTTTTGGAACTGAATAACCGATGTGTGTTGCCAAGCCAGAACCATTTGTTCCCTTACCAATTCCTTCCCAAGGAAAGAATGTTAAAATTGTTCCAGGAGTTCCTTCCTCGTTACCGAAATAAAAATGATAAGTTCCCGGATCGTCAAAGTTAACGGTTTTCTTTACCAATCTTACGCCTAAAACTTGAGTATAAAAATCTAAATTTCTTTTTGCGTTGTCTGCAATTGCTGTAATGTGGTGCAGTCCTAATATTCTATTTTCCATTTTGTTGATTGTTTAATTTTGATATGACAAATTTATGGCAGTTAGAAATCCTGCACATTTAACTAGTTTAATAAATTCATTTTTTGTTTAAAATATTAATGAAACTTAGTTTAGCCCACTCAACGACTCATTTTGCCTATTTAACGAAAAACGTCTCAATTCCAAGACATTCCGACCGAACTTTACATCATCAAAAAAGAACAACTTAAATCTTAAAATTATGAAAACAAACATCGGACTTACAGAGCAAAACACAGAAGCAGTTGCAGAACAATTGGCAAAACTTTTAGCTGACGAAACTGTACTTTACATCAAAACAAGAAACGCACACTGGAACGTAACCGGCGACAATTTTCACGCAAACCACATTTTCTTCGAGGAGCAATACAAACAGATTGATGAGTTGATTGACAGCGTTGCAGAACGTCTCCGAAAAATCGGTCACTATGCACCAGCGACTATGAAAGCTTATTTAGAATTGACGCATCTTACAGAATACAGCAACAGAACCAACGACGGTTTGGGCTATATGAAAGATTTGTTAAAAGACCACGAAAGCATTATCGATTTCCTAAGAGGAAATGTGACGCCTTTTGCTGAAAAATACAAAGATTACGGTTCCAGCGACTTCATCACAAGCCTGATAGAAACACACGAAGAAATGGCCTGGATGATTCGTTCTTACTTCAGATAAAAACGTTGCCACGAATACACTAATTTAATTTACATTAAAAGAATATATTATTCGTGTATTCGTGGCATTCAAAACTTTTGCAATAGAATCAAAAAAATTAAGCAAAAAAAATCTTAGTAGTTTTAATTATATTTGTGTCAACCATAATAAACTATCCCTATGAAAGCCTTGATTGTTGATGACAACGATATCGCAAGAACTACGCTCGCACACTTGGCAAAACAAGTCCCGAATCTGACGATTGTCAACGAATATTCCAACGCGATTGAAGCTTACAATCATTTGCAGAACAATCAGGTAGATTTGATATTTTTGGATATCGAAATGCCGGAAATGACCGGAATCGAACTCACTAAAAACCTTTCTGGGAAAGACATTATCATTATTTTCACCTCATCCAACAAAGATTACGCACTTGAAGCTTTCGAACTGAATATCGCAGATTACATCCTGAAACCTGTGATGCCTGCGAGATTTTTACAGGCAGTCAGCAAAGCGCAATCGATTTTGGAAAGTAGAAAAGAAGATGTGGAGGTCACCAAAGATGAGTTCCTTTTCGTCAGAGATTCCAATATCACAAGGCGTTTGAAGCTCGACGATATTTTCTACGCGGAAGCAATGGGCGATTATGTCAAGTTTTACACGAGGGAAAAAATGTTCGCCATCCACGGCAAGATGAAAACTGCTGAAGAACGTTTGCCAAAAGATGATTTCATCCGTGTTCATAGGTCTTTCATCATTGCGGTCAACAAAATAGACACGCTTCAGGACGGCGGAATTATGATAAACGGAAAATTCATTCCCGTTGCTGATGCTTATAGAAAGGCGCTCAACACAAGGATGAATGTTTTTTAAACCTAATCAGGTTTTATCGATTATTTGGGCAGCTTAATCCGCCTTCCGCTCCCAATCTTTTTTGCACAAGATTTCAGTCTAAATAGAACTTGAGAACAAGCAAAAAAGGATTTCCGCTCAAGTCGGGCTGCAGATTCAGTGTAAAAGAAACGTTAACATAAAAACAGTGTTTTGTCATTCCGTAGGAATCTAAATTATTCTTTTAAATACTTTGTTGAGATTCCTACGGAAATCGCAGATTCGACGAAGTCAATGACAAACTTAATATTTTAATCTTTGCTGAGTTTACGCCTTTGCGAGCAAAAATATTTTCAATAATAGTAAAAAATCTTTGCGGACTTTGCGTTAAAAACAAAGAAAAACATTTATGAAAAAAATATCTTCAGTAATGGGAAACAGACGGTTCAGTTATTTCATCATCCTCACATTCATTGCGGGTTCTCTCCTATTGATAGCGGTTCAAATCAATTCAGCTAAAAATACCAAAGAGCTCATTCAAAATAACAACCGACTTTTGAACGAATTGCGTTCGAGCAATCATTTGCGTGAAATCGACCGTGATATTTTGGGCGTTGAAAGCAGAATCCGAGCTTCTATTGCGACCAACGACACAACCCATCTGGAAGGTATCGACCAAAAAATAAATCAGATAGAAAACTTTCTCGACTCACTTTCCAAAGACAATTCAGACGGCGTTGAAGAAAAGCTGATTCACAGACTGAGCGTTCTCGCAATGGAAAAGAAAACGACGAAGGATAAATTGCTGCTTCGTTATCACACCCTTGGAAATATGGATGACAACACTTCCATTGCCAATCCACGAGCAAGAAAAATTTCGAACGAAATCACTTCCATTACTGCAAAAATTTACGAAAGCCGAAAACTCCATATGGTTGACCTCAGCAAAGAAACTGAAGCGATGGGACAAAAAGCGAGATTGTATGATATTTCCCTATTGATTCTTTTGATTTTAAGCGGTTCCATTGTTGGTTATCATATTCTTCGCCAATTTAAACGTCAGCGATTATTGATTCAGGAATTGGATGTTGCAGAGAAAAAAGCATCGGTTGCCGCACAAACGAAAGAAAATTTCCTTGCCAATATGAGCCACGAAATCAGAACGCCTTTGAGCGGAATTTTGGGCTTTACCAACCTTTTGCAGAAAAGACCTTTGGATGAAACTTCGAAAGAATTTGTCTCATCCATTCAACGTTCGGGAGAAAATCTGATGGCGATTATTAATGACATTTTAGACTTATCAAAAATCGAAGCCGGAATGATGCGCATTACCAAGGGCATATTCAGCATTAATGGATTGGTAAATTCGGTTGAAACATTTTTCGTAGAACGAGCCAAAGAAAAAGGCTTAAGCATTTCCAGCAAAATAGATTCGTCTATTCCTGATACTTTGAATGGTGACGCCACGAGACTGACTCAAATTCTGGTCAACCTCATCGGAAATGCGATAAAATTTACGCATCAGGGAAACATTAATATCGAAATTTACAATAAACAACAGACCGAAAATGAAGTCGTTGTCGGCTTTAAAGTTTCTGACACCGGAATCGGAATTGATAAAGAAAAACTCATTGAAGTTTTTGAAAGATTCAATCAGGGTGAAGATTCTACGACCCGAAATTACGGCGGAACCGGTCTTGGTTTATCAATTGTGAAAAGTCTGATTCAGTTGCAGAACGGTGATATCGAAGTCATCAGCGAACAGGGAAAAGGCACGACTTTCCATTTTTATATTCCTTATGCGATTGCGAAAGAACAGCTTAATGTAGTTCCGAAAGTTGATACCGATTATTTTAAAGATAAAACAAACACGCCTTTGAAGGTTCTAATCGTTGATGATAATGCCATCAATCAAAGCCTGATGAAACATCTTCTCTCACAATGGAACATCGATTTTGAAACTGCAAATAACGGCTTGGAAGCTGTGGAATTTCTCAGAAACAACGACTGTGATTTGGTTTTAATGGACATCCAAATGCCACAAATGGACGGTTACGTAGCCACACAAACCATCCGTGAAGAACTGAAACTGAACACGCCCATCATCGCAATGACCGCACACGCTTTGGCAGGCGAACGCGAAAGATGTATGAGCCGTGGAATGAACGAATACATTTCTAAACCTATTACAGAAGAAGAGTTATTCAAATTAATTTCCAATTTCGGATTAAAAGAAAACGAAAAAACGGAAACTAAAGCTGAAGAAATCGTTTCTAATTACGAGTTCATCGACCTTACTTATTTGAAGTCTATCAGCAATGGCGACAAAGATTTTGAAAGAACCGTAACGCAACAGTTTTTAGATAAAGTTCCTACTCATTTGCAGGAACTGAAACTGGCTTATGAAAATAAAGATTTTAAATTGCTGAAATTAAGAGCGCACGATTTGAAATCGAGTGTGGCCATAATGGGTTTACTTGCTTTATTAGAGGAAAAATTAGATATTCTAGAATTAACAACCGAAGAAAATCCGGCATCGCAACTGGCTTTGGAAGAAGTAAAAGATGTTTTACTGAAATCTTTTTTTGAAGCTAAATTATTTATGAAATCCATCGTTAACTAAATTAATTAAAACCAATTTTATTATGGAAAATCAAGGGGCATCTGTTGTTATTTCACATCATATTCTAGATGGAAAACAAGAGGAATATGAAAATTGGTTAACTGAAATCGTTCCTTTAACCAAGCATTCAAAAGGTTTTATCGATTGGCAAATTATAAGACCTATTCCCGATTTGACGTTTGTTTACACGGTTATTATCAGATTTGATACCATTGAAAATCTAAAAAAATGGATGGAATCTGACACCAGAAAAAAACACATCGAAAAAGCTAATTCATTGTTCCGAAAAAATGATAATTACAAAATAAAATCAGGTCTTGACTTCCTTTTTGAAACTGAAAATCAAACCAAAGTTCCCGTCCGATGGAAACAATTTTTAGTAACGTGGTCAGCCATTTATCCTCTGTCATTATTGGTTCCGTTGGTAATTCTACCCTTTTTAAGACTCTTAAAAATCCCTGCGAATCATTATTCAGATGGACTTTTTATTTCAGGCTGTATTGTTTTTCTGATGGTTTTTGCTGTAATGCCGAATTATACAAAACTGATTAGGAAATGGCTTTTTAAATAATATCAATCAACATCAATTTAATACCTAAGAATCACTCTGCATTACAGTGATTCTTTTGTTTATAATAAAGGTACTTTTCACTTTTGTCATTCTGCAGGAATCTAAATATTAGTTTAAATACTTTGCTGAGATTCCTACGGAAAGACAAACTTTGAGTTTAATTACTTCATTGTCTTTATTCAATAAATCATAACACTTACTCAACGACAGTTTCCGCCTGTTCATCGAACACCAATTGATTTTGAAATTTGTTGAATGTAGCTTTACAACATCAAATTAACATATACAAACAATTAAACTTTAAACATTATGGAAATTATTCAAACACCAGAAAACGCATTGTCTCACTCTACAGTTACAGCGATTATCAATGCCCCAATCGAAAAAGTAAACATCGCAGATTGGTTACTTAATCTTCCCGATGCCGAATATCAAAGATGCTCAACGCAGCACATCGGAGCGGCTATTTCTACCACTTTTGACGGCGAACCGGTTTCTTTAAACGTAGAAACAATCGGCGATGCTTTGATGGTTCAGCATTATGTTGCTGATGTTTATCGTCCTGATTATTGCAGAATGTTATCTATTTCAGATTCCATTACCAAAGGCGGCCGTACCAAAGTTCAGGTTTTATGGGAACTGAAAGCCACAAAAATCGATGATAACACAACATTGTACACCAACGAAATTCACGCAACCGCAACACCTGAAATGTTCGAATATTTAAAAGAACACAACGTAAATCTTGCGGATGCAGCTGCTTCCAGACAAGCCGCTTCCGACGCTCATAATCACGAAGAAACGCCACACTTTGCAAAAAGCATCGAAAACAAAGCATTGACAGGAAAATACAATCAACCTTTCTAATTCAAAAAAAAATAATGAGCGTATTTCAGTACGCTCATTTCATTTTAAAGTTATGGAAACACTTTTTGAAAAACTATTAGGAAGCTGGACTTTGGTAGAACTTATTGAAGTTCCTGTCAACGGCGGAGAAATTACCCATCCGATGGGCGAAAATCCGAAAGGACTGATTATGTATAATCCTGACGGTTATATGTCGGCACAAATTATGGATACGCACCGTGAAAACTTTCATCAGGAACATTGGACCAATGCCACGCCGGAAGAATATACACAGGAAGGTTCAACCTATCTTGCGTATTCGGGGCCATTCAAAACGGATGATGAAAAACAGTTGGTGAGCCACACGATGTACATCTCGCTTTTCCCTAACTGGACGGGACAAACGCAGAATAGAATTGTTATCTTTAAAGATGGTTTTCTGCATCTTGAAAGTGAGAAACCATTCATAAGCAATTCACAATTGGTGACTCATCAACTTACCTGGAAAAGAGTTTGAAAGAATCTGATATTAAAATTTAAAAAAAATGAAAGCAATCGTTATTACAAAACCTGGAGGTCCTGATGTATTGGAAATACAGGAATACCCTACTCCCGAAATATCCGGAGACGAAGTCTTAATCGAAGTGAAAGCCGCGGGAATCAATCGTCCGGATTTATTCCAGCGTGAAGGTAATTATCCTGCTCCTGTAGGTGTTGTTGCAGACATTCCGGGATTGGAAGTTGCCGGAACTATTGTAAAATGCGGACCTGATGTTGTAGATTTCACCGTTGGAGAAAGAGTTTGTGCACTTCTTGCAGGCGGCGGTTACGCAGAATATGTAGCTGTGAGAGAAGGCCAATGTTTGCCAATTCCTGCAGATTTAAGTTTTGCTGAGGCGGCGAGCTTACCGGAAACGGTTTTTACGGTTTGGTCTAATGTTTTTCAGAGAGGCAAACTAAAAGCGGGAGAAACCTTTTTACTTCACGGTGGAAACAGCGGAATTGGAATCACGGGAATTCAGATTGCGCACGCTTTGGGTTCAAAAGTAATTGTCACAGTAGGTTCCGATGAAAAAGGCCAGAAATGTCTTGAACTAGGCGCAGATTCTTACATTAATTATAAGACCCAAGATTTTGAAACTGAATTGCAAGATGAAGGTGTCGACGTCATTCTGGATATGATTGGCGGCGATTATTTGGCCAAAAACATCAATATTTTAAAGCCTGAAGGCAGATTGGTTCATATCAATGCGGTAAGTGGCAGCCGTGTCGATTTGGACATCTGGAAAGTAATGACCAAGCGTCTGACCGTCACCGGAAGTACTTTGAGAAGCCGGGAATATGAATTCAAAAAACAATTGGCCAAAGAGATTCAGAAAAATGTATGGCCTTTGGTTGAATCAAAGAAGTTCAGACCTGTTATTTTTAAAACATTTCCTTTCTCGGAAGCTGCGGAAGCACACCGATTGCTTGAAGACGGTTCGCATACAGGAAAGATTATTCTTGTGAGATAAAGCAATAAATAGATTTAATAATAATCTGATCCAAATTTTAATCCTTCTCAATCCAAATTGTGAAGGATTTTTTATTATTAAATCAAATCGAAAGTCTTTTATCTATCATCTATTTTCTGTACTCTTAAGACACCAACTACTCCTTTCAAATTCCCACCGACTCATTTTGCCCATTCACCGAAAATCACTTCAAAACCTCATCATTCCGAGGTAGCTTTACAGTAGAAATAAAGACAAACACTTATTAATCACAAAAACTTATCATTATGAATACTGCATCACTAAGTTTCAAATACGAATTAGAAAAAAAAGAACCAAGAACCAATGACGGTGGAACTACAAGAGGAGCATCTGTAAAAGATTTCCCTGCTTCTATTGGAATTGCCGGTGTTTCTATGAGACTGCAACCAGGAAGTATGCGAGAATTACACTGGCACGCGAATGCTGCGGAATGGGCTTATGTGATTTCGGGAACAGTTCGTACCACGATTATTCATCCCGATGGACACAGTTATACCGATAATTTTGAACCTGGTGATGTTTGGTATTTCCCAAAAGGTTACGGACACTCTATTCAGGCAACTGGGACGGAAGAATGTCATTTTATTTTGATTTTTGATAACGGTAATTTTTCCGAAGACCACACGTTCAGCGTGACGGATTTTGTTTCGTCTGTACCACCAGAAATTGTTGCTCAGAATTTGGGTTTAACTTTAGAAGAAGTGGCTGATTTGCCACAAAAAGAAGCATATTTCGCAGCAGGAATTGTTCCGGATGAAATGTCTTTCGTTGCAGAAGCTCGTCCAAATGAATCTGATATAGAATTAACGAGCTTCCACCGCTATCCTTTGCATTCTCAACAGCCGAGAATTGTTCCGGGCGGAGGTTTACAAAGATTAGTAACAAGCAAAGAATTCCCTATCAGCAGTACGATGTCTGGTTCTATTTTGGAATTGCAACCGGGCGCTTTGAGAGAAATGCACTGGCATCCGAATGCGGACGAGTGGCAATATTTTATTTCAGGACAGGCCGAAATGTCGGTTTTCTTAGCGGAATCTACTTGTGTTACAGAACAGTTCAGTGCAGGAGATGTGGGCTACGTTCCAATGGGAGCCGGACATTATATCAAAAATACAGGCGACACAGTTTGCAGAATTCTGATTGGTTTCAACAGTGGAAAATATGAATCGATTGACTTAAGCGAATGGCTTGCCGGAAATCCGAAAGATGTCGTTGTAACGAATTTCGGTTTGAAGGAAGGCGAAATTGAGAAATTCCCAGCTGAGAAAGTTTTCATTCAGCCTGAGAAATAATATTTAATCTAATAAATCCTAAGATTATGAAACTTTTAAACATCAAAAAAGCAGTACAAATTGGCTTATTTGCAGCAATAATTTCTGCAACACCACAAATATATTTCGCACAAACTGCAGTACAGACAACACCCGCAAACACCTCTAAAATCTGGGGAAAAGTGGACGAAATCGCCATCGAAGGAATGGTACAAGGGCCATCAACAGAGATCACACCTTTACAGATTGCCTGCGTTTTTGAATATACAGAAGGTGATATTTTTAATTCGCCACCGGCATTGCCAGAAGCCGTCAACGGAATGGTTCATCTTGATAAAAGCCTGAATGGCATCATCACAGAACTCAGAAAATCCGGAAAATTTGCTGGACATTCCCTGGAAACATTACTGATTACGCCTCCTTCAGGAACCATAGGTGCAAAGAAATTATTGCTTATCGGTTTAGGCGACCGGAATAAATTCACACCCGAACTGATGCAGCAAGTTGCCAGTGTCGGAATGGAAGAAGCCCTAAGACTGGGCGTTACAAAATATGCATTTGCCACCGACCTGAAAGATGCTGGAATAGATTCTCCAACTGCTGAAGTTGCCGGATACGGCGTAACTGGAGCTATTAACGCTTACAGAACTCAGGTTTATTTGAAAAGTAAAAAGATGTCTGCATTTAAGCCGATTGAGAAAATAACATTACTTGCGGGACCAGCATTTTTTACAACTGCAGGAGAAGGAATTACGAAAGCAATTTCAGCTTTTAATAAATAAACTATTCTCAATTAAGTTTTCAAAAATGAAAAAGCCAATCATTTCTTCTACAAGCATTATTAATTTATCTGAGTCCATCAGAACACAAGAGAGATTGGCGATATTTTTAGCTTTGATTGCCGGATATATCGATGCAACAGGATTGATTCAATGGAAAACGTACGTTTCTTTTATGAGTGGAAATACCACTTCATTGGGAGCGGCCATTTCAACGGGTAAATCTGGAATCATTACCACATTAATCACAGTCATAAGTTGTTTTCTATTAGGAATTTACACTGGAACCTGCCTTTCATTATGGAAGAGAATTAAGAACCAAATATTAACATTTTATATAGTTTCCGGAATTCTCATTTTCTATTCAATAATTGCTTATTTTTATAATATCAATAATTTGTCATCCATTGCAATCGTCGGATTTTCAATGGGAATAATGAACACGATTGTGACTTCAGTAGGAAACCAAAAGGTGAATACGGATTTCGTGACAGGAACTCTGAACAGTCTGGCAAGGAACACCGCAATGATGACGATGACGAAAGATAAAGCAGAAAAAAAGGAATATCAATCTAACGCCATTCATCTTTTGCTTTTGTGGATTGGATTTGTATCCGGTGCGTTTATCGCTCCTTTCCTACTCGACTATTTTGGAAAATGGACTTTGATGATTCCTGCATTATTACTGATGATTTACGGATTATTGATTTCAAAAATTAACACTAAAAACTAATATTATGTTACAGAAAAACGATGTTGCCCCAGATTTCACTTTGTATGCAACGCCAGACCAGAAAATTACACTCTCAGAATTCAAAGGAAAGAATGTTATCCTCGCCTTTTATCCCGCAGACTGGAGTCCGGTTTGCAGTGACCAGATGGCTTTGTACAATGAAACTTTGAAGTTTTTCAAAAAATATGATGCAGAGATTTTCGGAATTTCCGTGGACAGCAAATGGTGTCATCTGGCATTTTCAGAATCCAGAAATTTACATTTTCCTTTGCTCGCAGATTTCGAAGCTAAAGGAGAAATTGCTAAAAAATACGGCGTTTATGACGAGGAAGAAGGTGAATGTAAACGGGCGTTATTCGTCATCAACAAAGATGGCATCATCGAATGGAGCTATCTGTCGCCAACGGCCATCAATCCTGGTGCAGACGGAATTTTAGATGCTTTAGAAACCCTTAACACAAAATAAATTATGTCGCTAAAACCAAACGTCAATCAAGCTGACCACGCACAAGGCAACTTAGAAGCCGACCTCGTTATCGTAGAATACGGCGATTACCAATGTCCTTATTGTGGCGCTGCTTATCCGGTTCTGAAAGAGTTAATGAAAGAATTTGGAAGTCAAATCAAATTTGTTTTCAGAAACTTTCCACTTTCGGAAATGCATCAATACGCAAGACCGGCAGCCATCGCAGCAGAAGCAGCCAATCTTCAGGGGAAATTCTGGGAAATGCACGATGCGATTTATGAAAATCAAAGAGATTTGAATGAGAACTTACTGATGAAGCTTGCGGAACAATTAAAACTGAACATTCCGCAATTTGAAAAGGATTTGGAAAGTACTGAATTGGCAGACAAAGTAGATTCAGATTTTGAAAGCGGAATTGTAAGCGGCGTGAACGGAACACCTTCTTTCTTCATGAATGGGAAGAAATTCGATGGTGGCGCGGAAGACCTTCTGGAATTGGTAAGAGAAAACGTGAACTGAAGCCGAATCTGCAGCCCGACTTGAGTGGAAATCCTTTTTTGCTTGCTGTCATTTTCTATTTAACTGAAATCGTTGAGCAAAAAAGATTGGGAACGGAAGGCGGATAAAGCTGCCCAAATAAAAATTATTTTTCAAAAATGTACGATATTAAACTAGATTAACGAGAAACGAATTGAACCATCCTACATTTGCTAAAGAATTAAGACAACAAAATATTAAAATAAATTAATCACAACACTTAAAAAATTAAATTATGAGCACACTAAAATTAAAAGACGGAACAGAGATTTTTTACAAAGACCAAGGCGAAGGACCTGTTTTGATGTTTCACCACGGATGGCCATTATCATCTGACGATTGGGATGCACAGGTGATTTTCTTCCTGCAAAGAGGTTACAGAGTGGTGACGCACGACAGAAGAGGTCACGGCCGTTCTAGCCAGGATATTTACAATCACACGATTGAGCAATATGCTTCTGATGCAGCGGAATTGGTAGAATTCTTAGATTTGAAAGATGTAGTTCACATCGGTCACTCTACAGGTGGTGGCGAAGTAATCAGATATGTAAATAAATATGCTAACGGAAGAGCTAAAAAAGCAGTTTTAATAAGCGCAGTACCTCCAATTATGGTTGCAAGTGATGAAAATCCTGATGGAGTTCCGATGTCAGTTTTTGATGGTATCAGAGAACAAACATTGAACAACAGACAACAGTTTTATATTGATTTGACTTTCCCTTTTTATGGTTATAACAGAGAAGGCGCAGATGTGAAAGAAGGCGTACAGAGAAACTGGTGGAGACAAGGAATGATGGGCGGAATCGTGGCTCATTATGACGGAATCAAAGCGTTTTCTGAGACTGATTTCAGAGATGATTTGAAGAATGTTGATATTCCGGTTTTGGTGCTTCACGGTGAAGATGACCAGATTGTGCCTTACCAGAATGCGGCTTTAAAATCAATTAAATTATTGAAAAATGGTACGATAAAAACGTATCCAGGTTTCCCTCACGGAATGCCAACTACGGAAGCTGCTACGATCAATAAAGATCTTTTGGAGTTTATTGAAAGTTAATTTAAAGTATAGAAAGCAAAAGTGAATCGATTGATTCACTTTTTTTATTTAATAGTTAAGCTTTCTACTTTTCTACTAATACTTTTATAATGGTATTCTAATGAATATTTTTGATAAGATCCTGTTAACCTAAATAACTCAATTTTAATCTTAAATGGAACTGTTCTTTATTTTTTCAGTTCGTATGATACAATTAATTTTTGCAGGTAGATCTTTATAGAGACGTTAGATACTTTTCTTATCCGACAGCCATTTATTCTAATAATCAATTTTGCTAATTAGAAAAACGGTATCCATTTAAAAAAAACTGACTACAAAAAAGCATTAAAAAACCTTTGGTGAAATCGTAACTAAGCAAAACTAGATAAAGCCTGGCTTACTATATTTTTATATGGTCTTTTGGTAGGAAGATCTGAACCTTTTAATGCGAAGAATATATTCTGGAGTTCGTGAACATAGCGAATAGGTTCTGCACCAGCCAAGACCTGGTTTCCCCAGCGTACTATATAAGCATTGTTTCGGGACGTCAGCACTGAGAATTCATATATATTTTCATAATAGTAACCAAAGTGTTCTTTGGAAAAATCAAACTTATTAAACCATTCGTCATTCAACTCAACCGGTTTATAGTCGGTACTGCCATTCATTATACTTTGGATAATATTGATATCCACTTGTTCATTGTTTCCTGTAGTCATATTGGAAACCAGATTTCCTATTCTTAATTCTTTAGCTTTCATAGCCACTTGCTTAACAAGTTCTATGCCTATCAATACTTATTCAATTATTTTGAATAGTTTTTGTTTGATGATCTTATTTGGTTGCTAGTCTAAAAGTCCAAAATATTTCAAAGCTTTTTCAACACCGTCGTTGTCAACATCATCAGTTACATAATCGGCTGCCTGCTTGACATTATCACTGGCATTGCCCATTGCAACTCCAGTTTTGACATATCTCAGCATAGAAATATCGTTGCCTCCATCACCAAATGCCATCGTTTGAGAGATATCAATATTAAAATGTTCACAGAAGTTTTTAACACCTTTCTGTTTGCTGATTCCTCCTGGATTGACATCGGCGAACAAATCTGTCCATCTAGATGATAAGGAATTGGGCATTACTTTCTCCATAAAAGTTTCTTCATCTTGAGGATCAATAAAAACATTCACTTGCAATACATTATCTATATCAGCATTGTTCTTATCATACAGTGGCGGTATCTTAAGGTTGAGATTTGTATAAAGCTCCAAAACTTTGGGCGCTGCGTGGCTGATCTGTACTTTATCTTCATACATCAGGGAGAAGCCCACATTGGTTTGTTCCGAATAATTAATCAGATTTTGGATATCTTCCGGGTGAATTGCCTGTTTAGACATAACCTTGCCATCAACAGTCATACAGTAACCTCCATTAAATGTTAGAAAACCGTCAAACTCAATGGCTTTAACATGATCAAGATCATTAATAGAACGTCCAGTTGCTACGATAACCTTGATATCTTGCTCTCGAAGTTTCTTTATAGCTTTCTGTGTTGACTCTGGGATTGTTTTGCTTTTTAAACTGAATAAAGTGCCGTCTATATCAAAAAAGACAGCTTTGATCGTATTGTTTTTTTTATCTGTATTCATAAATTGTACAACTGCATTCTTTCTTCAAATATACGAACTACCAATTGTTATTTTAATTCTTGTGATAAATCATCTTTTTAATAAAGGCTCTTTTTCTAAATTTGAAATTCAATTTTTTTCTTTATAAAAAAATATTTACCTTGTGAAGATAAATCTTATTTTAATAGAAAGGCGTATAGGCTTTAGTCATTCAATTTAAACGAGTTTATGATTCAAATCATCATTGATAAAAAATATTTAACAGTTAAAAATTTATTTTAAATTTCATTTTTATTCTGCCTTATGGTATGAATTTCTGATATTCATTATTATATTTGCAAAATCACTTATGAAATTTACATTAGAAATCACTAAGCCTGAAAGCGGATCAAATCTCGGCTTTAAAACGATATATTTTAACGCGTTTAAGATCAATATTATTGAGAGATATAGTGGAAAGACTACATCCAAATTCTATCATATTGTTATTAAACTCAGAACAATTGAGGACGAGATTATCAATACTAAGGATGGCGCCGGAAGAATAAAGCTTAAGGAATCTGATTACCAAGCCTATGGTCAATTGGCAAGAGCTTTAACATCCTATGAGTACCGAAACAAGCTGGTCGACCGAAAGAAAATAGATGATGACTTTATCAACTTTATTCTGAGCAGAATGGTTGGTCATTATCAGCTTTAATTAAGATTAAATTGTTCATTACAATGTAAATGATTTGTTACTAATACGGCACCAGAACAATTTGTAGCTCAGTTTAATCATTAATATTAACAATTTTTATTTGTTAATGTGCTTATGATTAGATCTACACTTATTATTTTACTTAAAATTTTTAATAAGACTGCAATGCAGTCTTTTTTTTATATAATGTCATAGTTTCATTAGTAATCTCACAAGCTATTTTAACATCAGATGCTTTTGTTTGATAAAACCATCATATTGTTCTGTTAATTTGATACAATATAACAGTTGAAAAAATTTCTAGGCATGATTTTAGATTAGACCAATCTAATTATAAAATTCAGTATTGAAATTTTAATTCAATTTATAATAAATCATCGCAAAATTGAAAACTGTGAACCAATCAAATCATATTAACCGAAATGAAAGCCTGGATTATGAAATCTACTTGCAGGCACTTAATTCTTCTAATTCCGGAATTATTATTACGGATAATGCTATTCTAGACAACCCTATTATCTATTGCAATAAGGCCTTTGAAAATATTACAGGTTACAGCCATAACGAAATCATAGGTCACAACTGCCGGTTTTTACAGGCACAGGATCGCTCGCAACCACAGAGACAACAGCTTAAAGAAGCGATTGAAAATGGTTACGAATGCAGAGTAGAAATCAGAAATTACAAAAAAGATGGTACCTTGTTCTGGAACGAATTATTTGTTTCGCCAGTAAAAAACAATGCCGGAGAAATCACGCACTTCATTGGTGTACAAAATGATATCTCGGAGCGTAAGAACGCTGAAATAGAGCTTATAGAAGAAAAAGCCTCCACAGAAAAAAAAATAGTGGCAAGAACGAAAGAGCTTCAGGACAGTGAAGCGTTTCTTTCCAGTATTATTCAGACGGTGCGCGAAAGTCTATTGGTTTTGGATTCTAACTATCGTGTTCTGAGTGCCAACAAACACTTTCTTTCATCTTTTAAAGTAACAGAAGCCAACACAGTTGGTAAGATATTATTTGAACTAGGAAATCATCAATGGGATATTGAAGCTTTAAAACAATTATTGACCAAAATTCTTCCGACAAACAATCCTGTTATTGATTTTGAAGTCTCCCATGATTTTCCATATATCGGTAGAAAAGTAATGCTGGTCAACGCTTATCGTGTTGAGTTCGAAGGTCAGTTCAAAGACCGAATACTGATAGCGATTGAAGATATCACAGACCAAAAAGAGATTGAACAGAGAAAGGATGATTTTTTATCGGTTGCCAGTCACGAGTTAAAAACGCCATTAACCAGCATCAAAGGCCTGATACAAATTTTACAGCGTGTAAAGCCTGAAAATTCTTCGGAGAAATTTAACACCATTTTAGATAAGATTGCAAACCAGACAGACCGACTTAATCTTTTGATCAACCAGCTCCTGGATACCTCTAAAATTCAGTCTGGTCATATAGAATTGCACAAAGAACCTTTTGAAATTGATAAATTATTAAATGATGCTGTCAGCAATTTTAATTATGCAGGTTCTAATCATCAGATCAATCTGAGGGGAAAAACCAATGCGGTTATTCTTGGCGATGATTTACAGATCACCCAGGTAATTAACAATCTATTGTCTAATGCTATCAAATATTCGCCCGAAGATAAGGTGATTGATGTCCAGTCCGACAAAGTTTCAAATTATGTAAAGGTGTCGGTCACAGATTATGGTATTGGAATCAGTCATAATGATCAAGCGAAAATATTTGACCGTTTTTATCGTGCACAGGATATTCAGCAGAAGTTCGCAGGATTAGGAATTGGTTTATACATCTGCCAGCAGATTATTACTGCACACGACGGTACATTATGGGTTGAAAGCGAAGAAGGCCGCGGCGCAACTTTTAATTTTACACTGCCAATTATGAAAATATATGATAATGAAGAATAAAGTAATAATGGTCTGCGACGATGACCAAGGAATTTTGGATGTTGTTGAGTTGATGCTTGAGATCGAAGGTTATCATGTTATCAAAGTAATTGACAGTACAACGTTGCAGGAAAAACTGCAGAATAGCCGTCCTGATCTATTATTATTGGATCTGTGGATGCCGATTATCTCGGGTGAGCAGATTCTAAAATCTTTAAGATCAAGTTCAGATTTTAATGACTTACCTGTTATCATCTTTTCAGCAAGTATGGATGGTGCTGAAATTGCTGAAAGAGCTAATGCCAATGCTTTTCTTTCAAAACCATTTGATATGGTACAGCTGGCAAGTGTAGTTGAGGAAATTATTAATTAATCTAATGCATAATTAATATTTATGAGGATTTTTTTAACAGGCGCTACAGGATACATCGGAAAGAGATTATTAATACAACTGCTTAATAACGGAAATCATGTGATTTGCTCCGTAAGAGATAAAAAACGTTTTGATTTATCGCCATATCAAACCTTCAAAGATCAGATAAGTGTAGTCGAAAATGATTTTAATGAAGATTCTACTTTAGAAAACATACCACAAGATATCGACATTGCATTTTATCTGATACATTCCATGTCATCCAATGCAGATTTTAGTAAAGCTGAAAAAATCAGTGCCAGAAATTTTGCAAAGTCTGTTGAAAAAACCAATTGCAAACAAGTAATTTATCTTACAGGTATTGTTAATGAAAAAGATTTATCAAAACATCTGCAGTCACGAAAAGATGTAGAAGAGGAATTGAAGTCTGATGCGTATGCACTTACAGTTCTAAGGGCTGGAATTATTATAGGCTCCGGATCTGCCTCATTTGAAATTATCAGAGATCTGGTTGAAAAACTTCCCGTGATGGTTGCTCCCAAATGGCTCAAAACATTATGCCAGCCAATCGCCATCCGAAATGTCATCGAGTTTTTAACAGGTGTGATGGGCAAAAAATCAACTTACAATAAGCATTTTGACATTGCCGGACCAGATGTCCTATCTTACAAACAAATGCTAAAGATTTATGCAGAAGAGCGTGGTCTTAAAAGAACCATTATTTCAGTTCCAGTGCTAAGTCCAAGATTATCGTCTTATTGGCTTTACTTCATAACTTCGACATCTTATGTATTAGCTAAAAATCTTGTTGATAGTATGAAGATTAATGTCGTTGCAGAAAAGAACAGTCTGGCGAACGAACTAGATTTGCAACTTCTCACTTACAGAGAAAGTCTAAGATTGAGTTTTGATAAAATAGAACAGAATGATGTTCTGTCAACTTGGTATGATTCTTTTGGCAATTACCGTTATTCCAAAGATGTCTGGAACTTTTTGGAGATACCTAAAATGGGCGTTTTCAAAGATCGGCAATCTGTAAGAATTAAAAATGAGAAAAAGACACTGGACAAAATATTTGGCATTGGAGGGAAAAACGGTTGGTACCACGCCAATTTTCTATGGAGTCTTCGCGGAAGTATTGATAAACTTTTTGGCGGTGTAGGACTTAAGAGAGGGAGAAAGAATAGTAGTAATTTGGGAGCTGGTGATTCTCTGGATTTTTGGAGGGTTTTATACGCAAGCAGAGAAGAGAAGAAATTACTTCTGTTTGCTGAGATGAAGGTGCCTGGTGAAGCATGGCTGGAATTTAAAATCGTAAATGATATATTGATACAGGAAGCAACTTTTAGACCGCTTGGACTTTGGGGACGACTTTATTGGTATGCTGTTCTACCGTTTCATGGTTATATCTTTAAAGGGATGATTAAAAGATTAGCTGATGAAAAATAGGTTGTTTGTATTCTTAATGATGATGCTCTGCCCTATTTCTGTTACGATTGCGATCTTAAGCCTGCAACCATTATCACTTCTTGACTTCATTTGACATTACTATTAACTTACTTATTCTGGCTTATATTACATTCCATTATTCTGATGATTTGCCTTTCAAAATTTTCCAGGCATAAATCCCAATGATTGTCTGACTTTTCGAGATTCTACAAATTGACAATTGTAAGACCCTGATTAACTGAAATTTTTTGATCAAATAACTCTTCTATAACTGTCCGTCTGTTATTAAAAATATACTCTAGTTTGTCCCTAACAATCAAATGATTGACAATTTTCCCTAAGAAACCATACTTCATTTCATATTTTAAAAGGTCTTTCATCAGTACACCTTCTTCATTCTTCTTAAATTCGTGGTAATGAAGCCACATCTTGTAAGGTCCTTCCAATTGGTAATCAACAAAACACTTTTTATTCTTCAACGATCGGACTTCTGACTTCCAACGGATTGGAATTCCAAATAGCGGCTTCAACCTGTAATCAATCTGCATTCCGTTATAAATAATACCATTACTAACTTCTGTAAGAACAGTAAAATCCATTTCCTGCGGTGCAATTAATGGTAAATTATTGGGTGAAGTGAAAAATTCCCAGGCTTCGTCTAGACTGCAATGGAGCTGTTGTTCGCGGTATAATTCGTAAATCATAGTTATATTAATTAATTGATGATTTCAAGTTGTGTACCAATTTCATAGATTTTTGTAAGATGATTTTTGATATAATTAAATGATCTGGTATAGTCCTTATATATCAAGTCTAATACTCAATTTCTTTTTTGAATCCTAGAAAACCATTTTATTTTTTTTCATAAACTATCAAGGCAAAAAATAATAAAATACAATCCTTTTTCTTTACCACTTATACCCTATTTTTGTAAAAAGATCAAATGGACAAACTCAATTTTCTGGAAGTTATTGCTGCGATTGCCGTTGTTATATCGCTGCTGCTTGCCGCATTTTTATTAACGGTAAAAACAGAAAGAAAACTGGAAAACAGATTATTTGCAGCGTTCCTTATCATTAATGCCATTGATATCAGCGGACTTTTTATGCATCTTTTTACTGATAGCTATAATCTGAAAGCTTTCAAAATATCCGCTTATTTATTGGTAATGCCTCTTTTTTTTCTGTACGTTAATGCCGTTTGTTATTCTGATTTTACCTTAAAAAGAAAGCATTTACTGCATCTTATTCCGTTCATTGTTGCCAATTTAATTTTAGTTCCACGACTTTTTCTGGCAGAAGGTGCTGCTAAAGAGTCGTTTTTTAAAGATATGTGGAATTCCCCAGAAATGTTTTTATATCAGGCAATCGCAGAACTGCAGTATTTCTTTTATATTGTGGGTGTATTTCTTATCCTAAAAAAATACAAGAAGATTTACCTTGAAAATTATACCAATCCAAATACTTTATTGTACAAATGGTTGTCTCAACTTACAATAATCTTTCTATTCATCCACTTATGTATAATTGTAAAAAACATCGTAAGATATGCACAGGATAGAGATTTATTTATCTGGTTGAATATTGTTGCTGGAACTGTATTTTTATTGACTGCCTGTTGGTTTATATTAAAAGCATTAAATCATCCTGAGCTTTTTCGCAGAATTGATTCTACCTTACAACCGACAGAAAATTTTGTTGAAACTCCGGAAACTGAAAATAAAATCGATGAAACAAAAAGTTTTGAAATCGAACAGTTAAGAAACTTTATGAGTGAAAAAGAACCCTTCTTAGAGCCTTCTTTAACTATTCAGGAATTGGCAAATCAGGTGGAAATTCCTGTTCGTGAGTTGTCTGTTTTAATTAATCATCACATCAATCAGCACTTTTTTGATTTTGTGAATGAATATCGCATTAAAAAAGCAATGAACATTCTAAAAGACCCTACAAAAAAAGAGTTAACAATTTTAGAAATCTTATATGAAGTTGGTTTCAATTCAAAATCTTCTTTCCATACCTCTTTCAAAAAATACACGAATCAAACACCAATAGAATTCAGAAACAACTGATTATTAAACAATTGTAAATAATCGAACTCCAAGTTGTAGATAATCGGACTCATTTTAAACAATAAAATGAGTTCGACTTTTTTTACACGGACTTTTTTCAAAATTCTCTACAGCATATTTGTACTAACAAATTTAAAGTCAAATTAAACTTAGAAATAATGAAAAAAATAAGTCTTTTTGTTTTTTTACTGATGTCTGTATTTTGTTTATCACAATTACAAACCGTAAAAATGGACACTCTCTTAACTGTAGAAATTGGCGGAATAAAACAAGTCATAGAAATCAAAACAGATGATGCTAATAAGCCTATTCTTTTATTTTTATCAGGCGGTCCCGGAAGTTCAATGATGAAAAACGCGGATTCTTTTACCAATATTTTAAAGAATAAATTTACGATTGTTCAATGGGACCAGAGAGATGCGGGAAAAACATTAGAATTAAATCCTTCACCCATTCAACCGTCAGTAGAACTTATGGGGAAGGATACTTATGAGATTATTAATTTCCTGCTCAAGAAACTGAATCAGAAAAAGCTTTATTTGTTAGGGAGCTCTTGGGGAAATGCTTTAGGATTTTATATTGTTAGAAATTATCCCGAATTATTGTACGCATATTATGCTGTCAATCCTGTAATCAGCCAACTTGCGAGCGAGAAAGAATTGCTTAAAACATTAAAAATTCATTTTAAAGACAACTCTGTTGCGATGGAAGAATTGTCACAAGTACATTTCCCTTTTTCTAATGACGAATCTATGTTTTACCTAAGAAAGTGGCTTTTTCACAAAGATGGAAAGCAATATGTAACAAGTGACGATTTCAAAAAAGGTTTTCTTCAATGGTCAAAAACCTGGTCTCCTGCGTGGAACGAAGTTATGAAAATTGATTTACCAAAAACTTTAAAGAAAGTCAACTGTCCAATTTATTTCTTGGTTGGTAAAAATGATATTCAAACTCTAACTTCCATTACAGAAGAATATTATCAGCAAGTGAAAGCGCCTAAGAAAGATTTATTTTTATTTGAAAACTCGGGACATCAAATTCATAAAGATGAATCTGAAAAATTTCAAAGTACAATCATTAAAACATTAGATTAATATATTTCTCATCAAGCTATAAAATCATTACAATGAAATATTTGGCCATTATTTTACTTTTTGTCCTAGTTGGATGTAAAAGTGTGCAGAAAATCAATCAACAAACGGTTGAAAATGCGATTTCAAAAAATGTGCTTCAGTTATTAGAGGACAAAAGATTTCATTCTGTTTCCGTTGCAGTTCTTAAAGATGGAAAATCTACCATCAAACATTTTGGAGAATTAACGATTGGAAAAGGCAACAAACCAAATGATTCTACATTGTATGAATTGGCTTCAGTCACTAAAACTTTTACAGGTTATGTAGCTGCAAAAGCTGTCCTTGATAAAAAAATAAATTTAGATGATGATATTAGAATCTACATTGATGAGTCTTATCCTAATTTACAATTTAAAGGTGAACCCATAACAATCAAACATCTCATCACACATACAAGTGGATTTCCTAATATGCCTCTAAAAAGTGAAAATAAAAAGGCATTTTTTGAAGGGTTGAAACTCATCAAAATTGAAACGAAGCCCGGAGAAGTCTATTCTTATTCCAACACAGCTCCAGAGTTAACCGCATATATTCTTGAAAAAGTGTATAAAAAACCTTTTGAGGAATTGGTCATTGAATTTGTTTTGAAACCCAATAAAATGAGCCAGACCAAGTTTATACTCAATGCAAATGACAAAACAAGATTGGTAAAAGGCTACAACGATAAAAATGAGTTAATGCCTAATTTCAATAGAACTTTATGGGGCGGAATTTCGGGATTGCATTCTACGGCTCCAGATTTGGTTAAATATATGAAACTGCAACTTGACCAGTCAAATCCTATTGTAAACGAATCTCATAAAAAATTAGATAAAGAAGGTTCTGATTTTTGGGAAGGGTATCACTGGTACATCATAGAAAATGATAACAATTTAATTTACCGGCATCACGGCGGTATTTATGGAATGCAGAATTGGTTTGTGATTTATCCTAAACAAAATATAGGGATATCCATATTGACAAATACGAGTTTTAATGAAACGGGGGAGATTTTAGAAAAAGTAGTTGATAGGTTGTATGATGATATTAATGTGAATTAGAAAATACACAAACAGCAAGCAAAATCGACGATTTAATGCTAGTTGAAATTTATTGAATACTATTTAAACCATTAAAAAGATTCTTATAATAAATTGTTTTGATAAAATTCTATTAAGTTCACATAGCAGGAATATTTTTATATAAATCTTCTTACAAATGTTTCGATATTCTTAAAATACCAATACAAAAGACCATTGAATTAATTCAGTGGTTTTTTCATATATTCTTTAGAAAAAACGAAAACAAACTCCCCACACCCAGCTCACTTTCAACAGAAATTTGTCCTCCCTGAGCCTCAATAAACTGCTTACTGATACTTAATCCTAATCCGGTTCCTTCTTTTTTTGTACCCGGAATTCTGAAATATCGATCGAAAATTTTATCCAGATATTGTTCTTCTATTCCACGACCATAATCCCGAACAGAAAATTTGACCTTGTCATTTTCATTCCTAACATCTATCTCAACTTCTGAGTTTTCATAAGAATAACGGATGGCATTTGACAAAAGATTATTAAGAACCCAAGACGTTTTTTCTTCATCAACAAAAACATTAGTCAAGCCATTTTCTACTTTAATTTTGATATTAATCTGCTTTTGCTCGGCAGCAGATTTATTAGCATTTACAGCATAATCAATGATATCGTGAATATTGGTAAATTTTGAATCGATTTTTATAGATCCACTTTCTACCTGCGTAATATTAAGTAACTCGCCAGTGATTTTTAATAGTCGGTTGGAGTCTTCTTTGATTCCGTTCACCAGATTTTTCTGTTCAACATTCAGGTTTCCGATTCTTTCATTTTCTAATAGTTGAAGCCCCATTTGGATGGAAGAAATTGGGGTTTTGAATTCGTGCGAAACCGTTCCTAAAAAGTTGGTTTTAGCCAAATCCAATTCTTTGAATGGTGTAATATTTCGAAGCATAATCACCTGACCAATGAAATGACTTTCCTTCTCGCCAGTCGGAATCACATTAATGTCGATGATTTCTTTTTCAAAATAACTTTCTTTTCCGTCCGCATAGATTTTCATCGGTTCTTTGTCAGAATTGTTATTTGCCGGATAAATCATATCCTTAATCAAATCTCGTACTAAATCATTGTTCACCGCCACATCCTGAATCAGTTTCCCGACAAAATTTTCCTGTCTTAGGCCTGTGATTTTCAAAGCTTCATCATTCACGAAAAGCACTTTTTTATTTTCATCGATGCCAATCACCGGGTCGTGCATATTATCAATCAGAGTCTCGATGCGTTTTTTTCCTCTGATGATTTTATCCAATTTACTTTCAGAGTATTCCTGAAGCTTTTCAGCCATTGTATTGAAGGATTTTGCCAATTCTCCAAACTCGCTTCTGCTTTCAAAATGAACGCGTTCTTTATAATTTTGATTTGCGATTTGCTTGATACTTTCAGTGAGTGTCTTGATTGGATTTGCAATGTTGGAAGGCAGGTTTACCAACAAAATGAAGGCAATGATGAAACATAACATTCCAGTCACAGATATCACCATTATTGCATTTTTCGCCGTAGAATCTGCAATACTGCTTTTATGTTCGATAGCACTCATATTGAGTTGCATCAATTCAGCAATATCTTTTCTTATTGATGATTGAAGAGTCGTATTTTTTGAATCTTTTTTTAAAGCCTGAAAATGAATCGCAACATTATCTGTAGCTTCTTTCTCTCCCGGTTCAGTCACATTTTTTTGTTGATTTTTCAAGTGTTTTTCAAACACGTTGAAAGCCAATGGGTCTGTGTTGATTTCTTCCAAAGCCAAAAGCATATTGCGGGAATACTCCAGAGTATTATAATTGGCTTTCAGAATGTTATTCGTGTCTTTTTTCAGTTGATTGATGTACCAGCCACTGAGGACAGACAGCACCAAAATCATCATAAAAAGAAGACCAACACCGATGTTTAATTTTGTTTTAATTTTCATTATGAAAGAATGACTAAATCTATATTTTCTTTTGACAATTTGTTAAGTAAAGAATTGAAAGTATCCGTAGCAACAATTATTTTCCAAAGATTAAGATGCGGTTTTCCAATACACACTGTTGTGATTTTCCGTTCTTCGCATTGCTCCATTATGGTGTGAGCGATATTTGTACCTTCAACCTTTATAATTTCAGCTCCTAATTCCGTTGCTAATTTAAAATTATTAATCAAATGCCTTTGCTTGTCCAACGCTATTTTATCTGCACTTTCTCTAGGAATCTGAACATAAAGCAAACACCATTGGCTGTTATAATAATTGGCTAATCTCGCCGCTTTCCTAATGACATTTTTCGCCGTTTTTTCGTTGGAACTAATGCAAGCCAAAAATTTTTCTTTCCTGATATTTTTGATGGATGAGATTTCGGTTTCCACCTTCCGCTGAACTTGGGAAGCTACTTCTTTCAAAGCCAGCTCACGCAGTTGAAGGATATTTTCACTTTTGAAAAAATTATTAAGTGCCGAATTGATTTTAGCTTGGTCATAGATTTTCCCTGCTTTCAATCGGTCAATCAATTCTTCTGCTGTCAAATCAATATTCACAACCTCATCAGCCTGAGCCAAAACACTGTCAGGAATTCTTTCTTTGACTTCAATATCAGTAATGTTTTTCACGTCTTCATTAAGACTTTCGATATGCTGAATATTGACAGCGCTGATGACATTGATGCCAGATTCCAGAATTTCCATCACATCCTGCCAGCGTTTTTCATTTTTACTACCTTCGATATTGGTGTGCGCCAACTCATCCACAATCACGACTTCCGGCCGAAGATTAATCACCGCCTGAACATCCAACTCGTCCAATTCTTTTCCTTTGTAGAACAAAGTTCGTCTCGGAATCACGGGAAGTCCGTCCAGCAAAGCGTGCGTTTCTTTTCGATTATGAGTCTCGATATATCCAATTTTAACATCAATACCGTTTGACAAAAGTGTGTGCGCTTCCTGAAGCATTCGGTAAGTTTTACCCACACCAGCACTCATTCCGATGTAGATTTTAAATTTTCCCCTTCTTGATTTTTTGATTAGATCGAGGAAGTCCTGCGCAGATTTTTTCTCGTCCATAAGAGATTATCTTTATCAAAGTTAATAAATCCCTTACCAAGATTTTAGGTAAGGGACGATAATATGGAAATTGTTAAAAACTAACGGCCAGCGATGTCACTGCCGAAAAATTATTATTCTTAAAGGTCTCATTTCTGGTCAGGAAAATCTGGTCTTTGCTGTTCAAATTCTTGACTTCTGTTCGCCAAACCAAATTTGGAAGAATCCAGTAATCGGCGTTCAGAGAATATCCAAAGGTTTGAAAACCATTATCTGTTCCTGTTGCAATGATGACGCCTTTTTTATCATTATAATACTCTCCTCTCACAGCAAAACTCAACTTTTCAGTCGGACTATATTTCGCAATAATCACGGGCGAATACCAAATATTATATTGTTCATTCCCTTTCGCCTTTTGCTCTGCTCCGATATCAAACCCCGATGTCAACGCCAATTTGTCTGTCAATTGAAAAATCCCGTACAAATTATGAAAATAGCGCATCTGTCTGAGGCTGTCCGGTTTATCATTCCCGATGAATGAACTGCTATTCAACGTGATTTTATCGGTCGGTTTATAAGTTAATTGATGACCAAACGCCACAGTAGAATTGCCGTCAACTCTTTGAATTCTTTGCCAGCCATTCAGTACCAAACCGCTCAAAAACCATTTTCCTGAATTGCTGGTATAGGAAATCTTTGCGCCGGTTTCAAAGTAAGGCGAATTTTCTGCCTGCAGACTTCTCGTCAAAGCCCAGCAATCTTTGCTGACCGCACTTTCGAATCCGATATGTGATGGTAAAATCCCTGCATCAATCCAAAGATTTTTTGATTTTGAAATTTTTACGCCAACATTCGCTTCATAGATGTTTTTCAGAACGCCGGATTCTGCAGAATAATTGGCATTCATATAAGTTCCCGTTGCCAGTGAGAGATTGGCTCGGACTTTTTCGGTTTCATAATTGGCCTTGATGAAGCCTAGATTCAGATTAACTTCGTTATTTCTATTATGGCTGTAAATAAACGATGGACGTGAATTATTTTTAGGATTATTAGCATCAAACTGATAATATATTTCTGCATAACCAGAGATTCTCAGTGGTTTACTTTCTTCCTGTGCAAAAAGCATAGTGGATAATCCGAGCATCGAAAATGCCAGTTTTATAGTTGTTTTCATACTTTTATTTTTTAATGTTATTTCAAACCGTCTAAAGCGATATTGAGTTTCAGAACATTGATTTTTTCAGTTCCGAAGATTCCCAGAAAAGGTTTTTCTGTATTGGATGTGACTAATTTCTCAATTTGATTTTCATCAAGATTTCTGATTTTCGCAATTCGTTTGACTTGAACATTGGCGCCTTGAACAGAAATATTCGGGTCCAATCCGCTTCCGCTTGCTGTGACCAAATCAGAAGGGATTTCGGATTTTTTGACGTCCGGATTATGTTTCATAAAATTGTCGATTCTTTCCTGAACAGTTTTCAGATAATCGGGATTGTTCGGACCTTTATTGCTTCCTCCTGCACCCGCTGCATTGTAATCTACAGCCGATGGACGCGACCAGAAATATTGGTCTTTCGTAAATGCTTGACCGACATTAGCATAATATTTTTTATTGTTAAAAGTCAGGATTTCGCCTTTCCCGTTGTTGGGAGAAAACTGAGCGATTCCAAAAATGATTAAGGTGTAAAAGCCAGCGAAAAATACCAGGCAAACTGCTGTGAGTCTGATGGCTGGTAATATATTTTGTTTCATTATTAATTATTTTAAATGTTCTATTGATTGTTAGGACGTCTTTTTATGTTGAATCTGCAGCCCGGCCTGAGTGGAGCTCATTTTTTTGTGGCTGGAAAAGCTTGGCAAAAAATAGCGGGAACGGAGGACGGAAAAGCTGCCCAAATCTTTTTAAAGGAACAATGACACCAACACGTCAATGATTTTTATCCCGATGAAAGGTATCAAAACGCCGCCCAAACCGTAAATCAAAAGGTTTCTTCTTAGCAATGCACTGGCGCCAATTGGTTTGTAAGCAACACCTTTCAAAGCCAGCGGAATCAGCATCGGAATGATAATCGCATTGAATATTACTGCCGATAGAATGGCAGTTTCCGGAGAATGCAGATTCATAATATTGAGACCTTGGAGCGCAGGAATGGAAGCGATAAATAAGGCTGGAACAATGGCAAAATATTTCGCAACATCGTTGGCAATACTGAACGTCGTCAAAGTTCCTCTGGTCATCAAAAGTTGTTTTCCGATTTCCACAATTTCAATCAGTTTGGTTGGGTCGTTATCCAAATCCACCATATTTCCGGCTTCTTTCGCAGCCTGAGTTCCGCTGTTCATTGCAACGCCTACATCTGCTTGTGCAAGTGCTGGCGCATCATTGGTTCCATCTCCCATCATTGCGACCAAACGGCCTTCTGCCTGTTCTTTTTTGATGTAATTCATTTTGTCTTCCGGTTTGGCTTCTGCAATGAAATCGTCCACGCCTGCTTTTTCAGCGATATATTTGGCTGTCAAAGGATTATCTCCGGTTACCATTACGGTTTTGATTCCCATTTTTCTCAAGCGTTCAAAACGTTCCTGAATGCCCGGTTTGATAATATCCTGAAGCTCTACAACGCCTAAAACTTTTTCGTTTTCCGAAACCACCAAAGGCGTTCCACCGTTGCTCGAAATATTTTTTACAGCTTCTTCTGTTTCTTTCGGAAATGGATTGCCTGCTTTCTCTACCAAATTTCTGATTGCGTCAGAAGCACCTTTTCGGATTCTGATTTGGTCATAATTGATACCTGAACTTCTGGTTTCTGCGGTAAACTTGATGAATTCCGAATTGTTGATTTCATAACTTGAAGGATTGACTCCAGCCAATTCTATGATGGATTTTCCTTCCGGCGTTTCGTCTGACATTGAGCTTAAAACAACAGCTTTTGTAAAGTGTGTTTCATCAATTCCGTTAGCCAAATGAAAGTGAGTTGCTTTTCTGTTTCCGATGGTGATTGTTCCTGTTTTGTCCAATAAAAGTACATCTACGTCACCAGCCGTTTCTACCGCTTTTCCACTTTTGGTGATGACGTTTGCACGCAAAGCTCTGTCCATTCCGGCTATTCCGATGGCTGACAATAGTCCGCCAATCGTAGTTGGAATTAAACAAACAAATAATGAGATGAAAGCAGCAATCGTAATTGGTGTATGGGCGTAATCTCCGAATGGTTTCAAGGTCACAGTCACGATGATGAAAACTAAGGTAAATCCAGCCAACAAAATAGTCAAAGCAATTTCGTTGGGGGTTTTTTGTCTGGAAGCACCTTCTACCAAAGCAATCATTTTATCCAGAAAACTTTCGCCAGGTTCGGTGGTTACTTTTACTTTTATTCTATCAGACAGAACTTTTGTTCCGCCCGTTACACTGCTTTTGTCACCACCAGATTCTCGTATTACCGGTGCACTTTCTCCTGTGATGGCACTTTCATCAATCGTAGCAAGACCTTCGATAATTTCTCCATCGGATGGAATAATATCGCCAGGTTCACAAAGAAATACATCGCCTTTTTTAAGTTCAGAAGAAGGCACGATTGTGATTTCATCATTGAATATTTCACCAACTGGTTTTATCCATTTTGCGGGCGTTTCTTCCCTTGTCTTTCTAAGTGAATCGGCTTGTGCTTTTCCTCTCGCTTCGGCGATGGCTTCGGCAAAATTGGCAAAAAGCAAAGTGATAAACAGAACTGCTGTTACGATAATATTGTAAATCAAACTTCCTTGATTTTGTTCGCCCGTTGCAATCCAGACGCACACGCCAGCCATTACCAGCGTTCCTACCCAAACCATAAACATGACCGGATTTCGGAACATTTTAGCTGGATTTAGTTTTATAAATGATTGTTTCAAAGCCTCATTCACGAGTTCTTTCTGAAACAAATTGTTATTATCTCCTTTCATTTGGAAAAATTTATTATTTTTTTAAAATGTCATATGCAATCGCCTAATAATTCGTTTTATTTAAAACCTTTGTTAGTGATGATTTCATTACTGATAAAAATTAAATTGAAAAATATTCTGCAATCGGCCCCAAAGCCAATGCCGGAAAGAAGGACAATGCGGCAACTAAAGCAATGACGGCAAAAACCATTAATCCAAATGTTGAAGTATCGGTTTTCAAAGTTCCTGCACTTTCCGGAATATATTTCTTAGCGGCTAAACTTCCTGCAATGGCGACCGGACCTATGATTGGGAGATATCTTGCCATCAACATCACAATACCACAGGCGATATTCCAGAATGGCGTGTTGTCGCCTAGGCCTTCGAAACCGCTTCCGTTGTTGGCACTTGAAGAAGTGAATTCATAAAGCATTTCGCCGAAACCGTGGAACCCAGGATTGTTGAGCCAGCTGGTGTAAGCTTCAGGATTATTGGCATAAGTATAACTTGCAATAGCTGTTCCTGCTAGAATCAAAAATGGGTGAAGCAGCGCAATCATCATTGCGATTTTCATTTCTTTGGCTTCGATTTTTTTGCCGAGGAATTCTGGCGTTCTACCCACCATCAATCCACTGATGAAAACGGCGAGAATAATAAAGATGTAGAAATTCAGAAATCCGACTCCTACTCCGCCGTAGAAACAGTTGACCATCATTCCGAGCAATTGGTTCATCCCACTGATTGGCATAAAACTATCGTGCATAGAGTTGATACTTCCCGTTGAAATAACGGTGGTTGCGATGCTCCAATAAGCCGAAGCAACAGAACCGAATCTGATTTCTTTACCTTCCATATTTCCCATCGTCTGAGAAATTCCCATTTCAGAAATCGCTGGATTTCCGCCAGTTTCTGAGATGACTGTTGGAAACATCAGCAATAAAAATCCAATGGTCATCACACCGAAAATGGTCCACGCCAGTTTTCTTCTTTTAAGCATATAACCCATTGCAAAAATCATTGCTAATGGAATCAGCATCTGTGTAACGATTTCGACGATATTAGTAAAATAATTCGGATTTTCTAATGGATGCGCTGAGTTCGGTCCAAAAAATCCGCCGCCATTTGTACCTAAATGTTTGATGGCAACAAATGCGGCCACAGGACCGCGACTTACTTCTATTTTGTCACCCTGAAGATTGGTGATTGCGTCTTTGCCTTCGAAAGTCATTGGTGTTCCATTAAATGCTAATAGAGAAGCTACTATGACGGCAATTGGAAATAAGATTCTGGTGCAACTTCTCACAAAAAAGAAGTAAAAATTACCCAATTTATCAGTAGTTCTTTCTTTCATTGCAGTGAAAACAACAGCTGCTGCAGCCATTCCACAACCTGCACTGATGAATTGCCAAAGCATCAAAGTCAATTGCCCCAAATATGACATTCCGGTTTCACCTGAGTAATGCTGAAGATTAGTATTACAGACAAAACTGACAGCGGTGTTGAAGGCCAAATCGCCACTCATCGATGGATTGTTGTCCGGATTCATTGGAAGCCAACTCATATTGGTAAGTACTAACATTGCTACCAGAAACCAAACTAGATTGATGGTCAACAATGCCAAAAGATGTTGTTTCCAATTCATTTCTTTGTCAGAATTGATGCTTGAAAGTTTGTAGAAAAGATTGTCTATTGGGTTTAAAATTTTATCCAGCCAGGTTTTTTCGTTGCTGAACAGTTTACCAATGTATCTTCCCAGGGGTATCGCGAGAGAAACTGCGAGAAAAAACATTAATATAATTCCTAAAATTTCTGAGTTCATTTTTTTAAATTTGAAGTGAGTGAGAAGTGAAAAGTGAGAGGTAAAAAGATTGACAGAACTTCTAACTATTTACCGTCAACTTTTCACTTTTTAAAATTTCTCCGGTTTTACAAGTACGTAACACATATATGCGAAGACGGCGAGGGCGATGACGAATAGAACGGTCATATTTTTTCGAAGTATTTTACGGTTAGAAAAAAAACGGCAAAAAGAGCTAGTCCTAAGATGATTGTTATTGTTGTCATTGTTTAATTTTTATGAAAATTGAATGATTGCTGCAACTACAAAAACACTGAAAATCACAGCAATATTGACGATTAGAATCTGAAATTGGTGTCTGGAGTTAGAAGCTTTCCAAAGTTCCCAATCTCCTCTGTTTTTAGTTTTCATTGTTTTGAAATTTATAATCCGGATTTGTAAACCTGGCGGAAATAAGCCTTCTGCAATCCCACAGGAATTTTCTCGAAAATGAGATTTTTGTAAACGCTGTCGCAAGAAAAAATCATACTGTCCAAGGAGTAAATGAAGATAGATTCTACCGCATTTTTCAGGGTTTGGTCGCCTTTTCTGTAGATTTCGTTCATTTTGTTGAGACAATTGATAAGGACGATTTTGTCTTTCTTTTTTATCAGTTTTTGGATTTGTTTTGTGAAAACATTGATGACCATAAAAGAATTTTTGGTCTTGTAGATTTCTTTGAACTCTTCTTCAGACTCAGGCGCAACTTTTATGATTTCCTGAATGGCTTCTGTGTGATTCATTTTATTATTATTTTAAATCACTAATGCCAAGATATGTTCCCTTTGATAATTTAATTACTCAATTCAATGTAAATCAATTGATTAAAAATTATTTTTGAAATTTAAGCAACAAAAAAGCCTATCAAAATGATAGGCTTTTTCTCAATATGATAATTAATTTATGATATTTTGTATTCTTCTATTTTGCGATAAAGCGTTGCAATTCCAATTTCCAGCAAACGTGCAGCTTCGGCTTTGTTACCCTTGGTATAATTCAAAGTTTTTTGGATGTGAATTTTTTCGGCGCTTGCCATCGAGAATGCGGACAAGGTTTTGTTTGCAGTTTCGGAAATTTGTGACTGTTGTAAATCGAAAGGTAAACTATCGATTGATAAAGTGTTACTGTCTTCTAAAATAACACTTCTTTCGATGATATTTCGTAGTTCGCGGATGTTACCTTTCCACGAATGTTTTTTTAGGACACCAAGATAATCATCAGAAATCGAAATGATTTTTTTTCCGATTTTTTGAGAGAATTTCATCAGAAAATAATTGGCTAATTCTGGAATATCAGAAGTTCTATCGCGCAACGACGGTAGAACGATGTTAAAAATATTGATTCTATAAAACAAATCTTCGCGGAAGTTTTCTTTGTCGATTTCGGTTTGCAAATCTCGATTGGTTGCTGCGATAATTCTAACATTAACTTTCGTCAGCTTGCTGTCTCCGACTTTCAAAAACTCGCCAGATTCCAGAACACGGAGCAATTTGGCCTGTAAATCGAGTGGCATTTCCCCTATTTCGTCCAGGAAAACCGTTCCATTGTTAGCTTCTTCAAAAATCCCTTTTGAATCTTTCATTGCGCCCGTAAAAGCGCCCGCTTTGTGACCAAACAATTCGTTCTCCAACAATTCTTTGCTGAAAGCCGAACAGTTGACCGCTACAAAATTCTGTTTATTCCGATTACTTGCGTTGTGAATAGCCTGCGCAAAAACCTCTTTCCCAGTTCCGGTTTCTCCGTTCAATAAAACTGTTGCATTGGTCACCGCTACTTTTTTTGCTGAATCAATAGCAAACTGAATCAGTCTTGATTTTCCGATAACGTTGTCAAAAGATTGCTTATTGTCAAGTTGTTTCTCTAGTTGTAAAACTCTTTTGTTAAGGGTAACTTTCTCCAGAGCTTTATAGACCAAAGGAATGATTTTGTTGTTGTCATCACCTTTTGTAATATAATCGAAAGCACCGTTTTTAATAGCCTGAACGCCATCCGGAATATTGCCGTAAGCCGTCAAAAGAATAGTTTCTACTGAAGGATATTTCTCTTTAATAATTTTAGAAAACTCAACACCACTTCCATCGGGAAGTTTGACATCGCTTATAACAACATCAATATCCGAAACTTCGAGTCGTTTTTTTGCATTTTTCAAATCAGAGGCCTGGAAAACTTCGAAGCCTTCCAGAATGATAATTCTGGAGAGTAAGGTCCTGATTTTTTCTTCGTCGTCTATGATGAGGATTTTGTTCAATGGCTGAGATTATGGTGCAAATTTAAATATTGTCTTTAGAAATAATTACATAATATTTGAATTTATATAGAAAAATATAATTGGAAGCAATTATAAAATTGGTATTTCTATTCCAGACACCACAGGACAATAACCACACCCATTTATTTTAAATTGCGATAAATCAATTTCAAAATTTAAACTAATGAATATTATAAGTCGTAAAATAAAAATTCTCACTTTCACAGTTTTAAGTTCGGGGTTATTCTTGGTTTCTGCACAATCAAAAGTGACAACTAAAACAGAAACTTCAAAACCTCAATCAGGAAAAATTGTTCCCACAAATCTGAATTGGTCAGAGAGAATGCTACTTTCCGAGATGCATCGTTTCCCTGAAGCTTGGATGCTTGATTTTAGTAAAAGCCCAAAATGGACTTATCCATCTGCCATTGTATTAGATGGCGCAGAAAAACTGTATGCAAAAACCGGAAAGAAGGAATACTATAATTATATCAGTGGTTTCGGCGAAAAGTTGATCAATGAAGACGGAACCATTCAAACATACGAGCTGGAAAAGTATAATATTGATATGTTGAATAGCGGAAACGTATTGCTTTATCTTTACGAAAAAGAAAAAAAAGAAAAATACCTGCGAGCACTTCAAACCTTACGTTCACAAATCGACGGACAACCAAGAACCAAAGAAGGCTCTTTCTGGCACAAAAAAATCTATCCATATCAGGTTTGGTTGGACGGGCTTTATATGGGAATGCCTTTCTATACACATTATACAAAAGATTTTACAAAAGGAACAGATGCACAAAAAGCATATGATGACATAGTTTTCCAATTTGATTCGGTTCAGAAAAATCTTTTAGACAAAAAAACAGGGTTGCTTTATCACGCTTGGGACGAGAGCAAAGAACAAGCTTGGGCCAATAAAGAAACGGGGCTTTCTCCTAATTTTTGGGGCAGAGCGATGGGTTGGTACGGAATGGCAATGGTTGACGTTCTGGACTTTTTGCCTAAAGATCATCCTGGAAGAGCAAGGATCATTTCTTATATCAAATCTTATGCTGATTCTGTAATTAAAGTTCAGGACAAAAATTCCGGACTTTGGTATCAGGTTTTGGACAAACCTTTGGAAAATGGTAACTATGAGGAAGCAAGCGCTTCTGCGATGTTTGTTTATACGATTATCAAATCTGTCAACGAAGGCTATTTACCACAATCTTACAAGGCTGCTGCTAAAAAAGGTTACGATGGAATTATCAAAAACCTAATCACAGTTGATGAAAATGGCGTTGTCAATCTTAATAAATGTTGTGCTGTTGCGGGCTTAGGCGGAAAACCTTACAGAGACGGTTCTTACGAATATTATGTCAATGAAAAAATCCGTTCCAATGACGGGAAAGGGACCGGCCCATTTATTTTGGCAAGTTTAGAATTTGAGAAATAGTCGATATTTTATTTAAATTAGGGCAGCTTTATCCGTCTTCCACTCCCGCTTTTTTGTTCCGCTTCGCTCCACAAAAAGAGCTCCGTTCAAGCTGGGCTGCGTGCAATTCAACTTTTAAAACCCCAAACCAATGAATAAAAAACTTTCCATCATATTTCTGTTTCTTTCATTAATGATATGGGCTCAGAAACCAACCTTATTTTTAATAGGAGATTCTACAATGTCCAACAAAGACAATCCTGAAAAAAATCCCGAACACGGCTGGGGACAGGTTTTGCCACAGTTTTTCACATCAGGAATCGAAATCCAAAACCACGCGATGAACGGACGAAGTTCCAAAAGTTTCCGCACAGAAGGACGTTGGGACAAAGTGGAAAAACAATTGAAAAAAGGTGATTTTGTGGTGATTCAGTTTGGTCATAATGATCAGAAAATCAAAGATTCTACAAAATTTACCAATCCTTATACGCAATACAGAGCCAATCTCGAAAGATATGTAAATGAAACCAGAGCAAAAGGCGCAACTCCAATTCTGATGAGTTCCATCACAAGAAGAAATTTCAATGAAAATGGAGTTTCAGTCGATACGCATAAAGAATATCCGTTGGTAGTAAGATTGGTTGCTGATGCTATGAAAGTTCCTTTCGTTGATATGCAATTATTAACGGAGCAAATGGAAATTTCTGCAGGTCCAGAAAAATCAAAGCTTCTCCATCTTCATTTTAAAGAAGGCGAAAATCCTTATTATACAAAAGAAAAAGCTGATGACACGCACTTATCTAGATTTGGAGCAGAATCAGTTGCAAAATTAGCTGTCAATTCTTTGAAAACCTTAAATACAGGCTTAGAAAAGTACATCAAATAATTTCATCATTATACTTTAATAAAAATGAAAAAAGCGGCATTCGTTTTATTAATATTAATTGTAAACCTGACTTCCGCTCAGGAAAAAATCACATTGTGGCCAAAAGGTCAAATGCCAAATTCCAAAGGATTACAACTAAAAACAGAAGAGAAAGACGGGAGAATTGTACAATTAAAGGAAACGGAACTTTTCGCTTTTCTGCCTCCCAAAGAAGACCGGAAACCGATGTCCGTCATCATTATTCCGGGCGGCGGCTATTACAAACTGACGTATGATCTGAATGGTTTTCAGATTGCGAAATGGTTCAACACTTTAGGAATTTCAGCTTTTGTTTTGAATTACAGATTGCCCATTTCGCCCGATCTTATAAAGAGAGAAATTGCACCATTGCAGGATGTTCAGATGGCGATCAAATATCTTAGAAAAAATGCTTCGGAATATGGTATTTCGCCGGATCAAATTGGAGTTATAGGAACTTCTGCAGGTGGACATTTGGCCGCATCAGTTAGTAATATTCCGACAGATTATACAGAATTGAAAGGCGATTGGGAAAACATTCCCACGATTCCTGATTTTGCAATTTTGGTTTCGCCTGTGATTGATTTGGGAGAATTTGCCCACATTGGAAGCCGAAATAGTTTACTTGGCGAAAATGCTTCTCAGGAAAAAATCAGCGAATATTCGATGCAAAACCGTGTGACTGAAAAAACGCCGCCAACAATATTGATTCACGCACAAAATGATAAAACTGTTCCAGTGATGAACAGTATTCTATATTATCAGGCTATGACCAAAAATAAAGTAAAAGGTGCACTATTTATTTTCCCGGAAGGCGAACATAAAATCGGAATTACAAATAGAACTGAACTCACAGACAATTGGAAAAAACTTTGCTCTGACTGGCTGAAAACCTTATTCAATAAATAATTTTCACCACCGACAGTGCAGGACAATTTTTAATCACAATACTTTTAGATTGCGATAGAAAGGAATTGTCCTAAAACCCATTAATTTAAATCTCATGAAAAAATATATTCTTCTCTTCTTAATATTTCTAATATCGAATTCAATTTCGGCGCAATACAAACCGTGGACTTCCGCAAAACAACCTTTAAAAGAAATCAAAGCTTTAAAGAAACAAATCAAAGCTCCAAAATTCAGAAAAGCAGATTATTTAATTACAGATTTCGGTGCAGTTGGGGACGGAAAAACAAAAAATACGGAAGCGTTCAAAAAAGCGATTGAAAAGTGCAGTGCTGAAGGTGGCGGAAGAGTTGTTGTTCCAAACGGCGTTTTTTTGACAGGAGCAATTTATTTAAAATCCAATGTCAACCTTCATTTAACTGACGGTTCAACGATTTTATTCAGTCAGGACAGCAACGACTACCCTATCGTTTTTACCCGTTGGGAAGGAATGGAATGTATGAACTATTCATCTTTAATTTACGCGTATGAAGAAGAAAACATCGCCGTAACTGGAAAAGGAACTTTGGATGGAAATTCAGATTTAGACAACTGGTGGTTTTGGTGTGGTGCAACAAAATATGGTTACAACGCATCTCGTCCGGGAAGACAAAACCCTGCGAGAGCTAAACTTCACGAATATATGGCTAACAGAACGCCTGCAAGAGAAAGAATTTTTGGTGACGGATGGTATTTAAGACCCAATTTCGTTCAGCCTTACAAATCAAAAAACTTCTATATGGCGGATGTTTTGGTAAAAAATTCTCCAATGTGGAATCTGAATCCTGTTTTGTGTGAAAATGTTTTAATTGAAAGAGTAAAAGTAATCAGCCACGGACCAAACAATGATGGTTTTGACCCTGAAGCGTGTAAAAATGTATGGATTAAAGATTCTTATTTTGATACCGGCGATGACTGTATCGCTATCAAATCCGGAAGAGACGAAGATGGAAGAGACATCGGAAGACCTGCTGAAAACCATATCATCGAAAATTGTGAAATGAAAGACGGTCACGGCGGCGTTGTGATTGGAAGTGAAATTGCAGGTGGAGCAAAAAATATTTATGCCATCGGAAACGTAATGGACAGCAAAAATCTTGACCGTGCTTTAAGAATTAAAACCAGCTCCAGCCGTGGCGGAACTATTGAAAACGTATTCTTCTACAACACGAAAGTGGGTGCTTATAAAGAAGCTGCAGTGCGTTTCAATATGCATTATGAAAAGCCAGGAAATCACATTCCGACCATCAGAAATATCTGGGTTGAAAATTTAACAGTGGACAAAGGAGGAAAATACGCGGTATTCTCTGATGCTTACGAATCGTCTCCGGTAACGGATTTCACAATGATTAATGCTAAAATGGTTGGCGTGCAGATTCCTTACAAAGTAGATTATTTAAAAAATGTGACTTTAAAAAATGTAACCGTTAACGGACAGCCATTAACCGAGTTAAAACCATAAAATGCGAAGAAAAACCATTTTCGCCGGACTGATTGTTTTATCGGCATTTTCACATTCGTTTTCCCAGTCAAAACACTGGCAGAATAACGAGCGTGAGCTGCATTACAAAGAAGACAAAGGCGATTTTTTATTGGTCAACGGAAAGTACAGATTCAACAGAGCTTTGTATGGAGACAACCGTGCATCGAGAGTCGAAGCAGGAGATTTGCCGGAATTTGCACTTTATCTTCCTGGAATGGGCGGAAATCTTCAATTTGTTATTCAGCAGGGAAGTTCAATTAAACAATTAATAAAGGCTGATAAAATCGAAACGCGTTACCGACCGGGAACGATGTTATATGAAATCAAAGACCCGATTTTGGGCAACGGAACTTTAAAACTGACTGTCTTGGCGCAAGCTAAAGAAGAAGGTTTGGTTTTAAAAATGGAAACTGTCAATATAGATTCATCAACAAAAATCTATGCAGTTTTTGGCGGTGCGAGTGGAACGACTTTCAGCAGAAACGGCGACATCGGCGCAGACCCTGAATCAGGATTTTATCTGTTGCCTGAATATTGTCTGAACAATCAGTTTCAGTTGAATAAAAATCAGTTTCAGCTTAATTATTTAAATAAGAAAAAGGAAAGTCAAATGGTCAGCGGAAGTTTTTCAAACGTCAATTCTTTACAGCAAACCGATGCGGCGGCTTTAGAAAAACTGTCTGAGTTTACTCAAAATAAAACAGACAAATCTCCGATTGTTTATGCTTCCTATTCTTCACAAAAACAACCGGTTTACATTCAGATTGCCAAAGGAAAATCAGATAGAAATTTTTCGGATGAAGATTTAAAAAATATCTTCAATGAAGCGGAAAAATCCCGTTTAGCACTAACGAACAGAATTCAGTTAAAAACTCCGGATGCAGATTTAAATAATTTTGGGGCTAATTTAGCCGTTGCGGCGGATGGAATTTGGGAAAGTCCGACCTTCCTTCACGGTGCCGTGGCGTGGAGAATGCGGTTGAATGCCTGGCGTGGTGCTTACACAGCCGATGCGTTGAACTGGCACGACAGAGCAAAAGAACATTTTGAAAGCTATGCTAATTCGCAGGTTTTAAAACCAGATTTTGCCCCTGTCGAAATGGATACGATGCGTCATCTTGCGCGACACGAGGAAAAAATGGGAACTTCGGTTTTTTCAAGCGGATATATTTCCAGAAATCCTAATGACAACACAAAACCGCATCATTACGATATGAATCTGGTCTTTTTTGACCAAATGTTTTCACATTTCAATTACACCGGAGACAAAGAATTTCTGAAGAAAATGTGGCCGACGATGGTTCGCCATATGGATTGGGAAAAACGGAATTTCAAACGTGGCGATTTGTATGATGCGTATGCCGCAATTTGGGCGAGCGATGCGCTGCAATATTCGGGTGGAAAAGTGACGCATACTTCGGCTTATAATTATAGAGCCAACCGTGAAATGGCGAAACTGGCGAAAATCATTGGCGAAAATCCTAAACCTTACGAACAAGAAGCTGATGCGATTTTAAAGGCAATGAAAAATCAGCTTTGGATAAAAGACGAAGGTTATTTTGCCGAATACAAAGATGCTTTGGGCAATCAAATTGTTCACGACAAACCAGGAGTTTGGTCTATTTATCACGTTTCGGATGCGTTTATTTTAAATGAATTTGAGGATTATCAGAATTTACAATACATTAATAATCACACACCAAAAATTCCGGTGACGGTAAAAGGTGCGGATAATAAGAACTATTTCACGTTAGCAACAACCAACTGGCAACCGTACGATTGGTCGATAAACAATGTCGCTTTGGCGGAAAATTTACAGACTGCTTTGGCGTATTGGCAAGCCGGAAGAACAGAAGACGCGTACCAACTTTGGAAGGGAAATTTGGTTGAGTCGATGTATTACGGCATCAGTCCTGGGAATTTTGAACAGCTTTCTCATTACGATGCTTTTCGTGGAGAATTGTACCGTGATTTTGCCGACCCGATTGGTGTTGCTTCGAGAACTTTGACAGAAGGACTTTTTGGGGTCTATCCGAATTTATTGGAAAATAAAATCAGCATCAAACCTGGTTTCCCAAAAGACTGGAATTCTGCCGAATTGAAACTGCCGGATTGGGATTATCAGTTTAAAAGAACTTCAAAGAAAACTGAATATTTATTTAATTCAAAATATCAGAATCCGGTTTCGTTGGAAATGCAGATTCCTGTAAATTATTCCAACATCAAATCGGTGAAGGTGAATGGTAAAAAAGTGGATTGGAAGATTAAACCCAATTCTATTTTACAGCCGATTATTCAGTTTGAAACTCCGAAAGGAAAAGATTTTAAGATTGAAATTAATTATTCGGGTGAAGAAATTAAAAACGAGCAGGCTGATTTTATTAATTATATTTCTGAAAATCTTCAATTAAATTTTGATGCAAAAAAGAAAATTAAAGAAGTTCTTGACCCACAGGAATTGATTAAAACCAGAAACGGAAATCAGTTTAACTTGGTTCAAGAAGAAAGAAAAGGAACTTTTTTCGTTCAAGTCGAACAAAATGGAACAACTTGGTGGCAACCTGTAAATGTAGACATCCGTTTTCCTTTAGAAACAAAATGGGTAAATAAAAAACTACAGATTCAATCCAAATCTTCCAATCCAATTAATGGAAAACTGACGGTTAACGGTTTAAACAAAACCTTTGCACTTCAAAAAAATCAAAATACAACCATTGAAATTCCATCAAATTATTTAAGCAAAGGAACCAATTCAATTACACTTGAATACAATGGAATTAAACAAAATATTGAAATCACAGATTGGGAAATTGAACACCAAGGTCAGTTTAACAATATTTCATTGGCAACAAAATACAATGAGAAAGTAACTGAGATTTTTAATCAAAAATATCTTTCGCCAAGATTGAAAGTCCCTACCCTACAGCTTCCGTGGCAGGGAATCGGAAACTGGTGTTATCCGTTAATTACCGCCCAAATCGATGACAGTGGATTGATGAATAAAAGAAAAAACAATAAAGTTGAGTTTCTTGGAGTTCCATTTTTAATTGATAAAACGGATAAAAATATTGCATTTGTTAGTCAGTGGGACAATTATCCTGATTCGATTGAAATTCCTCTGAATGGAAAAGGAAAGAAAATTTATTTTCTGATGGCAGGTTCTACAAATCCGATGCAGTCGCAGATTGTGAATGGAAGAATTAAGGTTCAATATGCAGATGGTTCGACCACTGAATTGGAGCTTAAAAATCCGACGAACTGGTGGCCAATTGAGCAGGATTTGTTTGATGATAATTTTGCTTTTGAAATTCCGGATGATAAAATTCCTTATCGCGTGAAACTGAAAACGGGAGAATTGTACAAAGGTGGAAGTTTAACAAAATATTCAAGCATCAAAGGATTTACAGACCGTCAGGTGGATGGTGGTTCTGCAACGATTCTGGATTTGCCGATTGATGCGAGTAAAGAATTAAAATCGATAAAATTAACAGCCGTGAGTAATGATGTGGTAATTGGAATGATGAGTGCGACGGTTTTGAAATAGTAATAATGATTAGTAAATAAAATATAATTGACGGTCTGTCATTCCGAGGAACGAGGAATCTATTGGTAAATTGAGATTCTTCACTGCACTTCGTTTCGTTCAGAATGACAGGCGTAAAAGCATAAAATAAAATTAAAAAATGAAGAAAATTGCAATATATCTGAGTATTTTCTGCGTTGGGTTTTCATCCTTAAATGCACAGAAAATCGACCGAAAGAAGGTCGTTCAGCGACATAATGTGGTCAACACAAAAGCCGATACGCTTTCCACCTTTACGGTTGGGAATGGAAAATTTGCCTATACGGTTGACATTACAGGAATGCAGTCTTTTCCTGAATATTATAAAAACGGTGTTTCTTTGGGAACACAGTCTGAATGGGGCTGGAACAGTTTTCCAAATACCGAAAATTTCAAATTTGAGGAAACTTTAAAACCTTACGACTTCAATAATGACGGAAGAAAAGCTTTGTACAGTGTTCAAATCAAGGAACCGGAACGCAACAAAAAGGCAGTTGAATATTTCAGAGTCAATCAACATCGTCTGCAACTCGGAAATGTCGGGATTGAACTGATTAAAAAGAACGGTCAGAAAGCGCAGGTTTCAGATATTCAAAACATCAATCAGAAAATTGATTTATGGACGGGAATTATCACTAGTGAATTTACTTTAGAAGGAACTCCAGTAAAAGTTTGGACGGCTTCTTTCCAAAATTCAGATAAAATCGGGGTAAAAATTGAATCTGATTTGGTGGCTAAAGGCAAGCTTAAAGTTTTTGCCAAATATCCGCATCCGTCGGGACAGTTTTTGGATGACGCCGCATTTTACGGAAGAGAAAATGACCATACCACTAAGATTGTTTCTTCAAAGTCGACGCAGGGCTTAATTCAGCATACGTTGCAAAGCACAGATTATTATACTCAATTTAATTTTACGGAAGGAAAACTTCGTGAGGCTGGAAAACATTATTTCGTTTATGAGCCTTCTTCTAAAAATAAAACAATAGAATTAAGTGTTGAATTTTCAGCTAAAAATCCAAAAAGCACGAGAACTTTATTTGCTGATGCAGAAAAAGAAAGCGTTTCAGGATGGAAAAACTTTTGGGAAAGCGGCGCTGCCGTTGATTTTGAAGGTAGTACCGACCCAAGAGCCAATGAATTGGAACGAAGAGTTATTCTTTCAGAATATTTAACAAAAGTTCAATGTGGAGGAAGTAATCCACCTCAGGAAACGGGTTTGACCTTCAACAGTTGGTACGGAAAACCACATACAGAAATGCACTGGTGGCACGGCGTTCATTATGCTTTGTGGGGAAGACCGGAAATTTTGGAGAAACAGCTTGATTATTATTTCAGATCGTTTGACAAAGCCAAAAAATTAGCAGAAAGACAAGGTTACAAAGGTGTTCGCTGGATTAAAATGTCGGATAACGAAGGAAACGAAAGCCCGTCTTCTGTAGCCGCATTTTTGATTTGGGAGCAGCCGCACATTATTTATATGACAGAACTTTTGTACCGAAACAGTAAGGACAAAAAAGTATTGGAAAAATATAAAGATTTGATTTTTGCAACCGCTGATTTTATGGCTGATTTTGCGACCTATGATAAAGAGAAAAACCGCTACAACTTAGGAAAAGGCGTAATTCCTGCTCAGGAAGTTTTTCCTGCCAAAGATACATACAACCCGACTTACGAGGTAGCTTATTGGGATTGGTCGCTGAAAATTGCTCAGGAATGGAAAGAAAGATTGGGGCAACCTAGAGATAAAAAATGGGACGATGTGATTAATAAATTGGCTCCACTTCCTGTTCAGGATGGGGTTTATTTATCGACAGAATCGGCGAAAGATTCATTCACTTTTCCAAAATGGATGACCGACCACCCTGCTGTTTTAGGAGCATTGGGAATGGTTCCGGAATCTCCGAAACTGGATAAAAAAATAATGAAAAACACATTGGATATCGTTTGGGAAAGATGGAATTGGGAACATACCTGGGGCTGGGATTTCCCGATGACCGCAATGAATGCAGCACGACTGGGACTTCCAAATAAAGCGTTAGATGCTTTGTTTATGAACATTCAAACCAATACTTATCTAAAAAATGGTCATAATTTCCAGGACAAGCGTCTTAGAATTTATCTTCCAGGAAATGGCGGTGTTTTGACGACCGTTGCAATGATGCTGGAAGGTTGGGATGCTTCGACAGGAGAATTTCCTGGTTTCCCGAAAGACGGAACCTGGAAGATAAAGGCGGAAGGTTTTAAGAAAATGCCTTAAAAAATTTAAAAATTCATATTTTAGTTAGGGTCTGTCAGAAATGGCAGGCTTTTTCTTTACAGCACAGTGCAGGACAATTTAATAAGGCTAAGATAATAACTTGTTGATTTATTAACAATTATGAAAAAATTAGCAATCATCGCCATTTCGTCCTTATCTATTTGTTGCCAATCCCAAAATCTTGCGAATTACACTACAATCCGTACCAAAACCATTGCTTTTCCCGGAGCGGAGGGTTTTGGAAAATTTGCAAAAGGTGCGAGAGCGGTAACAAAACCAGAAGTTTATATTGTTAGCAATCTGAATGATGCTGGCAAAGGTTCTTTTCGTGACGCTGTGAGCCAGCCGGGGAGATTTGTAGTTTTCTCAGTTGGTGGAATTGTCGAGTTGAAAAGTCCGGTTACGGTTTCTAAAAACATTACAATTGCGGGACAGACCGCACCGGGAAAAGGTATTTTTCTTTATGGTGAAAAAGTGTCTTTCAGCGGCGCTGATGATACCATTGCCAGATATTTTAAAATTCGTCTCGGGAATAAGAATAAACCATCCAATAATACCGACGCTTCCGGAATATCGAACGGTAAAAATATAATACTGGACCATCTTTCAATTTTCTGGTCAATGGACGAGGTTTTTTCCATCAACTGGGACAAACGTGGCATTGAACCAGACAGCATCACCCTTCAGAATTCGATTATTGCGCAGGGATTGCATCTCTATAACCATTCAGCAGGTGGACTGATTCAGACGAATGGCAGCATCAGTATCATCAAATCGCTTTATGCCAGCAACAAAACCCGTAATCCAAAAGTGAAGGGTAAGAATGAGTTTGTCAACAATATAATTTACAATTTTGGAAATCTTGGCAACAAGAATGGTCATACTGTTTCCGGCGATGGTTATATAATGGGAGGTTCCGTACAGAAATCTGAAGTCAATATCATCAACAATTATTTTATCGAAGGTCCATTGAATACAGAAAATAGGACAACGCCGTTCAGCAGAGGAACAAACACTTTTCATCTTTATGAATCCGGGAATTATTTTGACAATAACAAAAATGGCATTTTGGATGGTCAATTGGTTCCACATAATTCCATTGGTTTTCCTGGTGAGACGCCTGTTGTTTTTATGGATTCACCATTTCTGTATCCTGATTCCAAAACAGATTTATCTGCCATGCAAGCGTTTGAATATGTCATCAAAAATGCAGGCGCCAGCTTTCCAAAGCGGGATGATGTGGATGAGCTGATTATTTCGGAAGTCAAATCTCTGGGAAAAAAGGGAATTTATGTCTTTACCGAAAACGATTTACCGCTAGCCAATAATGGTGTTGGGAATTTCCCGAAAACTGTTGCGCTTAAAGATTCGGATTCTGATGGCATTCCCGATGTTGCTGAACTGGAAATGGGACTTAATCCTAATGATTCATCTGATGCATTGAAATTCAATAAAAGGCAAAGCAATTATCTCAATATCGAAGTTTATGTCAATGACTTGGTGCGTTAATCATTTAATTAAAATAGAAATTTAAACAATTGATATAAAATTTGTAACTTGTCTTAGATTTTGAAACACTAATAACTCAATTTTAATTTATAAACATAAAACATTATCATTGCTTAATCCGATGTCTGAAATATTAGAAATTCAAATCAATGAAAATTCCAGAGTGCCAAAATATAAACAGATTGTGGACTCTATACTTAATGGAATTGACGCCGGAGATATCAAAATCGGTGAAAAAATCCCTTCTATCAACGAACTCAGCGAATCTTGCTTTTTATCAAGAGATACCGTAGAAAAGGCTTATAAGGAACTTAGAAAAAGGCAAATTATTGAGTCTGTCAAGGGAAAAGGCTATTATATTTCGAGGATTAATAAAAGTGATGTCATCAATATTTTCTTTTTGATTAATAAACCGAGCACCTACAAAATGATGATTTACAATTATTTTGTGGACGCTATCGGAACGAAAGGAAATGTTGAAATGTACATCTATCACTGCGACGAAACGCTTTTCATCAATTCATTAAAGAAAAATCTTGGCGGATTTGATTATTACGTGATAATGCCTCATTTCCGAGACGAACATTACAATCACACGAGTTCTACGCAGGAAGTTATTGATATTATAGAGAAAATTCCGAAAAACAAACTTCTGATGCTCGATAATACCAAACCTAACATCTCGGGAGAATACGGCAGTATTTTTCAGGATTTTGAGCACGATATTTATGAAGCTTTGGAAGAAGGCCTGGAAAAAATCAAAAAATATGAGAAACTGATTTTGGTTTATCCTGCCAAATCGGTTCATCCCTACCCTTTCCGTATTGTTCACGGTTTTGAGAAATTCTGCAGAGATTTCAAACTGGACTATGAGATTCTGGACGAAATCTATCCTGATATGGAACTCCAGGACAAAGATATATTTATCACTATTCAGGAGAGGGATTTGGTAAATTTAGTGAAGCAAATCAGACAGAAAAATCTGAAATTGGGGGAAGACATCGGCATTATTTCATATAACGAAACACCTTTAAAAGAATTGCTTGGAATCACTGTGATTACTACAGATTTCAAGGCAATGGCAGAATCTGCAGCTTATATGGTTTTGAAAAATAAAAAAGAACAGGTGAATAATGTTTTCAAATTTATTGAAAGGGAATCTCTGTGATTTTGTTTCTGATCCTACGTAGCTCAACTTCAATTCTATTATAGAATTTTCTTGAATTCAGACAAAAAAAACGGACTTGATAAAAGCCCGTCTGAGTAGAATAAACTTAAACAAACAACTATTTTACTCTGAAATTTTGTAAATCTTCTGGCTTTTCACAACAAACTTGCTCCATCACCTGTCTGAACTGCATTTTAAGCATTTCGATAATATGGTCACCACCTTTTTCGCCTAAAGCACCAACGGCGTACATAAAAGTTCTGCCCATAAAGGTAAATTCGGCACCACAGCTTAAAGCTCGGGCAACATCCGGACCTGTTCTCACACCGCTGTCCATCATCACTTTGATTTGATTTTTATATTTTTCACTTATTTCTTTCACCACAGCAATTGTAGATTCTCCAGCATCCAATTGTCTTCCACCGTGATTGGAAATAATCATTCCATCAAAACCGAGACGAACAGCCTCAGCCGCATCTTCATCGGAAGCAACGCCTTTGATAACCAGTTTTCCCTTCCATTTATCACGGATTGCTTTGATTCTGTCTGAATTAAGTCTTCCGGAAAACGTAGAATTCATGAATTGTCCCAGCTGTTTCACATTCATATTTTTGTCCATATATTTTTCCATCGTGGCGAAACTCGGGACACCATTTTTAAGCATTTCAAGACACCATTGCGGTTTTGCCAAAGCCTGAGAGACATTTCTGAAATTCAATTGAGGTGGCATAGCTAAACCATTTCTGATTTCCTTGGCTCTGTAACCAAACGTCGGAACATCGGACAGTACACAAAGAACGTCATAACCAGAAGCTTCGCAACGGTTGAGAATATCATCTCTCAGCCATTCTTCTCTTGGATGGTATAATTGATACCACGCTTTTCCTTCAGTTAATTCAGCAATTCTTTCGATACTGCTTGTCGTGACTGTACTTAGAATGAATGGAATATTATGTTTGAAAGCGGCTTTTGCTAAAATTTCCGGAGCATTTGGCCACATCAATCCCTGCAAACCAACGGGCGAAATTCCGAATGGTGCAGAATATCTTACGCCAAATAATTCCGTTTCCATATTGGCTTCAGCAAAATTGTTATCCAAATAGCGCGGACGAAGCAAAACATCTCTTAATTCTGTCGTATTTCTATCTCGGTTAATATTCTCATTACAACCGCCATCCAGATATTCGAAAGCGAAACGTGGCATTCTTTTTTTGGCTCTTTCAATCAACAATTCTAAGGAAGCATATTGTGTATCAAATGGAAATGACATAGTTTATAAATTAAAAATTAACGGTTGAAGTACCTTCATCTGATAATGCTGCTGTAGAAATGTTTCGTCGATTTTTTTGTTCGAAATCACCATAGAAGCGCCTAAAGCTGATCCAAGCGGAGAATGCGTGGACATCACGTTATAATGCTGGAAATGATGTGACATCAGCTTCATAAAGACATCGTTATCCGTGAATCCGCCATCGATATAGATATTTTTGATTTCTGAATTTCCAATAGCATTCGTTATCGTGTGAATCTGCAAATCCATCAGTTCTATCATCAGTTGGTGATAGGCTTCTTCAAATGTTGAAAACGAATTCAGGTCGGTTTCGGTAATCATCTTTCTTTTCAGAATTATCCCTTCAAAACGGAAATAAACCGCTTTGTGCTTCATTAAATGTAAATATAAATCCTGATCAAACTGAACTTCTCTGTGCGCACCATATTCTTTTCCGTAGTAAGCACACAACTTTTCAACCTGAATCCTATATTCATTGCCCATAAAAAAACGGGAAGCTTTCACACGCTTTCCATCGATTCGCATATAATTCAGACAATTATTTTCGATGTCTTCATCCGTCAAACTTTCATCATTAAAAGGATTGAGAGAAATACTCCAAGTTCCTGTCGAAAGCAATAAAAATGGTTCTTTTTTGCTTAAAATATAAGGTAAAAGTGCCGAAGAACTATCGTGAATCCCAACACCGATTTTAATTTTTTTATTTCTATAAGACGTATTGATACTCGCAGAAGTAGGAACAATTGGTGGTAACAAAACATCAATTTCTTCTTCATAAACCCAGTCGTGATAATCATTTTTATCGTAATCCCACAAATTGGTGTGGCAGCCTATCGAAGTAAATTCCGACACGCAAATTCCGGTAAATAAATAGGACAAATATTGAGGTAAATGAAGACTGTAACGGATTTTTTTGAAAACTTCAGGATGCTTATATTTTAACCAAAACAACTGTAAACCGGAATTCAGCATTCCTGCTTGTGGAGAAGCTGTTTCACGGGAAATTTTTAGCTTGTCACCGTGCTTTTCATAGAACAGATCAAGAATCTCCTGATCCATTGGTTTGGTGTAATTGTATAAAGGAGTGAGAACATTTCCTTTTTGATCCAGATGTACAAAACTTGCTCCGTACGTGGAAAAATTAATAGCTTTTACTTCATATTCATCATTTTCAAGGATGTTATGAAAATTTTCTTTGATCCAATTTTGCAAAGCCGGAAGGTCTTCTGTGGGATAACCATCTTCGTCCGTTGTCAGAGGCAATTCTGTATATTCCCTAACAACTTCTTGATAATTCTTATCAAATAAAAAGAATTTTTTATTGGTCTTTCCAATATCAAATACGATGGTTACTTTCTTTTTGGACATTCCTGAAAATGAATTTAATAATTGTATGAAAGTATAAAAATGGAATTCCGAATCTTATGCTTTCAAATTAAAACAATTAAGGAGTGTTTAGAAATTAAGAAAAATCATTACTAGTGAAACTTAATATCCTAAACACCCTTAATTAAAATAAAAATAAGTGGTTTATTTTTCAAACTTTCAAATTATAAGATGAAAGTTATTTCTATCAATACTAATAGGATTTTATAATCCTGTTGCTTTTACATTCAGACCTCTTTCAGAGATTAATGTTTCTCTTACTTTAAGGTTTCTGTACGCCGCAATTGGGTCTAATGCAGCGCCTGTATGTAATCTTGCCGCTTTTAATAACGGACGCACATCTGTTCTGTACGCATTCTGCAAAATTTCCTGTGCACGAACTACGTCATTGTTCAACTGAGCATCTTTCAATGCTTTTTGATCGACCAAAAGAGCCTGTGCATAAGCAATTAGAATCGCTTCCAAAGACTGAATTAAATCTTCCAAAGGATCTTTGATGTTATGACTCGCATCGATCATCCAAGCCGGATAAGGATTTTGAGGATTGTTCTCGATTCCGTACACCAATTCGTTGAAAATTAAGAATAAAGCATAAGGTTTGATTGAACCTACCGTTAAATCATCATCTCCGTATTTGCTGTCATTGAAATGGAAACCTCCTAATTTTCCTTTATACATCAAGGTTGCAACGATTTGTTCGATGTTTGAGTTTGGTAAGTGGTGACCTAAATCTACCAAAGTATAGGCTCTATCTCCGCAAGCATTTGCCAACATAAACGAAGTTCCCCAATCCTGGATGGTTGTTGAATAGAAATTCGGTTCGTACGGTTTGTACTCGATGAATAATTTCCAGTCTTCCGGCATTCCGGCGTAGATTTCTTTTAAACTTTGTTCAGTTTTTGACAAAGCGGTCTGGAAATTCAATTGTCCTGGAAAACTTGCTCCGTCTGCCAACCAAACGGTTAAGCTTTTTGAGTCTAATTCTTTCCCGATTCTGATTACTTCTTTGTTGTGTTCTACAGCATACGCTCTTGCATCTTCATTTACCGCATTTAACGAACCAAATTTGTACGATTGTTTTGCGTTCGGCTGATCTTGGAAAGTGTTTGAATTCATTGCATCGAAAATCAATCCGTGAGAAGCTGCTTTTTCTTTAATCGCTGCAACATCACTCGGAATATCCCAAGGAATATGTAATGAAATCGCTCCTGCGGAATGTGTTAAAGCGTGAATTAATCCTACATCATCTAATTTTTGTTCTAAAGAAGAGGGTTCGCCGCCGTAAGAAAACCTTCCGAAACGTGTTCCGCCAGCTCCTAAAGCCCAACTTGGAATTGCCACTTGGAAATCAGCAATTTTGTTAACAATTTCAGAAACGTTGGCTCCTGATTTTGTCAGTTTATCTGATAAATAAGCGAAATCTGAATTGAAATTTTCAACCTCGCTTTTATTATTTTGTTCAATGATATCTTTTCCTATAATCATATTTTGATTTTTGATTAGCCTTGTCAAGGTTTTGAATCTTGACAAGGCTAAATTTATTGTCTAAATTAGTACTAAATATTTTATTTTCGTTCCTTCAATTGCTTTCGAATCGCTCGCAGCCCGACCTGAGTGGAGCTCTTTTTGTCGCAGCGAAGCGGAGACAAAAAAGCGGGAACGGAGGGCGGATAAAGCTGCCCAAATAAAAAATATTTATAAATAATTATCTTGGGAACGCATTTGCCATTCCGCCGTCTACATTGATGATATTTCCTGTACTTTTATCTAAAATCGCAACACACGCAAACACTCCATTAGCGATATCTTCCGGAAGAATAATTTCGTTTAAAAGGTTTCTCTTTGCGTAGAATGCCGGTAATTCTTCAACAGTAATTCCGTTCGCTTTTGCACGACCTTCTGCCCAAGAACCTTCCCAGATTTTGCTTCCAACGATAACTCCGTCAGGATTTACAACATTCACACGGATTTTATCTGCTGCCAATTCTGCCGCCAATAATCTTGTCATATGTTGCTGAGCTGCTTTTGCAGTTCCGTAAGCTACGTTATTTGGGCCAGCAACCAAACCATTTTTACTTGCAATATTTACGATGTCGCCACCTAAGTTCTGCTTTTTGAAAATTTCAGTTCCTGATTTAGCCATCATAAACTGACCTTTAACCAAAACATTTTCAAGTAATTCCCAGTCTTTTGTGGTTGTGTCTTCCAACGATTTAGAAATCGCCAAACCAGCTGAATGAACGATAATATCTACTCCACCGAAAGCCAAAACAGTTTCTTTGAAAGCATTGGCAATCGCTTCTTCACTCGTTACATCACACTGAACAGCAACCGCCTGGTCTTTGTTATATTTTGAAGTTGCAGCTTCTACCGCTTCTGTATTTAAATCTGTGTAAACTACAACAGCACCTTCTGCAACCATTTTATCTGCAATTGCCTGTCCGATTCCGCCTCCGGCTCCGGTTACGATTGCCACTTTTCTTGATAATGGCTTTTCTTTCGGCATTCTCTGAAGTTTTGCTTCTTCCAATAACCAATATTCGATGTCGAAAGCTTCCTGTCTTGGTAATGATGTATATTCAGAAATGGCTTCTGCACCTCTCATTACGTTGATTGCGTTCACATAAAACTCACTTGCAACACGCGTAGTCTGCTTATCTTTCGAGAAACTGAACATTCCTACTCCCGGATAAATGATGATGACCGGATTCGGATCACGCATTGCAGGGCTGTTTGGATGCTTACAAGTTTCATAATAGTCTTTGTATTCCTGTCTGTATTGCTCGAAAAGTGGATTTAATTTTTCTAAAATCGCTTTAGAATCTGTTAAATCTTCATTTTTATCTAAAGTTAAAACTAAAGGTTGAATCTTAGTTCTTAAGAAGTGATCCGGACAAGAGGTTCCAAGCGGAGCCAATCTTTCCAAGTCGTTACTATTGATGTATTCCAACACAACATCGCTGTCTGTGAAATGACCCACCATTCTGTTTTCGGAAGAAGCTAAACCTCTTAGTAAAGGCATAATCTGAGCTGCCTTAGTTTTACGTTCATCAGCTGGTAAAGATTCTACTTTTTGTCCGCCAAAAACCTGACCTTTTTCTTCGATTTTTTTAGCGATATATTCAGAAGCCATCTCGATCACTTCCAAACTGTTGATGTAAGATTCGTAAGAAGTGTCTCCCCAAGTGAACAGGCCGTGGCTTCCCAAAACGATTCCTCTGATTCCAGGATTATCGTTTAAACATTTTTCTAACTGTAAACCTAAGTCAAAACCTGGTTTTTGCCAAGGCACCCAACCCATTGTATCGCCCCAGATTTCTTTAGTTACAGCCTGACTGTCTTTTGCTGCAGCTACGGCAATTAAAGCATCCGGGTGAAGGTGATCGATATGTTTGAATGGAAGAAGTCCGTGAAGTGGCGTATCAATTGAAGGCGCTTTGCTGTCTAAATCGTAAATACAGTGATTGAAAAGGCCAACCATTCTGTCTTCGTCTGCCAAACCTTCGTATACATTTTTAAGATTTCTCAATCTTTCTGTGTACAAACCAGCAATCCCTTTTCTCGTCAGCGTTCCGATGTCACCACCTGAACCTTTCACCCACATTACCTCAACATCTTCATTTGTTAAAGGGTCTTTCTCTATGGTTTTACAGCTTGTGTTTCCGCCTCCATAATTGGTGATTCTTAAGTCTGCTCCCAAGATGTTTGAACGGTATAAAAATAAAGCAACCTGGTCATCTCCGAAAGATGCTGCTTTTTCATCATCCCACAAATAGTCTACGTATTTGAATGTTTTTACATTATTCATTATAATTATATTTCTAAATTTTTCTTCAAAATTAGAAGGTTGAATTGTCAACGGCATCCCGTACTATACTGATGAATATTATATTTAAAGTTAATTTAAAATAACATTCAACATTAATCCAAAGATTATTGATATTAAATCCAACCTTACTAATTTTTAAAAGATTAATAGCCAGGTAATTGGGTCAGATTTGGGTTATCTATCATTGGGTGTCCTGCAGACGCAGCTGCAAATGGCAACAATTCTGTCTTGTTGGTCTGGAATCCGAAGAATAAACCATCATTAGCAGACTCTACCCAACCAGGATACGCATTTCCGTTCTCAGCATAACCAAACGCTTTAGAATACATATTGTTACCCATTCCCAAAACGTTGAATCCTGCTCCAAATCCTACAGCTTTTCTCGCATTACCATTAAATGTACTGGTATAAGCTTCAAACATTTGTGTAGGATACCATTTATCATCTGTGGAAGTTGGCTGTCCGTGTGCTGCTACAATCGCTCTTAATGCTGTTTGATAAGCTGCATAATTTGCTGGACTAGTAGGAACATTTTTGATGGTCGCAATTTCCGCTGGATTGGTAATATCAATGTATGGTAAAGCTAAAAACGGATCACCATAAACCTGAGAATTTTTGTGGAATTTGTACAGTCTGTAAGTGGCAACATTAGCATATTTACCCAATCTTCTAGTCAAGTCTTTCATATCCTGTCTAGTGGCTTCGATTTCAGTAGTTAAGCTATTGGTTCTGATAAGGTCAGTTCTCAACATAAACTCCCCTGCAAATTCCCATTTTCTTTCCTGAACAATAGCCTTTAAAAAGTCGGCCTGTCCGGATGGTAACGGCAATGAGCCAATACCGGCTCTTGTTCGCACGGCAGTTAATGCAGCATTTGCGGCAGCTGTGGGACCATTATTAAGATAATTTTGAGTTTCTGCATACATCAGTAGAACATCAGCATATCTCAGCAATGGAATATTAAGGTTTCGATCAGCAGCAGCCTGAGGCTCTACACTCCAAGACAGTCTAAACTTGCCTGGCATAATCGCAGAATAAGTTGTACCTACATCTACAAAAGTATCGCCTGCAGCTCCCGCTTCCAGGAAGTAGACACTGTAAGACGTACAAGTAACATCTCTTCGAGTATCATTTTGATTAAAGGAAAGGTAATACGATGGTAAGATCATTTGTTGTGAAGAACGAGATCCAAAGACACCACCACGGTAACCAGGATGTGCGTAGACCTGAAATGCCGAATTGGTATTCTGTCCAAGGGATGCAATATGCCAAAGCATTTCGGAATTAACTGCACCAAAATTTCTACGATCAAAGTTGAACCATAATGCTTCGAATCCACTCTTTCCACTTTGGCTTTGTACAAGACTTTTGGTACCACCAGTGATGATAGCCGCGCAAGCATTATCTGCAATCTGATAAAGCTCTCTTACTCTTGCATTATCCGAACGGCGAGAAACAACACCCGGATTAGAAGTATTTAATTCCCAACGAAGTGAATAACCAGCAGCGTAAAGCGCAATTTTAGCCAATAAGGCATTGACACCTTCTTTTGACAAACGTTCAGTAGTTCCGTATCCGCTTGCTGCCAAGGTAGGCACATTGACTGCAGCTTCCTGCAAATCGCCTACAATCCTATCATAAATTTCGTCACGTGATGCACGTTTTGGATAGAACGTATTTTCATCATTAGGATCTAATGTTTCCAATGGCTCGAATACCGAAGGTACATCGCCATAAATCCTGATAAGATTATAATAACAAAATGCCCGAATCGACTTAGCCTCCCCTATCAAGGCGTCCCTCTTCTCACTTCCTGCCATTTTTCCCAGTTGATAAACTGCAATATTAGTACGCTCTATCACAGCATACATAGCAGAGTAAATTCCTGTTACGGTAAAAGGTGTATAGGCATCATAATTATAGTTTCCGATATTATATTTTGAATTATTAAGTGCCTCCAGCGAATGGTTCACTGTATCACCAGCACCAAGCTGATAGAACATCTCCGCAGGAACAAACCCTCTGTAACATCCCAAAACAAACATTTCCGCAGTCTGTAAATTTTCAAAAACCTTATTAGAATCTGTATTGTTGTAAGAAGGCTGATCCAGAAAATCATCGCTGCAGGAATTGGTAGCAAGAACAGTTAGAACAACTGAAGACATTACCACCATTTTTTTTATAAATCTATGTTGATTAAATATATTTTTCATTTTAAATCAATTTAAAAAATTAAAACGTTAAATTAATTCCAAGAACGTAACTTCTTGACCTTGGAAATGTAGAACTGTCATAACCAGGAGTTACAGCTACTCCACTTGCAGCGGAAACCTCCGGGTCAAAACCTGAATAACCTGTAATGGTAGCAAGATTATTAACCGTAACATATATTCTGGCATTAGTCACCATAATGTCTCTCAGGAAGCTTTTTGGTAAAGAATACCCTAAAGTCAACTGTGCAATTCTAAGATAAGAACCATCTTCTACATAATAAGATGATGGATAAGTAATAGTCTGAGTATTGGTATTGCTAAGGCTCCAAAGACGAGAATCTTCATTTGGATTTAGCTCTTTCAGCCTTGCCAGATTCATGGTCTGTTGTCCTGTGTTGGGGTCAATCAAATGATAGAAGTTAGTTCCGAATTCCGATGGAACGTTTTGGAACAAAGCATATGGACTTAAACTATGTTTAGTTGCATTGTAAACATCACTTCCAACGCTGAACTTCATAAACACGGCCAAATCAAAACCTTTGTAAGAGAAGTTATTACTGATACCTCCAATGAAGTCAGGCGTCGCATCTCCAATTTTCACCATTTTTCTTGTAAACTGATCGCCTGCTTCGTTATCTGCAGCGAACTTAATATCTCCAGGTTTTGGCGTTCCAGTTGCCGGTTTTACTACACCATCCTTAAGTGTTAGAGTCCCATTGGCATTCTGGGTAAAATCGTCTGTAGTGTAAATACCCTGATAAACGTAACCATACATCTCACCGAGCTGCTCCCCAACTGTCGCATAATAGGTTACAACTCCTGCTCTGTTACTTCCCACACTGAAGGTTCTGGAATCTCTTCCTTTTTCTAAAGAAAGAACCTTGGAACGGTTATGTCCAATGTTGAAATCTGTTGTCCATCTGAAGTCGTCTGATTTCAAGTTAATAGTATTCAAAGTAAATTCTATACCTCTGTTTCTCATACTTCCAATATTCTGATATTGTTTTGAATACCCTGATGACGCTGGAAGAACAGCTGACATCAGCATTCCGTCTACAATATTATTATACCATTCAGACGTCAGTTTGATTCTGTTATTAAATAGTCCCAGGTCAACACCAACATTGGTAGTTTTCATTTCTTCCCATCTTAGAAAAGGATTTCCAAGATTAGAGCTTGTAACGTACACTGGATTTCCTGGTGTGTTATTCATTGGATAATCCGTTATAGAATAGGTCGTGAGGAAGAGATTATTTCCGATGTCATTATTCCCTGTCACACCATACTCGAATCTGAATTTCAAATCATTAATAAC